>Ga0114966_10002445_pt1 | contig 16583 bp, 12 predicted proteins | sample M_130207_XF_Meta_FD_87029 | JGI IMG/M metagenome (GOLD analysis project Ga0114966, IMG submission 87029) | Freshwater microbial communities from Lake Montjoie, Canada to study carbon cycling - M_130207_XF_MetaG | ecosystem: Environmental > Aquatic > Freshwater > Lake | place: Lake Montjoie...
AAGAGTTAGTGGATGAGTACTTTGTTGGAACAACTTCACGCCTTGGCGGTGTAAATCTTGATGTAATTGCCAAAGAGACCATCGCGCGCCACCACATCGCTTATCCACCTGGGGGAGCTATCCCTGGAACTAAGCGACTTCCAATCGGTGGTGAATATCAATGGCGCCGCGAAGGTGAACCTCACTTATTTGATCCAGAGACTGTCTTTACTTTGCAGCATTCAACGCGCAATAAGCGTTATGACGTTTTCAAGCGCTATACAAATCGCGTAAATGATCAAAGCACTCGTTTAATGACTTTGCGCGGACTCTTTGCATTCAATGAAGGTGTCCGACCAGCAATATCCATAGATGAAGTAGAACCAGCATCGCAAATTATTAAGCGTTTTTCAACCGGTGCTATGTCCTACGGTTCTGTTTCACAAGAAGTTCATGAAACATTAGCAATTGCAATGAATCGCTTAGGCGGAAAATCAAATACTGGTGAAGGCGGAGAAGATCCTGATCGTTTCTTGCCGATGGCAAATGGCGATTCAAAGCGCTCATCTATCAAGCAGGTCGCATCAGGTCGCTTCGGTGTAACAAGTGATTACCTGGTTAACTCCGATGATATTCAGATTAAAATTGCACAAGGCGCAAAGCCCGGCGAAGGCGGTCAGTTGCCTGGTAACAAGGTTTATCCATGGATTGCAAAAGTTAGATATTCAACTCCAGGTGTTGGTTTAATTTCTCCACCTCCTCATCATGATATTTATTCAATTGAAGATCTAGCTCAATTAATTCACGACCTTAAGAATGCAAATAAAAATGCCCGCGTTCACGTTAAATTAGTCGCAGAAGTTGGCGTTGGTACTGTCGCGGCTGGAGTAAGCAAGGCGCACGCCGACGTTGTTTTGATCTCGGGTCACGATGGCGGAACTGGCGCCTCACCCCTAACATCGCTTAAGCATGCTGGAGCTCCATGGGAACTTGGCTTAGCTGAAACTCAACAGACTTTGTTGCTCAATAACTTACGCGATCGAATTGTGGTTCAAACTGACGGACAGTTAAAAACTGGGCGCGATGTCGTTATTGCTGCGCTCTTGGGTGCCGAAGAATTTGGTTTTGCAACTGCGCCACTTGTCGTATCTGGTTGCGTGATGATGCGTGTGTGTCATTTAGATACGTGTCCGGTAGGTGTTGCAACGCAAAATCCAGAGCTGCGTAAGCGCTTTAGTGGTAAGCCAGAGTTCGTTGAAACTTTCTTTGAATATATCGCCGAAGAAGTCCGCGAAATCTTGGCAAGCCTTGGATTTAAAACTTTGCTCGAAGCAGTTGGTCATGTTGAATACCTTGATACAAAGCGGGCCGTAGATCACTGGAAAGCTAGCGGGCTTGATCTTGCGCCACTTCTTGTACGTCCAGATGTTGTAAGCGCGCTGCACAACACATCAAAGCAGGATCATGGTTTGGATGCAGCACTTGATAACAAGCTCATTGAGTTAGCTCAACCTGCACTTACTAAAAAGGAAATTGTAAAAATAAATCTTCCGGTTCGAAATGTAAACCGAACTGTTGGAACTATGTTAGGCGCTGAAATCACTCGTAAACACGGGGGAGGCGGCCTTGCAGATAATACGATTGATGTGATTTTACATGGCTCTGCAGGTCAGTCATTGGGAGCGTTTATTCCAAGCGGTCTAACGATTCGACTCTTTGGCGATTCAAACGATTATGTTGGCAAGGGAATTTCTGGTGGGCGAGTAATTGTTCGCCCAGATGAAAAATCAACTTTTAAATCAGATGAAAATGTTATTGCTGGAAATGTGATTGGTTATGGTGCAACTTCTGGCCAGATCATGATTCGCGGTGTTGTTGGTGAACGTTTCTGTGTCCGAAACTCCGGCGCAACCGCAATTGTTGAAGGTATTGGCGATCACGGTTGCGAGTACATGACGGGTGGAACCGTTGTTGTCTTGGGTCGCACAGGTCGAAACTTTGCCGCGGGTATGTCTGGTGGGCGTGCATTTGTTCTTGATTTAGATCCGGCCAATGTAAATACCGATATGGCAGACATTGTTGCGGTGCCTGAAGACCAACAAGAGATTTTGCAACTCTTAATTGCAGCATTTGCACAAGAGACGCAATCTGAAGTGGCAACCGAACTTCTAAATAACTGGAAAGAGTCAATTAAGCGAATCTCTTTAGTAATGCCACGCGATTATGCAAGAGTGCTAGATGCAATGGCGCGTGCAACACGTGAGGGTTTACCAGTTGATGCATTAGTTATGGAGGTTGCTGCTAATGGCTGATCCAAAGGGTTTTATGACCACTCCACGCGAAACCCCAACGCGCCGTCCAGTTGATGTGCGAATTCAAGATTGGCGCGAGGTATATGAACCACAAAGCCTTGAGCATTTACAAAAACAAGCTGGTCGATGCATGGATTGCGGTATTCCCTTTTGCCATTCAGGTTGCCCACTGGGTAATTTAATTCCAGAGTGGAACGATTTAATGTGGCGCGGAGATAAATCCGAAGCAATCAATCGTTTACACGCAACCAATAATTTTCCAGAATTTACTGGACGTCTTTGCCCTGCACCCTGCGAAACAGCATGTGTGGTTGGCATCAACCGCGATGCGGTGACAATCAAACAAGTAGAACTTCGCACAATTGAGGAAGCTTTTGACGCCGGTGATGTAAAACCAATGCCACCAGATCGCATCACAGGAAAGACAGTTGCAGTTATTGGTTCAGGTCCTGCAGGACTTGCAGCTGCACAGCAACTCACTCGCGCGGGCCACACTGTTGCAGTTTATGAACGCGCCGAAAAAATCGGCGGTCTTTTGCGTTACGGAATCCCTGAATTTAAAATGGAGAAACATATTTTGGATCGCCGTCTTAATCAGATGGAAAAAGAGGGCACCCGTTTTCGCAGCGGCGTAGATGTAGGTGCAGAAATTACTGGCGCAGATTTACGAAAGAAATATGACGCAATTGTTTTAGCTGTAGGTGCCACACAATGGCGCGACCTTCCTGTTCCAGGCCGTGAACTTAAAGGGATTTACCAAGCTATGGAGTTTTTGCCTTGGGGAAACAAACAAGCACTTGGTGAAGTTGAGGTTCCGCCAATTAATGTTGCGGGTAAACATGTCGTAATTCTTGGTGGCGGAGACACTGGGGCAGATTGCTTAGGCACTTCAATTCGTCAAGGCGCTGCAAGTATTACTCAACTAGAAATCATGCCGCGTCCAACTGAAGAACGCCCATCAGCACAACCTTGGCCAACGTATCCAATGATTTATCGTGTTTCGAGTGCGCATGAAGAAAAAGATAATCGTATGTTCTCTGTCAGCACCGAGAAATTCCTCGGAGATGCCGATGGCAATGTTCGTGCACTACAAATCGTTGAAACCAAGTTTGAAAATGGCAAGTTCGAACCAGTTCCGGGCACCGCCAAAGAAATTCCAGCAGATTTCGTATTTCTGGCAATGGGATTTACGGGACCTGAACAATCACCGATTATTTCTCAACTCGAAGTCATGTTAGATGAGCGTGGCAATATTGCACGTAATGCCAACTTTGAAACTAGCGAAGAAGGAATATTCGTTGCAGGCGATGCAGGACGTGGTCAATCACTCATTGTGTGGGCGATCGCTGAAGGCAGAAGCGCAGCGGCAGCAGTTGATACATATCTCACGGGGGAGACGCAGTTGCCATCGCCAATCGAACCCACCACCCGTTCACTAATGGTTTAAGGTAGGCAAATGCGTAGAGCGAAGATTGTGTGCACGATGGGCCCAGCAGTTGAATCTCCTGAGAAAGTTAAGGCGCTCATCGATGCAGGCATGAATATGGCGCGCCTGAATCTTTCACATGGCTCATATGAAGAACACCAATCTCGCTTAGATAGCGTGCGTGCTGCGGCGAAAGAAGCTGGCCGCCCAGTTGCAATTCTTGTCGATCTTCAAGGTCCAAAGATTCGCTTAGCGCGCTTTAAAGCTGGTCCTCACGATTTAGCTCGCGGAGATATCTTTACAATCACAACTGATGAAGTTGAAGGAACAAAAGAGCGAGTAGGGACTACTTACAAAGGTTTACCTGGTGATTGTAAAGCCGGAGATCGCATCCTGATCGATGATGGAAAAGTGACTGTTGAAGTTGTAGAAGTTAAAGGCAATGACGTCGTAACTAAAGTTATCGAACCCGGAGTAGTAAGCAATAACAAGGGAATCAACTTGCCCGGAGTTGCTGTATCGGTTCCCGCGTTATCTGAAAAAGATATTGATGATTTGCGATGGGGCTTGAGAGCCGGTGCTGATTTCATTGCACTTTCTTTTGTTAGAAGCGCTGATGATATTAAAGATGTACATAAGATTATGGATGAAGAAGGAATTCGCGTTCCAGTAATTGCAAAAATTGAAAAACCACAGGCAGTTGAAAACCTAGATGGAATCGTTGCCGCTTTTGACGCAATTATGGTTGCCCGAGGGGATTTGGGCGTTGAACTTCCCATTGAAGATGTGCCTTTAGTTCAAAAGCAATGCGTTGAGCTAGCTCGAGATATGGCTAAGCCAGTCATCGTTGCAACTCAAATGTTGGATTCAATGATCACTAATTCACGTCCAACACGTGCCGAAGCTACAGACTGTGCAAATGCAGTACTAGATGGTGCTGATGCGTTAATGCTTTCGGGTGAAACAAGTGTCGGTGAATTTGCTATCGAAGCCGTACAAACAATGGCGCGCATAATTCAAAAAACTGAAGAAGGCGGCTTAGATCGAATCCGCCCAATCAAAACTCCGCCACGTACTAAAGGTGGCGCAATCACAAAAGCTGCAACTGAAGTTGGTGCAATTGTCGGAGCTAAATATCTGGTTGCTTTCACGCAAAGTGGAGATTCTGCCCGCAGAATGTCGCGTCTTCGTTCACCAATTCCAATTCTTGCAATGACCCCTGAAGTCGGAACATATAACCGCCTTGCACTTTCATGGGGCGTGGAATCAATGCTTACACCTGTCGTTGGCGCAACCGATGAAATGGTGAAATTAGTCGATAGCGTGCTAATCGACTCAGGCCGCGCTCAAATTGGTGATGACGTAATGATTGTTGCTGGATCTCCTCCAGGCATTCCTGGTTCAACCAATGCGATGCGCGTTCACCGCGTAGGTGATGCCGTTGCTGGAGTAGCTGCCGCTTACCGCTAAGATTTATACCGCTTGGTTATATGCAAGAAAGCCTCGGTACTCCAACGGTAGAGAGGGCAGTCTCAAACACTGCATAGTGTCGGTTCGAATCCGACTCGGGGCACAGTTGATACATGCACATCCGGAAAGGATGAATTGGATATGAGCGTTCGAATCCTTGTTGCAGAGGATGAAACTCTTATTCGCATGGACCTTGTAGAAATGTTGCAAGGGGCGGGCTATGAAGTTGTTGCCCAAGCTGGCAATGGTCAAGAAGCTGTTGAGTTAGCTGTAGAGCACAAACCAGATTTAGCAATTTTAGATGTCAAGATGCCTGTACTTGATGGAATTTCCGCGGCCGAAAAAATTATTGAAATCGCACCAGTTTTAATGCTGACTGCTTTTTCACAGAAAGAGTTAATTGATCGCGCACGAGATGCCGGTGTCATGGCCTATGTTGTAAAGCCATTTACCATCGGTGATTTGATTCCTGCAATTGAAATCGCCATTAGCCGCCACACACAAATGAAGTCACTAGCTGATGAAGTCGCAGATTTACATGATCGCCTTGAAACCAGAAAAATTATCGACCGAGCAAAAGGCATACTGATGAAGGCGCTCAATCTTTCAGAGCCCGAAGCCTTTTCATGGATTCAGCGGGCGGCCATGGATCGGCGGTTAACGATGAAACAGGTGGCCGAGGCCGTAATTAGCCCGGATGCGGTGCCTAACGGCTAGTTGTTTGCAAGTACATAAAAACGTTACATAACTGCAACTAAAACAGGCTTTTGAATGCTCAAATGGGCTTGTGATTAGGTCGTTCCTGCCGTTACCCTGACCACCTCCCTGTCCCGGGACACAAGAACAGGAAAGGCAATACATGAACAAGAAGATCAAGGGTTCACTTGCCATTGTTACTGCTGCAGCCGTTGCATTTGGCGTAGCTTCAGTACCAACAGCTAGTGCGGCCACAAAGACTTACACAATTGCATACCAGGGTCCACTTTCAGGTGGCGAAGCATCAACTGGTATTGATGAGCAGAATGCAGTTAAGTACGCTGCAAAGCTTTTCATGGCAGCAAACAAGGGTTACAACATTAAGGTTGTTTCTGTAGATGATCAGGGAGATCCAGCTGTTGCATCAACAGTTGCTCCAGGAATCGGCGCTAACAAGAGCATTCTTGGCGTTGTAGGACCTGCTTACTCAGGTGCAACAATCGCATCACTTCCTTATTACAAGGCTGGCGGATTAGTGCTTATCTCTCCATCAGCAACTCGTGTTTCACTTACAGATCCAACTTCACCTGACTTCGGCGGACCAGTTTTCCACCGTGTCGTAGGTAAAGATGACCTTCAGGGTCCAGCGTTGGCTAAGTACGCAACACAGGGCACACCAAATGCAAAGGTATTTGTTTTTGATGATCAATCAGCATACGCAGTACCTCTTCGTGGCTTCGTTGAAGCTGGTTTGAAGAAGGTTGCTGGAGCAACACTTGTTGGCGGAGATTCAGTTCCAAATACAACTACAGACTTCAGCCCAACAGTTGCAAAGATCAAGACATCTGGCGCAACAGTTGTTATTTACACTGGTTACTACAGCCAAGCTGCAGTATTCGTAAAGCAGCTTCGTGACTCAGGTTCAACAGCAGTATTTGCTGGTGGCGACGGAGTCTTCAACCAGGAGTTCCCAAAGCTTGCAGGAGCTGCAGCTGAAGGTTCACGTATCACTGGCGTAGGCGGACTTGCAGGAATCAGCGCGAAGGTTGAAGCTGACTTCAAGAAGAAGATGGGCGTTTCATCTGGTGTGTACTCAGTTGAGTCATTCGATGCAGCTAACATCTTGCTTTCTGGCATCAAGGCTGGAAAGACAACACGCGCAAAGATGCTTGCTTATGTAAATGCATATAAGGGTAAGAGCATCTCTGGCAACACAATCAAGTTCGACAAGAATGGCGACATTTCTTACGGACTATTTGCTGGCTTTACATCAAAGAATGGTGTTCTAGTCAACACAGGCATAGTTAAGTAATTAACTAAGGCTTACGCTTAACAGGCTGGTGGGTGTCTTGGCAATCTCTTACAAAAGAGGTCAGGACACCCACCACTTGCGTAAGGTGTACCTCTATACTCGCGCGAAAGAATTAGCGAAGGAGCACGATGTTTTCAGTACTTATTGATCAGTTCTGGTCGCTGACAATTGCAGGAATCGCCCTTGGATTTATCTATGTTTTGATCTCCCTCGGCTACACCATGGTTTATGGAGTTTTACGCATGATTAACTTTGCGAACTCTGAAATTTTTATGTGGGGCACATTCGGGACAGTTATCACCTCGCGCGATATTTTTCACTACACACAGACCTCTGAACCTGCAAAGGGTGCAAAGTTAGCCCTGGTTTTAGTAACAAGTCTGTTGATGTCAATGTTAGTTGCAGGTCTTACTGCGGTATTTGTTGAGTTCGTCGCATACCGCCGCCTGCGCATGAAAGGTACAAATCGTTTGGCGACGCTGATTTCAGCAATTGGAATCTCAATCGCTCTACAAGAAGTAATGCGTTTGCTAACAAGTTCGAGACCAGTTGGATCTCCACGCGTACTTGAAAAGATTATTTTGACAGAAGTTTGGGGCGCCAATGTCCGTCTTGATACGGTCATTACAATTATTGCCGCCGCTATTATTTTCTTCATCCTAGAAAGATTTATTAAATTATCTCGCATGGGTAAAGCAATCCGCGCCGTTTCAATGAATGAAGATGCGGCAAAGCTCATGGGCGTAAACCTCAATCGTGTTATTACAACAACATTTTTAGTTGGCGGATTAGCGACAGGTGCTGCGGGCTTTTTCTACATAACAGTATTTGAGTACACAAAATTCAACATTGGTTTCACGATGGGTATGGCCGCATTTACCGCAGCCGTACTTGGCGGAATCGGAAACATCCGCGGAGCCTTCTTTGGTGGGCTAACCCTTGGACTTCTTGAGGTATATGCCTCAGCTGTTCTTGGTACACAGTGGAAGGCAGTAACTGTCTTTATCGTCTTAGTTCTAGTTCTTCTCTTCAAGCCAAATGGTTTATTTGGCGAAGCCGTCCAGACAACGAGGGCATAATTATGAAAATCAGAAATTATTGGAATCTTCGCGACTGGGGCGCAAATACTTGGGAGCAGGCAAATCGTCCCAAGCGAATAGCAATCGCCCTCACTTCAATATTCCTAGTTGGTCTCTTGCCCTTTGCGGGAGCATCTTTCTTGGCAACGCCAATTGCGGCATATGACGCTGTTTTGGTTTACCCAGTTGGTGTATTCGTCTTGATGGCACTTGGCTTAAATATTGTTGTGGGTAAATCGGGAATGCTTGATCTTGGTTATGTTGCGTTTTTCGCAATCGGTGCCTACACAATGGCATTAATGGGAACTCACACAGGTTTAAATACTTGGGAGATCATGCCTTTTGGAATTGCCTTTGCCATGTTGGCTGGCGTTTTACTTGGCCTACCAACCCTTCGTTTGCGCGGTGATTATCTAGCGATTGTAACTTTAGGTTTTGGTGAGATCGTTCGCCTAGTAGTTCTTAACTCAACTTGGAGTAAAGGCCCAAATGGAATTGCAAACATTCCAATGCCTCCAGATATCGGACCTCTAAAGTTCAAACTTGATGATCAAAAAGTATTTTTCTGGGTAGTTGTAATTATGATTCTTTTAACTATCTGGATGATTCGCCGCCTTAGCGTGCGCCGTCCGGGTCGTGCCTGGGAAGCGATTCGCCAAGATGAAGATGCAGCAGAACTTATGGGTGTACCAACACTTAAGTACAAGATTTGGTCATTTACATTAGGTGCCGCCGTAGGTGGAGCAGCTGGCGTTCTTTATGCATCTAAAAACCTGTTTATCGCACCTGAAATGTTTACCCTCAACGTTTCAATTTTGATTCTGTCTTGTGTTGTTTTTGGTGGAATCGGAAACATTTGGGGCGTAGTAGTTGGCGCAACAATTCTGGGTTACTTACCAGATCGAATCCGTTTCATCTCAGATGCACGTCTACTGGTTTTTGGAACGGTTCTAGTTGTAGTTATGAACTTCCGTCCAGATGGTTTGTTGCCTCGCAAGAAGCGTGAAAAAGCAATCGTTAAGAAGGAGGTGAATGCATAATGTCTGAAACTCTTCTTTCACTTGAAAACGTCGTAATGAAGTTTGGCGGCGTGACAGCTCTGGGTGATGTAACTCTTAACGTTCAAAAGGGTGAAATCCTGGCACTCATTGGGCCAAATGGCGCAGGAAAGACAACTATTTTCAACGTCATTACCGGTGTCTACAAGCCAACCAGCGGAACAATTACTTTTGCTGGAACTAAGATAAATAAGCAAAAGCGTTTTGAGATTACCCAAATGGGTATTGCGCGCACTTTCCAGAACATCCGTTTATGGGGAGATATGACAACTCTTGAAAATGTCATCACAGCAACTGATGCTCACAAGAAGAGTGGTTTAGTTGGCGCACTTTTTGGTTTGCCACGAGCTCGTCGCGAAGAAAAAGAAAACCGCGAACGCGCCCATGAAATCTTAAAGTTCATTGGAATCGATGAATACTCAGATCGACTTGCTAAGAACCTTCCATATGGTGTGCAACGTCGACTTGAGATCGCTCGTGCAATGGGCACGAATCCACAGCTTCTGCTACTTGATGAGCCAGCTGCAGGTTTTAATCCAGCTGAAAAGGTTGAACTTGCTGCATTAATTAAGCGCATCCGCGATGCCGGTTATACCGTTCTACTAATCGAACACGACATGTCATTGATTATGGGAATCTCAGATCGCGTGGCAGTTCTTGATTTTGGTGTCAAGATCGCAGATGACTTACCAAGTAAAGTTCAAAATGATCCAAAGGTTATTGAAGCCTATTTAGGAGTGCCATCAGATGCGTCTTGAAATTAAAGATCTCCACGTTCACTACGGCAAGATCGAAGCGATTAAGGGAATCTCCGTTGTTGTTAACGAGGGCGAAATTGTTACTTTGATCGGCGCAAACGGCGCAGGCAAAACAACAACGCTTAAGACAGTCTCTGGTCTTCGCAAAGTCTCATCGGGTGCAATCATTTTTGATGGTCAAGATATTTCAAATGTGCCAGCTCACGAGCGCGTTGATCTCGGTATCTCTCAAGCACCAGAAGGTCGCGGAATTTTTCCTGGCATGACCGTGCTTGAAAATCTTGAGATGGGAAAATTCCATCGTAAAAATCGTAAAGCTGAAATGAGCGAGGATTTAGATAAGGTCTACACACTTTTCCCACGTTTGAAAGAGCGCATCGGGCAAGCTGGCGGAACTTTATCTGGTGGCGAACAGCAGATGCTTGCAATTGGCCGTGCGCTTATGTCTCGTCCAAAGGTATTACTACTTGATGAACCATCCATGGGCCTTGCACCTCAGATGATTGCAAATATCTTCCGCATCATTACCGAGATTAATAAGACTGGTGTGACCATCTTGCTTGTTGAGCAAAACGCGCAACAAGCACTTCAGCGCGCGCACCGTGCATACATTTTGGAGACTGGAAATGTAGTTAAAGAGGCTAAGGCTTCAGATCTACTCAATGATCCTGCAGTGCGTGAGGCATACCTAGGTACTGGAGCGCACTCTTAACGTTCTGCAAGGATTAAGCAGGTAATACGCGCGGTACATGTGCGTTCACCTGCTTCATTGGTAATTACAATTTCCCAACTGCACAAGGTCTTGCCTAAAGATATTGCTGTAGCAACTCCTGTTACCAAACCAGTTGTTGCTGACTTGTGATGCGTTGCATTGATATCCACACCAACGATTTTTCGTGTTGGACCTGCGTGCAGTGAAGTTCCGATAGATCCAAGGGATTCAGCTAAAACAACATTTGCACCACCATGGAGAAGTCCCATGGGCTGAGTGTTTCCTTCAACGGGCATAGTGCCAATTACTCTCCCTGGTGCGGCTTCAATAATCTTGATGCCTAGTTTTTGGTCAAGTGCGCCACTACCGCGCTCTTTGTAAAACTTAAGAAACTCTTCGTTGATCATGAGAAGTATTCTAGTATGCAACCTAGGATGTGCCCATGAGCAAACGCCTGTTACTTATCGACGGGCACTCGATGGCATATCGCGCCTTTTACGCCTTACCTGCTGAAAACTTCACCACAGCTCAGGGCCAACACACCAATGCAATCTATGGTTTTGCAACGATGTTGCTCTCGCTACTTAGCAGCGAAAAACCCACACATGTGGCAGTGGCATTTGATGTTTCACGCAAGACTTTTCGCTCCGAAATTTTCCCAGATTACAAAGCTAATCGCGCCAAAACACCTGACGAGTTTAGATCGCAAATGTCATACCTGCACGAACTTGTTTCTGCTTTTGGTATTACTCAGTTTGAAGTAGAAGGCTATGAAGCCGATGATATTTTGGCCACGATTGCAAAGCGGGCTGAAAAAGAAGGTGCTGAAGTTCTTATCTGCACGGGGGACCGAGATTCATTTCAACTTGTCAATGAAAAAACTACAGTGCTTTACCCAAAGCGTGGAGTCAGCGATTTAGCTCGCATGACACCTGAAGCGGTTCAAGAAAAATATGGAATGTCCCCAACTCAATATCCAGATTTTGCTGCACTGCGCGGAGACCCTAGTGACAATCTTCCTTCGATTCCGGGTGTTGGCGAAAAAACTGCGGCTAAGTGGGTAGTTGAATACGGTTCGTTGCAAGAGCTGCTATCTAATGTAGATAAAGTCGGTGGCAAAGTCGGCCAAGCTCTGCGCGATTCAATCGATAACGTCATTCGAAATCGAGAGTTAACTCAACTAGTTGCCGAAGTTCCACTTGATTTATCCATCGACGCCTTAGCTTGGGCGGGAGTTGATGAGAATCTAACTAACCCGATTTTTGATCGCCTTGAATTTAAGACACTTAAAGATCGAATGAAGCCAATTCTTCTTAAAGGTTTGGTCAAAGCTTCTGAACCTGAATTCCAACTTTTCACCGATCAGATGAGCGAGGGCGTATTAACTCCTGCCGAACTTGATTCAAAAATTGCTGGACATACTGGTGCAGTTTCTCTCGCATTTACTTTAGATGATGAAAAACTACATCGGTACGCAGTGGCATTTTCAAAAGAAGATGTGTATCTAGTGCATTCATCAACAATGGGGGATTGGGCAAGGGATAAGAGCTTTGAAAAAATTGCACACGATGCAAAATCTCTGGCCCGTACAAATGGATTAGCTGGTGTTGTTTTTGATACTTCCCTTGCGGCCTACCTGGTAAACCCGGGAGTGCGCACACAGGAGTTAAAAGATGTGCAGGAGCGATGGGGAGATGGCAGCGCCATTAATTTTTCTTCCCCCGAACAAGAACTTTTAACGTCAGCGCGCGCACTATTTACTCTGAAAGATTCGCTCACCCGCGAACTTAAGGAGCGTAATTTATGGGAGCTTTTCATCAAGATGGAACTGCCCGTAGCTGCGCTGTTAGCACAGATGGAATCTGTAGGGATTGCCGTTGATAGAAAAGAGTTAGAAAAGCTTGCTAGCTATTTTCAAGGTGAAGTAGATCGTGAAACTAAAGCCGCACATGAAGCTGTTGGGCACGAGTTCAATGTTGCCTCGCCCAAGCAGTTACAAGTTGTCTTATTTGATGAGTTGAAACTGCCTAAGACTAAAAAAATTAAAACTGGTTTTACAACCGATGCCGAAAGCTTAGATTGGTTGCACCAAAAAACTGGGCATCCGGTTTTGACATCTCTTCTGCGCATTCGTGAAACAAAGAAACTGGGCACAACAGTTGAAGGCTTGCTCGCAGAAATTGCTAGTGATGGGCGAATCCATACTCATTTCCAACAAACTGTGGCAGCCACTGGGCGACTTTCTTCAACTGGGCCTAATTTACAAAATATCCCTGTACGCACCGAAGAAGGCCGAACAATACGTAACTGCTTTATTGCTGGCAAAGGTTACATTGGCTTGTTAACTGCCGATTACAGCCAAATTGAAATGCGCATCATGGCCCATCTTTCTCACGATGAGAAACTTCTAAAAGCCTTTGAATCCGGTGAAGATTTACACGCAACAATCGCCGGACAGATCTTTGGAGTTCAACCCCATGATGTTGATCCAGAGATGCGCAGACAGATAAAGGCTATGTCTTACGGTCTTGCTTACGGACTATCCTCATACGGACTCTCTGCGCAGTTAGATATTTCTCCACCTGCCGCCCAAGATTTAATGGATAAATACTTCGAGCGCTTTGGCGGAATTCGAGACTACTTAAAAGTTGTCGTAGAAGATGCTCGTAAAACCGGTTACACAGAAACAATCATGGGTCGACGTCGGTACTTGCCAGATCTGATGCATGACAACCGCCAACGCCGCGAAGTTGCAGAACGCATGGCCCTGAATGCTCCAATCCAAGGCTCTGCTGCGGACATCATTAAATTAGCGATGTTAAAGGTGCATGCCGCACTTGAAAAGCAAGAGCTTAAATCCCGTTTGCTATTGCAGATTCACGACGAACTTATTGTTGAAGTTGTCAAAGGTGAAGAATTACAGGTGAGCGAACTTGTCAAACGAGAGATGGGAAATGCTTACCCGCTCAACGCGCCGTTAGATGTAAGTGCTGGGCTTGGACTTACTTGGCATGAAGCCGCACATTAATTAGTTTCATCGGCGTTATCACGCATTGCACGTAAATCATTTTCGGTTGTCGGCCGCGCGTTAGCCTCAGAAAGATATTTTCTTCCGGCAAAGAGAATGATGGCACCTATCGCAATACATGTTGGTGTAATTGCCAGCGTTACTCGTGGTGAAAATGCTTCAGAGATAAATCCACCGAAAGCTGAACCTAAGGCCATAAACGATCCCTCAATAGTCCAGAGCCAACCTATAGATGAAACTTCAGAACCAAGAGGTCGGACCGCTTCTAAAACTTCCCAGTAAAATACCTGTTGTGCACCCCCGATGAACCCTAGACATGCGCCAACTAGCGCAAGACTCCATCCTGGATATGTAAACGCAAGCGGCAAAGTAAAAATTAGCCAGAGAATGTAGTTACGCATAAACCATTCAAGTGGGCTGTATCGCTTGGAGACAATACCTGCAGCTACGCCACCTAAAATACTTGCAATCCCCATCGCGGCAAGAATCCAAGCAGTTCTGGCAGGGACTTTTTCTAAAGTAGCAAAAGCAGGAACTGCAACATCGAATACACCCCAACCAAATCCAATGAATACCGCTTCAATCATCAGAAGTTGCATCGCACGGTGTTTCCATAACGCTTTTTGTCCTGCTTTTTTCTTTTCTGGAATCCATGCCCTTGAGACGGGATTAATCGCAAGTGAGCTTCCACCTAACGCCATCAAAAATGCGGCAATCAAGAGAGCTGATTTCGGATATGCCGACAGAGCAAGAGTTGTTGCAAACACTGGTCCTAGAACACCGGCCGCATTTATTACGGCAGTATCTATTGCGTATGCACTACGTAGTAAATGTTCAGGAAGAATTGCTTTCCACAGGGGACGCACTGAAAGATTAATTGGTGGAGCGGTTACTCCAAGCAAAAATGAATAAGCCAATATCGTTGGACGCGTATGTGCAAAACTCAAAACAATAAGCATCGCCGTATATCCGGGAACTAAAATACGAAGTGGCCATTTTTGACCATATCTATCCATAACAGATGAACGTATGCCAGCTGAAAGTGATCCAGCCACGGAGTTCAATCCAATGGCAAGGCCGGCAAATGCAATCGAACCTGTTTCTTGCTCAGCCTTAAAAAATATGGACAGACCGATCATTCCGTAGGCGATACGGGCCGGAAAAGATGCCAGAAATAGCGGTACCACTTGCGGTGTTCGGAAGAAATCTAGATATCGTTTCATTGCGCTGGTGAGTCTATCTTTTACGCCTGTTTCCCACGCATGGATTTGCCCTAAAGGTTGCGTGAACCGTACCCTTGCCCTTCAGCCGCGAAAGCGGGAACTACTACTCATCTATCCCTACGGAGCATCTTGACTACAGCACCAGTAATCGCAGTAAATGACATTGGATCAGCTGCTGACTTTCTAGCAGCAATCGAAGGAACAATCCGCAATTTTAATGACGGAGATCTAGTAACAGGAACAATCGTTCAAGTTGGACGTGAAGAAGTTCTTGTCGATATCGGATACAAGACTGAAGGCGTAATTCCATCACGCGAACTTTCTATCCGCCACGATGTAGATCCAAATACACTCGTTAAAGTTGGCGAGTCAATCGAAGCTCTTGTTCTTCAAAAAGAAGATAAAGAAGGTCGCCTGATTCTTTCTAAAAAGCGTGCACAGTACGAGCGCGCCTGGGGAGACATCGAAGGCAAGAAAGAACGCGATGAAGTTGTCATCGGAACAGTTATTGAAGTTGTTAAGGGCGGACTTATCGTCGACATCGGACTTCGTGGCTTCTTGCCAGCATCCCTTGTTGAAATGCGTCGCGTTCGTGACCTTACTCCTTACATTGGTAAGCAGGTTGAAGCTCGCATTATCGAACTTGATAAGAACCGCAACAACGTAGTTCTTTCACGTCGCGCATTCCTTGAGCAGACACAATCTGAATCACGCACTACATTCTTAAATCAGCTACAAAAGGGTCAAGTACGTACAGGTGTTGTTTCATCAATTGTTAACTTCGGTGCATTCGTTGACCTTGGTGGCGTTGATGGTCTTGTTCACGTATCTGAACTTTCTTGGAAGCACATCGATCACCCAGGTGAAGTTGTTGAAGTTGGCGACGAAGTAACTGTTGAAGTTCTTGAAGTTGACTTTGAGCGTGAGCGTGTCTCACTTTCACTTAAGGCAACACAGGAAGATCCATGGCAAGCATTTGCTCGCACTCACACAATCAATCAGGTTGTTCCAGGTGTGGTCACAAAGCTTGTCCCATTTGGAGCATTCATTCGTGTCCACGAAGGTATCGAAGGATTAGTTCATATTTCAGAGTTGGCAGAACGCCACGTTGAAATTCCAGAGCAGGTTGTTCAAGTTGACGATGAACTATTCGTAAAGATCATCGATATTGATTTAGAGCGTCGCCGTATTTCACTTTCTTTGAAGCAAGCTAATGAAGGTCACGAAATTGAGATCGAAGCATTTGATCCAACTCAGTACGGAATGGCTGCTCGCTACGATGCTGAAGGAAACTTCATCTATCCAGAAGGTTTTGATTCAGAAGCACAAGAGTGGAAGCCAGGATATGAAACACAGCGCGAAGAGTGGGAAAAGCAGTACGCCCAAGCTCAAGAGCGTTTCTTGGCACACAAGAAGCAGAAGGCAGAAGCAAAGGTTGCTGACGCTGTTGCAACTCCAGCAGAGGAAGAAACTCCAGCTGCTGAATAGAAATAATTAAAGTAAAAGGACCCGATGTAATAGTCGGGTCCT
>Ga0114966_10002447_pt1 | contig 16571 bp, 17 predicted proteins | sample M_130207_XF_Meta_FD_87029 | JGI IMG/M metagenome (GOLD analysis project Ga0114966, IMG submission 87029) | Freshwater microbial communities from Lake Montjoie, Canada to study carbon cycling - M_130207_XF_MetaG | ecosystem: Environmental > Aquatic > Freshwater > Lake | place: Lake Montjoie...
AACTTCCGCAGGATGCTGGACGAAATCCAGCAGACCACGGAGCAAAAGCTGGAGGGTTCACCGGTGGAAGCAATCAAGGTGCTGGGTTCGACGTTCGGTCTCCTGGAGGGTGAGCAAAACAACATCCTGCGCCACCTGATCGAAGGTGCTGACCTGTCGCGCTACGGGGTGATGAATGCCGTCACCAGGGCATCGGCAGACCTGGAGTCGTATGACCGTGCCACCGACCTGGAAACGATTGGTGGGGCCATTCTCGACCTACCGGCATCGGACTGGAAACGCATTGCGGTTGCGGCGTAACTAAGATGGAGACCATCATGGATGACGATGGTGGTCTCCAGTATTTTCAAACCGTAGGTCAATTTGAGGAGCAGGACATGGCAGAGAAGAAAGCAGGACTGGCACTGATGCGGGAACCCTTCCCGCCGCACCAGATCAGCAAGATGTGCCGCAGCACAAAGAAGGACAACCCCAAGGGCAAATGCCCCAAATGCAACGGGTGGCACGGTCTGCCGGCGATCCAGTTGGACTATGTCGGACACGCAGCACTGACCGACAGACTCCTGGAGTCCGATCCACAGTGGGCATGGGAACCCATCAGCATGGGGCCGAATGGTGGTCCTGTCCTCGATGAGTCCGGTGGCATGTGGATCAGGCTCACCGTGTGCGGTGTGACGCGCCTGGGGTACGGTGATGCCCAGGGCAAGCAGGGTGGTGATGCAATGAAGGAACGGATCGGGGATGCCCTCCGCAACGCCGCAATGCGTTTCGGTGCTGCCCTGGAACTGTGGCACAAGGGTGATCTGCACCTCGATGAGGAACCGGAACAGGTCAAGGCCGGCATCACCGACCAGCAGTTCGAAAAGTTCCAGACCTCCATCACTGAGGCGAAGACCACCCAGGAACTGACGGGCATCTGGAAGACGATTGCCCAGGCATGTCGCGAGGCGAAGGACAACGCTACCTACAACAACCTGAAGAACGAAGTGGCTCACAAGGGTGCTGCGCTCAAGGCAGCAGTGGGAAACACCCCCACCGGTCAGGACGGTGATCACAATGAATGAGACCACCATTGCGAAGGCAGTCCGGTACGTCCTTTCGCCCAACCCTCAAGGCACTCCTGAGTGGCTCCAGGACCGTGCCGGCAAGGCCACTGGGTCATCGATCAAGGCACTGTACGCCTCGATCAAGAGTGGGGAAGCTGCCGTGCGGCGCGACTACCGGTTCCAGCTTGCCGTCGAACGTCTGACCGGCTCACCGGCTCCGCAGGGGTTTGTCTCGGCAGACATGGCATGGGGTACAGAGCAGGAACCGTTCTCCAGGATGCGGATGGAGGAGGAGACCGGTCTCCTGATCATGGAAGCGGGGTTCTGCTATCTGCCAGACATGGCGGCAGGATCATCCGTTGACGGGTTCTTCCCTGACGGTGGCATCTGGGAGTCGAAGTCACCCAAGACTGCCACGCACATCGGCTACCTGGAGGACGGTGTCCTGCCGGCAGACTACGTTCCCCAGGTGACGCACAACGTCTGGGTGACCGGCGCACCCTATGCAGTGTTCACCAGTTTCGATCCACGGTTGCCGGAACATCTGCAACTGTTTCACGTTCGCGTCGAGAGATCAGCATTGAAGATTGACCAGCATGAGTCCCTGGTCAAAACGTTCCTGAAAGAGGTGGACTCGCTTGAAGACAAACTCCGTAACCTGAAAAGGAAGTAATCATGCCATCCCTGAACAAAGCAATCATCATGGGTCACTTGGGCAAAGACCCAGTCCTCCGCGCCATGCCTGACGGCAAGTCTGTGGTCAACTTCAGCATTGCCGCATCCGAGTCCTACAAGAACAAGGACGGTGAGAAAGTGGACAAGACCGAGTGGTTCAACATCGTTGCGTTCGCGAGGCTAGCAGACATCTGCGCGGAGTACCTGAAGAAGGGCGCACTGGTCTACGTCGAGGGCAAGTTCCAGACTCGCAAGTATGAGAAGGATGGAACGGAACGGTACATCACTGAGGTCATCATCCATGAGATGAAGATGTTCGGCGGCAAGTCTGAGCGCAACTCAGCGGATGATGACCACCAGGAACCGGCAAAAGCGAAGTCACCGTCCAGGCCAGCGCATCCGAAGGATGATCCGCAGGAGTTTGAGGATGACATACCTTTTAATTAGAACGGGTCTATAATTGGTGATCACCCCTCGCAATGGTAACCACCATGATCCGTTCTAAAGCGTGTTTCAAATGCGATACCGTCAAGCCTCTGAGCCAGTTTTATACACACCACAGAATGCTTGACGGTCACCTAAACAAATGCAAGGACTGTGCAAAAAAAGACGCACTTGGGCATCGTGAAAACAACATCGAAAAGATTCGCGCATATGACAGGGAACGTGCAAAACGTCCAGCCAATGTTGCCGCCAGGACTGCCTTCACTAAACTTTGGCGGCAAGAAGACCGGCGCAGAGAGAGATGCCACAACGCAGTTGCTAGAGCAATTTCAAAAGGAACTCTTGAAAGACTTCCATGCGAGTCCTGTGGCAGCAATCTATCCGTTGCACATCACGATGATTACGATAGACCACTCGATGTCCGTTGGTTGTGTTCCGGTTGCCATGTCCGATTTCATAAAGGATTGAAGTGATGCAACCACGCACCTGGATCATCGAGAACCTGGAGCAGATGTCCCGTCTGGCGGGGTATCTGCCCAGGCTCAAGGACTACCCCCTGGACATCACCGTCAAGGAGTTCGTTCCGAAACGCACCCTGTCGCAGAATGCCAGACTGTGGAAGCTGCACACGATGGCATCAGAGGTGACCGGCTACACACCGGAGGAGATGCATGAAGAGGCACTGTGCCATCACTACGGGTTCGCTGAGAAGGAGGTGGTGTCCCTGGTGACCGGACGCAAGGAAATAAAGCGTGTGCCACTGAAGAGGAGCAGTGCGAGGGACAAGAAGCAGTTCCGCGACTTCATGGACAAGACAGAGATGTGGTATGCGGACCACCTGGGCATCTGGTTGGGCCAGGATGACTAAGGAGGAAAAAGCATGGGTCGCATTCCTTCACGATCACGGGTGTGTAGTCTGTCGTTCGCCGGCAGACATCCACCATGTGTCGCGCAAGTCACACCTGGAGACCATCCCACTGTGTCCCAGGCATCACCGGTTAGGCGAGAACAACAAGCAGTTTGTTTCAATCCATCCCTGGAAGAGGGAATTTGAGAGGAGGTACGGAAATGAGACTACGTTTCTTGAAGACCTACGGAGGAAGTATGCAGGACTTCGCTAAGATGCCCAAGGTAAGAGTCATCGATGCGTCTGACCTGGGTGACACTGCGGTGCTTTGGTTCTGCATTGGCACAATAGTGGGCTTGCTTCTGGGGCAACTGCTATGAATGACGAAAAGCTTGCCCGTGCAATCGAGTGGATGGGGCCGCGCTACGTCCTACACCCTGCGAATCGAGTCCCGCGAATCCCTGTGTCCCACCAGCAGGAACTCCACCGGACTGACGTTGCCAGCACCTTCAAGCGCATCAGGAAGTCGATGGAGAAGTCATCGTGACACTACGCACTCCAAGGACTGAGCCTCTCGGATGCCCGACACCTGGAGCGTGTTCTGCGGTTGAGGAGATAGACGCACTGCGAAAAGCAAAACAAATGGCAGTCCATGAAAAGGACGCGTTGCTGGAGGAACTGATTGTTCGCAGGACGGCAATCGCCAACCTGCATGAAGAGATCGTGACGGACAAGGAACGCATCGCGGAACTAGCCGACTCCTTCAACCGAGTCTGCGACGAGAACGCTGATTTCGTAGCGCATTCGGTTACTGACGAGAACCGCATCGCGAAACTGGAAGCGCAAGTGAAACACGCGGAAGGTCACGCGGCAGAGTTGGAGGCTGAGAACAAGGCGTTGCGAAAATCTGGTATTGGTCTTATAGGAATTTTGGAAGAAATATTGTACGCAATATCCATTGATAAAAACTGTAGCGAGAGGACGCGTACCGCTGCCGCTACGCTTGAACAACGAATCAAAGCAGTAAGGGAGGGGAAATGAATCAGAGCAACTGAGCCTCAACCTCCCTGCGGATCACCAACCCAGGGAGGATTCGACCTCCACCCCTGACCCACCGGCGAAGCTGAATCGCCGCGCCGGCAAGGTCTCCAGCCAGCAACCTTTGCCTCAAAGTCGATGCCTTGAGCGCACCCAGGCCCAGGTTGTAGGCAAAGTCCGCAATCGCGCACAGACGGTCTCCAGCCAGTTCTGGGCAAAGTTTGACCGTTCCGGTGGCAAAGGTCAGGGCATCCCATTCCATGCGCCTGTCGGCGTATTCCTGGATCCAGGCGCGGCCTGGGAACACATCATGTCCAGTGGACCCCCACCCACAGGTCCAGACCCCAGCAGGGCAGATGTAGGGCATCAGCCGGCATCCTTCGAACCGTTTGATCAGCCGGTACAGGGTGGTCAGGTCATTTGCCACGCTTACCCAGGCTCCGATCCGCAAAGTAGAACCCAGCAATGGTCGCCAGGAGAGTCGAATCGAAGTCATCCATGACGAACCCCTGGTGCGCGATCTTGAAAAGCCACAGGAGCAGTGCCACAGAGGCATAGGAAGGGCGCACAGACGCATTCCAGGCATCGACCCACCTGATGCCTGTCGGAACGGACGATGCCCGTATAGCCTCTATAAATGCTGTTGCGTCCTGCTTCTGCACTTCCAGGTCGCCCATGACCTTGACCTCGGTCACCTTGAGATCGGACTGTAGCCTGATCCTCTCCAGGTCTCGCGCCTGACGTTTGTCCTCGTTCTCAGCCTGGACACGCATCATCTCGATCTCGTTCTGGTGGTCCTGTCTCTTGGTGACGAAGGAGGAGACCTCCCCCCAGATCATCCGAAACACAGACCCACCCAGGAACGATATCAGGCCGGCGAACATCACTGGCTCCCTTGCGGGATCAGCCGCACCACGATCACCAGAACACCCAGGCCAGCATTCGCCCAGGCGAAGGCATTAGCCGGCAGCAATGCCTGGAACTGCGGCAGGAGACCCTGGGCAGCATTGACCACGGCAATGACCAGGGCAACATGCACCGACATCCACTTCCACGCATCCTTCCAGTTCTCAATCATATTCACCTCCCCTTTGTTTTCGAAATGCACTCCTACGATCTGTTGGACGTTGCCATCAGGTACGTCACGCTTCCGCTCAACTCTGTGCCATTCCCCAGCACGGTCAGGCTTGAATATGCTGTCGCCGCAGCAGTCATTCCTTTCAAGACGATGCTTGTGCCACTGATGTACCCACCCAGTTCCACCACAGACTGTCCACCAGTGAGGAAGATTCCACCAGAGAATCCACAGGCATAGCCGGTGGTCAGTTCTGCCGGCAGACCGGTAATGACTCCGGTTGTTCCAGTGCCAATCAAAGTAATGTTCAGGTCGAAGTAGACCGTGACAACATCATCGTTGCGTTCCCACACACCGGTCTGCGCCCCGTATGTTGCGGTTCCACCGACTGCTGGTGTCCACGATCCCTTCGCATACCGTTCGCGACAGTTGAGGTAGTTGGAAACTGTGCATGCGACATTCATTTGCGTCCCAAGAACCTCAACGTCCTGGATGCCGTACTCCACGGCAACCCCATACTTGGGGTAGCCAATCGTTCCCATCGATGAATCGTTGCCGATATTGTTGTCGCGGATGACTGCTCGATGCGCCCTGTTGATTGCCCACCCGTAGGTGTGCGCCCCACTGTCCGCAGCAGTTGCCGTGAAGATGGTTCCAACAGCATTGCTGGCAGACCCCAAACCGGTCCAGGTTGTCGCCCCAGCATAGGTGATCTGGTAGTCCTGACCGACAACCAAGTAGTTTGCCTGAATCTGGTTGTCCACATAAATCGCGCCAGTGATTTGGTAGACATTCGCAGTGCCATAGTTGTTGGTGTTCCAGTTCATGCATGTGTTGCCTTCAATCAATGCATCCTGGCAATTCGCAACGTAGATCGACCCTGCTGCGGTCCCGCAGATGTGGTTCCCTTTCACTATTGCGTGTTTGATATACCCAAGACTTGCTTGGGAAAAGCCAATGTTGATTCCTGGTGCGTTTGCCGCAACTTCTACAATGTGGTTGTTCAGGATTCTCATGTGACGCGGACCAGTCAGTGCGGTGCTGCTTCCGCGCAGGGAAATTGCCCCGCCATAAGAATAGTTGCCCTCAACAAGTTCACTCTTCCAGGAACCACCTCGGTAGAGGTATGTGGACACGTTGGCATTGGTCACGGACTTCAGCACGTTGTTGGAGAAGATGCCCGAATCACCGTTGCCGGCATAAATGCACATCGTGTGGTTCGCACCAGCAACTGCGGCGGCAGACAAGATGCTGGTGCAGTTTGTCATCACCACGTTTTCGGACGTTCCATCACTGACGTACAACGCATAGGAATCTGATGCGGTGATGCCAACGATATTCTTGAAGAAGCATCCATCCACCAGGAGGTTCTTGACGAAGTACCCATAGATTGCTGTTGGGTTCGCGCCACCGGTTGTCCCTGTCTGCTCAAAGTAGCAGTCGCGCACCTCACAGAAATCTGAGTAGGTTCCAGGCGCACCCGCCGGCCAGGAGTCGAAATACACCCCTTCGTCAAAGTCGAAGAAACTGCAATTTTGCAGTTTGAATCTTGTTGTCCCACGGGTGCGAATGGGTTGCGTCGATCTTGTGTTCCCAGACTTTTCACCGTAAAACGAACAGTTCTCGATCCGCACGTTGTCGCAAAGCTTGAACGTAGGCAGGAAACTGTACGTCCCATCAGTGTGGAAACTCATGTCCCTGATGATGATGTCAACCTTGGTGTCGGCGTAAAGCTGCCCAATTCCTGCGCCACCGGTATTGGTGGTGAGAATTGTGGCATCTCCATCACCGTACATAAGGATGCTGCTTGGCATTGCCGTGTCCGCACCAAGACGGTACGTCCCGCCAGGGACATACAGTGCCTTCCCTGTTGCCGCCGCAAATGCGTTGACGAAATATGGACTGCAATTGGTTGTCGCAGTGTTGGTTCCGACTGGTATGAAGTCCCAGATGTTGATGATGTCGCGAAGCTTTGCTTGTACCGTTCTTGTCTGCGCCCCAGAACCAGCAGCAAGAAACGATATAGCCGCAGAATCACTTGAGATGATTGCCGGCGCAACGATCACTGAGAAGACAAGTGCTGATGTGCCGATAATGAATGGATTGGTTGTTTGCAGCATCCAGCTTGTTCTGGCGTTTGCCGTTCCAGATTGGACGATAACTATCGTTCCATTGACAGCATCTCGATTCCCGTTGAAGTCAATGTCTCTCGACCATGCTCCGGTATCGCAAACATAAATTCCGTTTGTAGTGGTATCTGTCTGGGATTTGACCAGCACACGATCACCGGCAACTACTGCCACACCGTCAATAGTTTGCTCCCCAGAAAGAGTGATTGCTGCCGTTGTGACAACCAAGCACGGAGCCTTAATTGCCAGCCCAGGGGATACTCCGTAACGCCGGTCAGTCGATGGTGAGGTCATAGCAACTCCTTATCAGTTAATTGGTCACCGGAAAGAAAGGACTCCGCACTCTTGAGGAGGAGCAAAAGAAAGCACGTTGCCCAATCTTCCGGTGATTCATTACGGACGGCATGATCGATGCCATGATAGCCGCGATCTCATCGTCCTCGATTATTCGTCTGTTGTTCCCAGATACCCTGTACCAACCACTCACTGCTTGACCGACTGCACTGCCTGATATCTCAGCAGATGCAGACATAGCACCGGCAACCACTGTCGCGCCACCAGCAGTCCCGCCGATAAATTGCGAGTCTATTTGCGCGGATGCAGATAAGACTGCCTGATCTATTGCTGCGCCCTCTGCTTGTGCAATGCCGGATGCAGTTGCCTGAACGGCCCCAGACTCTATCGTTACCCCGCCAACAGTCGTTCCTACAAGTTGTGAGACTAATCCGGCTTGTGCTTGTAGTTTCGCTTCTGCAATAGATGCGCCAACACCCTGCAAGAACCCCGCCGCAGACGCAGACAATGCGGATTGCGCTATCGATGCGCCAACTGCTTGTGCAACACCTGAAGCTTGGGCCTGGACAGATGCGGGTGCAATTGCAAAACCAATTGCTGTCCCTGAAATTGCGGCACTGGCAGAATAGTTTGCAGTGTTTGTCGAAGCACCAACTGCCGTTCCTGCGATTGATGCGCTTGCTTGAACTGTTGCCCCAGCTATAGACGCGCCAACCGTTGTTCCAACCATTGTCGCAGATGCAGAATATGCGCCTGAAACTATCGTCGTCCCAGACGATACTTTTGGCAGGAATAAGAGCAGTAGACTCATGTGAATTCAATTACACCAACAGACCCAGCAACTGTTGTTGATGTCAAGTTAATGCCGCGAATCGGGCCGAGTGCAAGAGGCAATCCACCATGAAGTCCAAACGACACAGCAGCAGATGGTGCAATAAAAAAGTCCACGTTTGCAAGAGCAGTGGTAAGAACAGCAGTACTGAAACCGATACCAACAGTCTGTGCGGTACTGCGATTAGCAATAATTAGTGCTTTGCGGTTTGCGTTTGCGGCAACAAGCTGAATGTCGATGGTTGTACTTACGGACGATCTGGCAATGTTCCCAGAAGAAAACGGGATCGACTGCATGAACTGGTACGTTGCACTTGTTCCAAGACCCAGATACAACAAATTTGCAGTACTGACGGCAACTTGCCCGATTACGCTTGCAGAAGACCCTGCACCCAAAGTCAAGTTGTTGCCTGTGCTGATTGCAAACTGACCAACCATGTTTGCACTGGAACCAATGCCAAGACCAACGATGGTTCCCGTCGAAAGAATCTGCCCAGACGAAACCGCAACAGTACCAAGCACCGCAGCAGAACCAACCACGGTAGATGCGGCAGTGCCTGAAACCAGCTTCACAAACTGATACTCAGCACCACCAATCTGTTCAGTAGCAACAGACGCAGTGCTTTGCCCAGTTCCTGTCAACGGTAGATTGACTGCCACGATCCTCTCCTTATGTCAGTGTAAACGTCGAGCCAGTGGTCAACCTGGGGATGACGTTTAACGTAATGTTGATGTTTGGCGTAATCGCACCTGATGTGATCAGCTTGCCGCCGGTACTGGCTGAACTTAATCCAATCCCAGCATAAGCAGCAACATACGAAGTCCCAGCAGTCATTTGCGGGAAGTCTGCATTCACGTTGAGACTTACCACGTTGTTCGTGACCGAGAACCCAGAAGATGTTCTTGCGATCCCAACACGCGCATACCCAGTGTATGCGGTGGTCTCATTGGTTCCTTGAGTGCCACCAGCAGGGTCTGCGGTATGCAAAGACATCCACAAGTTTGTGCTTGGAGTTATAAGCGCATTGTCTGCTACGTTAGATATTGCAGTCCCGTTGAAGATCAACTTCACCAGATCATTCTCAAATGTCGAGCCGAATGCCATGATTTACCCCTTTTTCACTATTTTGCGAATTAGACCGTCAGACCCACGCTGGATATCAAATTCAATGTCACCGATCACCGGAACCTCCTCTTGTTGCGTGTCGATGCGCTTAAAAATCTCATTGAAAATTCGATCACTCCTGGTACGTTCTTGTGCGGCAGAATCCAACCTTGCGGAAAGGCCGGCAACTTTCAGTTGGCTTGCAATGAGTTGAGTCTCCAAGTCTTTGCACTCCGACTGGCATGCCACCAAGGTCATCTTGTCTCGGTCTCCTTGCTCGACCAGGGAAGTCAGTCTTCCGATCTCTTTCTGCGCCTCTGCCTGGGATTCCTGCAATGCCTCGACAGTTGCCTCTGCCAGGGCGGCGCGAATCTCCGCTTCCATCAGTGCGGTCATGTCCATCACTGCGCCGCCGGCTGAGTGAACTTCTGCATGACATCCTGCAACAGAGCAGACCGTTTCTGCGGGTCAACTGCCATCGTTGCACCGTACTTATGCGCGACCTCCAGCAACTTGTGGAATGCCTGACGTTTCATTGCCTTCTCCATCAAGGTTGTCTCTGGGATCGATGTCCAGGATGGACTGGTCACCATCTGGTTCAGCATCTCATTCGCCAGTCTGCCAGACTCCTCTGCGTACCGTGTGCGCTCCTCCGGTGTCAACTCGACATCTCCCAGCTTGCCGGTGTTCTTGCCAACGTGGAACTTCTTGGGAATCTTTGGAACCTTCACACCCAGTCTCTCGCCCTCAATGGCAGCAGCATTCTCTGGGATTGGTTTCTTCACCACCGGCAGGACGTATAGGGCGCGTTCCGGTGAGGGAACATTCTGTCCAAGGTAGTCGATCTTGGGTTCCAGGGTCTGCCGCAATCCCCAGATGCGGTACTTCACGGCATCGACAATGGAGTAAATCTCCCTGGCGTTATCGTCTGACATTGCTGCTGTCTGGGCAATGATGCTGGGAACCTGGGAGGAGATGATGTTCTGTGCGTACTTCGCACCGTACCGGTCTGGGTCAGACATCGCATTGGTGAAGTCCGACAACCCCTTTAAGAACGTCTGGTTCGTAATGGCATTCGCAAAAGCCACCGCAACCATCTTCGCAAAGTGATCACCTTCCTCCTTCGTCAGGTTCTCTGACACTTCGAACACATCTGCCGCCATGCCAAGCAGTGTGCCAACCGGCTGGATTCGGGCATAGGAATACCATGCGTTGTTGATCTTCACTGAGTACGGTTGATTGACTGCCAGCCATGCCTGACGTTTCCCAGGATCGACTGGTCCGTTGCCGGTGACGTTCCCCGCTGCCGCAAATGACACGGTCAACCCGAATAGGGTTGTCCCAAGCAGTGCCTCTGCAACAGCACGGTCTCGCGCAATGCCGCCTGAGTTGTACGCCTCTCTCCAGGTCTTGGAGATGAACGGAGCAAGCGGAGTCAGGCGCAACATTTCATCAAGCACGTTGATCGGGGTGCGCTTGAACGGGAACACAAGGTTCAGAACTGGTATCTGGTTGGTCGCGTAGTTCAGCACTGCCGCCATGCCGTACCCGCCCTTTGCCTCGTTGAATGAGTGCCGCGCCGCCGCAAGGTCTCCAGCTTGCGCCATTGCCTCATCTGGGTTCATCACCAGTTCGGCAACACGCTTGCCGTATTCTTTCGTCCCTGGGCGCATCCCCTCTCCGATAGCCTGATGGGATGCCAGTACTTGCATCTCGCCGGCACGGTACATGTGCTGCGTCCAAGTGTCACCGGCACTCATAAGACGGAATGGAAACCTCGCGACCTCACCCATCCTTCCTTGGGTAGCACCGGCAAACACATCAAGCTTCATCGATGCACCATCAGACTTCACTGCTTCGAATGCGCGTTTGTATGCGTTCCTGGCAACACCGTCTGCCTCTACGATCTTCGCCCCACCGACCACCGCATCCAACATTCCAGCCATGCGGATCAACGGGTCTCTAAAGTTCAGATGCTCACTGCTGGATGTAAACTTTCCGACTCCAGCCGCAATGAGGTCCACAAACGGTCTAGTCCACATGTGCGCGGATGTCCCAACCACGTTCACCACCGTAGTCCAGGGACCGGACAACAAACCCCAACCCTTCCAGTACTCCACCCACTTGTCGAATGACGTTGCGCTAAGTGCGCTTTCCACAAATTTCTTTTGGTCGCGCAACGTCTGGTTCTTGTCATCGAGTCTGGCAATCAACTCCACCGTCAAATCCGGCCCAAACCGTTTGCGGTAGTCCTGCATGAGTTCATCCAGGCGCGTCTGGAGTTCCGCATCGATGCGTTCTTTAGCAGTCTGGAACAGTTTTTTGTCGCCAATGATTTCCTTGGGATCGTAGAACTTCCCAAACTGTTTCATCTGGTTTAAGGCTCGACCAATGGCGGCGCGTTCCTCGATCATCCTGGTGAACACCATGTGCGTCCGGTCAATCGATGTGAGGTAAGAGATTTGCTCCTCCAGGCTCACATTAAAACCGGCATCCCACTTCGCCAGGATAGCCTTGCGTTGCATGACCTGATCCTCGACTGCCAACTGAACAAGCATCACCTTCGCACGGTACACCTCATCGACGGGTGCGCCGTTCGCGCCAAGCTTGTCCATCATCGCGCCGACATCTCGACCATTGCCATCGTAGAAGGCATCCCCTGCCATCTCTGCTGCCTTGTAGTCTGCTTCCTTCCAGGACTTTGGGCCTTTGATCGTGGACTCGTTGACCTCTTGAATACGCATGATTGCAGCTTCGTAATCACTGTTCGTATTCATGCGCCACATGGCAATCTGGTACGGAAACTTGCTGGTGGGCATCATGTCTGGGTACGGTTGCAGTGCAACCTGTTCTGCCGCGAACCCAGGGATGATCTCCTTGCCGGTCTTCGCCTTTGCGATCTCAGCATACTCACCACGCAGAACGATATCGTCCTGACCAACCATCCGGTCAAAGACCTCGCGAATCTCAGGTGTCAGCTTGACGTTCAGCTTTTCCAGGTTCTTGTAGGTCTCGACCATCCACTCTTTGAACTTGCTGAAGATCGAGCGCAATCCGGTGATGGGGAAGTTGCCGGTCATCACATACTCTTCACCGGACTCTGCCATCTTTTCATGCGCGGCGACCCACCGTTGGTACTCGTTCGAACCCTTCGTCCCTGCCTTGAGAGAAGCCCATTCCTCCATCGACTTCACACCAAGGTAGTCGAACATCTTGCCAACGTCTGCAACGATGTCTGGTGGCGCGTCTGGACCCTTCGCGATCTCGACCATGTAGTCGAAGAAGAAGTGCCACCCCTCATGGATGGCAGTGCTGGGGTTCGCCGCCTTCAGGAACCCTACGGACAGACTCTCAGAATCATAGAATCCACGGTTGCCCTGGCGCAGGGTCTCTGACTCACCACTGACCTTGTTGCCGACCCTCTCCATCTCATGGTTCAGCACCTCGGCAATGTACCGGTCAACGCCGGTCATCGAGTTCTCGACCTGATGATCCAGACCGTTCTCGCGCAGCATTGTCTCGACCTCGGCATCGGACATGATCCGGCGCACCTTCATCGATCCCGCGATAGGCCAGCCACCGGCATCCCCTGACGCACTGGGGTTCGTCTTGTAGTCGTAGGACTCGTTGGCATCGATCAGTCTGCCGGTGATCCCGCTACGCATGCCGTTCGCCAGGACCGTCGAGGAGTCACTCTCAGCCTGGGTGCGATCGCGGATGACAGGAATCTCCACCTCGACCCAGACACGTTGCGACCCCTTCACGCTGGCCTTGCCCTGGTCAAACACCGGCAAGTTCACACCGTGGATGCCAGGACGTTCTGCCAGTTGTTTGCTGCCAATGCTGGGGCGTTGGTTCTCCGCTTTGTACCACTGACCGGTGGTGAACCCTTGCTTCTGCCCTTCCGGTTTGGCATACAACGGCAGGACGATGCCTGGGCGCGACTCCCTGATCTCCATCAGCTTGTAGGCAGTCCTGGTGCTTGCCGGAACCTGGGACGTTGGCAGCACCTCGTACAGTGGTCCCATGAACCGGTTGTTGATCGGATTGATCAGTGCCGCGAGATTGGTGTCACCGGACTGGAACAGGCGCGTCTGCTCCTTGGTCAAGCGGGACGGGAACTCCCTGGACAGTGCCTTGACTGAAGCAGTCTGCATGGCAACTGCCTGACTGTAGTCCTTGGCATAGACCCCAGGTTGCCCCGCCCTGGCTGGATCGTAGACCATGAAGACAACATCAGGCTCACCGTTCGCGAACTTCGAATACAACTCCTTGTTCCACCCGTCCGGTTTCTGCGTTTCGTCCCAGGAGAGTCTCGACACGATCCTGAACCCTGCTTCTGCATAAAGCCTGGGAAGGGTGGTGTCGAATGCGTCCAGCTTCCTGCCGCCATGATCGACGGCAAGCCGGATCAACGCGAGGGACGCACCCTTGAGGTTCGGGTCTGCATTGAAGACCGACACGATATCGTCACCCTTGAGGGCAACGCCGGCCTTGCCGCCTTCAGCCAGGAAGGTACGCATGCCGGCGTACTCCTCGACTGAGTAGACGTAGACTGAAGCGGAGTTCGGATTCGCCGCCTTGGATGCCGTGATGGCATCGTGGAAGGACTGCGGGTCAGTGGTGACCTCTTGGAAGGATGGTGCTGCCTTCCCCTTGGATGCCGCATACTCGACAAACCAAGGGGTTGGGGCTAGGAGATTCCCTGATTCCTCAACTCCTCCTTCTCCTCGTCCGAAAGCTTGTCGTAGAACTCCACCATCCCCCTGTAGGGATCGAAGTTGCTGTTCTTCTGCGGCGGCGATTCGGGTTTCGAAGTCTGCATCGACTGATTCCCTAATCCGACTTGCGTATTGGCCCAGGGATGATTCGGTGAAACCTCCCCCAGCTTTCTTTTGCCCAGGTAAGCCATAATCCTTCTTCCCTTTGGTGAGTGACTCAACAAACAAGGAGTCTGAAGTGACATCGTGCCGGTCACCCAGGTACTCCGCGATCCTATTACTAAGTGCCAACTCTGTACCGTGCGGAACGATGATTGCCATCGTGCCGTCTTCAGTCGTATGCCCACCCAGGAGTTCCTTACCCTTCCCGTCAAGCACATTGCTCCGTATCTCACTATACAGTGCTTCGATGTCTGCCGCAAACATGCTTTTGGGGATGTGAATCTGAACCGTTCCCATCTCCTTGCCGCCCTTGAATGACTCTGGGGAGGTGATCTGTATCTCATCCTGGCGCAGGGCATACCCAAGAACCTTCGCCAGTTCCTGAATCTTCGCCATCGACGCACCCTTCGTCATCTGGAGGGAGAACCCAGGCCCAGTAGTGTCCAAGTACCCAGAAACCACTACCTGTAGTTTCCCCTTGAACGAATCGAGCAGACTCCCAGGCTTACCAGTGCCTTTCGCCGGTTCTGGGTATTGCACCCGTCGAGCCACAATCCCCCTGCCGACATCGTGTTCCTGGTCGAACCGTTTCGCCTCGGTGATCGGGTACAGGTACTTCTCGCCGCCGGCCTTGACATCGAACTCAGACCCCTCTGGAACCAGATGCTGGTCTCGCATGGCGCGGAACTGCTCCGCATCAACCTTGATCGGTTCCCCGATCACCATCGTGCCGATTGCTTTTGCCGTGCCTTCGCCGGTTCGTACAATCGCGACAATCTTGCCCACATAGGGTCGCAGTGAATCGGTTTCACGGGTCTCGTAGACCTTCTTCCCATCAGCCAGGAGGTCCGCATACCGCACACCGGCAACCGTGTCGTTGGCAACATTCACACCCATCTCTGGGAACACCTTGCGGAATGCTGCTTCCTTGCGTTCCTGCTTGGCTTGATCTGCCAATAGTTCGAACGCAGTGAATGCCCTCATTGCCGCAGACCGCGCAACCTCTTCCACGATTGCGTTGTGGACGTTGTACGGCAGTGCTTCCAGTCGAGCAGTCAGTGCCGTGCCATACCCGTTCGCGGAGAACGCGACCTTCCTGCCGGTCCAGGTGGTGGCATCCGGCACATAGGACTTGTCCCGCGAAACCACTGTTGTCTGCTCATGCCCACCCCACCAGTCTGGGTGATCGATGCCGCCAGCCATGTCACGCACTTGCGTCAGTGCCTCTTCCCTGGTCAGTGCGCCACGATCAACCTGATCCCAGATGTCCTTGATGGCATTCTGGTTGTCCTTCGTCTTAAAGGTGTCCTTGAACATCCCGCGAATTGCTTCCCAGGTGATAGATTGCATCTCGCGAGGGAGGATTCCACGCGCCTCTGCCGCCCTTTTGTACGCCTCAAGATAGATCGGGTACGTCCCAGACACACCGGTCTCGTTCGACCCACCAGACTTGCCGAAATTCATGGCGACAGGACGATCACTGCCGCCAAACGGGGTCAGCAGTGCCGCAGCAACCGCATGAGTGTCGATGGTCGCGAACCTGGGGTCACTGGGGTTGAAGATGTTGTTGTAGAAGTTGCGGACCTTGTGTTCGCCGCCCAGCTTGGCATTGATGTTCTCAGGACTGCCGTCGATGAAGATCGATGCCGCCTTGCCCAATGCATCGAACCCACCCCAGGCGCGGCTCGACTCCACACCGTCCAGTGTGGTCTTGTTCGCGCCGAAATCGCCCTCTGGGTGGATGATTGCGTACTCACTTGAGTGATACGCCTCATCGTATGCCCTGATCCACAGACCAATTGCTTCCTGGTTGTTCGTCGCGATTGCTTCGCGCAACGTCTTGCCCTTGACCAGATCGTAGTTCCGCATGTTCTTCTGGTCTGCGACATCCTTTGATCCTTCCTTCAGGAGGAACTGAAATGACGATGCCCTCATCTTCGAATCGAACTGGTAGTCCATCTTGCCGTACAGAATGTCGATGACACGTTCTGCCATCGTCACGTTCATAAACCAGTCCTTCTGCGGAGACAGCACGGCAAGCATCCCTGCCGCCTGTGACTTGAGAATTCCGTACTTTAGACTCCACTTTTCCGCGATCTGCTCCGCACCGTCATACCAAAGCTTCGAACGTGCGCGAATCACCGGATCGATCTGATCGTGCAACCACAGAAGGTTGTCCATGATCCTCTGGATCATCCGTTCAG
>Ga0114966_10002449_pt1 | contig 16569 bp, 14 predicted proteins | sample M_130207_XF_Meta_FD_87029 | JGI IMG/M metagenome (GOLD analysis project Ga0114966, IMG submission 87029) | Freshwater microbial communities from Lake Montjoie, Canada to study carbon cycling - M_130207_XF_MetaG | ecosystem: Environmental > Aquatic > Freshwater > Lake | place: Lake Montjoie...
TAGTTAAGCAAGGCATCAAACCAAACGTAGACAACTTGATCGGTATCCCATGGAACGGGAATTCCCCAATCAAATGTCGAACGAGAGATAGATAAATCTGAAACTCCACCTTCTAGAAATGAGACAACTTCGTTGCGCGCGCTTTCGGGTTGGCAAGCATCAGGATTTTTACGGTAATGCTCGAGCAGTGGCTCAACAAAGGCTGAGAGTCTAAAGAACCAGTTATTTTCATTTACCAATTCCACCGGCTTGCTATGGATCGGACATAGCTTTTGACCATCGGATTCAATTAGATCGCCGGGTAGCTTAAATTCTTCACAGCCAACACAATACGGGCCTTCATATTTGCCGGCGTAAATATGTCCGGCATCTTTTAGCGATTGTAAAAACTTTTGAACGCGCTCTGTATGGCGCGGTTCGGTAGTGCGGATAAAGTCATCGTTTGCAATATTTAACGCTTGCCAATTAGGTTTCCAAGCATCCGCAACTAACTTATCTACCCAGGCTTGTGGCGCCACGTTATTTTGCTCAGCGGTACGCATTACCTTCTGGCCGTGTTCATCAGTTCCGGTTAAAAACCAAACTGATTCACCGCGTTGGCGATGCCAGCGAGTTAGAACATCGCCGGCGACAGTTGTATATGCATGGCCGATATGTGGGGCATCATTTACATAGTAGATAGGCGTTGTTAGATAGAAAGACTTCACGAGCGCATCTTATTCGCATCAACAACGGCTGCATAAACGATCCGCTTAGGCAGGTCGAATTCATCTGCAACGGTGGAAATAGCGCTCTTGCGATCCATTCCGGCCGCCTCAAATTCACGGACTCGAGCGACCATCTCTGCGGCAGATTTTTCTTCCGTGCCGACTTCAGCACCGGCAATTACTAGCGTGATCTCACCTAAAACTTCTTTGCTCTGCGACCAGTGCAAAAGCTCAGTCAGTGATCCACGGATAGTTTCTTCATAGGTCTTGGTCATCTCGCGACAGATTGCACCGCGGCGATCGCCACCAAAAATCACTTTCGCGTCTTGCAGAGATTCAACTAAGCGGTGAGGTGCTTCAAAGAAGACCATGGTGCGCTCTTCAAAGCGCAGCGCTTCAAAAGTTGCTTGCCTTGCGCCAAGTGCGCGCGGGGTAAAGCCTTCAAAGGTAAAGCGATCAGTTGCTAAACCAGATAGAGCGATCGCCATTACAGGCGCACTTGGCCCTGGAATTACCTTTACCTCTAATTTTTCTGCCATCGCATCACGAGCTAAACGAAATCCGGGATCGCTAATAGTTGGCATTCCGGCATCAGAGACAACTAAAACGTTTTTGCCGGCGCGCAAATATTGCAAGATTTCTTCACTTCGTTCGGTTTCATTCCCATCGAAGAATGAAATTACCTTGCCAGTAAATGTCACACCGATATCTGAACATAGGCGATGAAAGCGTCGCGAATCTTCGGCGGCAATTATTTCTGCGCTAGCAATCGCATCTTTTAGGCGCGGGCTAGCATCAAGGGGATTTCCCAGAGGAGTCGCCGCCATCGTTAAAGCCATAGGTACATCCTCTCAGTACGCTAAGCATGTGAAAACCCGCATCAGCGTCGGCGCGATTGCCTTAGCTGCACTGGCCTTGCGTTTGCTGCACTTGGGAACTCCTAAAGGATTTGTATTTGATGAGGTTTATTACGTCGATGGCGCCCGTGATTATTTAGCACATGGCGTTGAAGTAACTGGCAATGGCCCAGAATTTGTCGTTCATCCCCCTATAGGTAAATGGTTAATTGCTCTTGGAATAAAGATCTTTGGAGATAGCGAGTTTGGCTGGCGCTTTATGGGGGCTTTACTCGGTACGGCGATGATTATTTTGATCGCTCTAATTGCACATCGTTTATTCCGTAACTCTTTCTTAACTAGTGCAGCAAGTGCGCTAATGGCGATGGATGGCCTGGCTCTTGTTCACTCACGTACTGCGCTATTAGATATTTACTTAGCTTTCTTTATTCTGCTAGCTACTTATCTTTTCTTAGCGCGCTGGCATTGGTGGGCGGGTCTTGTACTTGGACTTGCGATCGCAACCAAATGGAGTGGACTTTACTATCTGGCGCTCTTTGCACTAGTTGCGCTCTATCGCGCCTTTGCTCATCACACCGGGCGCGATCTAGTAAAACCAACTTTAAAAACCTTTCTACAATATGCACTTATCCCAATTTCTGTTTACCTAGCTTCTTGGACTGGTTGGTTTGTTACTAGCCGCGGTTGGGCTCGCGATTACTCAAATAATGTACTGACATCCTTTTTTCACTACCACTCACAAATGTTGGGATTTCATACTGGACTAGTTCAAAAACATGCTTACCAAGCAAATCCCTGGAGTTGGCTGGTTATGGGGCGGCCAACTTCTTTCTTCTATGAGTCACCTAAGAGTTGTGGTGCCAGCCATTGTTCACAAGAAGTTTTAGCGCTCGGAACACCGTTCTTGTGGTGGCTTGCCACAATCGCTTTTGCTGTCGTTTTAGGTTTTTGGGTTAAATCTTTTGCGCAAAAGCGATATGAGCCTGCCCTAAATATAATTGTTGCCGGTATTGCCGCGGGGTACTTGCCGTGGTTCTTCTTTCAAAAACGTACTGTATTTTCCTTCTACGCAATTGTCTTTGAGCCATTTTTAATTCTCGCCATAATTTACTGCGCATATATTGCTTTACTTCACTTTGAAAATAGCCGAAATGCCTATATTTTCATCGGATTTATTGGCCTTGCGATATTTATCAACTTTATCTATTTCTTACCGCTATTTACCGGCGATGTGATTACCTATGACTCATGGCAGACCCGTATGTGGCTGCCTTCGTGGGTTTAAACGTTAAAGGTACTATTCGTTAGCGGCGCGATTCTCTTTCAGGCGTGCAACTGCTTCATCGGCTAGTTGCTGATCAAAGATTTCATCTCTAGATGGCGCAGCCGCGGCAAGTGCTTCGCGTTCGAGTTGTTCTTGCTCATCGCTCCATTGTCCAGGCGTTGTTAGATCAATTACCCGCTTAGGCACAATCGCCTTTGGCGCATTTACATAAGTTGGAACTGGAACTGAATTAGGTTGCCATTGGCCACGAGCGGCAGCGCTGCCCTTCGGCAAAATTGTTACTCCAGTTAATTCACGTTCTGAAAGTGGGATCCAATGTTCGGTGCTCTGTTTTGGAGCCAGTACTTCTGACAAATTTGTAGAAGATACGCCAGCGGTACTGCGCTGCAGTTGGTTGACGCGACGTTTTTGCATCCGTTCAGTGGTGCTCTGATGGCGCACCAGTACCAGATACAGAATAAAGGCAACTATTGGAATTCCTATAAATGATAGAGCAAGAGTTTGCATCATCGCACCCACAATCGTCATGACAAATGAAATTGATATTAGAAAGAAGATAATTCGACGACGTAAAAGTTGTTGGGCAACTTTCGCTTCGTGATCTAAATCTGTGTGAATGACTCCGGTTCCGGAACTTCCACCGGGAGAATTACTGGCGACTATGCGAAGTGCGCTCTTATATCTTTCGACGCTCTTGCCAGAGAATTCATTTCTATCGTGGACCCAGCGTGGGAGGAAGTACGCCACCCACATACCGATGATCGAGAGATAGATAATTCCTGAAGCCATGATGATCCTAGGTTAGAGGAGCAGCCCGCTTACCTTGTGGATTTAGAGGGCTAAATAACCTGAGTATTTTCTTTTACAAAACAGACGTGATCGCGCCAACTTCCGTCGATATGTAAATAGCGCGGGCGTATACCCTCAAATAGATAACCCGCTTTTTCAGCTACACGAATCGACGCGAGATTTTCCGGGCGGATATTTATTTCTATCCGATGAAGTTTTAGGGAGTTAAAGCCAAAATCGGTAATTGCCTGGACCGCTTGCGTTGTATATCCCCGGTTGGCATAGGCCCGATCAATCCAATAACCAATATGCGCACCGCGCATCGCACCATACATAACGCCACCCATGGTTATTTGGCCCATCAAGTTCTTACCTTGGCCATTTACATGCCAAATTGCGAGCGAATATGAACGTCCTTGCCGACCTTCCCGGCGATGCCAACTGACCATTTCGGAAAATGTTGGAAGCTCTTGGGTACTTCTTTCACCGGGAACTTTAGGAAGCGTCGCCTCCCATTCGGATAGCCAATCTCGATTCTCATTGCGAACCTGTAACCAACGTCTACGATCACGCCAACGAAGCGGTTGAAGAACAAGCTCACCTGCTTGGAGATATACCGGCCAATTCTCTGACATTTATCTATCCCCGCTTTTAAATATATCTACGTTCAAGTATGACAACAGTTACATCTGAACCGGCGGTTATTTTTACATCGCCCTCCGGAACTGAGATAAGTGCGTTGGCATCAGAGAGCGTGGTCTGTTCATCTTGCACACTTGATCCTTCAGAGAAGAGTGGCATAACAGATTTACCATCTTCGGAAAGTACCGCCCGGATATAGGAACGGCTATCGCTAGTTGAGGTAATCGCTTTCTCAAGTTTGGCTTTAATCGATGGGCGATGGATGGTTGCCGCGCCCAACATGGTTCGGATCATTGGGCGGATAAATAGTTCAAAAGATATATATGCCGCAACCGGATCCCCTGGCAAGGTAACAACTGGAGTTTTATCAGGCCCGATTAACCCAAAGTTATGGCGCCCGCTAGATTCGATAGCGATATCAACCGTTGTTATCTCACCCATTGCTGACAATGTCCGCGTAATTAAATCAAATGAATCATCTTTACGTTCTCCGCTAATAATTATTAAATCAGCGCGAACTAATTGATCTTCAATAACTGCTTGCAGCTGCGCTTCATCATCAGGGATTGTGTGTACTCGATAAGCAACCGCCCCAACTTCACGCACTGCAGTGGTGAGCAACCAAGAATTGGTTTCGTACTCTTCGCCATCTTTTAGCTCTTGGCCTGGCTCAACTAAATCAGGCCCCGCAGAGAGGACAACTACGCGTGGGTGTGGGCGAGTTGGCAGGTGATCGCGACCTATTGAGGCAGCAAGTCCAATTTGAGTAGAGCGAATTCTTGAGCCAGATTTTAAAACCAGTCGTTCGCCAGCATAGATATCTTCGGCGAGAGTTGCACCGTGCGCATCAAGTAACGGCATATCAAATGCATCCAGCGGACGACAGATTGCAATAAGAGAAGAGAGGAACTCATCCACGCGCATACGGTCTGGCATAATCAGCAACAATACTTCTTGATCAACCAATTATTGGGGATTTACGTGAGCGCATCGAGTGAGAAATCTGATCTCCGCAATCGCTATCGCTTTGAACGGCGCGAAAGATATCTAGATCACTCTTTTGCATACCTTGCAACATCACTTGAATTCCAAAGAGCTTCACATATTGCCAGTTACATCTCATATGGGGATGAACCCAGTACGTCAGAATTAAATAGTGCGCTTCTCAAAGATGGAAAGTCTTTATACCTGCCCCGGATTATCGGGAAAAATCTCCAATGGGTGCAGTGGCAAGGCGATCAGAGCCAATTACTTCCCAGCAAGTTATCCAAAAATATTTTGGAACCCAGCGGACCGGCAATCTCTGATCACTCGGTAATTGAGCTGATAGTTGTTCCTGCACTTCGGATCGATCGCACTGGTTATCGTTTAGGACAAGGTGGTGGTTTTTACGATCGTGCGCTTTCTCAGGTTAAGGCTTGGAGCGTTGGGCTAATCCACCCTGATGAAATTTCTAGCGAGGATCTACCGCGCGAAGACTTTGATATTCCACTCAACGCCGCCGCTACACCAGATTTATTGCTGCGTTTTAAAAGTTAATTTGCGGGCAGGTTTCGCGCCATCACGATTCTTTGAATTTGATTCGTGCCTTCATATATCTGGGTAAGTTTGGCATCACGCATCATTCTTTCGACTGGATAGTCAGAGACATATCCATATCCACCTAAGACCTGTACTGCATCTTGGGTTACCTTCATCGCCACATCGCTGGCAAAGGTTTTACTTGCGGCAGAGAAGAATTTCAGGTCTTTATCGCCACGTTCGCTACGAGCTGCAGCAGCATAAGTAAGCTGACGTGCGGCTTCGATATTCATAGCCATATCGGCCAACATAAATTGCACACCTTGGAAATCAAAGATCTCTTTCCCAAATTGTTTACGCTCATGCGAATATTTTGCCGCTACATCTAGCGCACCTTGGGCAATTCCTAGCGCTTGAGCTGCAATGGTAATACGAGTGTGATCTAAGGTATCCATCGCTATTGAAAATCCCATACCAACTTCACCTATGCGGCGATCATCACCAATAGTTACGTTATCAAAATAAACTTCGCGAGTTGGAGATCCACGAAAGCCCATCTTCTTCTCTGGTGCGCCAAATGAAACTCCAGCATCAGATTTTTCAACAATAAATGCTGTTATTCCTTTAGAGCCTTTACTCGGATCAGTTTGGGCAATGACTGTGTAGAACTCTGATACACCAGCGTTGGAAATCCATTTCTTACTTCCATTTATTACCCAGTTATCACCATCGCGCACAGCTTTGGTCTTAATGGCAGATGCATCTGAACCTGCTTCAGATTCAGAGAGACAATATGAAAAACCGCCGCCCTTTGCCAGTTGTGGCAACCAACGTTCTTTCTGCTCTTTGCTGCCTCCCAAGATAAGCGGGAGCGATCCAAGTTTATTTACCGCCGGAATTAGAGATGATGACGCACATACTCGAGCGACTTCTTCGATAATTAATACAACGGCAAGAGCATCTGCTCCTTCGCCACCAAATTCTGTTGGAACATGCGCCGCACTTAACCCAGACTTTAAAAGCGCATTGGCTGCTTCCTGCGGAAAGCGATGGTCTTCATCTACAGCAGCAGCATGAGGTGCGATCTCTTTTTCGGCAAGTGCACGAACACTTGCGCGCAGTTCGTTATATTCAGATGGCAGCGCATAGAGATCATTAATTGTCATTTTTTATCTTTCGCATCCTTTGCTGCTAACGAAGTTAAGTAGGCATTGTATTGAGCGAGTTCATCTGGTTCACCCATCGCAGCCATACGCGTTTCATTTCGATCAATGCGCTTAGTCTCCCGCTTGTCATCGCGCATCCACTGAATAAAGGTTGCCACAAGCGCCAGTAAAATTGGAATTTCCCCCATCGCCCAGGCTATAGAACCGCCAGCATGTTGATCGGCCAGTAAATCTAGGTTCCACGGAGTTTGAAGAGATGCAAAATATCCTTGATCAATCACGGTAGAAGTTGAAATTAACGCGATTGCGAAGAAGGCATGGATGCTCATTGCTGCAAAGAGAATAACTATCCGTACCAAGTGCGGCACTTTTCGCGGATTGGGATCAATTCCAATAATTACATGGAAGAAGAGAATCCCAGCTAAAAGGAAGTGAACATTCATTACCAAATGCCCAAGATGTGATTGCATCATATTTCCAAAGAGTGGCGTCATATAAAGAAGAAATAGTGAACCGTCAAAGATCGCTAAAATTACAGCAGGGTTTGTAAAGATTGCCGCTGGTTTGGAATGTAATAGCGCAATTAGCGTTCCACGCACACCACGTTCTTCGGGGTTACGACCTTGCGGCAAAGTGCGCAGCGCCAAAGTAATTGGCGCGCCTAAAACAATTCCAATTGGTGCGATCATTCCAAGTGCCATGTGAGCGATCATGTGATACTCAAAAGAGAAGTTGGCATAGACGCCTAAGCCACCACTAGTTGCGTAATCAATAACGCTAATTCCTAAAGCAAATGCCACGGTGCGACCAACTGGCCACTTATCACCGCGTCGCGACAAGATAACTACACCTTTTATGTAAAGTGCTACCGCAATTATTAATACCGCAATCATCAGCGCATCTGGATCATAAAGTGAAATTACCCGCCAAATATTTGGTGCAGGTGGTGTTGTAATACCAGCAATCCCTAGCCCGGGATCCAGGATTGAACTCTCGCTACGCGCGGGGGGCGCCATATTAGATAACCCTGAGCCAGCCAGAACAGTGGCTAGCATTATCGTTACTTCGATAAAGAGCAGGCGAGTTAAGCTCTTTAAACTAATCTGCCATTTACCCGATAAATGTTTCCGATTTAAATAACCCAAATAGATCAAAATAGAAGTTAGCAGAACTTTTAATATAACCAATCGCGCATAGTTAGAGCTCCAAGCGCTCTGGAAGTTAAGTCTGGCCCAGGCATTTGTGCTACCGCTTACAACAACGGCAATAACTGCCCAGAGCGATAAAGAACTAAAGCGGGGCAGTGCTATGGCGCGATCATCAGCCGAGAGAACAGTTATCGCAATCAGCCCACCAACCCAGAAAGTTAGAGCAACGACGTGCACAATTAACGATCCAATCGCCAAAGAGTGTGAACCACTTGAGGCAGCGTGGCTAGCAAATATCGGTGCAATGACCGCAATGATTGCTATCAGTAGAAGTGCGTTGGCTGCAGCCACTGTACGTACAAGTGAAATAAGAGCGCAAATAATTAACGCTAAACAGAGCTGTATAAACATATATTTACCAAGGTCAATCTGAGATACAAATGAGCGAAGCGAGGTTGGATCTAGCGCTCCCAATAGCGTGGTTCCCAAAATATTGGCCAGCGTCGTCAGGATATTAAGAGCCTGCCCAAAGGCCCAAACAAGTGCTGTTATAGCTGCAGAATTTCGTAGCGCCTTAGCCGAGGCGGATAACTTGCCAGCTTCATCTAGAAGTAAAAAACCCATTGCCAATAGAAGACCAACAGTTGCAAAACTAGTTGTAAGTGAAATGAAGTTACCTACTGTGGTCAACGAAGTAATCAGCGGACCAGCAGAATTTAGATCTGCTGCCAGAAAGGTCATCGTTCGCTAAATATCTTTCGGGCGTAGAGCGCCAGCGCAACAAGAACTATAAAAGAGGTAACCAGTAAACCAATCACAAAGAGATTTGTACCGAAGTCACTTCCTTGAGCTTTAGCTGGCGTAGTTGGTGCGACTTCTTGTGGAGTAGAAATCGATGTAGATGAGAAATTAAATTTAAATGATCCTGCAAGAGGAGTATCCATCTCAGAAATAATGTTGTAAGTAACTTTATAAAGACCAGATTCGGTAATCGCCTTCATTCCAATGATGATGTCATTTCCGGCAACCGTCAGGGTCCCATCATCAACGCGGCGTCCGGTTGGGTCAGTAACAGTTATTTCATTTCCCATATCCATTGGCATAATTTCCACAGAAATCGTGACCGCACTTGGTGCAACTTTTAAGGTCGAACCTGCAATCGGAGATGTCGCAACTAGTGAATTGGCGAGCGCCGGACCAGTCGCCATTACAGTTATGACGATTGCACCGATAAGTGCCGCAAAACGCTTCACTTGTGTACCTGCCTTCGCTGCGAGAGTGGTCTCAATTCGCCTCTATAGTCTCACTTCCTTAGACTTAACCACTAGTCCCCGAGGATGTGATTTAGGAAAGGAGTGAGCGCAAGTGCCTACATATCAATACCAATGTTCTGCCTGCGAGCACGCCTTCGAAGCCTTTCAAAGCTTTTCTGATGAACCACTGACCCAGTGCCCAGAATGTAAGGGCGAAGTGCGCAAAGTTTATTCAGCCGTTGGCGTTGTCTTTAAAGGTTCTGGTTTTTATAAAACAGACTCTGTAGCAAAACCAGCAACGCCTACCAAGCCAGCAACGCCTACAAAAAGTGAATAGTTAAAAATCAGCCTTCGTGATGAGGCGGCTTATCGCCCTTGATTTCCGATTCGCGGCGGTCGGCTTCACTTTGATCCTCACGCGAATCGCGTTCATCTTCTGTTGTTGCTGGGAAAAGTTCGCTCATGACCAACTTCACCCCCTCAATCTGCTGCGTTAAATTGCCTTACTATGGATGATCCTACATAGTTAATCTGTGTTTGAGCGCCTAGGGCATCTGGTATTTCACCGCAGTAAAGCGGTTTTAATTGTCTTTACCATCGCAATTTTGGGTGCTGGTGGAATTGGCTCACTTGCCTTTAGCAAACTAGATTCCGGTGGGTATTCAGATCAATCTAGTGATTCTGCAAAGGCTGCAACTTATTTAACAGAAAAATTTGGTGTTGTTGAGCCGATTGCAGTACTTGTTGTAGATGCTGGTAACAAAGCAGTGGATGATCCAGAGATATCGCAGGCCGCTATAGCACTTGAAGAGAAGATCGCACAGGTGCCGGGCATTTCCAAAACTCTATCTTTCTGGTCAACCGGCGGTGCTCCAGGTATGAAATCTACCGATGGTAAAGCAGCCTTTCTCTTCGCTTATGCCAATTTAAAGGCGACAGATTTCGATCAGCTAGGAAATATCGGCGCACAGATTCAGAGAGAATTCGATGGCGCTAATGGAGAGCTAACGGTTTACGCCTCTGGTTCTGGAGTTATTATGCAGGCTATCAACCACAAGATTGAAAAAGATTTGCTCCTTGCTGAATCAATCGCAATTCCTTTGACCTTCTTATTACTCGCCTTTGTCTTTGGTGCACTTGTCGCATCCGCTATGCCGTTAGTTGTTGGTATCAGCGCAATTTTGGGCGCCTTCCTTATTATCTACATCTTCACGCTCTTTACCAACGTAAGCATCTTTGCACTTAATTTAATTACTGGCCTTGGTTTGGGACTTGGTATTGATTATGCACTTTTAATGGTCAACCGCTTCCGCGAAGAACTCCACGCCGGCAAGAGCGTTGAAGATTCAATTATCACAACTGTAAATTCGGCGGGCAAGACTGTCTTTTATTCAGGGCTAACTGTTCTAGTAACTTTAAGTGCGCTCATATTCTTCCCGCTCGACTTCTTAAAGTCATTTGGTTATGCCGGAGTTAGCGTTGTTTCACTTGCCGTACTTGGAGCTCTAATTCCACTGCCTGCAATCATGGCCTTATTAGGTCACCGCATCGATAAGGGTGTAGTCCGCAAATCTGGAATAACGCCGAAAGAAGATGGCCGCTGGGCACACACCGCACGAAATGTGATGCGCCGCCCAGTTCCGGTAGTCATAGGTTCTCTACTTGTATTGGGAATATTTGCAGCCCCTGTTACAAATATTGCCTTTGCTCAAGTTGATTCTCGCGTCTTACCAAAGAGTAATCCAGCAGCGATAGCTGCTGCCACAATCTTAGAAAAATTTAGCGGTTTTGAAGGTAGTCCTATTGAAGTTGTAATTCCAAATGGCGTTGGCCGCGAGGCACAAGTTAATACATACCTGGCCGAGGTTTCAAAGGTTGATGGCGTTGCCCGAATTTCACCAATTGAAACCTACGGCAGCGATTTGCGAATCCAAGTAATTCCATCTAAGGCATCGCGGTCTTTAGCTGCCGAACAAATAATTCACGATATTCGTGATATCCCAAGTCCTGCTGGAACTCTAATCGGTGGAGCAGCAGCAGATTTCACTGATTCGCAAGACGGCATCGCACGCACACTTCCTTGGGCGCTTGGTTGGATCGCTTTCTGGGTAATGATCCTTATCTTTATATTTACTGGATCGATAATTCTTCCAATCAAAGCAGTGCTGCTAAATACCCTCTCACTTCTCGCAACCCTTGGGGCAATTACTTGGATCTTTATCGACGGACACCTGAAATGGTTGGTTGGTGATTTCACTGTCACTGGAACGCTAGATACTGGAAGTGTTATTTTGGTAGCCGTTGTCGTATTCGGACTTTCTATGGACTACGAACTCTTCTTGTTATCTCGTATCCGCGAAGAACATATGGCAGGAAAGAGCAATATTGAATCCGTCGCCGTTGGTCTGCAACGTTCGGCTCGCATTATTACTGCAGCAGCTCTTCTATTAGCGGTTGTCTTCGCATCATTCATGATTAGCGGTGTTACATCGATCAAGATGTTGGGCTTTGGGGTTGCGCTAGCTGTAATACTTGATGCCACTTTAGTTCGCGCGCTATTAGTACCTGCGCTAATGCGTCTCTTCGGAGAACTTAACTGGTGGGCGCCTAAAGCGCTACGTCGCTTCACAATCACACATTAATTATTTTTAAAGTGTCCCCGGCGGGAGTTGAACCTGCGACCTACCGCTTAGGAGGCGGTTGCTCTATCCACTGAGCTACGGGGACCTGCATGTATTAACTTGGCAAAGGTTATCGCTATGGCTAACCTAGGTGTAACACGCTCAAGATCAATAGTTATCGGCACATAAGCAGTTAGCGGCGCTAAGGAGAAAACCGAGATGGCAAAGGAGCTGCACTTTGATGTAGTCGTTATTGGATCTGGTTTTGGTGGTTCAGTTACCGCTCTGCGGTTGCGTGAAAAAGGTTATTCGGTTGCGGTCTTGGAAGCTGGCAAAAGGTTTTCTGATAAGGACTTTCCCAAGACTTCTTGGCGAGTAAATAAATTTCTCTTCGCTCCGCAATTTGGTTGTTACGGAATTCAGCGAATTCATTTTCTGCCCGATGTTCTAGTGCTATGTGGCGCAGGGGTTGGTGGTGGATCACTGGTCTACGCAAATACTTTGTACCAACCGGGCGATAAATACTTTCAAGATCCCCAATGGGCGCAGATCACCGATTGGAAGCACGAACTAGAGCCTTGGTATGACCAAGCACGTCGCATGTTAGGTGTAGAAGAAAATCCTTATTTTTCACCAAGTGATGCTGCGATGAAGATTGCAGCAGAGAAAATGGGAGTTGCTGATACTTTTAAAATGGCTCCGCTGGGAATTTATTTTGGAGCCGGCGAAGGTAAATCTGCAAGTGATCCATACTTTGGCGGAAAGGGTCCAGATCGCGTGGGTTGCATAAATTGCGGTGAATGTATGACTGGCTGCCGTCACAATGCCAAGAACACGCTGCCAAAGAATTACTTAGGTTTGGCAGAAGGCGCAGGTGCAAAGGTATTTCCGCTGACCACCGTTACTGAATTTTTGCAACGCACTGATGAAAAGTGGGAAGTTAAAACTGTTAAAACCAATGGCTGGGATGGATCGCAAGGCACCACTTTTATAGCAACAGAGCTGGTAGTCGCAGCTGGCACCTTTAATACCCAGAAGTTACTACATAAGATGAAGCGTAAGAATTTACCTAAACTTTCTGATCGATTGGGTGAGCTTTCACGAACAAATAGTGAGGCGCTAACCGGGGCGCTAATGGATAGCCGGGAAATTGATTTTAGTCGGGGTGCGGCAATTACTTCTTCCTTCTTCCCGGATGCACATACTCACGTGGAACCGGTGCGATATGGCAAAGGCAGTAACTTTATGGGGTTGCTTCAAACCATAATGACTGATGGCTTTACAGGTAAAGAACGGCGCAAGCATTGGTTAAAGCAAGTTATTGCTAAGCCATCGTTGCTTGCTCGTTTAATTGACGTGCGCCACTGGAGTGAGAAGACAGTTATTGCCCTTGTGATGCAAGATGTTGACTCATCAGTAACTGTAAAAGGCAAGCGCGGAATTTTTGGTTTTAAATTAACTTCAAAAAATAATAGCGATACCCCAAATGCGACCTACATTCCAGCTGCTAATGAAGCGGTAAGACATATCGCCGATGAATATGGCGGAATTGCCGGTGGGCATGTAGGTGACTTAATTAGCGCGCCGTTTACTGCGCACTTTGTTGGTGGATGTGTAATCGGCAGCGATGAGAAATCCGGTGTAATTGATGCCTATCATCGCGCCTTTAATTATCCGACCTTGCATGTCGTAGATGGTTCAACCATCACAGCCAACCTCGGTGTTAACCCATCGCTGACAATTACCGCCCAGGCAGAACGCGCCATGTCGTTCTGGCCAAATAAGGGAGATGCAGATCAACGTCCCGAACAAAGTGAACCATACAAGTATCTTCAACCTGTTAAACCTTATAGCCCAGTCGTTCCGATCGGTGCACATGGTGAATTTAAGTATTCAACTACGGCGGCGCTATGAAGAAGTGGGCTCTCGTAACTGGCGCAACTGCAGGTATCGGAGAAAGTTTCACCAGGCTACTTGCCGCTGAAGGTTTTAATTTAGTTTTAGTAGCTCGCGATGAAGTTAGATTGCATGAACGCGCACAAGGGCTAAAGGATGAATATGGTGCTGACGCAGTAGTGATAGTGGCAGATTTAGCCACTGAATCAGGCTGTGCCAAAGTTGAAGAATATATTGCAAATAACGAACTCGAAGTATTAATTAATAATGCTGGATTTGGTATCAATAAAGCTTTTACTGTGAGTGACTTGGCGAAAGAGGAAGAAGTTTTAAAAGTCTTGGTTCGTACCCCGATGCGCTTGATGCATGTTGCTATTCCTCAGATGAAAGTTCGAAATTCTGGAATTGTTATAAATGTTTCATCGGTGGCAAGTTTTATTGCAGGTGGGGCATATAGCGCATCCAAGTCATACTTAACCGTCTTATCCGAATCACTTCATACCGAACTTTCTGCAACTAATATAAAGGTTTGTGCGCTCTGCCCAGGATTTACCCGTACAGAATTTCACCAAAGAGGCCGAATGAAGATGGCTGGGCTGCCACAATTTATGTGGCTCAATTCCGATGTCTTAGTAGCAAAAGCCTGGAAAGATGCACTGGATGGGAAAGCTGTTTCGATACCCGGCTGGCAATATAAATTGTTGGTTGGGATTATTTCGATAGCGCCGCGTTCGGTCGTTCGCCTACTTGGGATGAACTTACGAGTGAAACAACGATAATTCACACGATTTTCACTGCTTGCATCCAACGTATCTACCCTGCTGATCGCTAATATTGCTCCATAATCTATGGAGGTTTTCATGTTTCGTAAGGTTCTCGTCGTCGTCGGTACCGCAGCTCTAGTTGCTGCCTCAATTACCGTTGTTCCCGCCAGTGCAGCCCCTAAAATCAGTAACGGTGTCTCCTGCGCAAAGTCAGGTGCGACTACCAAGGTAAGCGGATCTTCATACAAATGTGCCAAGAACCCACTCGTTAAGAATTCAAAGCTAACATGGTTATCGGTTGATTGTCTAAGTACAGCAAGCACTTACGTCAAAGCGCTTGCTAACTTGCCAAAGATTAAAGCTGCAACAGATGCAACTCTTGTAAAACTCGATGTAGATATTGCTAAGCAAGCCCTTGAAAAAGAAAAAGCCGATAAGTTGATTCCGGAATATCAGGCAAAGATTGCAACAATCAATACTGCTCTAACAGCACTCAAGGCAGATACTGCTAACTTAGTTAAAAATAAGGCAACAATTGACAAGTACGCTTCTGCTGTCCGCAGCTATGAAGCAGCAATCAAGGCATACGGTACTGTTGGAAAACAGAGCGATCGCAGTGCAAAGGCTAAAGAACAAGCAATCTCCCAGTATGAGAATTCAAAGACAGATATTGAAACTACTCTCGGCATGGCTCAATTGATTTGTGCAAAGGGTTTTTAAAAGTTACTAACCTATAGTTACTACTAAAGCAGTTGCCTTAATTGGTAACTGCTTTAGTGCTTTAGTAGCCGGACCAATCAAGTTTTTGCCGGCCAATGTAAAGGTGGCTCCATGGCCATTTACACATGTCCATTCGTTGCCTGATTGCTCGACGATCGCGCCTTGGTGAGTGCAAGTTAAATTAATTGCCGTGTAGCCATTTGTTGCTGCAGTTGTGCGGACCAAGGCAATTGATTGTCCATTAACGCCATCTACGCGAACTACGCCGCCAACTTTCTTTAAAGTGCTATTTGATTTCAAAGTGACTTCTACCTTGCCATTTTTCAAGATTTTTACACCTGTGGCTGCAATTGCTGGGGTAGCCGCTGAGGTAAGGCCTGCGCTCAGTAGCGCGACTCCGCAAAGTAATGAGCGGCGAGAGATATCTTTTTCCATCTTAGGTTTCCCCTATTCATGAGCGCTATTTGCGTACTTTAACTTAGGTCAGTGCAAAATTACCAGATAGTCAAGTGGTCCGCATCTTTACTGTTGATAACTCATATCCTGCTCAGATTTCTTGCTCCGGAACCTGCCATTGCAAAAGATTTAATTCTCTACAACTTGATTGCTCTCGTAGCAATAATCGCTCTCTTCCAAGCCCCGCTCCACAACGATCCGCTTGCGGTTGCATTTCTAACTCTGGCAATAGCTTCTTGGGGTATCGGCTCAATTACTTCATCTTTAAGTCAATTCTTTGATTTCAGCGGCCGCGAACAATTGGTCTCCAATATCGCATACTCACTCTTCTACCCCTTTGCCTTTATCGCTATTCCACGGGCAATTGGAAGAGGAAAGCGATTACAGGCTATTGAGCTATTGGATTCGGCAATTTTTGGATTAGGTTTAAGTTCAATAATTGCAGCGCTCTTACTGGTAAAGTTGGTTGGAAATTCTAGCCTGGGATATTTCTTCTCAGTACTTTATGCCATTTGTGATATCGCAATTATAGTAATTGTTATCGCAAGTTCAGTTATCAGTAGGCTTTCATTACGGTTACTGCTAATCATCGCTGGAGTTCTCTCCTTTGCTGTAACCGACTTCTACTACTTATGGTCACAGATACAAGGTAGTTATAGCTTTGGGCAATTCAGTGATGAAGGTTGGCTAATTGGTCTCGTACTAATCTCACTTGCTTTTTGGTATCGACCAAGCGATTTAGCA
>Ga0114966_10002450_pt1 | contig 16551 bp, 13 predicted proteins | sample M_130207_XF_Meta_FD_87029 | JGI IMG/M metagenome (GOLD analysis project Ga0114966, IMG submission 87029) | Freshwater microbial communities from Lake Montjoie, Canada to study carbon cycling - M_130207_XF_MetaG | ecosystem: Environmental > Aquatic > Freshwater > Lake | place: Lake Montjoie...
CCTTGGGCCGAACGCTGGCCCGTACTCGTCGCCGATGGGTCACGGTGGCTGGGGCACCTACGATCGCTGGGCAGGCGAGGGCATTCGCGGCACTGAGTACAGCGATTCGGGTGACCACGTTGCACAACCGCGTTAAGTGCGGCGTGTGCAAGTCAGTTCTTATCCGAGTGCTGCATTGATCTGCGCGGCAACGCTGCGACCTTCCAGGAGACACGTCTCCACGGCTGGCAGTAGCCAATTATCTTGATTGGCGAACCACACGCAACCGTTGAGCGGCCTGCGCAGAAGTTCTGGGGCGCCGGAGGCGTACCAACCCGGAGTGGCAACGGGCATGGCGTGGCCCCATCGTGTCCAACGAACCTGCAGAACATCATCAGTCGATCGACCGAGCAGTGGCAGCAGCGCGGCAATTTGTTCTGATCCGCGCGCGGCCCAGGTGCGCCACGAAGCGGGATCAACAATCGCAAAGCGAGCAGTGTGCCACGGGAGTGGCCAGTACATGGTCAGCACGGAACCTACTTGGCCATCAGCGCCTGCGTACGAACCGTTCACCATATCGGTGATCACAGGAGTGGCTTCGAACTCGGTGCTGTCCATCGGAAATGTGGAACCGCCAGCGACGAAGAGGTCGTAGAAATTTGCCGGAACGGGTCGTGACAGAATCACATTTGCTACCAGGTACGGCACGGACTGTACTTGCTGCATTGCCTGCAGTTTTTCTTTGTCGTCTTCAGCGAGCCACGGAATCATGTACTTCACAATGTGCTTGGAGCCGGCGCACACCACATGACGCGCGTGTAGGCGACGCACTGTGCCAGCGCCATCGCGCCAACGGATGATGGCGCCGTCCTTCGCGCGTTCAATATCGGTGACGGTGCACTGCGGACGAAAATCGACGCCAACAGGCTGTGTTTCGTGGTGATGTTCGCCTGAGTGCGGCGTGCGCGCGGACTGTTTCCACAGCGCGCGAGCCAGCGCAGAATTTCCGCCAGGGAGCACCCAACGGCCAAACTCTTCGGCAGCAACGAAGTTCCATCCAGCAGCGGCGTTCACTTCATCAGTGCCGACGCCAAAGCTTGATGCGCAGTACGCCTGCAGCGCATAGCTCAGTCGCGGCGGTACGGTCCCGCAGACGGATTCGATGTGAGCCCGAAATGTCATGTCATCAAGCGCGGCCACATTCGGCCCGGGTGCGCCGGTGAACGGAATGTCCGGGTAGCCGCGCCCTGCATGAAATGCAACAGCCGCTTGGTAGCGAGCGAGTCCCTCACGCTCGGCGGCGCTTGGGTTCGTGCCAAGCAGTTCGCGAGTGATCATTTCTTTCCACGCGAATGTTGTAGGCGTGTCATCAACGCGGACGTGATGATCGATGCCAAGATCGCGGTACAGGGTGTCGAGATCGCTGCCACGGTCGGGCGCCATGAAGTACGCGCTCGCCATGCTCCAGCGGAGTGAACGCCATGACTCGCCCATCGCATTGCCGCCAACTCGTGGCCGCAAGTCCATCAACACCACGTTGCGGTGACGCAGCGCATGCGCAGTGGCCAGGCCAGAGAGTCCGCCGCCGATGATCGCAACATCAACATGCTCGCTTGGCGCGGCACCGGGACCATCGCAATTTTCACACGTGTGGAATGGCAAGGCGTTCGACGGAAAGCTGTCGCCGAACCATGTGGGCGCCGTTGGAAGCCCGCCTACTTGCTCCGAAGGTCCGAGTGATGCAAGGCGCAGCACTGGATCGCCTGGAATGCTCGGCGGTGCCGCATCGCGCCGCATCCAAGCGGCAGCCCCGCCGCGTCGCGCGAGCGATGCCGAAGCCATGATGCCGAGACCGGTGATGATGGCCGAACGGCGATCCATCCTCACACGGTACCGGGGTTACTCACTTATCTTCAGGTTTAATTCCAAATCCGGAGCGGTTTGGGTACGCGGGGCGAGTCGGGGGGGTGAATGGTGCGCGTGCGAGCTCAGCAAGCAGCAGTTCAACCGCCTTGTCCATCTGTGGGTCAACGCCGCCGAAGTGCGGTCCGCCCTTCATGACGCCGGGGTCATCAAGCACCTCGACGGTTGGATCGACGCCGTGGCCTTCGATGCCCCATGTGCCGTCCTTCTCATAGAAGCCAAAGACTGGGACGCGGACGCCCGAGCCATCGATCATTCCAGGATTGCCACTGATTCCGACGAGTCCGCCCCACGTGCGTGTGCCGACGAGCGGCCCAAGCTTCTCGTGACGGAAGAGCCATGGGAACATGTCGCCGCCCGAGCCAGCAAGCCCGTTGATGAGCATGGCCTTCGGACCGTTATGAGAATTGCCGGGCCAGATCCAATCATGCTGATCGCGGCGTGCCCAGTAGTTGGTGACGGGGCGATTCAACATTTCAATGAAGCGTGATGGGATCTGTCCGCCGCTATTCCAACGATCATCAATGATGAGCGCTTGCTTGAATTGCTCGCCTTGGAATTGGCGCACCAGATCCGACTGTCCATCGATCGCTGTGCTCGGCACATAGATGTAGCCAACCTTGCCGCCGGATTTCTCGGAGACGTAGCGGCGGTTTGCTTCAATCCAGTCGCGGTAGCGCAGGTTGTCTTCGCCTCCCATTGGCTTGACGACCACTTGGCGCACTTTGTCGTCCATCACCGGATTGGTACCGATGGTGAGTTCAACAGTCTTGCCGCTCATGCCTTCAAATGCGGCCCATGGATCCTTGGCTCCATTCACGGGCAGTCCGTTGACAGCCAACAGATATTCGCCTTCCTTGACATTGATGCCAAGCTCTTGGAGTGGGTTGCGCGCGTCAACATCCCAAGGCGCGCCGGCGACCAAGTGCTTGAAGCGATAGACATTCTTGCCGTCTGGTCCGATGGCAACTTCCCAATCAACGCCAAGCATGCCGATACTGACGCTTGGTCCGCCGGCACCGTCACGACCGTTGTAGTAGGCATGGCCAACGTTGAGTTCGCTGATCATCTCGCTGATGATGTAACTGACATCTTCGCGGCTATTGGCGTCGTCCACCATCGCCAAGTAGCGCTCGCCGACGCCGTTCCAATCAACGCCGTGCATGTGCGGGTCATAGAAATAGTCGCGGAAGATGCGCCATGCATCCTTGACCACTTGCTTCCATTCATGCTTCGGATTGATTTCCTTCAGCATCGGCTGCGTGACAATGGGCTTGCCAGTGGCGCCAGCGGATGCGTCCAGAATTTGCAATCCAGAGAGCAACTTCTTGCCATCAGCAGTGAGTTGGAAGCCGCCGCCGTCAGCAACTTTCTTGACTTCCTTCTTCTTGTCCTTGATATCGAACAACTTGATCTGGCCGCCTTGGCTGAAGATCAGTTGGTTCTTGTCATTCACGCCCATGCCGCCAATCCGGGTGGTTCCAAGCGGTAGTTCAATGACGCGCCCTTCGAAGCCATCAAAGTCGATGGTCATCGGCTTCTTTGGTTCGGGCTTCTTCTCATCCTTCTTGGCGTCTGCTGGAGCGCGCGTGCCGGTGAAGGCGTACTTGGTCTCGCCGTCCTTACCGGTGGCAGTGCCGTTGCCAGTGATGGCGTCGCCGTCCACGGTGGCTTCAAGCGCGTAGGACATCTCCTTGTCGGTGCCTGCGTCGTTCTTCCCGGTGAGCGTCAGCTTCTTCGCCTCCGCGTCCCAGTGCCCGGTGAGTTCGCCGTTCTGCTTCTCGGAGGTGAACTTTGCGGTGGCAGCGCCGGCATCGCCGAGCGTCACCACGAGCGTGAAGGTCAACGCCGTTTCACCTTCCTTGGTGGTGCAGTTCCAAGTACCAGCAGGGCCAGTGGCGGCAGGCGCTGTGGCTGCAGCTGGGGTCGCCGGCTTCTCGTCTTGCTTTGGCTCAGCAGGCTTCGGCTCGTCTTGAATTTCGCCACTCGGACGGCGTCGACGCGGGCGATCACCAGCTGGCGGACCTTGTCCGGGGCCAGCGCCATCGGGCTTGGCTTCGTCCTTCTTCTCGTCCTTCTTGTCGTCGGACTTGTCGTCTTTCTTGGTGTCCTTTCCCTTCTCCTCGTCAATTTCAAGGAGCCATGGGTTCTTCACATCTTTGCGAAGCGGCACTGCGTAGCCACGAACCGTGTCTTGGTAGACCCAGGTCTCGTCTAACTCACCGTATTCCGCCTTGCCGAAGCCGCGCTGGCTGGTGAAATACAACCAGTCGCCAGCGCGATCGAATGTTGGATTGTTGTCATTGAATTCGCCGCTCGTAACCTCGTGGCTCTCGCCCTTGGCCACGTCATAGATCCAAACACTTGCGGTGCGACGCTCTTGCAGTGACTTGGTGTATGCAAGGAATGCGCCGTCGTGACTGATACTGATGTCAAGGGCGCCGTCCCATGGTTCCTTGTCAATCGTCTTGCGTTCGCCAGTTTCAAAGTCCACCAAGTACGCCGTTGCAGTCTTGTCTTGGTAGATGAGTTTCTTTGAGTCGGGGAACCATTGGATGTTGGTCTTAAATGGTCCGCCATCCTTGGTGAGTTGCTTCTTCTCGCCTTTACCATCGGCAGGCATTGCCCACAGCTCGTACTCGCCGGTGGAATCGTCGAAGTAGGCGATCCACTTTCCGTCTGGGCTCCACGCTGGAGTGCGCTCGGCAATTCCATCAGTGCGGGTGAGATTGCGTGGGACGCCATTCTCTGCTGGTGCGGTCCAGATATCGCCACGTGCGGCGACTGCCACGCGCTTGGCGCTCGGGCTGATGCTTGAGCCCTGCAATTCGTCGTTGACATCTTCAGTGTGCGTGCGAATGGTTGGGCGATCGCCGGGGATCTTCACCTCTACGGCGCGGGACTTTCCCGAGCCGAGGTCAAGAACCATCAATTTCGTGCCTTTTTGGAAGACAATCTCGCCGTCGCCGATGGCGGGCCACTTGATGTCTTCGTCAGTGAACGAAGTGACTTGCTTGGTGGTGCCGGACTTGGAATCCCATGACCAGATATTGAGTTTGTGCGGCGCCTTGGGGTCGGTGGTGTTGTCGCTCAAGTAATAGAGCGTGGTTCCGCCCCACATGGGCAGCGTGTCGATGCCTTCGTAGTCAGTGACGCGTTTCGCCTCGTTGCTGCGGAGGTTGTAGACCCACACATCCGTTTGCATGCCGCCGCGGTAGCGCTTCCACGTTCGCGTGTCGATGGAGTGCGGGGTGTATGCCAGCCACTCGCCATCGGGACTGATCGTGCCGTTCGCTCCGTAGGGGACGGGCATTGCCTCTGGCAGTCCGCCGGTTTCCTTCACTTTGTACAGACGACCAGCGCGGGCAATGCCCTCCATGCCGCTGGCGCTGAAGAGCAGCGATCCATCGGGGGTCCACTCATTCATCAGTTCGCCTGTTGGATGGTGAGTGACGCGCTCTGGTGAGCCGCCGACGGTGGGGATGACATAGATGTCTCGATTGCCGTCGTAGTTGCCGACAAATGCAATTTTGTTCCCGTCCGGCGAGAAGCGGGGCATGACTTCAGCACCCGCTGCAGTGGTGAGGGGACGAGCCATACCACCTGTCTTGGGTACGAGCCACAGGTTGCCCGCATAGACAAAGACGATGTCTTCGCGGCCGATGTCCGGGTAGCGAAGCATGGAGGCATCGGGCGTGGTGGTTGGGCCGGCACTGAGCGCGGCCGCGACGATCGCGGAGAGGTAGGAGGTCAGCATGTGAAGGTCAGAGGTTTACCCGTGAGCCGCACGCAGGTTGGGCGCGGGGGGTGATCTTCGCGAAGTTATTCGGGTTTTTTTGTCAACTTAGCATGCGCATCTGCCGTTTTTTTGGCGACGGCGGCACCAGTGTGACCTTCGGTCAGTGCGCCCTCGGACTCCAAGATCTCTCGCAGCCGTATCAGGCCTCGGCGCGCATGAGTCTTGACTGTTCCGAGTGGCAGTCCGGTGGAGCGCGCGATTTCTTCGTGCGAGCAGCCGTGGTAAATCGCCAACTGCAGCACCTGTTGTTGCTCGGGGCGCAATTTCTCAAGCGCAGCAGTGGCGCGTCCTGCGTCGTCATCGCGCTCCGGCGCATCGGGAATCGGTGCTGCAGCGGGCTGAAGCGCGTCAGGCAAAGTAGAGGCATCAATGCGTCGTTGCCTCCGCCGACCGCGATCGATGAGACGCCGTCGAGCAATCATGGCAACGAAGGTTGTCTCGCTGGCAATCTCTGGGTTGAACCGTGCGGCACTCCTCCAGACATCAATGAAGATCTCTTGCACGGCATCGTCTGCATCGGAGCCGCCGAGTGCAAGACGTCGCGCGAGTGACCACACCAATCCACCGAAGCGGTCCATGCATTTATCCATAGCCCCAGGCTCGCCGGCAGCTACTTGATGCAAGATCGATACTTCGGGGAGATCCGTTGTCACGATGCGCGCGATTCTGAGTGCGACCGCGGCAGGCGAATCGCGGCATGTTCAGGAGTCATTCCATGAATGAAGAACGATGATCCGTTAAACCAGTAGTAGGCACGTTGCGCGTGAATCTCTGACAGGGCATCTGCTTCGCCAATACTTGCAGCGATGGCAAATCCGTTCTCAGACCACTGGCCATCCGTACTGCGCCCGATGACAGGGCGATGGACCAGGTTCGCATTACGCAACTCCAGTGCCAAGACGCTGCGCCGAAGCATATTGGCGTGCGCGGAGCAGGGAATGCTCATCGGGTTGTCGCTGGTGATGACGGCAAATGTGCTTGAACCAAGTTCACGCTGGATCTGTGCGATGTCTTCCGCCGAGACGGATTCGCTGAGCGGTACGGTGGGTCCGCCCGGAAACTCAAGCACCGCAGATGCATAGTGGTGGTCAATTTCGGCTGCTTTTTCAGCACGGGCAACTCGTGTCTGCGGGGTGGACTCAAGCAGCGCTGCTACTTCAGTTTCGGCGTGCGTGAGGCTGGCACCGATGCGTTGTAGTGCCTCGCTGCGGGAGACATCGGTACCGCGCGGATCCGTAGCGGCATCAAGTGCGCGGGCGGTCTCGCGGATACGCGCGCGGATGACATGGCTCGCTTCTTGGGAGATTGCATCGCGCGCATGTGCGCTGATGCGTGCACGGGCCACGGCACCTTGAGCAGCGCGTTCGGCAAGTTCGCGTGTGACGCGCGCGCGCATCTCTGTGGAAACTGCACGGATCGCCAAGGCGCACGCGAACGATGCAATGGCGCCGAGAAGCAAGATAATGGTGTTGGCGCGGTGATGGTGGCTATCGATCCATCCGCTGGTTGGGCGCAGTTGCACCGTCCACAGCAGTCCAGCGGTTCCAAAGGTGCACTCCGCCGGCGGCTCAAGAATGGCCACTCCCCGCGCCGAACCTTCGATGATGACGCGTTCACTTCCTGGGCCACTGATGTTGACCGTTAGCGCCAGGTCAGGGGCAATTCCAGCGGTGATCGGCTGCACAAGGGCGGCGGCATCGACAAGCGCCACCAACACGCGACCGCCGGATGCCGGCGTGGCCATGATGACATGCGTTCCGTGAGCAGTCATTGCTCGGTCGCCGGCGCGCGCATCTGCGGCGATACCTCCGAGGTTTGATTTCAGTCGATCAGCCTGTTCCGGTGGAACGGTTGAGCCTGGTTGAATTTCTCCCTGGGTATCCAGGAGCGCAAGCGCCACTGTTCCACGAAAGTCAACCGTAAAGGTGCGTGCGGCAGCGAGCCACTCATCGTTCGGTGCGGAGTTGGATCGTGCGCCCAACTGTGCCGCCGCAGCAAGTCGATCATCCACCGACGCATGAAGTGCGGCAGCGATCGATTGCTGACTGCCCTCAAGATCAATGCGCCCCACGTCACTCTCGTTCACTTCGGCATACATCCAGAACGTCAGGACGAACGCCATGAGTGCCGAGAATGAGAGCCCCGAAAGAAAGGGCAGCAGGGCGCTTCGTTTGCGCGCCATAGAACCCGCGAGCCCCAAGAGGCCGCCGGTAAGAAACAGTGCTGCATTGGCCATCGGGCTCACCGACCGAATCACCTGGTCCATACCTGGGTAGTCGATCATGCGGTGCTGTGGAATCAAGCGTGCCATCACCGCAACGCCGAACAGACCACCGGCTACAGCACCTATCAATATCCAACGCGAGCCCGCGGCGCGATCAGCAGCGGGACGCGGGTTCATACAGGGGCTTCCTCGCGCTCGGCCCGGCGGCGTTTCAGTTCGGCGTCAATGAATCCGCCGATGTCTCCATCCAAGACCCGCTGCGGGATCATCATTTCAAAGCCGGTTCGGTGGTCTTTGACGCGATTGTCATAGAAGACATAGGAGCGAATTTGCGTGCCCCAGCCACGGTCAACTTTGCCACCAACTGCGGCGTCGAGTTCTGCTTGGCGGCGCTCTTCTTCCAACGCTTCCAGCTTGGAACGCATCACTGCCAAGGCTTGCGCCTTGTTCTGCAATTGATCTCGGAAGGTGCTGGCCACCACTTGTAAACCGGTGGGAATATGCGTCACTCGGATGGCGCTCGCCACCTTGTTGACGTTCTGTCCACCCGGGCCACTCGCGCGGACGAAGGCAATGATTTCCAGATCCTTGTCGGGGATGGTCAATCCGTTGTCTTCAAATTCAGGCGTCACATCAAGCGTTGCGAAACTGGTCTGCCGCTTGCCTTCAGCATTGAAGGGGCTGACCCGCGCAAGGCGATGCGTACCGCGCTCGCAGTTCATGTAGCCGTAGACGAACGGACCGCTGAGGCGATACACCACTTCGGCAAGCCCCACTTCACTGCCGGGAAGTCGGTGCATCTCTTCAACTTTGAAGCCCATGGTGTTCCACCAGTACAGATACATGCGCTCCAACATTTCCGCCCAGTCGTTGGCCTCGGTGCCGCCAACGCCAGCCTGAATGGTGATGAAGCAATTGCGGTGGTCGTGCTTCTCAGAGAGCAGGCTCTGCGCCTCGACTTTGTCCATGTCGGCCACCATCTGGTGGATTGACTCATCGACTTCGGCGAGGAGTTCGGCATCATTGCCTTCCTTCGCCATTTCGTAGCCGACGGTGGCGTCTTCAAACTTGCGCATCACCACCTCGAGCGGCTCAATCTGCGCTCGGACGATCTTCAGTTGATCGATGGTTTTCTGTGCCGAACGTTGGTCACCCCAGAATTCCGGGGATTCCATCTTGGCCGTGAGTCGCTCGCGCTCTTGCACCTTTGTTGGGTAGTTAAAGAGAGTCGCGGATGGTTGTGATCCGCGCCTCGAGGTCGCTGAGTACAGGTTGGTGTGCGTCGTAGTGCATTTCGGGAGTGTACGCCGTAGACGGTTTATGTTTCTGCGCTATAGACTGCGCGACCAATGAAGGTTTCCTCCCGTGTAAATCGAATGAAGGAGAGCTCCACCTTGGCAGTGGCCGCTCGCGCAGCGGCTCTCAAGAAGGATGGCGCCGATATTGTTGCATTTGGAACCGGCGAGCCCGACTTTGACACGCCCAACAATATCAAAGAGGCGGCTATTGAGGGCCTCCGTGCGGGGCTGACGAAGTACGTTGCCACTCCGGGCACACTCGACGCTCGAACTGCAGTCGCAGGGAAACTGCGTGACGAGAATGGCATTCCCTGCAAAGCGGAGCACATTTCGATCACCGCTGGCGCAAAGCACGCGCTGTATCTGGTCTTGCAGACGCTCATTGATCCGGGCGATGAAGTCGTTCTGCCAACGCCAGCATGGGTCAGTTACCGCCCGCTCATTGAACTTGCGGGTGGACGATGCGTTGAAGTAGCAGGCGCCATGGAACGCGGATTCAAGGTGCTGCCAGAAGAATTGGCTGCGGCCATGACGCCGCGCACCGTGGCGGTGATCTTGAATAGCCCGTCAAATCCGTGCGGCATCACCTACACCCCGGATGAAATTCGCGCGCTCTGCGAGGTGATTGCGCGTCATCCAAGCGCAGTGTTGGTGAGTGATGAGATTTACGAGAAACTGGTTTATCCGGAAATTCAGCCTGGACTGCAGCACTTCTCGCCGGGCAGTCTGCCAGCCATGGCCGAACGCACCATCACCCTGAACGGCATGAGCAAGGCCTTCGCCATGACGGGTTGGCGCATTGGATATGTGTGCGCGCCCGGCAGCAGTGGGTTCATCCAAGAACTCATCAAACTGCAAGGGCAGATGACCAACAACATTCCAGCATTCTTCATGCCCGCCATTGTTGAAGCGTTGTCTCCGCGCAGCGCATCGCAGGTTGAGGCAATGCGCGTTGCGTTTGCGCGTCGCGCAGGAGTGGTTGATGAACTCGTGCGCGCCATACCGCGCTTTCGTTCGGTGCGTTCCACGGGCGCGTTCTATTCGTTCCCATCGATTGCAGCATGTAAGGGATTGACATCAGCCGGTGGCCGCGCCATCACCGACGCGCAGAGCTTTGCTGAAGCGTTGCTCCTGGAGTCGCATGTAGCGCTCGTACCGGGCGGCGACTTTGGCGACTGCGCCGCAGATCACATTCGCATCACCTTTGCAGCGGAGGAGGCGCTCCTCCGCAAGGGCATGGCGCGCATTGCGGAATTCACAGGAGCATTGCGATGACTGAAACTGATCCATCTTCACTGCAGCAGATTCTTTCGATGGTTGGCTGGGTGCCCGCCATCATCTTTCCGGCCGCCACGATTGTGAAGTTGTTCTCGCTCGCGCGAAGTGGACGATCTGACGGCACCACCGCCCTCACGTGGAGCCTGTTTGCAATTGCAAATGTGTGCCTCTATTTGACGATCGGCGACTGGACGCGTCCGCAGGTGGTCATTTCCACGGTCGGAACAGCCGTTCTGCAGGTGGTTGTGGTGGCGCTCGCGCTGCGGTTGCGGGCATTCCCGTCGACGGCAGCGACCACCCCGGCAGTCACGCCTGCGCCAGTCGCCGGGGCAGACCCCGCAGCCCGATAAGAACTTCGCGTGTCGTCCGTCGGCAATCCTGCTTGAGTAGTTGTGCAGCGCATCGCACAGTCTGAGCATGGAAACCAACAGCACCACGAGCGGGGTAGTTGCAGCCTCAGAGTCAGGGTCATCGCGTGCATCCGGGTCATCCGGTCGTGAGCAAATCGCGCAATTCATGCTGCAGAACGAATCTGCGCTGCGGCGGCGAATTGGTGCGGAAGTGGGGCGCGCGCCGGGAGTGGACGCAGACGATGTATTTTCAACAATCCTTCGCCGCGTCGATTATGCCGCGGCAAAGGGTTCCTTTGAGATGCGCAGCGCACCGGAGGCCTGGAGCTTTGTCGCTCAGGTTGTGCATCGCGCGGTGGTGAGACATCGGCGTCGTGCCGCGCGCTTCGCAGCAACCGTTGCCAAGTTCGCGGGGGTAGCGGAAGCGTGGTCGGAGCCTCCGCAGCACGACGAACGCGCCGAACTGGTGGGCATCATGAATGAACTCATGCGCACGCGGCCGCAGGATGCGGAATTGATCCAGCACCGATTGCGAGGTCGCAAATGGCGCGAGATATCAGCGTCAATGGGCGTATCCGAAGAAGCACTGCGGCAGCGTTGGTCGTCGTTGGTCGGGCGACTTAGGTCGCGCCGATCGTGACCGGCGCCGGCTGCACGCGTGGGCGGTAGTTGGGCTGCAGTGCAATTTGCAGCGGCAGTCGCTTACCGTTGGGGTCACGTGGAATCTGATCATTGTCGATCACGCGCTGAATCGCCATGATGCCTTCAATGAGCATCTCAGGACGCGGCGGGCAACCAGGAATGTAGACATCAACGGGCAGGTACTGGTCAACGCCCTGCACTACGGCGTAGGTATCGAACACGCCGCCGGTGCTCGCGCACGCGCCCATTGAGATGACCCACTTCGGTTCTGCCATCTGCATGTAGATGCGCTGCAGCACCGGAAGCGTCTTCACGCTGACGCGACCGGCAACGATCATCAAGTCACATTGGCGCGGGCTGAAGCGCATGACTTCGGCACCGAAGCGCGCGAGGTCGAATCGGCTGCATGCCGTGGCCATCAGTTCGATTCCGCAGCAAGCAGTAGCAAACGGCATGGGCCACACACTTGAGCGGCGCGACCAATTGACGACGCGCTGCAGCTGGGTGGTGAGAATGCTGTCGACGGGGAGTGCTGCTTCGATGCCCATAGGTCGGAAATGATAGGCGGGAAAGGGCGCGCGGTGGCTACTACGGCGGCTATTACTGCGGCGGCGGGGTCGGTGGTGCCGGCTGCGGCGCGGGGCGCGTGTTTTTCTGAATAGTGGTGCCCGTGTAGCGGTTCGGCACCTTCTCGGTGGGCTTTGGTTCTGACCAGAAGCTCTCGCCCTTTTCGATATTTGGCTCTTGGATGTCGTAGTGGTCAGATCCGGTGCCGGTCGCCCCGACCACATTGCGGTAGCAGCCAGAGGTTGACACACTCAGCACCGTGAGCACCGTCATGCAGACCAAGCCGACCATGCGGGCGCTCGTCCGAGTGCGGCGCGGGGTCGAAGTGCTTGTGGCTATGGCTCGCATCATTACTTCCCGATTGCTGAGTCGAACTCTTGCCGGGTCGACAGAATGGTGAAGAGACGTTCAATTCGCATGAGGCGGAAGAGATCCAAGAGATGACGATTGAGTCCAAAGACGGCCGGCTTCAGTCCCGCCTTCTCCGCGCAGTTGCGGAGGTCGACACACATGCCGAGCCCCAAACTTGTCACGAGCGAGACTTGCGAGAGGTCAAGGATGAACGACTTCCCGCGCGTGGCTTTGCTGAACTCCGCGAGCACCTGTTCGCGAATCAACGGCGCCTCGTTCTGTCCAACGCTCGGCGTAATGATCTTGGCAACCAGACTGCCGCCTGGGTGCGAGAATTCAACGTAATCCAACTTGGTGTCTTTCGAGGACATGAAGCAAGCAGTCTATCGGGTCGTGCGATCGGCGCGAACCTCGGCAATGCGCATCTTGCTGGCAGTTTCGAGTTGTGCAGCCCGCAGCGCAGTGGCGATTCGTGATCGTTCCACGCCTTCTTCGCCTGCACAATGGGCGAAAGCAGCCTTCAAGACTTCGTCGGGTCGAATGTCTTCTGGCGGCCGAGTTGGCGCATAAGCGTCACGATCCGTGTGCAGAAGAAAGCCGCCGCGCACTAATTCTTCGAGCAGTTCGGCGGAGAGGCGGTCATCCATATGGAGTTCCGCAGCAATGCTGTCCCGAGTGACGGGGCGGCCCGCGCGCCATGAAGTGGACGCTTGTTCCATCACCGCCAAGACCAACATTGGATCGGCGTGCGCATCATCGTCTGCTCCGGAGCCGGCATCCAAACCGCGTGCGCGGATCGTCTGCGCAAACGCGGCAACTTGCAGCCCGCCGAGCACTGTTACCCACACCACCCACATCCAGAACATGAACACCGGAACGAGTCCGAGCGATCCATACAGTCTGCTCATTCCAAACGCGTGTTCAAAGTACGCAGACAACATTCCCTTCAATCCAATGATCACCACGCTGGCGCAGAAGGCGCCGATGGCCGCGCACTGCGGGCGCACGCGCGCGGCAGGAACCACCATGTAGATGATCAGGAGAAGCGCCCACAGCACCCCAACATTCCACACCGTTCCGAGCAGCGCAATGATCCATCCGAGGCCTGCTGTGGTGCCAGCGCCATGCAGTACCGACGACAGCAGCGGGATCGCTGCAATCAACAGCGGGCTAGCAGTGAGTACAAACCAGTACAGAACGAATCGACGCATCCATGTTCGCCCTTGTCGGGCGCGGAAGACACGATTGAAACTCAATTCGATGCTGGTCATCAGCCAGATGGCGCTCAGAATGGTCACGCTCACGCCGACCCAACCGAGTGCGCTCAGGTCAATTTCTGAAGCTTGCGTCACCAGGGTTTCGACCCATGTGCCAAGCGCAACGGCGCCACCTGAAGTGCTCGCGCTGTCGGTGGGCGGCACGATGCGCATGTTGTCCAAGCCAAGCGAACCAATGAATCCTGCAACGAACGGTGCAAATTGCGCGCCCATCAGCGTCTTCGCCACCAAGGTCACCACGATCAAAATCGGAATCAGGCCAAGCAGCGTCTTGTACGCAAGCGCCGACGCCATCGCCGGTAGATCATCAGCCATGGAGCGGCGATAAAGCAGATGAGCCACACGAGCAAGGCGCGTCACGATGGTCACAGCATTCACATCTGACATCCGTCTGCCGAGTGCGTGCGTTGAGTTGCCTTGCGCGTTCGTCATAACTCGCAGTGTACGGAACACGCCGTCATGCGCTCACCGACTGATGAACACGCCCCATTGATTCGCCCCGTCCTTTGCGGTGGGGCTTCCGGTCATGCGTTGCTCGCCGTCCGAGCGACCGGTACTGAAGCGATTCGGCCCTAAGGCGTCGCGCAGAACGCCAAGACTGGTGCAGTGTGATGTGTCCCAGTGGTACGCGTTGCTGTCCGCTGCGCCCTGACTTGCGCCGACCGCTCGGTAGTCGTCGTGACCTGCAAGGTCAATCAGCATGCCGATCGCCTGTTGCGCTGCAGCTCCCTGGGAAAGTCCATCCGCCTGGTAGCGGTCATCGCCAGCGCGATCAACGAGCACCGCAACCGACATGTCCCACGCAGCGCCTTGGCCGGCCGCGGTCATGCTCCAGTAGATGTCATCGCCGCCATCTTCCAAGAGCACCCCAAATGCCTGGTGTGCCGCAGTGCCTTGCGCGTAGCGATTTCCGTAGTAGAGATCATTGCCGCCGCCATCGCGCAGGATGCCCATCGACAAGTAGTAGCCGCAGCCTTGTCCGAACTCGCCTGCTTCGTAGCGATCATCGCCGGCTACATCAACGAGCGCGCCGACGCCGCCTGCTGCGCCTGCTCGATAGCCGAATCCGACGCCCTGCGAGAATGAGGCGTGCACGGTGGGTGTGTCGTACGCGCTTGCCGTTGTTCCATCAGCGCGGTATCGATCATTGCCACTTGCGTCGAGGAGCAGTGCCGCTGCTCCAGGTCCGCCGCATCCTTGTGAGAACATCTCCGACGAGTACTGATCGCTGCCACCAAGATCGCAGACCGCGCCGATGCCGGCAAACGCCGCTCCGATCGTCCACGTTCCACCAACATAGGTGTCATCTCCGGCGCGATCAACGATGATGCCAACTCCAAAAACCGCGGCGCCGAGCGCATTCTGCGGGCACTCGTAGTGATCATTTCCGCCGTAGTCATCAATGACCGAGACGCCGCATGCTGCACCGCCCGGTCCTGCAATCGGTACTAATCCATTCACCGCGCGCGTACCCGTGTACGAGTCGTTTCCTGCAACATCAATCACCAATCGGCTTCCCACCACGCCCGCGCCCCATTCGTAGCGATCGTCGCCGGCGATGTCGAATACTGCCGCGACCTTTGTCATGTCATAGCGATTCGGGCCGGTGCCACCAATCACCAACCAACCGATTTCTGGCACAAATTGCGTGGAGAGAACAGTTCCATCCACGGCACCCTTGAGTTCATCGGGAAGCGCTTCGGTCTCGAACGTCTTCCAGTCACCGCTGACGGCAAGCGCGGTATCGAAATGTCCGGCGGCGCGCACGAATGCAGAGCGATCAATACTCGCTGATGCCTGCATGGCGCGAGACAGGGCGTCTGGCAATTGCGCAGCGCGCGAAGTGGTGGAGTCTGCCGTTGCGATTGCCGCTCGTGCGATCCGTTCTCGATTTCCATCGCCAAGTGCAGGCGCAAGCGCCTGTGTCATGATGAGGTTCGATTCGTTCAGAAGGAAATCAAGTGCGAAGAGTGCGCCCTGCGGATCAACAACTGGCAGCGTGCTGCGTTCCTCGCCGAGTGTGCATTCGATCCCGAAGGCGCGTGCCGCAAATCGGGCCACTGCGCGGTATGGACGGGCGGATCCTTCGGCGGCAGGCTGCGTGACGGCGCGAGCAATTTCGGGAACCGCAAATGGCTGAACGAAGCTCAGGCGCACCGCGCCGACAAGACCCCGTAATGGAAAGAGCGATGGGGTGGAAGAAAAGAGCGCTGAAAGTCGGCGGACATCTTCTGCGCGCCCGGCATCCGCGATGACCGCGCCGACCGGATTGCGTTCGTCGAGCGGTAGGACGAGCGCCGGGGCGCCGATACTGCCAGCCGGGCCGGTGCCAGAAGTCAAGAGGAGAAGGGCGGCGGCAAGTATCGACATGCCGCGAACCATACCCCGCTCCGGCTACTATGGCGCGATGCGCCGCCTCGTATCACCGACCCACCCCTATCAAGACGACTCGCGGGGGCCGCGCATTCAGAAGGTGCTCGCTGACGCGGGTATCGGCTCGCGCCGGGCATGCGAAGAGAGCGTGGAGGAGGGGCGCGTCACGGTCAATGGTCACCGGATTGACGGCCTTCCAGCATGGGTCGACCCCATCAAGGATCACATTCGATTTGACGGTCGGCGCATCAAGGCTGCCGAGCGCGATGTGTACGTCATGCTCTTCAAGCCCAAGGGCTATGTCAGCACCAACAGCGACCCGGAGCGCCGCCCGCTCGCGGTGGATCTTGTTCAGCATCCATCGCACGTCCGGCTCTATCCGGTGGGGCGCCTCGATATTGATGGTTCCGGTCTCCTTCTCATGACGAACGACGGAGCGCTGGCGAATCGCCTGACGCATCCACGCTTTGAGATGTACAAGGGCTACGAG
>Ga0114966_10002452_pt1 | contig 16543 bp, 14 predicted proteins | sample M_130207_XF_Meta_FD_87029 | JGI IMG/M metagenome (GOLD analysis project Ga0114966, IMG submission 87029) | Freshwater microbial communities from Lake Montjoie, Canada to study carbon cycling - M_130207_XF_MetaG | ecosystem: Environmental > Aquatic > Freshwater > Lake | place: Lake Montjoie...
CAGCAAGCGCCAAACTTTCAACGACCAACTGCAAGCCAAGAATTTGATCGAAGCTGGTAAGAAGCATATCGCCGCCGAGGATTACGACAAGCTAGCGGAAGTGAACGGACGCCTTCAAAGTTTGTTGCCGGAAAAGGAAAAAGACTCAAGCGAAATGCGACACTTTACGGGCATCAGTTGATACCGTTTATGAACACTCAAAGCTTTATGACAGCTACTGAGACAGCCGACGTTGAACAAGTGGACAAGGCAATCCTCGCGATCCAAGCAGGGGACACAATAACTGCACAGAATTTCCTTTTGGATGTCATGAAGCGAGCACCCACCCAATACACTTACCAGTTCGTGGACTCTTAAGGCGTGAATATCAAGTTCTGGGATAAGAGTGAGTTTCTGCACTTTGTCACCTACATCATGGACAAAGACGAGACTGACAAAATACTCTCTGGCAAAAAACTTAACTGGATTGGAAGTGCATATCCAAGAGCGTGTTTTCACTTAGGTTTCCTGAAAGTTGCGGCCAAGGAATACGGGGAGGCATTGGCTTTTCTCGACCGGGGCGTCGCCCTCGAACCATCCAACCCTAATTTCAAGTTTGAAAAAGCAGTAGCGTTGACTCACATGCGCCGCTTTGATGAAGCACTGAGGCTGTATGACTCAGTGACCAAGGTTGGTTTGCATGTTTCTCCCGTTAATGTCGCGCGAGCCCTGCGAGGGCGGGGATGGGTTTTAGTTGAGATGAGTCAACTCGACCGCGCGGAGGCCATTTTCAAAGAGTCTCTGAAACACGAATCTGGTAATAAGGCTGCGATAAACGAGCTTGCCTATATTGCCCATCTGCGAAGCGGAGGGCGTTCGACCTCTGCGGAATTGATAGTGGGCGCGCCCAACTCTGCGGGCAAATGCCCAAGTTGCGGACTGGACATCACTGGGGAGAGCCATATTGAAGAAAGGAACGGCAAATCTGTTCTCATATGCAAGACCTGCCAAATGACTGATTTCAAATTGAAGAAATGGTGGGAGGTTTGGAAATAGCACACCCCGAATTAATTCTGAAACGGGTGCATCCCGAAGTTGTTGGAGCATTTTAGTTCCACAAGAGGTGATCATCTTGATTTTTGAGTAGGACCACAACCTTGAGCAAGGCTGTGAAGCCCAGGGCTGTTTCAAGAAAAGGTTTCGCTGGGATTGAGCCGAGGACTCATGAGGGGCTGAATGAAATTGGCAATGAAGGGAGGAAACTCGGAAGATATTTTGGATGGTGAAGCTGGAAAGTGGGGTTTGTCCAGGGTCTTTCGTTTTGACTCATGAGGCGGCGATCAGCGCGAGGTATTTTGCTGGGCTGGATTGGATGGTTTCGCGAAATTCTGGCAGTGAGCGTTCTTGAGTGTGGTCGGCAAGAAGATGCCGCAACCGAACTGAGAGCCAATGAATGATCTAAAACCATTCGACCGCAGGGGGCGCGAGCTAGGGCTCGAAGCTCGCCCCCTGCTCGTTTTATCCGGCTGCCGAAGCTGGGAAAATCACATCAACAAAAACCAACCCAAAAACCACTTACACAGATTTCTTTACACAACCTGCCAAGCCTGTTCATGGAATGGCGGGCGGATCAACGCCGTCCCGAACGCGTGACGACCACGACTTTCCAAGCCCTGATGAAGCAGCAACAAAACACCCGAGCCATTAACTTGGTATTAACCAACCGTCCTTCACTCAAAAACCTCTCATGAATTAGTCCTAGCTTGCCCATTTCCCTTACTGAAATGACTTGATTTGGGATCGATGGCATCGAATCCTTGAGGGATGCAAAATGCGGACTTTGGGTTGATCCATGCCTGGCCATTTTCTTGGGCTACTGGGGGCTTTTTGCGTGTTTTTTTTGTGGGCCTTTTGGTGGTGGGGTTGGTGGTGGTTGCTTTGGGAGAGGTTTCTGCGCGGGTGTGGACGTTGCCGGAGTTGGTTCGGGGTGCGGAGTTGGTCGCCTTGGGACGTGTGGCGAGCAAATCGGTGACTTATTTGGGGGAGGCAGGGATTCAGACGACCGTGGATATGGAGGTGGAGTCGGTATGGAAAGGCTCGGTCAAGTCGACAAATTCAATTTCTTTTTATCTGCCGGGTGGTGTTCTCGGTGAGCGCAAGGTCGTGGTGACGGGCCAGCCGGAGTTCGCGCTGGAGGAATCGTGTGTTGTTTTTTTGAAGCGAGGCGAGGATGGCCGCTGGGTTCTAGTGGGGTTTGGTCAAGGTAAACTGAGTGTGGATGACTTCAAACGACGTGCCGTGGGTCTTAATTCTGAGCTGCCATGAGTGGATTTTATCGTTTTGTTTTGTTGGTTTGGTGTACGGGTTGGGCGTGGGGGTTTGTGCCGTATATTGATGGTGATGGAAATGTGTTGAGGTGGAATTTGGCCGGTGTGGTTTATGATTCCCGATTGGTCAATCCGATCACCAAAGCGATTCGTTATTATCTTGCGACGGATGCGTGGTCAGCGGGGAATCGTGACGCAGAGTTGAATGCCGTTCGGGCAAGTTTCGCGCAATGGCAAGCGGTTCCGGGGACTTCGCTGCGTTTTGAAGATGCGGGGTTGGCAGCTAAAGCGGAGGTGATTGCGTCGGGGGATAAGACGAATCTGGTGTTCTGGGCAAAGAAGACGCGGCTGGTGGGTGGGGTGGATCTGACGAATCTCCGCGGTTACACTCTGCTGGAACTGGATGCGGAGAATAATATTTTGGAGGCGGATATTGTGCTCAACGGTCTTGATTTTTCTTGGTTCACTTCGATTACGAATACGCGGTCGGCGGAGCAGTTTGTGGAGGCGGTGGTGTTGCATGAGGTTGGGCATTTCATTGGGCTGGATCACACACCTGTGGGTGGAGGGACAGTGATTCCTGCTGCCAACGGGGTGAGTACGTCGGTGGGACTTTCGGTGGATGAGATTGCGGGCGTCCGGTTTCTTTATCCGTTGGAATCGTTTAGGAGTCAGTTGGGGACGATTGGAGGGCGCGTGATGGCAGGGGCTGTGGGTGTTTTCGGTGCTGCGGTGTTTGCTGAGACGTTGCAGGGGAATATCGCGGCGGGGACGATCTCTGGGGCGGATGGCAGTTACAGGTTGCCCGCGCTTCCGGTGGGGAGTTATGAACTGAGGGCGACTCCTTTGGATCCTGTAACCGCGACGGAACAGTATTCGCTATTTCGGGGTCGGGATATCGCGGCCGATTATGTTGGGGCGAACACTAGTTTTCGTCCCTCGGCTCAACTGTCCGCTGTTGTGGTGAGTCTCCAAACGAACACGGTGAATATCCCGGTCGTTGCCGGACTTCCACCATTGCGGATTTTTGGGGTCAACAATCCGAACACGATCCCGGGTGCGGAAACTCGGGATCGGACAGCGGTGAAGGTCGAATTGGGCCGCCAGAATTTTTATATCGGAATCGCTTCGACGAACGTGACGCCGGGCACCACGTTGAGCGTGACGGGTGACGGGATCACGGTGGGACCGACGCAATTTTTGACGAACCGATTTTCAAATAACACGCATGCGTTGGTGGCCTTCGCCTCGGTTGCAGCGAATGCGACTCCGGGGCTGCGTTCGTTTGTGGTACGACGGGGGGCGGATGTGGCCTATGCCAACGGGTATCTTGAGATTTTGCCGGCGTTTCCTGATGATAATTTTGATGGGCTGGATGATTTTTTCCAACGCCAGTTTTTCCCGCTCTGGACCGCAGCGAATGCCGCGCCTGGATTTGATGCGGATGGGGATGGTTTTAGTAATCAATTTGAAGCAGCGACGGGCTCGAATCCAACGGTCGCGGGGTCTGTGAGCTTTTTGATTCGATCGGTGAAGATGACGAGTCAGGGATCCAAAATCGAGTGGAGGAGCGATCTGGGGAGGCGTTATCAAATTTATTCTCGGCCAGAGTTAAGTCTGAAACAACCGTGGAAAGAGTTGGGATCACCTGTGACGGCTACCGGGGACGTCTCGACCTATCAGGACACGAGCTCGCCGGGGGTAGTTAAGTTTTATCGTCTGCAACTTTTGCCACTTTAAATCTTTTTGCGGAGCACTTGGGGCCATCGCGTGATTGCTTCGGGAGTCCGGTTGGCTTATTTTGGGCGGATGAGTAACTGGCCAGCAATCTGGCGTATTTTTTTATTGTCCTGCCTCGGTTTTGTTTGGAGTGGATGTTTTCCAAACTCTCAAAAGCCTTACGAAGAGGATAAAGACCCTTACTTTATTGAAGGTAAAAACCGATTTCGAAGCTATGATTACTCGGGGGCGGCGGAGTCTTATGTGCGGGTGTTGAACAACAACCCAAACTCCGCGCTGGCGCATTTCGAGTTGGGAATGATCTACAAAGACAAGGCGTATGATCCTATCGCGGCGATTTATCATCTGGATCGATACCTTCGGTTGCGTCCGAAGTCGGATTTAGGAGAAGTGGTGAAGATGCACATGGAAGCGATGAAGATCGACATTGCAAAGTCGGTTTCCTACGGGGTGGTGGCTCGTGATGTGCAGAGGCAGATGGATCAGTTGATCACGAACAATCTCGCGCTCCGGATCGAGATGACGAACAACCGTGCGACAATCGCCACGAATCGTTTCGAAAGCACCGCGTTAAAAACCGAACTGGCCGCGCTCAAAGAATTATTCGCACGCCGACCTCTCGGAGTGACAAATACGGTGACGAATTACATTCGGTCGGCCGTTCCCGCGCCACAGAACCGGACGGTGTTGCCGCCGAGTGCTCCAAGTAATCAGAACCGCACCGCGCCACGCCCGCCCGCCCCATCGCCACAGGCAACGATCGCGACGCGCCCCTCTGCGCCGAGTTCCAGCGAAGCCCCTCGCCGAGCTGCACCGATAGTGGTGAATCGGACTCATCTGGTGAAAGCCGGGCAAACGTATGAGTCGATCGCCGTGCAATACGGGGTGAGTGCGGTCGCGGTGAAGGCTGCAAATCCACGGATTGATGCGGGCCAACTCAGCGCGGGTCAACTCATCAATGTCCCTGTGTCTCGCCGGTAACGAGCTATGATGCGCCACGTGATCCTGATTGTGGTGTTGGGTTTCTGGGTCACCATGAGCACGCTTTTATGGAGATCGGAACTCGGTGGTGCGCGCGAGGCCGGTGCTGTAATTCCAGCGAGTGTGGTCTGGGAAAAAATTCTGACCGCGCCCGATGACTCAATGCTGGAACTCTCGAGCCAAGGTAAAAAGCTGGGTTACCTGCGCTGGATTCCGAGCGTGGGTAAGGAGACAGCCACCGGCAAACGAATGAGCGAGGAGTATGATCTTGAAGGCATGGTCGAAGCTCCTGCGGGGTATGAAGTCACCTTGGAGGGAACGCTGCTGCTGGCGGACACGGGAGGTCATGTTCGCATCAATGGGACTGGTAAGTTCGGCACGAATCATGTGTGGCGGGAGTTGATGCTTAAAGGAACCCTCAAGCCAACGACCTGGGAGGTGCACGCAAAATCATCGCTCAGCGAGGTGACATTCAAGATGGATGACGGTGAGAAACCTTGGAAAAAAACGGTTCGTTTTTCGGATTTTAGCGATCCCAAAAAACTGATGGACGAGTCTGGAGTCGAACTTCCGTTGGAATTGCTGGCTGGACTTTCGGGGGGAGGCACAACCAATTTTAATCTGTTGAATTTGAAATGGGAAGCGCGGACGGATTGGCTTCAGTTGGGCCATTCTCAGGTGCGGGTCTACCGTCTGAAGGCACGGATTATTGACAGGTATGAAGCGGTGGTGATTGTGAGTCGGGTGGGAGAAATCCTTCGCCTCGATTTGCCTGGGGATGTGCATTTGGTGAGTGACGTATTGCTGAATCTTTAAAAAATCTAATGATCGAACTCGTGCAATTGGTTAAGCGGTTTGGCGATCTGACCGCCGTGAATGAACTCAGTCTCACCGTCGGGCGCGGGGAGTTTTTTGCGGTGCTTGGCCCGAATGCTGCAGGAAAAACGACCACGATCAAGATCCTCTCGGGATTGATCAAACCCAGTTCTGGGCAAGCTAGAATCGCTGGGTTCGATGTCCAAACTCAGCCCATGGAAGCCAGACGGCGCATGGCATATGTGCCGGATTTCCCCTTTCTTTACGACAAATTAACGCCCGCAGAATTTCTCCGATTTACGGGTCAACTTTTTCGGATGGATGAGGCTGCGATTGTAAAAGGGTCGCATGAATTAGTGGCGCGATTTAATCTAGAAGCCTACCTCAAAAAAAGTATCGAGGGACTTTCGCACGGGACTCGTCAACGGGTTGCGATCGTTTCGGCCCTGCTGCATGACCCCGAAGTGATCATTCTGGATGAGCCGATGGTGGGGTTGGATCCTCATCACGCACGGGTGCTCAAGGATATATTGAAGGAGAAAACAAGGCTTGGGATGACCGTTTTTATCTCGACGCACCAACTGAGCGTGGCCGAAGAGATGGCGGATCGTATTGGCATTATCCATCACGGGCGATTGGTCGCGCTTGGAAATAAGGAAGAGTTGCGTCGTCAAAGCGGTGTGGATGGGGCGTTGGAGAGCGTGTTTCTAGCGCTGACTATGGCCGAGGCAAACTTGCTGTCCGACCACACCCACGCGCCGACCTCAAAACCTCAATGAGCCGGACTGCTGCAATCCACCCGCTACGATTATTGCTCCAGGTCAATCTGCGTCAGTTGTTGCGGCGATTTCAATCCACCGCAGTGCAATCGCCCTTGTGGGTCATCATGGTCGTGATCTGTACGGGTGGATATCTGGCACTTTCTTTCTGGTTGTTCTATCGTGGACTTCGCTTTTTGGAGACATTCCCCGGGTTGGGTGCGTTGTTGACGGAGCGGCTGTTGTTCATTCTTTTTGCGTTCCTCTTCATTCTGTTGCTCCTGAGCAGCCTTGTGATTAGTTATAGTAATCTGTTTCGAAATCGGGAGACGGCATTTCTGGTGACCTTGCCAATCTCACGCGAAACGATCTTTCAATGGAAATTTATTGAGTCCGCTTTTCTCGCTTCGTGGGCGTTCGTATTTTTGATCGCGCCGTTGCTTGCGGCGTATGGGTTGATGCGTGGAGTGTCGTGGCATTTTTACGTGCTCACAATTCTGCTTGTCGGAATGTTTGTCGTGATTCCTTCCGTGCTTGGTTCGTGGTTTGCAGTCGTGTTGGCACGTTATTTGGATCGACGCTCGTTTCAGGTCAGTTGCGTTTTGATTGGGTTGACTCTCCTCAGTGTGGTCGCGTTTTGGCCTCAACCGGAACCGCTCACCGAGGATATGTTAGAGGTGCGAGTGTTGGCTATCTTGGATCAGATGCTGATGCAAACGCGGTTTGCCCAATTTCCGTTGTTGCCCAGTTATTGGCTTTCATCGAGCGTCCTTCACTGGGCGGAGGGAGCCTTCGCTACCGCAGGTTTTTTTGCGTTGGTTCTGCTTAGCAACGTGTTGCTATTCGGATTTTTGTGCCTGACCTACACCGGTCATTTTTTTTACGATGCAGCGTCCGCAGTGCAGAGCCGCAACAGCGTTTTTGGGCACTGGATATTCGGGCGGCGGCACAAGCCCTCGTCGTCGAGTCCATGGCCTGCAAAGGGTGGGCTCGAGAAGGTCATCGGTTGGTTGCCATGGCTGGAACCAGATTTGGCGGCACTGATCGTCAAAGATATCCGAATTTTCTGGCGCGATACTACCCAATGGGGCCAGACACTGGTTCTGTTCGGGCTACTGGCGGCTTATATCATTAACCTGCGCCATTTTTCGACGCAGTTGACGAACGCGTTTTGGGTCAACGCCGTGGCGTTTCTCAACCTTGGAGCCTGCAGCCTGAATTTGGCGACATTGACGACGCGGTTTGTTTTTCCACAGTTTTCGTTAGAGGGCAAACGTGTGTGGATACTTGGGCTGGCACCGCTCGGTTTGGTGCGTGCTGTCAAAACAAAGTTCACACTCGCTTTTAGTGCGTCGCTCATCGTGACGCTAGGACTCATTCTTCTCTCCTGCCGAATGTTGCGATTAGACTTTACTCGGCTTAGCTACTTTGCGGTTGCGATCACAATCATGACGTTTTCGCTTAACGGGCTCGCGGTGGGATTGGGCGCAATTTACCCCAATTTTCGTGAGGAAAATCCGAGCAAAATTGTGAGCGGTTTTGGTGGCACTTTTTGTCTCATCGTTAGTTTCCTCTATATCGTGTTTTCGGTGGCCGTCTTGGCTTACGGTTCGCCGTGGGTGGCCTCGGGGGCGCGAAGTGTGTCAGTCACCCTCCTTTGTATGGGGTCATTTCTCGGATTATCCTTTTTGGTGGGTTGGGTTCCGTTTTATTGGGGGCTCAAAAAGGTCGCCAATTTCGAACAAACCTGAATCCACTTTACACCAGACGCGACCGAGCTAAATTCAAGCCATGGGTTCACAATACGACGATTCTGACTTTGTTGATGCCGATTATCAGGCCGCACCCAAGACGACTTACCCCGGTGCTAACGTTGCCGGGTCTGCCTCCACGTCCCAACGATCGCCTTCCCGTGAGGAGTTGGAATCCAAGGTGAGCGACACTCAGCAGCGGTTGAGTGAGCTGAAACGTGCTCAGGAGGAGCTGGAACGCGAGCGAGCGGCTCTCGAGGAATCTCGCCGGCGTCGGATAGAATTCCAGACGGGTCGCGAAGAGATGTTGGTAAATCTCCAGCGAGGCATTGGGCTACTTGACGAAGCGGAGTTCGCCGCACGTCGTGATGCCGAACAACTCAATCGCTCACTGATTGATCTACGGGAAACTCTGACTAAGGTGAGCGCGCTTCGGGACGAAAATTGGACTCAGGACAATTGGTCCTCCGAATTGACGCGCGCCCTCACCACCTTGGAGAACGCTCGCATGGAATGGAACTCGGCACGCATAAAATGGCCGAGGCTGGACGCTGCCCCAACCACAGATCAAAATCCCCATAGTTCCCCAGGGCGTTCCAACGGAATTTTACCCACGACGGATTTTAAGGAACTCTGCCGCATTGGACTCGCCTTGAATTGGCCCGTGGCTCTGGTCACGTTGCTCGGTTCATTAGCGATTATTCTATTATTGCTGCGCCGTTGAAAGATTCATGGGCTGGTGGAAGAAACATAATCCTGACCCCCTTGATCAACGGTCCAAGGCACTGAAGTCTCAGCTCTCCAGTCTGGAGGATGAGATTCGGCGGCTGCAATCGCAAGTGGAGCAACCCGCCAGCCAACCCAAGCATCGATCCACCGTTCGACCCCAGTCGCCGCCCTCACAACGTCCCATCGCGGCGATCCCTAAAGAGCCTATTTTTGAACCGGTCGATCGTTGGCAACATAAGCCCGAACCTCCTTCGACGGCACCCCATTTTAATGATCTAGGTGTTCGCAAATACGATTTGCTAGCCACTTGGCGAAGGTTCAAAGCTCACTTCCGCGGACCTTCCTCGAACAATCCAAAACTCGTCTCCTACCTTGCCGCAGGAAGTATCAATGGACTTCGCCCGCTGCGTTACGAAAAACGGGTGGCAAGAAACCGTTTCATCCTTCTATCCGTATTTTTTGTGCTGATTCTCTGGGGAATCCTCGCGATGATTTTCAACCAACGATAAAGCAGGCGGAGGTCTGGCGGCTTAAGGTTGGGGCGTTTGTTGGTTTTTAATGAATGCTTTGACCTGGGCTTCCAGCGCGGTCAGAGGCAACGCGCCTTGGAGGAGGACCGCATCATGAAACTTGCGCAAATCAAATTTTTGGCCGAGCTCCTTTTCGGCGAGAGTCCGCAGTTCTCTGATCTTTAATTGCCCGATTTTGTAAGCCAACGCCTGCCCGGGCCAGACGAGATAACGATCCACCTCAACCGCGATGTCGTGCTCAGTTTTCCCTGCGTTCTCCGTAAAATAATCAATGGCGCGTTGCCGCGACCAACCGAGGGAGTGCATGCCCGTATCTACAACCAAACGGATGGAGCGCCACATCTCATAGGTCAGTTGGCCAAATTTCATGTAAGGATCCTTATAGAATCCAAGCTCCTCACCTAAACTTTCGGCATAAAGTCCCCAGCCCTCAATGAACGCGGTGTATTCACCAAATCGTCGAAAATCGGGTTGACCAGTCATCTCTTGGGCAAGGGCTAATTGCAAATGATGACCCGGAACGGCTTCGTGCAAGGTGAGTGCTTCCATTTCCCAACGAGGTCGAGATCGTAGGTTATAGGTGTTAGCAAAGAAAAAACCGGCCCGACCCACACTGATTGCCCCGGGTTCATAATAGGCGGTAGTTTGGGTTTTCTCGGAATAGGATGGGATGGGCATCACTCCATAGGGCAGGCGAGGCAGTGTTCCAAAAATGCGGGCGAGCTCGGGATCGGCCCGCTTGCAGATGTCTCGATAGCCTGTAATGAGGTCCTCCGCGTGCGCGTAGAAAAACTGGTCATCGGTGCGTAGGAATGTGAGGAATTCAGCGAATGTGCCCTCGAATTGAAGTTGTTGGATGATCTTCCTCATCTCACCTCGAATGCGTTTTACTTCCGAAAGTCCGATATCATGAATCTGACGTGGGGTGAGAGAAGTGGTCGTGTGGACACGTGCATTGAAGGCATACCAATCCTGGCCCTTGGGAAGCTTGGAGAGGCCCGTGTTGGTGGTCGATTGCGGGTAATAGGTGGAGTTAAAAAAGTCGAGCAACCGTTGCCATGCGGGCTTGATTTCTGCCAGATAGACCGAGGTTGCCTGAGATCGGAGACGCTCCTGTTCTCCAGCAGGAATGAAGGCTGGGAAGTCTAGGAAATGTCGGAGCAGTGGGCTTTGTTGCGGCTCAACAACAATCTGACTGCGAATTTGTTCCGCGACATTCCGGAGCGTGATCTGAGGCGGTGTGATTCCCTGAGCAAGACCTTCTCGGAGCAGGGCGATCGTCTGATCAATCCAGAGGGGCAACCCTTGCAACCGAGTAAAAATATTTTCGTAATCGGCAACGCTCGCCCTTGGCATCATCGCCAGTATTTGCGGGGCATCGAGTTGCACTCCCCCCATCTGATTGACTGTCAAAAATTCGGGCGAGAATTGATGACCTTCGATTCGTTCGCGTAGGTTACGTTCAAAAAGGTCGTAACTGAGTTGTTCGTTTGCAATCAACGACCCGCGATCAATGGATTGCAACACTTCCAGCAGAAGCGGGGCCTCTTTTTTGTCGAGTTCAATCGCCGCCAGCGAGTGATCTGACCAGCGTCCATTCTGTCCCGGATACCCGTAATACGTGGCCGCTTCGGGATGGAGTTTCATCTGGTGTTTCCACTCGCTCTGGAACAATTGGTTCAGGCGTTGGCTATCAGATTGCTCGGATTTGGTGGCAACAATTGCTTGCAGGTCCAACCGAGGTGCAGTCTTCGGGGCCGGTTGCGCCTGAGCAAAAAAAGCGGCCTGACCCCAAATCAGGGCCAAGCCGAAGACAAGAAACGAAGTCGTGTTCGATCTCACATGTGGTCGATGATGTTTTGGCCAAACTCGGAACATTTAATCTCCGTGCCACCTTCCATAAGCCGAGCAAAATCATAGGTGACACGCTTGGAACCAATGGCTCCATTCAGACCTTTGATGATGAGATCCGCAGCGGCGTCCCAGCCCAGATACCGGAACATCATTTCACCGCTGAGCACCACGCTGCCTGGGTTTACTCGATCCAGATTTGCATACTTGGGAGCTGTGCCGTGAGTGGCTTCGAAAATAGCATGGCCGGTGATATAATTGATGTTGCCGCCGGGGGCGATGCCGATGCCGCCGACCTGTGCCGCCAATGCGTCCGAGAGGTAATCCCCGTTCAGATTGAGGGTCGCGATCACATCGAAATCTTCAGGGCGAGTCAGCACTTGTTGGAGGGCGATATCCGCAATCGAATCCTTGATCAACAGTCGGCCAGCTTTGAGAGCGGCTTTCTGTTCCTCATTAGCGGCAGGTTCGCCCTGGGCCTTTTTTGTGCGCTCGTATTGTGTCCACGTATAAACTTTGTCACCAAAAATGCGCTCTGCCGCCGAGTAACTCCAGTCTCGGAATGCACCCTCGGTAAACTTCATGATGTTGCCCTTGTGGACGATTGTGACGCTCTTGCGGTTATGTTTCAGCGCGTATTCCACTGCCGACTTCATTAGGCGAATCGTGCCGACATTCGAGACGGGTTTGATACCGATCCCTACTTGCACCGGGATATGGGAGGTGTCGTGATCCGGAGCTGCCAGATTCATGTAATCCGTTATGGCCTGATGGGTGCCGAATCGAATTTTCTTAAAATCTTTGGGAAATGTAGTCTCGATAAAACTCAACAACTGTTGAGCCTCGGGTGTGCCAGCCGCGTATTCGATGCCCGCGTAGATATCTTCTGTGTTCTCGCGAAAGATCACCATCTCCACCTTTTCAGGATGCTTTACGGGAGAAGGAACACCGGTGAAATATTGCACAGGCCGCAAACAAACGTAGAGATCAAGCATCTGACGCAATGCCACATTCAACGAGCGAATGCCACCGCCGACGGGCGTTGTGAGCGGTCCTTTGATGCCCACAAGGTATTCGTTGAACGCGGCCACGGTGTCATCCGGGAGCCAATTATCAAATTTATTCTTAGCGCTTTCCCCTGCAAAAACTTCAAACCACTCGATCTTTTTTTCGCCTCCGTAGGCTTTTTGAACAGCGGCATCAAAGACTCGCACACTTGCTGCCCAGATGTCGGGACCCGTGCCATCCCCTCGGATGAAAGGAATCACAGGGTTGTTGGGGACGTTCAGTTTGCCAGCGTTAACAGTAATTTTACCGCCGGAGGGAGGGGTGATATTCGTGTAGGCCATTGCAGATCAGTTTCGCATTGATAGGTGAGGGAGCTCAGGCCACGGCTTGCAAAGGCTTGGCTTCGGCTGGGCTGAGAAGCTGTTTGACTCTCGCCACCGCATGAGCGGCGGTGAGTCCATACTTATTGCGCAGATAATCCACACTCGAAGCATGCTCGATAAATTGGTCAGGCCACCCGATGCGGATGACAGGAGTGGCGATATGGTGATCGGAAAGAAGTTCCAGCACGGAACTGCCGTAGCCGCCCGTGATGACATGATCCTCGAACGTGACCACAACCTTCGCAGCGTGTGCAAAAAAACTATGAGTTCCGGCGTCGAGAGGTTTGGTGAACCTTGGATTGATCACCGCCACATCATAACCCTCTGCAATGAGTGCGGCAGCGGCTTCACGGGCCATGCGATTGAGCGGGCCCAGACCGAAAAGTGCGACCTTGGGGCAGCCTGTATGCGCAAAATTCTGAATCACTTCCGCCTGGCCAATCTCCAGCAACTTGGGTTGATCCTTGATAGGCACCCCTTCAGCCGTGCCGCGTGGATACCGTATCGCCGTGGGGTGCGGTTGATGCGTCGCAGTGAACATCATATCCACCAACTCATCCTCATCCTTGGGCGCCATCGCGATGATGTTCGGAATGCAGCGCAGGTAAGCAATATCGAAAAGCCCATGGTGAGTCGGGCCGTCATTCGCGGAAAGCCCAGCTCGATCCATACAGAAAATTACCGGAAGATCCTGCAGGGCGACATCATGCAAAATACAGTCGAAAGCGCGTTGGAGGAACGTGGAATAAATTCCCACCACAGGGCGAAATCCCATCGTGGCCATTCCGGCTGCAAAAAGAACCGCGTGCTCTTCGGCAATTCCAACATCGTAATATTTCGAGGGGATCGCTTGCTCCAATGCTTTCATCCCCGTTCCTGTGGGCATAGCAGCAGTAATACCAACGATGCTATTATCCTTTTGGCAGAGACGAACCATCGTCTGCCCAAAAACATCTTGATACGCAGGAGGCGTGCCCGCCTTCACCGATGGACTCTCACCGGTTTCGACATTGTAAGGTCCGCAACCGTGGAACTTTTCAGGATGCTTAATCGCCGCCTCGAACCCTTGGCCCTTCTTTGTAAGGACGTGAATGATGACCGGAAAATCGACACTCTTCGCGTACTCGAGAGTGCTCACCAACAACGGAAGGTCGTGTCCATCAATCGGCCCCAAATATTTCAGTCCTAATTCCTCAAAAATTAGGCTGCTGCCAAAACCACCTCGGCCATCTCCAGGCGTCGTAGGATTGTGTTGAAGCGCGAGTTCGGTGACCGCACCCTTCAGTGCCTCCTCGGCTTTATGGCCTAGTTTCAAGGCCAAATCACCCTTCGGAATCTTGCGAAGGAACCCCTCGACGTCCTTGTGAAACCGATTATAACGCGGATTTGTAATCAGCTTGTTGAGATAACTCGCAATCGCACCCACGTTCTTCGCGATGCTCCATTCGTTATCATTCAGGATTCCGATGAATTTCTTTGTTGTGTGCGCGATGTTGTTGAGTGCTTCAAACGAAATTCCGTTCGTCAATGCCGCGTCGCCGAAAATACAAACAACATTTTCCCCGGACGCGCGTTGATCTCGGGCTGCAGCCATCCCCAGCGCGGCAGAAAGAGCCGTCCCCGCATGCCCTGCGCCATAGCAATCATGCTCGCTTTCTGTCCGAAGCGCGAACCCGTTAAGTCCATCTGTGGTGCGAATTGTATGAAACCGATTCTTACGGCCTGTCAGCAATTTATGCACATAAACCTGATGGCTGACGTCCCAAACGAACTTATCCTTTGGAGTTGAAAAAACCTTGTGCAACGCCAACGTCAGCTCCACGACCCCGAGGTTTGGGCCGAGGTGCCCGCCTGTTTTTGCGAGCTTCGCAATCAATTCCTGGCGGATTTCCGCCGCGAAAAGGATCAACTGGGGCATCGTCAGCTTCTTCACATGGGAAGGATCGTCCACCATGTCCACAAATCGGCTCATACTCATCAAGTTTCTTTGTCGTCGAAAATCAGCGGTTTGGCCGTGATCTGGCCGGCTGCGTTCTGCTCAAGCTGTTGAATTTTTAACTCCGCTTCCTCGAGCTTTTTCTGGCAATGCTGGTACAACACCGTGCCTTCTGCATACTTAGAAAGTAGCTTCTCCAGAGGCAGTTCATCAGATTCCATCGCCGTGACGACAGACTCCAACTTCTGCAACGCATCTTCAAATGGCAATTCGGGACCGGATTCTGCTGGCAGACCCGCCCCCTTGACCGCTTTGGGCATCCTTCAATCTTAAGCGAGGGATCCCACTGCGTAAAGCGTAATTGGCGCGCAACCTTGATAATGCCGTTGCCTTGATAAAGCGGACGGTGAACGGCGGGGGATTTGTTTAGGGGACTTCCAGAAACCTCACTCTTTTGAAGTGAGGGGTTTAAAATTAAAAATGGGGCTGGAAACAGCATTACAATGGATCCCCACTGGCCCCGTGCCAACCCGTTTCCGAATGAACACCGGCGGTTGCTAAAAAAACTAAGTCTCCACCCCGATAACGTGAGTTGCTCCCCCCAGAACTACGTTTTTTTTCGTATCTCTCGACAACGGGTTTTCTGCTTTGTAGGGTCTGAGTTGTTCACATGAAACGCTCTATTTCTCGGTGGAAATCCTTGGTTGGTAACGGGATGTTGCTGTTTGGTTCGGTGGTTTTGATCAGCGGGTTGGCTCTTGGTGCAGCCGAGTCCGCCGCTTTTCCTAAGCCTTTCAACACTCAGGTAGAGTCTATTCCGCTTCTGACTCCTCAGGAGGCGGTGGGCAAATTCCATCTGCCTCCGGGGTTTAAGGCGACGTTGTTTGCGGGTGAGCCAGATGTGCAGCAACCTATTGGTTTTACGACGGATGCACGCGGTCGGGTGTGGGTGGCTGAGAATTATACTTACTCCGAAAGTGGGGTTAATTTTAATTTAAACCTTCGGGATCGTATCGTGATTCTGGAGGATTCGGATCATGATGGACGGTTTGATAAGCGGACGGTTTTTTGGGATGGCGCGCTGAAGCTGACGAGTGTCGCGGTGGGTTTTGGTGGGGTCTTCGCTTTGTGCCCGCCTCGGCTTTTGTTCATTCCCGATCGTGATGGCAACGATGTTCCTGATAGCGAACCGGAGGTGCTTCTGGATGGGTGGGAGGATGGCCGGATTCGGCATACGTTGGCGAACGGGTTGAAGTTTGGGCCGGATGGCTGGTTGTATGGTCGTCATGGGATTCAGGGCACGAGTCTTATGGGCACTCCTGGCCTCTCCCGCGAGCAGCGCACTCCCATCAATGTAGGGCTTTGGAAGTATCATCCTGTGACCCACAAGATTGAGGTGGTGGCCCAGGGTACGACGAATCCTTGGGGGCATGACTGGGATGATTTTGGCCAGCTTTTCTTTATCAACACGGTCATTGGCCATCTCTGGCATGTCGTGCCGGGTGCCTATTATCAGCGAATGTATGGGGAGCCTGCGGCTTCGTATTTGTATGAGTTGATGGATCAAACTGCGGATCATGTCCATTGGCTTTCGAGTGAGAAATGGAGTGATGTCAGGAAGTCTACTTCGGGCGGAACCTCTGATGCGGGCGGCGGGCATGCGCATTCGGGCCTCATGTTTTATCTCGGTGATAATTGGCCGAAGAATTACCGGAACTCAATGTTCACGGTGAATTATCACGGCAAACGTCTGA
>Ga0114966_10002453_pt1 | contig 16539 bp, 15 predicted proteins | sample M_130207_XF_Meta_FD_87029 | JGI IMG/M metagenome (GOLD analysis project Ga0114966, IMG submission 87029) | Freshwater microbial communities from Lake Montjoie, Canada to study carbon cycling - M_130207_XF_MetaG | ecosystem: Environmental > Aquatic > Freshwater > Lake | place: Lake Montjoie...
TCCATTATATATTGTTTCTCCTCAAAAATATTCCAAAGAGAGAATTACTAAAACAAAGGTTACATTTGATGATTTTGTATATAATGCTAATTTTGATCTTGACGAAAATAATAATATTGCTACTTTTTCTGAAAAATTCAAATTTAATGATGGTCATACACGTAAACAAGAACAAAAGTTGTACATGGAAGATACTTCAACAATTGTTAATATGGCACAAGATTGTGGGTTTATTCTTCATGGAAAGATTGACATGGTTAAATGCGCATACGAAAATCAATATTTATATATTTTCATTAAACCATCGTAAACTTTAAACCATCGTAAACTTTAAACCATCTTAAAGATTTTTAAAAATATTAATAATATAATATAATAATGAATAATTCTACAGACTTTAGAACTTATCAAGATTGTATTAACAATATGTGTAGCTATCTAAAAGATGATCCAGATGAGTTAGCTGAATGTATATCAGATATTAAACAACAGTATAATGATCCAAATTTATGTTCAACAGAAGTATCCGAATCATCATGTGAAATAATACATTCTGAACAATTTAAGAAATTAATAATTTTTTTAATATTTTTTTTTAAATTTCAATATTGTAGTCGTAGTTTTTATGGAAATAAAAATGACCAAGTAATTATAACAACATTAGGGAGTTTAGATTTGTCTGATTTTGGTTTAACTATAGATGAATTATCATGTGTAAAATTACAAGATTTTGTTGCTGCAAATATGCCTAAAAACTTAGCTGATTATTTTCGTGTTATGAGAGAAGTATTTAAATCTGGAAATAATTTATTAGCAGAGATAGAAACAAATAGTGTTCTTAAGCAGTTTGAAGCTTTTGTATCAGATTATCAGCCATGGTCTAGATTATTATCAACATGTGTTAATAAATATGCTATAGAACTTAATATAATTCCTGGAGGTATTCCTCCAATTGACAAAATAAAAACACCTGAATATCAAGCGTTTATTTCTGATTGTAATAAAGAAGAAATTGATAGGTTAATTCAGAATCCATCAGAAATAATTAGTTTTATAAAATCAAAAACGATTTCTGGAGGTAAATCAAAGAAAACAAAGAAATCAAAGAAAACAAAGAAATCAAAGAAAACAAAGAAATCAAAGAAATCAAAGAAATCAAAGAAAACAAAGAAAACAAAGAAATCAAGGAAAATAATATAAATTAAAATAAATATAAACATTAAAATTCATATTATCTAATGTCAGAAGTAGATGTTTTTATCGAGATTGCCAAAAATAGTCATATTAAATATGAATATGACAAAGAGAGAAAGGCTTTAATATGTGATAGAATTTTACATACTCCTTTAAATTATCAATTTAATTATGGATTTATTCCGAATACATTAAGTGAAGATAATGATCCTATTGATGCTGTTGTAATTATGGAAGACGAATTAGTACCCGGATGTTATATTAATTGTAAAATTATTGGAGTATTAGAGACAAGTGATGACGCAGGCAATGACCCAAAGCTAATTATGTTACCATCATACAAAATTGACCCGGCATACGCAGCATATGATAATATTACTGAGATTAGCAAATCAACTAGAGATAAAATTAAATATTTTTTCTCTCATTACAAAGATTTGGAAAATAAAAAGGTTGTTGTAGGTGATTTTAAAGATAAAGAAGAAGCCTTTAAAATTTATGAAGAAAGTATAAAAAGATTTAATAAACCTTTTGTAACTTCACATAAAATTACAAATTATTATTCATATATAAGAGTATAAGTTATTAGATTTAAAATATAAACTTTATGAATAATATGTTAGAATATTTATCTTACATATTATTTTTTGGAATACTTATTATATTATTAATTTACGCTTATATAAGATTAAAATTTGGTTTTTGGGCTATCCAACCGGTTTTCCATGTGTACGATATTAGTTATATGTTTAAAGCACCTGGTATTATTGATGATTCTCTCCCTCCAAAGAATAAATATACAAATTTTAAAGATATTGAAACAATAATATATTCCGAGCTTACAGATATACAAATTCAAAGATTTGTAAACTTGATTAAGGCACATTATCTTCAAAATAAAGATAATATTTTCTCTCCTCGTACCAAAAATATAACTCCGTATTTTTATGGACAAAATGATAAATCGTTTGTTTCTTTCTATAATGAAGATAATCATATGATTGACTCAAAAAAAGGCACTATGATATTAGACAAAAAAGTTGTAGGTGTAATGACTTCGAGACCTATTTATGTAGTCATAAATAACGGTCATAAAGAAGCTAAATTTCGCGCATATTACGTTGATTATTTATGTGTTGATATTTTAAACAGAAAAAAAGGAATTGCTCAACAACTAATACAAACGCATCATTATAACCAAAGAAGGATTAATAAAAACATAGTTGTTTCTCTCTTCAAGAGAGAAGATGAATTAACTGGAATTGTACCTTTATGTGTATATTCTACATATGGTTTTCCTGTAAAAACGTGGACAAAACCATTTGATTTATCAGCTGAATATAGTTTGGTTGAAGTAAACGCTCAAAATTTTCATTTTTTGTTTTCTTTTATTGAACAATATGCTAAAAAATTTGACATTGTAATAAATACTGAAGTTACAAATATTATTGAACTAATTAAGACCAAGAATATTTTTATTTATACAATAATTGTAGATGATCAAATTGTATGTGCTTATTTTTTTAGAAAATCATGCGTTCAAGTTGAAAAAGGTATGGAAGTGTTAAGTTGCTTTGCTTCAATATCTAATACTAATGATGATACCTTTATTCAAGGATTTAAAATAAGTTTTTGGAAAATAGCAGCAGAAAACTATTTTGGTTTTTGTGCTATTGAAGACATATCTGATAATAATATTATAATAAATAGTATTATATCAAAAACTAAACCTTTAATAGTAAGCCCAACAGCTTATTTTTTTTATAATTTTGGTTATCCAACATTTAAATCAAATAAGGTTCTTATTGTTAATTAAATTGTTAATTAAATTGTTAATTAAATTATTTCTTATCATCATTTTCATTGTCACTATCAACCGCCTCTTCATCTGAACCACTATCGTTTTTAGTTTGACACTCCTCACAATATTTACCTAATTCGATATATCTTTTTCTTTGTTCTCTTCCAAGAGTTTTACATTTACGTATTAATCTATTTGTCAAATTTAAATTTTTAACATCATTCTTAAGCTCCTGAGGAGGCAAAAAGACTTGAGGACCTGTTTCCATTAAAAATATTTGATTTTTTTTATTATAAAACAATACCGGATTTTCTTCTTCATCCAATTCAATAATACCGCATGTACAATAATCAATATGTACAACTTCTTCTCCTTTTTTACATCTAATATCTAATACATCTACATCATTTATATATTCTTCAAAAAAATCTTGCGCTTGCTCTCTGCTATCAAACATAAAAATTTTAGGGGGGTTAATTGTTATTGATGTTAATCTCATTTTAGATGATTCATCTTCATAAAATTGAAAATCATAACATCCCTCGTGCTTATTATGAATTATTAAACATTTGACCATTTTAACTACATTATATCTAGAGATTGGTTTAAATAGTTTACAAATATTTATTTATTTTAAATATAAAAATAAATAAACTAAGTTTTTGAATTTAGCGCACATACTTTCCAGCCTTAACAAAAGTATCAGCAATAAAGATAATAAAAATTCCTAAGAATGAATATAATACAACTTCTTCAGTTACATTATTAGTTCTCTCGTCTTGTTGATCTTCTAACAATGTTATCATGTAATTTAATTTTTGTAATAAAACATCTTGACTGGCAAATTCTTGAACAAGAGGTGGACTATAATTAGCTGTACTATAGTAAGGTTTGTTGACTGGATTTTTTTGTTGTGTATATCCAGGAATAACGCGTTTGTAATAATCTTCATTTGATTTATTGTCACCATAAATGCTGTAATCATTTAAATCTAAATTGTCACTTCCTTCATAATTTGGTTGAGGAGCTCTTCCTAATGTTCTAAACATTACATCATTATTTGAAGACATATTCATCATTTGTTCTTTTTGAGGAAGAGGTTTTGTTCTCTCAACTCCAGCTGATTTAGCAGGCGGAGGTGGATTAAATGTATCCTTATCATCGTCATCATCATTATCTAAATTGCTATGTATTTTTTCTAGAACCGAATTAACTTTGTTAGTATCAAAATTTTCTTTAGGATATTTTTTGTATGTTTTACTATGTGTTCGACGTTTTTGATTTATTATATTATCGGAATTGTTTGAGTTTAATTCAGTATTATCATCAAACGGAGCTGCAAACATTGCTAAAGACATTCTTATTAAAAATTTAGATAATAATTTGTAAAACAGACTGAAATTAATTTTTCTAAAATAAATTATATAAGAATATTTATATGGACATTAAACTTTTTAGTAAAAATAATGTAGGAGCTGTTGCTACCTTATTTCTTGTAATTTTATTAAGTCAATCTAGATTCTTTGATTTTTTAATAGATACCGCTTTAGGACGGGCTATTCTTATTCTTTTTATTTTAGGAATAAGTTATACAAATAAAATTTTAGGTGTAGTTGCCGTTTTGTTTATTATTATTTTCTTTAATAGTAGCGACATTGGATATTTGGAAGGATTTACTAGTTCTCCTAATAGTTCTCCTAATAGTTCTCCTAATACTAACGAAAAAATAGATGAAGTAAAGAAAAAGGTTGATGAAAAAAAATCCGAAAGCAAAGGTATTGAAGGATTTAATATTACTGAGAGAGAACACATGATGTTAAGGGGAAAACGATCTAGCGAAGTTCCTGTATATTCTAATGCTCGTAATCAAGCTGATGATGTAGAGCCTAGTGATAAATCTGTCTTTGCAGGTAATTATTCAACTGTATAAAAGTTTTATAGCTTATAATTATATATGAAACATTTAATATATAATTGTTTTTTGTTCTTAATTGTTATTATTTTTGCTTATGTTAATTCACTACATACTGTAGAGAGTTTTACACCCAAAATAAAAGAAATGTACAGACCATATGTTAGAAATGCTCGTATAATTGGAGAAGGTTTTTACAACAAATCTACTTCAAATATTTCAAATCTTTTTAGAAAATTTGGAATAATGTAAAAATATAATAATACTATATTTTAGTATAATGAATTCTGTTCAACCTAATCAAAGTCAAAATAACAATCCAAATATTACTAGTAATACACAATTAGGAGGTAAAACTACCATATTTACACCTTTATTTAATGGGATAGGTTATATAAATCATCATGTTATGTATTTAAATAATAGCAAGTTTTTTGCTGGTGTAATAATGATTCTTCTCAATATTGGTTCTAAATTCATAACAATACAATTTAGCAAATCAACTGAAGAGTACATGAAATATAGCGTAACTAAACAGCTATTGGTTTTTGCTATGGCGTGGATGGGTACTCGTGATATTTATACCGCACTTGGTTTAACAGCTGTATTTACAATATTATCTGACTATTTGTTTAATGAAGAAAGTGCCTTATGTATGGTACCACATAAATATAGAGTTCTTCATAAATTAGTTGATACAAATGAAGATGGTGTTGTTTCTGAAACAGAATTATCTGCCGCAGTTGCTATCTTAGAAAAAGCTAAAAGAGAGAAACAAAGAAAACAACAAAAAGAAGCATTTAAAAAATTTGATTTTAAAAAATTTAATTTTAATAAATTTGATATTGATAATCAAATGATTAATAAATAATAAACTATTTAATAAATTTATTATTTATTTTACACCTTTTAACATTTCAAATGCCGATTATTTCAAAATCCAATCTTTTAAGTCTTTAAGAATATATTCTGAAAAATGCGTTCTCTCTTCTATTGAAAATAACCCAAATAAAATATTAAATTTTGTATTTTGCAAATACCTATAAATAATGTTATAATCGTAATTTTGTAGATTAATTTGAAAATGTCTATGTAAAATATTATTTAGTTTTTGTTTATTACAATAAAAAATCGCTAATATTTCGTGTTTTATAACATCTGTATCATACTTATCGTCTATCAATATTATTCTAATTTTATGATAATTTTTAATATCTTCTAATAAAAATTTTGGTTGAATATTATAAGTATATGGTATAATGTTATTTATAATAATATCAATTGGTATTTTTTTCATATTATATATTTAATAATTATATAATATTTATATCATAATCATATATAACAAAACGGCGTTTGAAATGTAAAAATGTGTATAATATTAATTAGTACAATTTTATAGTCTTATTATGCTTACCACCTCTATAGTATGGGTTGTATTGCTTTCTTGTATTATTTTGCGGGACTGGTTTTGGATTCTTTTTTTCTTCCTTATTATAAACTGGAGGTATTACATATGGTTTACCAGTTAAATCAGCCCATGATTTTCTAATTGAATTCCATTTCCCATTACATTTTGCGTTTTGTAATTCTTGTGGAGATAAACTTGTACCTGGTCTAAGTTCCATATCAATTGTTATCACGTATGCTAATTGCGATTCATCATCTTTATCCTTCTTTTCCATATTATGTGCCATATATTGTGGGTTATAATATGTTGGTCTATAATATGGATTCGCACCTCCTTTATACGGGTCGCTAATTTGTAATGGTTCTATTTTATTTTTACTAGATATTATTTCAGGTGGTTCTTCTAGCTGTTCTATAGATTTAAAATCAGGTTGTCTGGTAACTGTAGGATTAATAGGAGGAGGTGGTAGAGACCTTATAGGTTTAATAGGAGGAGGTGGAGGCCCTATAGGTTTAAATTCAGATGGATTAATTGAGTTTGTAGGTTTTCGTATATTACTATTTGGAAAAAACATTTTAAAATATGGATAAAAAAAAGTGCTATATTCTGGTTTATTATATAAATTATTATTTATAAGACTCTGAATAGTTAACATTATTGATTTTTTGAAAGTAAAATCAATATTTGTTTCACTACTTTTAATACTACTAAAATAACTACCAAAAATTGTAAATAAAATATATATAGGAGGTAATTCAGATATATTGTCATTTCTATCAAAAATTATTTTTGATTTTTTTAAAAATTTTATAGCAGGATAATTAATATTTACTCTACGTGTAGTATTTGCTTTTTGTATAGATATTTTTTGGTTAAATGTTATTAATTCATAATGACGTTCATTATAATATAAAAATAAATATTTATTCCAGTTATTTATATTAGGGGAAAAATTAGCATACGGAATTCGTATTGTTTTTTTAGCACTAGTTTTTATGCTCTCTAAAGGTATTATATTCAATTGAAGTTCCACACACAATGCATTAATTACTACTTCATTTGCCCAAAAATTACTACTTAAAATATATCTTGAAATTTGTCCTTTTTCTATTACCTTAAATGGTTTATTATATTCATCAATATCAATTGGGACACTTTCGACATTTTTAACAAGAAAATTATCGCGGGTATTAAAAATATCATTTGCTATTCTTATGTAAGTATCAGGTGTTATGTCATCTGAATCTCCTGACTCTCTTAATGCTAATTTTATTCCATTTATTTGTTGTTCAAATAAGTCATTTAATTCTTCGGCATTAAAAGGTGCTACATTAAGTAAATATCTATCTAATTCTGACCATGATTGTAAATAATTAACAACTAAACTTCTCAAATATAATTGTGTATATAAGTTAACACCTGTTCCATATCTTCCGCTTATTATTCTATTTTTTTGATTATAATAATTATGATAATTTATTGCATCAGCAACTGCTATAAAAAAACAGTTTCCTCCACCACTATTTTGAACTGTGGTAAGTTCTAATACATTTTTTAGATAAGCTTGTCTATTTAATTCATCTATATTTGTGTTATTTTGTGTTATTGTTTCATCACTTAATGATTGGTTTATAACCATTTTTGTATTTTTACTACTAGCAATGTATAGCATATTTATTAAATTATAAAAAATAGGTTGCCTAAAAAAAAGTCTTAAATTTGCTGTTGTTCTAGGTGATGTTTTCATTTTTGTTGGAGGTTCAATTACATTTGAAAAATTTTCACTTGCTTTAACAATAGATTTATCTTCATCTTCATCTATATTTGTTAATAATTTTATTGGTTCTTTATATTCAGGATATTCATCTTTATCTTCATCTTCATCTTCATCTTCATCTAAAGGCACATTTTTTATAGTTAATTCAGTGGATGTAGAATTTGAGTTTGGTGGTGTTACATTTTTAGTAGAACTGGAGAGTGGCGGCGGCGGAGGTCCGATACCTGAAGCAGATGGTGTTGATGGAGGAGGTATTACTTTATTAGTAGAACTGGAGAGTGGCGGCGGCGGAGGTCCGATACCTGAAGCAGATGGTGTTGATGGAGGAGGTATTACTTTATTAGTATCATCTTTAGGATCTGTATAACTTGCTCCATAAACTATTGCTGGAGGCAATGACTGTAATTGATTTTCTCCACTAATAATTTCATCTTTAACGACAGTTTGATATAAAGCTGGATCTGTAATTTTGCTACTATCTAGTTTACTTTTTTTTATTTTAGTATCAATCTTCCAATTACCTTTAGACCATTGAACATCAGCAATAGTGTATGGTTTTTTATTAATATACATCACGCTATTTTCTGGAAAAATAGCATCTAATGTAATTTTAATATTATTATCAACAAATCCATTACGAGTTGCTTGAAGTAATGATGCTGCCTTTGTTCCATTTGTAAAATTAAGCAAAGAGTCAAATAAACCTTTGTTAAAAAATTGTTTTTTTCTTAAATTTTCAGGTACTTTCTCAACATAACTCTTATTTAATTTGACCAATGGATTAAACATAATTTTTTTGTCATCTTTACTAATGTCAGGAATTGTCATATAAGGTTTATATTCTATCTTTTGATACCCAGGAACACTAGTGTTAATTATTATATTTAATTGATTTGGAATTATTTTATTATCAACAGTAGACATACTTATAATATTAATATATTATTATAGATTACTTTAAAATAAAATTGATTTTAAATTTGAAATACTAAATATTATTATAAACTTAAAATTAACAATGTCATTTCTAATGCTTCAAATCGATAATTTAATTGAAGGAACTGTGATTAAACGTCCTTCAAAGTACATTAAAACACCATATGTCGCCGATATTATTCCATTTAATAGCGAAACCTCTATTTTAGGTCATACAGCATCGCTTGGATGTTGTGGATTAGCTGATGTTGGTGCTACTATATTAATGTCACCTGTTCCTAAAACAAAGAAACATGATAGTAAATTACATTGTGAATACAGAGTATATCTATCTGTAATTAAAGAGAGAAATAATGAAATTGTTGTAGGAATACATCCAAAGCTTGCCGAGGAACTTACCGAATCGGCTATTAAAAATAATTTACTAAATATACTACAAAATGTGCGAACTTATAAGAGGGAGACTACCATTTATGTAGAAGGAAAGGTCGATTCTCGTTTTGATTTTACAGGCATTGATTGTAATGGGATTCCTTTTATCATGGAAGTTAAAAATGTTCCTCTTGCCGATTATGAAGACATTTCTGCTAAAGATAGAAAAAAGAAATGTTTCGATGATAGAGAACAGAATTCTAAGGTTGCTTATTTTCCTGACGGGTACCGAAAAAAAAGCACCGACACTGTTAGTCCCCGAGCATTAAAACATATTCAGGAACTTACCTTAATTAAACGTGAATCTAAAACTCGTTGTATAATGTGTTATGTTATACAACGAACTGATGTTAGCAGTTTTCAACCATCTATTATTGATCCAGAATATAGAGAGGCATTTTTCGAAGCTATTGACGCTGGAGTAGAAATTATTACGTTAGTTGTTAATTGGACAAAAGAAGGAAACGCATATTTTGTTAAAGATGATCTAAAAATAAATATGTAAATGTTTAGATATAAATATTAAATTCTAAATATAATGTATTATGCCACCAAAAGTTAATATATCAAAACTTAAAACTGCAAGACAGCCAGTAGAATCTATTCCACAGGAAGAATCAGTTTCTGCTGTTTTTTCTGAGAAACCTGGCAAAAATACAAAAGCAAGAAAAACGTCACCTAAATCAAATATGGCTACAGTAGGTTCTGAATCCATTTCAGAGGAAGAAAAAGATTCTGCTGTTTTTTCTGAGAAACCTGTAAAAGGAAGAAAAAAATCACCTAATTCAAATAGAGCTACAGTAGGCTCATTATCATCCGCCTCTGATAGTTCTTCTGACGTTGGTTCTTCTGTTGAAGGTGGTCCTGGTACTTCTACAAGATCAGTTGGAATGCCCGATACTGAAGAAGAAATAGAAGAATGGAAATACTTAAACATTTTAACTCCTTATAACAAAAGTCAAGATAAATTACAAGATATGTTTGCCAGCTTAACTCGCTCTGACGCACATCATGATTTAAAAAAAGTATTTAATGAAACAGCATACAAAGAATCTGGAATTAAAAGAGCATTTGACAATGGTATTCCAAAACCAGCAGTTGTATCTTTTCATGAAGCAGAAGCATTAGCAGCTATCATAAGAAGCGCGGCAGATTCGAAAGGAACCTCAATTGATATTAATGGTGATGAAGATAAATTATCACAAGCTCTTTTAGATGTTCCCAATTGTACAGATATTTATGATGGTTATAGTGTGTTTACCGTTGGCGTCCCTGACATGAACCTTTTTCAGTATAAAGTTGTTAAATTTATTACGAGTTGTAGTAATAATTCTGAATTTAGACACGAAGATTTAGTTAATTTATCTTGTAAATCAGATTTTGGTAAGCGTTTTGTTGAAAATACTAAACTTGGCGAAGACAGTAATGAAGTAGGTATAATAGTAGATTTTGCTCAACATCATTTTATGGAATTTTTAACTACCGGAGAAGAGTCTCAATTTAAAATTCATTATTTAGTGACTCCTGAAGTTGTTAACGACCCTGCTGGAAAACCAAATGTAAATAATAAAGCTCTTTTTGGACCTAAAAATACAGGTGTAAAACTTATATCTTATGTTCAAGAAACTGACAACTCAACTGCTTACACAAAATTCGACGAAAACGATCCATGTCCAGCAAACAATTTTTTTTCTAAATATGACTTTACATTATCTCCTATAAAAAAAATAGTTACTGGCCAAAAAGCAGAAAAATTTATAACAACACTTGGTATTAAATATGATGTACCAAAAGGGTTACCTTTAACTGATACAATAGAAGATAGTAAAGATGAAAATAGTATAAAAAATGTGTTGGCATATTTAAAAACATTAATGGAAGAAGTAAAGGTTAGCATAGATAACGCAACAACATTTAATTTTAATACTAAAATTCAACAAAAAAGAGGCGGTGATTGGTTTCAAGCTTTATCATGTATTGACGCGAGAAATCGCTTAATTACGCAAATTTTACCAACTCCAGCATCTGAACCCATTAAATTACCTCCAACATGTCCTGTTTATTTGGTTACCCACGATCAAATTGCCCTTACATATGCTCTTATAAACGGTGTTAATGTTATTTATTCAGATTATTATGGTCGCATTTTTATTTTTAAGAATTCAAGCGACAAAACACTTAAAGGCTCTGGAAAATCAATGGAAAATATATTGTTTGAAGGTATTAAAGAAAAATGGATGTCAAGTGAGAAAAGTCACAATGATTTTTTACGAATGATTTCCACTGCTAAAAAGTATTCTGAAGATAGAAATACATATTTAAATATTGGTCGTGGAACTGAAGCGACAGGTGGAAAGGGTAAAATTAATGATTTTTATATTAAATGTGACAAAATTAAATCAGAATTAGAAGCCTTTAATTTTTCAGGTAAAAATCCTATTTCTGATTTTCAAAAAACTTGTACTAGTAACTTACGAGAATTATTTACAACGGCTGTTGAACTTACATTTATTAAAATTAATCTTATTAATGTTGATAGAGACATTGCAATAGTTGACTCTCAACAAAATTTATTTGAAGGAGAATATAATGAAGCTATTAAAACGCAAGTAGCTGATTTTAGTAGAGCCTTAAATAATATTAAGGGTATTCAAGATAAATTTGGAGTTATACCAAAAGACAGGGATTTTGTAATTGCATTTGATAACTGGATTAATGGAAATATACCGAAATTAGACGTATATAAGTGTGCTAAAAAGATATTAGACAATTTTTCTAGCAGTGAAGAAAGTGTAGGTTTTGATCTTAATAGATTAATTTCATTTTTTACAAAAACCCATAAAGAAGAAAGAAAAACAGATGCTAATATATTCTTACCATTTATACAAGATATTGAATATACTGATAGAGAGACAACATGTAAAAATCAAATGCTCTCGGTTTTATCAGTATTAGTTCCTAAAATAGAACAATACATAGGTTTAGTAAAAGGAAATACATTAAGTCGTGCTTCAAGAAGCGGTACTTTACATCCAAATGAACTTTATTATAACAATTTATCCAATTTGATATATGAATCTTATATATTTATTGAAAATACACCAATTCCTCTAACTCCTCTTCCTAGTGAAAGTTCATCATTATCAGCAGCAGCAGCAAATGAACCATCTTCACCTGCTATTGAAGTACAAAGGGTACAATCCTTAATTGAATATTCAAAATCTACTGATAATATACTTTTAAAAAGTGATAAGGATGAGCTTGATTTAATGAATGGAGCAGGAAAAATCAGTAATTATAGTGGAAATACTGAAGATTCTACTGATGTAGAAGACGAATCTGAATCTAAGGTTTACGATCTAAAATGTATTGTTAAAGGTGATTCAATTAGTTGTAATGGAACAGCAGAAGGAGTTATAGCAAAAGGAACTATGGAGGGGGAAGAATTAGGTGAAGAATTAGGAAAAGAATTAGGAGGAGGGGGTTATATTGATTCTTATGCTTTACCAAAAAAAATAGGATCACCAATTAAAACTGAGTCAGTTATTTGTGATATTAGTCTTAAACAAATCAATTGGCCTTTATTAACATGTAATTTAATTGAAAAAACAGACATTAGTTCACTAATTAGATTTTCTAAACAAATTAGATCTTATATTGCTGATTTAGATAAACCTGAAAATATTGAATTATTATCCTTAATTCATTCTAAAATTGAAGCTACCGGAGATTCTGCTCTTATAAGCGAATTACAAAACGAAACTACTAGTTCTGCTGTTAATGATTTAAAATCTCTTGCTAATGGATTACAAAAAATAGGTGGTGGAAGAAAAATAGGTGGTGCTAATGGAGAAAGTGACGAAATGCCAACTGTCAGTAAAGATTTAATGACTGATTTTAAACTCGGATTTCATCCGTTAACCCCTATTTACGCGATGTTAACTTCATATTACAATATAATAGGCGAAAAATCACAATCTGACCCGTTCTTTTACACTTATTTCACTTATATAAATATTCTTGAAAAAATGAAGAAGGTCATTACAGAAAATTACTTACGTAACACTATTTATTCACCTAAAACTGCTTCTGCTTATATGATTGGTTTTGGTTTATATTTTATGTTATTTGCTTCACATACCAGTTCACTTCAAAATGATGAAATTTTAAGTGTTATTCAAATGTCACAAAAAGATTATTCTGAATTTTCACTTAAAAATGATGGATTTGCTTCTATGTTTTCAGGAGCAATTCATCAAACCCCTCAAGACGAATTAATTGGTATGGTTTTAGTAAATAACGAGTTATTTAATAATTTCATCAATACTGAAGTTAATATTAAACAGATTTTAGAACAAGGAACACCTGTTGTTAACTTACCAACGTATGATATTCTTCAAGAGAGAATGTTTAAATTGATGGGCGAAATAGTTGTTAAGGTAAATGCTGATAGAGGAACACCTATTACTCCATCACCAGTAGCATCTGGAATATCTGGAATATCTTCAGATGAACGTGCTAGTAGAGCTGCGTTAGGTCAACAAAGATATGAAGAAAACCTTGCTAAGGGATTAATTAAACCAGATAGAAAAACTGGTATTGTAAGTGGTACGGATTATTTTACATATGGTAAAAAAGGTGATATATCTAATAGTACATATAAAAAAACAAGAGGTGGTGGTAAAAAGAATAAAGTTACTAGAAAACGTCATAATAAAATATACAAGAATAAAACTATTAAACGCTCTAGAAAAAATAGAAAGACTATAAAACATAGAAGACGTTAAAAATTTGAAACTATTTTTTGAGTATTTGGGTCTGTATTTTCCATTATAGTTTCTAGAGTTTTTACATTATTTGATGCCATTGAATCATTTGTTAAAAACATAATTAAATCCAAAACCACTTTAACTCTTTCAGTTGTCCACTGTTCATTTAATGATTCGATTAATTCTTTTGAATAAATACCTGTAAGCGTGTCTTTGTAGAAAATAGAATCGTTATATTTTTGTTCTACATAATTAGTTATTATAGCGTAGTAATAATTTAAACATAATGTAATTATTGAACATGATTTATATGTTTCCATAAGTTTTTTTAGACCATTCTGAGCGCAAATAAATAAATTTTTGATCCTTGGCGTTTTTTGAATATTTTCTTTTGACAAAAATGTAGTACATGCTATTTGAATAGGATTATACATATATTGTAAATCAGTTTTATTAGTATTATAAAAAATACGTGATAGTGATTGAAACATTCCAGGTTCTTGAAAATAAATAACATTGTTTTGAATTAACAATTTTGTTCCAACAGGTTTATTTCCAATAATGGCTAATTTTATTATAACAGATAAAGGATCTAATAAAAAATGTTTAACATTGATTTTCGTATTATTGTCGGGTAGACTCGAAGATTCCATTAATATAAGTATTGTATAAAAATATTTATATTATTATTATTATGTATTATTTCTTAATTGATTCCATGAATTCATCTACTAGATTCTCTGGAATATTATTAAAATTTACTAGCAGTTGATTAAGTTTATATTGCTTATAGTATTCAGGGTTATCGTTCATCTTCTTTTTAAAGAATTCTGGATCCTCAATACATTTTAAAGCTGTTTTGGGTCCACATTTTGGAAATACTGAAGGAATATTATCGCTCGTATCACCCATAATAATCTTAATTTCTAAGTCATCGTGTGCATCTCCAGTTGAGCTTTTAGTTTCAGCAATATTTTTATATGTTAAATTAAATATCTCGACATTGTGTGCATTTAATTGTAAATAATCTCTGTCGCTCGTAATAATGTAAATGTGACACTTAGGATATCTATTTACCAGATGCTTAACTGATAACGCAATACAATCATCTGCTTCCAGCTTAGGATGTTTAAGAATTGCTTTTGCTCCTCCTTTAATAAATAGACTGTCATCATAAGCCATTTTAAAGAAAGGTCCGCCCATAAATCCATCTTCTTGACCGTTTGCTCTATTTGCCTTGTATTGTGGAAATAATTCATTCCTCCAAATATTTTCTCTCTTACAATCCCTTCCAACAATTAAAATTGGTGTTACATCCTTAACAATCTTTAATTTCTTAGGCATTTGTTTAAGATTCTCTACATGTGTCTTCTTAAACTTTTCAACAAATACTTCATTTTGATAAGGATCGTCAAGAGGTTCATCTGGATACGCATTTTTCCACCATTGCATTAGAGCAAAGTATCTATAGAAGTTATAGTAACTTCCATCTACGAATATAAAAGTAGGATTCATTGTAATTATATTTTGTTCTAATAAGTTATTCATTTATAACATTAAAAAATACTATTTAATTACTTTCAATTTTAAATTAAATGTTATATAAAATTAATTTAAAATCTTTTGAATATATTTTTTATAATGAAACGTGAAAAGATAACACTAGCTGGAATAGATTTTAAATATAAAAAAGATTTATATAAGTATACACAAGATTTGATTAATAAAAAAGGATTATGTACAATTGGTAATACTGATAGTGATTTTAATTTTTTTTTAGAATTATTTTTTAGAAAACCATATAATAGTATGTATTTAAATAATGTTAAAGGATTTAAAATTACTAGAAATCCTATAACTCAACAAATTGGTCATATGTTTTGGATAAATATTTATGATAAAGAAGAGACATTTAGTTGGAACAAATGTGTAGATGGTAAAGATGGCGATACATATCATTATAAATTAACATCTGCTTGTAGAGAGTCAATTAATAATCAAAGAGAAGAATGTTGGTATAATAATACTGAATGTAATAAATGCGGTGAACCAAAAATAAATCGTCAGGCTGATATAGATCATGTCTTAGATTTTAGTATAATATTTCAAGAATTTAATGATAGTTGGAAAGATAACAATCCTTTAAAATTTAAAAAACATCCTATAACTTGTCAATATATATTTCATGAAGAAGATGAACAATATAAATTAGCATTTCAAGAATATCATAAAGAGAAGTCGCAGTTACAATTACTATGTAAAAATTGTCATAAGGAAAAAACATATAAATAAACCCTAAACCCTAAA
>Ga0114966_10002454_pt1 | contig 16536 bp, 14 predicted proteins | sample M_130207_XF_Meta_FD_87029 | JGI IMG/M metagenome (GOLD analysis project Ga0114966, IMG submission 87029) | Freshwater microbial communities from Lake Montjoie, Canada to study carbon cycling - M_130207_XF_MetaG | ecosystem: Environmental > Aquatic > Freshwater > Lake | place: Lake Montjoie...
AGCATGGTGTCGAGAATACCACGCAGCACCCATTCCAAACCTTGTGCTGAGAAGACGGTGGCGGCGAATTTCTCGCCTGAGAGCAAACCGACGTTGGCTAGGAAGAGAATAATACCGAGTTCACGCAACGCACGATTCGCATTCAGCGGCATGTGCATGACCATGGGACCAAGTCGGCCGAGGTGGCTGAGTAGGATCGCCATCACCAGTGGTCCGCCAGCAAGTCCAAGACGTACAGGCGCAGGCAGACCTGCAATCTGGAAAGGATAGAGCCCAAGTAGCACGCCGAGCAAGATGCCCGCGAAGATGGCGGCGAATTTGGTCTCTTGAAGTTGCTGAACCGCATTACCGAGAGCCTTGGTTGCATTACCAAGCGATTCGTCATCACCCACGAGCTGAAGCATGTCCCCGAATTGCAGTTGTAAGTCTGGTAGGGCTGTAAAAATGAGATCACCACGGCTCACACGAGTGACGGTGACGTTGTGGAGGTGGTCGAGACCGAGTTCGTGCACGGTTTTGCCAAGCATACGTTTGTTGGTGAGCACCACTCGGCGATAGGTGATGCTGCCCGGTGCTTTCATGAGATTCTCCGCACTGACACTGCCAATCACGAGACGAAACTGATCAAGCTGGGACTGTGTGCCAACAGCCATGATGAGATCTCCAACGTGCAGTTTCGTTTCAGGCGCGGCGGTCGTAACTTCACCTCCTGCAGCCGGGCGATGACGCGAGATGATCACACTCGTCTCCTGAATGCCTGGCACATGGGCGATGGTGACACCTTCGAGGTTGGCATTATCCACACGCAGGTTCATGCGCTGCAACGGTTCAACGCCTACGCCCTGCTCTTGGCGGAACAACTCGGCTTCCTTGCTCACATCTATCTTGAAAAAGGTGCGTAGAATGATCAGCGAAAGAATGATGCCCACAATCGCCAGCGGATACGTGGCCGCATACGACAGCGCGGCCAGGGTGACGTGCGCGGCATCTGCATGGCTGGAAACGAGTGCCTGCTGCGCGGCACCGAGCGCGGGCGTGTTCGTGGTGGCACCAGCGAACAACCCAGCAATGGCGGGAAACGGCATCTTGAACAACCAGCCGCCGGCCAGCGCAACCAGCGCGCCACCGATCACCAGCGCGAAGGCATAACCGTTCAACATGCGCCCCTGACGGCGGAGCGAGGCGAAAAAGCCCGGCCCCATCTGCATGCCGAGCGCGAACACGAACAGCACGAGTCCAAAGTCCTTCAAGAAGTGCGCCACTTCAGTCCCTGGCCGCAGGCCAAAATGTGAAGCAGTGATTCCTGCAAACAACACACCCGCAACGCCAAGTTTGATGCCCGCAACCCGGATATTTCCAAGACCGATACCACCCAAAACGACGATGCTGAAAATCAGCAGATCGTAAGCCACGGGTGAATCCTGATGCAGTTGCTGAAGGTAAGTCATGCTTTTTTCATCGCATGATAAGTGCCAGAGACGCGAAGCATTTGTGTGCCATTCTTGTCTCCGTCTCACGCCATCGCTGCTATTCGCTGTGCGAGGCTTGTTTGCCACTGCATTCTCGTTTCAAATCGGCCTTGTTTGTGCTTGGAAGAAGGCATGAGCCAGAACTCACCTTCCCTATATGAACGACTCGGCGGCGAAGACATGATCGCCGCACTTATCCCTGCTTTTTACGTCCGCGTGCTAGCCGATCCCGATCTGGGACCATTCTTCAAGCACACTGCCTTGGAAAAGCTGCATTCCATGCAACGAGAGTTCTTCGTCATGGCGACCGGCGGACCGATCCAATACAGCGGGCGGCCTCTGGCGCATGTTCATCATGGCCGTGGCATCACACGGCAGCACTTTGCCCGCTTCACCAGCCATCTGGTGGAAACACTGCTCGACATGGGCGTCACGCAGGAAGAGGCAGATGAAGTGATCGAACGCATCAACACCACAACCAACGAAATCGTGGGTGCTTCTTACTGAAAGGGTATGCGCACGCTGCTCTTGCTGTTCCTCTCTCTAACAGCGCAAACGCTGCGGGCAGATGAATGGTGGGCGTGGAGCATGCTGGAGTTCTACCGCCAGCCGCCTTGGACCGCTGGTGTATTCTTGGGGAACCGCGCCGACACTGAAGATGGCTCCTATGTGCAGATCGTGAGTCCGCGCGTTAAGTATGCGGCGCTGTCATGGTTGGACCTCGGCGCGGGGCTTTCGGCGTTGAGCATCGAAAATCCCAACACGCACTTCCGCTACGAGCAATTACGCCCAGAACTCGAGATCAATCCCAAGTTTGATCTCAGGAAGTCCCTGCGCCTTGAATGGCGGAACCGCATGGAGTGGCGCAAGAATGAAAATGCCGCCTTCACCACCCATCGTTCTCGACACCGCCTGCAACTCGGGTGGACCCTGCCACAGCCGCTCGGCCCACTGACACGCCTATTCGCCAGCAACGAATGGCTTGTAGATCTACACCGCGGCCAGCAGACCGAGAACCGCCTCGTGCCACTGGGGATCACCTTCAAACTCAGCGACAACGCCGACCTCGACTGCTTTTACATGATCGACTCCATCCGCAGCAACGCCGCATGGAAGCATGAGTCCGTGCTGGGCACGTATCTCCGTCTGCGGTTTTAGCGGCGCACTAGAACTGTTTCAGCATACCTACCGGGTTGCATGCACAACATCCGTCAACGAGACCATCCGCTCTCTGCGCGACATTGAACGCCTGCGCTATTACTGTGAGGTGAATCTTGCAGGCTTGAAACTGCTCACGAGTCTGCTGGAAGAAGTCGAACAGTTGCGTTCCGAGTTACGTGCAATGCGCTGACAGGTAGGTTTATCAGGAACCTGCCAATGCACGTTCCTTTTCCAAGATCGCCATGCTGGTCTTGAGCAGGGTGTCGGGATTCAGCGAAATGCTATCGATGCCTTGCTCGACGAGGAATTGCGCGAACTCTGGATAGTCACTCGGGGCCTGTCCACAGATGCCAATCTTGCGGTGCTTCTCGCGGCAGACCTTGATGACTTGCGCGATCATGGACTTCACGGCGGCATTCCGTTCGTTGAAGATCGGTGCGACGATTTCGCTGTCGCGATCAACGCCGAGGATGAGCTGGGTGAGGTCGTTGGAACCGATGCTGAAGCCGTCGAAGATCTCGGCGAATTCGGCAGCCAAGATGACATTGCTGGGGATCTCGCACATGACGTAGATCTCCAGACCATTGAGCCCGCGCTTGAGGCCGTGCTTCTCCATCTCTGCCTGCACGCGCTGACCTTCCTCGATGGTGCGACAGAAGGGGATCATGAGCTTCAAGTTGGTCAGGCCCATGTCCTCGCGCACCCGGCACACAGCCTGGCATTCAAGTGCGAAACCGGCCTGATAGCGCGGATGGTAGTAGCGTGAGGCACCGCGGAAGCCGATCATGGGATTCTCTTCCACGGGCTCATAGGCTTTGCCACCGATGAGGTTGGCATACTCGTTGGATTTGAAGTCGCTCAGGCGCAAAATGACATCCTTCGGATAGAAGGCAGCGGCGAGCATGGCGACGCCTTGCGCGAGGCGATCGACAAAGAACTGCGGCTTGTCCGTGTAGCCAGCAGTGAGCTTCTCGATCTCGGCTTTCGCGTCTTGGTCCGCGAGCTTGTCGAAGTCGAGCAGCGCGAGCGGATGCACCTTGATGTAGGTGTTGATGATGAACTCCATGCGCGCGAGGCCGACGCCGTCATTGGGCAGGAATGACAGCGCAAAGGCTTCCTCGGGATTGGCGAGGTTGAGCATGACCTTGGTGCGCGGGCGTTGCAGGTCTTTGATGTTGGTCTGCGCCACGTCGAAGGCGAGCTTGCCGTCATAGACGATGCCGGTGTCGCCTTCCGCGCAGGAAATGGTGACGAACTGGCCTTCTTTGAGCACTTCGGTGCCATGCTCGGTGCCAACGATGGCGGGCACGCCTAGTTCGCGGCTGACAATGGCCGCATGGCAGGTCCGGCCACCACGATTGGTGACGATGGCTGCGGCTTTCTTCATCACTGGTTCCCAGTCGGGATCGGTCTTGTCAGCCACGAGGATGTCACCCTCACGAAACTCGCGCAGGAACTCCACGCTTTTCACCACGCGCACCGGCCCGCTGGCGATCTTCTCGCCGACGCTGCGGCCGGTGATGAGCACCTTGCCGCGCTCCTTGAGTTTGAAGGTCTGGATCACGTTGCGGTCCTTTTGCGCCTGCACGGTTTCGGGCCGCGCTTGAACAATGAACAGTTCGCCGGTGCGACCATCCTTGGCCCATTCGATGTCCATCGGCATCGGGTGTCCGCGCTTGGCGGTGTAATGGTCCTCAATGATGCAGGCCCAGCGTGCGAGCTGCAGGATGTCGTCATCGCTGAGGGCAAAGCGTGCGCGGTCACCGGGTGAGACCGGCACGTTCTTCACCATGCGGCTGCCACCAGTGTCATAGATGAGCTTGAACTCCTTCGAGCCGACACGCTTCTGCAACACCGGTTTGAAACCGAGCTTCAAGGTGGGCTTGAAAACATAATACTCGTCCGGGTTCACCGATCCCAGCACGACGTTCTCGCCCAGGCCATACGCGGCATTGATCAGCACGGCATCGCGGAAGCCGGTCTCGGTGTCGATGGTGAACATGACACCCGCCGAACCGAGATCCGACCGCACCATGCGCTGTACGCCGATGGAAAGCGCGATGGCGGTGTGCTCGAAGCCTTGGTCCACACGATACGAGATGGCGCGGTCGGTGAACAGCGAAGCAAACGAACGGCGACAGTGCTCCAGCAGCGAGGCGTTGCCCTGCACATTCAGATAAGTCTCCTGCTGGCCCGCGAAACTCGCATCAGGCAGATCCTCCGCCGTGGCGCTGCTGCGCACCGCGACATCCAGCGGCAGATCCCCGCTGCCGCCCAGCTCCGCATAGGCTTCGATCATCTCGTCTTCCAAATCCTTCGGCATGGCAGTAGCCAGGATGGCCTGACGCACCTCACTGCCGCGCTGCTGGAGGTTGTCCATGTCGGCGGTATTCAGGCCGTCGAGGATCTGTTTGATGCGCGCATCCAGACCCGTGCTGGTCAGGAAATGCCGGTAGCCCTCCGCCGTGACGGCAAAGCCATCGGGCACCTTCACGCCTTGGGAGTTCAGTTCATGAAACATCTCGCCCAGCGAGGCATTCTTGCCGCCTACAAGGGGAATATCGCCAATGGAGATGTCGGCGAACCAACGGATGAAACGGGGAGTAGCAGGAGCGCTCATGAGAGTGACTTTTTTTCTTGCATGTCAACGTCACTCGGAACGACGAGCACCGGGCAATGAGCGTGTTTCAAGACATCGCTCGTGACGCTGCCGACGAGTAGATTGTAAATCGTGCTGTGGTGATGCGATCCGAGAATGATCAGATCAGCATTCTGTCTTCGGGTTTCCGCGAGCACCGTGTCCACGCTGGCACCTTCCAGTTGTTGGACGGAGGCACGCACACCGAACTTGATCAGAGAGTCGCGCATTTCCAGAAGCTGCGCGTAATTCTGCTGAACTGCTGCCGGTGTGGGTTCCTGCATGATCACGGGCGAGATCAGGCCGACGTCAACGACGACAGGCTCCTTCGCCACCACATGCAGGATGATTACCTCGCTGTTGAAAGCGGTGGCAAGCGCATGCGCCTGCTTGAGGACTTTGAAGGTGAGGTCGGAGAGATCGACCAAGGCAACGATGGTTTTCATGATCATAGGTTTTTCACAGGAAGTTTCACCACAAGCAGCGAGCAGGGCAGCCGCGTCAGCAGGCGTTCCGCCGTCGATCCCAGCAGGACGTAGCGCAGATTCGTGCGGCCCTTGCCACCGACGACGATCAAGTCTGCCTGGGACTCCTGCGCATGTGCGACGATGCCATTGCCGTGGCTGAACGACTCGTGGAGCACTTCGGTGGCATCAATGCCCTGCGCGGCATGGCGCACGAACCCATGCAGCTCGTTGCGGATTTCCTGCATGTAGGTTTCGCGCTCTTCGGGCGTGGGCACTGCCGCTGGCACGCCCGTATCCGCAAAGGGCGTGGGGTAGGCCATGGCGGCCCAGGGTTCCTGCCACACATGCAGAAAGTCCACCAGCGAACCATCCTTACTGGCGACACGTCGTGCCTGCTCCGCCACTTCACGCGAGGTCGCGGAGAAATCAATGCAGGCGACGATCTTCCGAAACGCCTGCGGATGATTGGTCCGCACCAGCAGCATCGGAATCGGCACCTTGCGCGCCAGTTTGCTGGAGATGGACCCGGCGCCTGCGGGCATCTCCCCTGCCCCGGCGATCCCGGCGACCAGCAAATCCGCCTTCAGCGTGCGGGCATGCTCCAGGATCTCATGCAGGGGATTGCCAATCGCAATGGTGACCTCGTAATCACCCGGAGCGGTGGATTGCGCCATCCATCTCGTCAACGCAGTGCTGGCACCCTCGGTGGCCAGCTTCGCATGGGTTTCATAGTTTTCTTCACGGCTGTCCGCCAGCGCCGCGACGGCGGCGGCATCCACGACATGCAGCACATGGAGTTTCGCGCCATTCAGGCCGACAAGGCGTGCCGCCTGTGCGAGTGCGGTGCGCGATCCCGTGGAGAAGTCCACGGCAACGAGAATGGTTTTGAGCGTGGGTGTGTTGGTTTCCATGCCACAGCTAAACGCAGCAACTCAGGGCATGAAATGGGTTGTTCACCCCATATGCTAGCGAACGCTGTGCGGTTATTGGCGTCATGCCGCATGTCAGGTTGCATGTGCAGCGATGATCACTCAGCCTGCGTCGAGAACCCATGAATATCCATCTGCTCTCCATCGAAGAAGCCCTGAAGCAGGTGAACTCGCGCAGCGAAGGCCTCACCGCAGCGGATGCGGCTGAACGACTGGCACGCGCGGGCGTCAAGGTGCGCCGAACGGGCGATGGGCCATGGCGCTTGCTCTTCAATCAGTTTCGCAGCCCGCTGGTGATCCTGCTGCTGGTGGCGATGACAATCTCGGCATTTCTCGGCGACAAGATGGACGTGCTCATCGTGCTGACAGTCGTGCTGATGAGCACGCTGCTCGGCTTCTGGCAGGAATACCGTGCTGCGAATGCTGTGGCGGCCTTGCTGGCGGTGATTCAGGCCAAGGCGACAGTCTTGCGCGATGGCCACAAGATTGATCTGCCCGTTGCAGAGATTGTTCCAGGTGATGTGGCGCTGCTGAGTGCAGGCGACACGATCCCCGGCGATGGCCTGCTCATCGAATCGAACGATCTCTTTGTCGATGAATCCGCACTGACCGGCGAAAGCTATCCGGCGGAGAAGAAAGTGGGCGCGGTGGCGGCCAACGCACGCCAGAGCGAACGCACGAACGCGGTGTTTGAAGGCACACACGTCGTCAGCGGCACGGCAAAGGTGCTGGTGGTGAACACGGGCGCGGAGACCGAATTCGGCGGCATCTCGGAGCGTCTGCGACTGCGTGCGCCGGAGACGGATTTTGAACTCGGGCTGCGCCGCTTCGGCGAGATGCTCATCCGGGTGACGCTGGTGTTCGTCATCGCCATCTTTGCCATCAATGTCTTCTTCCATCGTCCGGCGCTGGAGTCATTCCTGTTTGCACTCGCCATCGCCGTGGGCATGACGCCGGAGCTGCTGCCCGCCATCGTGAGCATCACGCTCGCCCGTGGTGCCCAGCGCATGGCGGAGGAACAGGTCATCGTGCGCCGGTTGTCAGCGATCGAGAACTTCGGCAGCATGGACGTGCTCTGCTCCGACAAAACCGGCACGCTGACCGAGGGTCATGTGAAACTGCAAGGCGCGCATGATGCGGAAGGCAATGTGAGCACCACGGTGCTCCTGCATGCTGTTCTCAATGCCACTTTTGAAAGTGGCTTCACCAACCCCATCGATGAAGCGCTACGTGCGCAGTCCAACATCGACCTCACCGGCTACACGAAGTGCGATGAGGTGCCGTATGACTTCATCCGCAAGCGCCTCAGCATCGTGGTCGAGCACGCAGTCGTAGATCCGCGTCATCTGATGATCACCAAAGGTGCGTTTGCCAACGTGCTGGCCGTTTGCACCCAGGTCGCGACCAAGAACGGCGAAGTGCCGATGACAGGCATGCAGGTGGCCTTGCAGCAACGATTCGCGGACTACAGCAACGCCGGCCATCGCGTGCTCGGCCTCGCGACTCGCGATGTCACCGGCGATCCGGTCATCAACAAGGACGACGAGCAGGCCATGACCTTCGCGGGCTTTCTGCTCTTCGATGATCCGCCAAAAGCGGGCGCGGCGGAGGCGATTCAAGAACTGCGCGTGCTCGGCGTTGGCTTCAAAGTGATCACCGGCGACAATCGCCTCGTGGCGCAACTCCTTGGCACGCAGATGGGCATCGCGAACCCGGACGTGCTCACCGGCGATGCTTTGCGCGACATGAGCGATGCCGCGCTGATCATTCGCGTCAGTACGGTGGACATCTTTGCTGAAATCGAGCCGAATCAAAAGGAGCGCATCATCATCGCTCTGCGCAAAGCCGGGCACGTCGTCGGTTATCTCGGCGACGGCATCAACGACGCCTCCGCCCTGCACGCAGCGGACGTGGGCATCTCTGTCGATGATGCCGTCGATGTAGCCAAGGAAGCCGCCGACATCGTCCTGCTGCGTCACGATCTCGGCGTACTCGCACGCGGCGTTCGCAATGGCCGCATCACCTTCGCCAACACGATCAAATACATCTTCATCACCACCAGCGCGAACTTCGGCAACATGTTCAGCATGGCCGGCGCCTCGCTGTTCTTGCCCTTCCTGCCGCTGCTGCCGAAACAGATTTTGCTCAACAACTTCCTCTCTGATCTGCCCGCCCTCACCATCGCCACCGACTCCGTCGATCCCGATCAGGTGAACCGCCCGCGCCGCTGGGATCACAAGTTCATCCGCCGTTTCATGATCGCCTTCGGCCTCGTGAGTTCCGTGTTTGATTACCTCACCTTCGGCGCATTGCTACTCATGCTGCGCGCCAGCGAGGCGCAGTTCCAAACCGGCTGGTTCATCGAATCGCTCATGACGGAGCTGTTCATCGTCATGGTCATCCGCACGCATCGTTCGATCTTCCAGAGCAAGCCCGGCCGCATTCTCGCCATCGCCACGCTCGTCGTCGCCGGCAGCACCATCGTGCTGCCTTACACCGCGCTCGGAGCCATGTTTGGTCTCGTGCCGCTGCCATGGACCTTCATGCTCACGCTTCTGGTCATCACCGTGCTCTATCTCATCACCAGCGAGATCGTGAAGCGCGTGATGTTTGCGCAGTTGGAGCAGCGTGAAAGCCCCACCCGCTGATTTCAGCGATCACCGATCACGCTGAAATCGAGATCGCCTTTGCCGGCATCGACACCGGCACGCATGGCGGCGGCGGTGCAGTCGATGGCGGAGACGTTCAGCTTGGCCTCGGTGGCGAGTTCGCGGGCGAAGTCGGCGTCCTTGAGCATGTTGCGCAGGCTGAAGTGCGCCTCGAAGTCGCTCTTGATGATGGCAGGCAGCTTCATGCCGATGAGCGTGGAGTAATTGGCGTTGGACTCCAAAGCTTCATGCAATCGTTCTAACGCGATACCATTCGCTTTGGTGATCGCGGCAGCTTCGGCGACGGCTTCGACGATGACGGCGGAGACGAGGTTGGTGACGATCTTGAGCACCATGGCATCGCCCACACCGCCGAGCGGCAGAATCTTGGCCGAACTGGCCTCAAGAATGGGTTTGGCGCGTTCGAGCATCAAATCACTGCCGCCGATGTAGTAGCAGAGCTTGCCATTCTGCGCGGCCATCTTGCTACCGGTGAAGGGCGCATCGAGAAACGCAGCCCCCGTGCCTTCAATGAGCTTCGCGGCATCCAGCGTGGCCTTTTTGCTCACCGTGGCGTGGTTCATGATGAGGTGACCGGCTTTGAGCACGGGCAACATGTCGTTGAGAGCCTCCAGCAGAGCGACGCTGTCACGCACGAAGATTTGGATGATGCCTGCGGCTTCGGCGACTTCGCGTGGCGAGGCGAGAAAGTTCGGTACAGGGCGGGCACTGCGACTCCAGACAAAAACTTCGTGGCCCGCCTTGCGCAGATTGTCTGCCACACGACTGCCGATGATGCCGAGACCGAGTACTCCAACGTTGGGTTTCATGCGCGGCATTTAGGGCGCAGGTTCAGCGCGGTCAATGACCGGCGAATGATAATTCAGTGATTTCCCGGCACTCAGGCGCAATTCAGCGATCAAACTCTTGACCGCGTCTTCGCGACGCTGGCTGGTGATCAGGGCGGCGATCTCGGCTTTCGCTTCTTCCAAAGTCGGCAGCCGCGATTCGTGGCGCTCCATGACGATGATGAGGTGCCAGCCTAGTTTCGTCGGCACCGGATCGCTGAACTGACCGATCTTCAGTTTCTCCACAGATGCCATGAAATCCTCGGGCATGCGTTCGCGGGTAAACCAGCCGATATCGCCGCCAATACTCTTGCTGCGGTCGTCGTCAGAGTGCTGGGCAGCGAGTGCAGCGAAGGTTTTCTCCTTCGCCAAGAGCTGGCGGTGAATCTCGCGGATCTCCGCTTCGCGGTCGGGCTTGGTTTTGTCGTGCCGAGTGAGGAAGATGTGTGCGGCATGGTGTGCCTGCGGAATGCGCAGTGACTCCTTGAACTCGTCATACCAGGCACTCAGGTCCTTCTCCGTTACTTCAACGAGACGTCGAGTGACCTGCCCCGCAATCCATTGTTCATCGAGCTGTGCGTCGCGAATGGCAATGTCGAGTGATTGCTGTGTCTGCCTCTGAGCTGCAAGGCGTTGGGGATATTCCGCAGCGTCGGCAAACTGACGACGCATCATGTCGGACTCGCGACGAACGTTTATGTTCGCTGAAGTGTCATGGGAGCGAGCTACCTTGATCAGGCGATCGTTGACTAGGGCTTCGAGAACACGCCAGCGCGTTTGTTTGCGAGCTTCGGCGTCTAACGAAGCCCAGACTGTCTGACTCTTCCAAAGATCTGAACGGAGGGCTTCCTCCAATTCTAAACGCGTGATGAAAAGACCCTGAATTTCGGCGGCAGGATCGTTACTAGCCTTCCAACAGACTAGCAGACCAGCAGCAACAAGCAGAATAATGACAAGGGCTTTGAAACTGGCTGACATGAACTGGCGAAGAAGCAGCTATGGCGGCGATCTCAGGACGCAGGGACCGTTTCTTCACGTTTGTTCTTGGTGAAGCGGATGTCTTCCGCACGCTCGATGAAGATGGTGTCTTCGCAGATGTTTTTGGCGTGGTCGCCGACGCGTTCGAGGAAGCGGGCGACGAAGATGAGGTGAATGTAACCTTCCAGGCCGGAGTGATGCGATTCCATGACAGCGATGAGCTCGCCATCGAGGGCTTTTTCGGCAGCATCGAGTTCTTTGTCCAGCAGGCGTGCGGCAGTGGCGGCTTCGGGGTCAGCGTTGAGGAAGGCCTGGAGGCAGAGATCTAAATTGCGGTCACAGATTGAATAAACGGGCTGGATGAGTTTGATCTCGGGGAATTCGGGCAGGTTGTTAATGAAGCGGGCGCGTTTGGCAATGCTGGAAGCCTGATCGGCGATGCGTTCAAGGTTGTTTGCGACACGAATGGTGCCCATGACTTGACGGAGGTCGTGCGCGGTGGGCTGGAACTTCACGAGAATCTGCATGCCGAGCTTATCGACAGCTTTCTCAAGATCGTTCACATCCTGATCAGCGGCGATGGCGCTGTTGCAGAGGTCGGTGTCGCGCTCAAGTAGGCCGCGCATGGCGCAGGCAAGGTTTTTACGAGCCATGCTGGCCATTGTCAGCACGTCCTGACGGAGTCGGTCGAGCGAGAGGTTGAAGGTGGTCAAGATGTGTTCGTGCATGAGTTAGAATGAACCAATGTGACAGATTTGCTACATTGGAATTGCAGAAGATTTAGCCGGAAACGCTTCCTCCGACTCGACTACGGCCCCTTTGGGATCGCGATTGGTACGGCGGCAGAAGTCGGCATACTGAATGATTTCAAAGCTGCCGTCGAGATTTTCTACTGCAGCAGTCATGGATTCGACCCAGTCACCAGAGTTCAGGTAATGCGTGTCGCCGACAATCTTGTTGTCGGCCTTGTGAATGTGTCCGCAGATAATGCCGATGCAGTTGCGCTGGCGCGCGAGGTTCTGCAACTGCTCCTCGTATTTACCAACGGCGCTGACGGCGGACTTCACCTTGTGTTTGATCCAGGCGCTGAATGAAAAAGCTTCTTTGCCGCGCAGTCGGCGATAGACGTTGTAGATACGGTTGAAGCGCAACAGCACGTTGTATCCAAGACCGCCGAGCTTGGCTAGCCAGGCGTGGTTGCTGGTGACAGCGTCGAAACCATCGCCATGAACGACGAGGTAGTCGCCTTTCGCGGTGTGATGAACGTGATCGTCGGTTATGGTGAAGTGCTCGAACTGGATGGGGATAAAGCGGTCGAGGATGTCGTCGTGGTTGCCGCGCAAGTAGATGATCTGCGTGTTCTCCTTCTCCATCTTGCGCAGCACGGTGCGGATGAAGTTGGTATGGCTTTTGTTCCACCCGCCAAGCCGGCGCAGATGCCAGGCGTCGATGATGTCGCCGTTGAGCACGAGTTTGTCGCACAGGCAGTTGCGAATGAAGTGTGAAGCCTGCGCAGCCTTGCTGTCCGGCATGCCGAGATGGACGTCAGAGATGAAAATGGTCTTAAAGCGCAGCTTGGTTTTGGTCTCGGCGCTATCTATTGGCTCGGGAGTGTCGCTCATCATGTCAGGGGGGTGAAGGTTGCATCACCGATCGGAGTTCCTGCTCAAACTGGTCAATCACACGCTCCCAGCCGAGTTCAAAGGCCGATTGCCGGGCGGCGGAGCGAATGGCACCATCATTCCAAGAAGCAGCCGCCGTGCAAACTTGTGCGAGAAAGAGTTTTTCATCCCCCAACGGTGCGAGCCAGCCGTTTTGACCGGAACGAATGAGTAAACGCGGCGCGGCATAATCAAAGGCTACGACGCCAAGGCCGGAGGCCATCGCCTCAAGTACGACGTTGCCAAAGGTTTCAGTGCTGCTGGGGAACAAAAACACATCGCCCGAGGCATAGTGCGCGGCCAGATCATTGCCGGTACGCGCACCGGCATAATGAAACTCGGGATGTTCTTCCTTCAACGCCGCCAGCCGCGGACCATCACCGACAAAGACCATGCGCGCCTTCGGCTGCACTTTTTGGAATTCCGTGAATGCCCGCACCGCGAGATCGAGATTTTTTTCAGCCGCAATGCGTCCGACGTAGATCGCGACTGGTGTTGATTCGTCTGCACCCCAGCTTTGCCGCAATGCAGTACTAAGACGTGCGGGATCAAACAACTCGGTCTCTACGCCACGGCCCATGACACCGACGTTGCGGATACCCCAGCGCTCCAGCATGGAAGCTGTATCGACCGAAGGCGTGAGTGTGCGGGCGGTTTGATTGTGAACGCTGCGCAGGAAGCCTGCTGCAATCGTTTCCATCCCGGGGAGATGGTAGTCTTCGAGGTAGGTTTGAAAATTCGTATGGAATCCCGACACCACCGGGATTTCCCGTTTTCCCGCTGCACGAATGGCGGCGATGCCCATGAGCGTCTCCGTTGCCACATAGAGAACATTAGGCCGATAAGAATCAATGATCCGCAGCATTTGCCGCAGGGAAGCGAAGCCCATGCGTAGGCCAGGATAGCCCGGCAGCGGCAGCGCATGCATCACATCACGTGACAGCCCAGAAGCATCGGTCGCTTCGTGAGTTGTGACGACCCGCACCGTGTGGCCACGGCGCTGCAACCCCTCACCCAGGGTATTGAGTGTTCGCGCGACGCCGTTGATGTCCGGCGGAAACGTGTCGGTGACGATGAGAACCCGCATTGGAGTGATTAAAGAAGCAATTTGCGCATAAAGCAGCAGGGAAAATCATCCAACACGGCAGTGTGACGAAAACGACACGAAACGATTGTGACTGTAGAGCAAGTTGGTTGCCATGTGACAAGTTCGTCGCCATCATAAGTTTGCTTGGAACACGGCACCATAGCAAAACCAGCGCCTATGAGTAAAATATTGATCGTCGAAGATGAGTCAGACATTTCTGAACTCATCGCCCTACATCTCACCCGCGAGGGGCATGAGCCGATCTGTGTTGGTAATGGCCTGCAAGCCCTGCCCGCCGCCGTTGAGCACTTACCCGAACTGATCGTGCTCGACCTCATGCTGCCAGGCATGGATGGTGTGCAGATTTTCAAACGGTTGCGAGCAGACACCCGTACCGCCACCATCCCAGTCATCATTCTTACCGCCAAAGCACAAGTCACCGACAAAATCGCCGGCCTTGAACTCGGAGCAGACGACTACCTCACGAAACCTTTTAGCCCACGTGAGCTGTTCCTGCGCATCAGTGCTATTCTGCGCCGGGTGAAGAAGGTGACACATGTTTCCGAGGTTCAACGCGGTCGGTTCATGCTGGACCGCAAGCACATGAAACTCTTCTTGGACGGCGTACCGCTCGACTTGACTACGACCGAGTTCAAGCTGCTGACCGCGCTCATGGAAAACGACACCACCATCCACACCCGTGCCGACCTGCTGCGCGAAGTGTGGGGCTACAACAGCGATGTTGCCACCCGCACGCTCGACACGCACATCAAACGATTGCGCGAAAAACTCGGTGCAGCCTGCGACCATATCGTCACCATTCGCGGTACCGGCTTCCAGTTCCAGACCGAACTGATTGAGGCTGTTCCTGCATGACCTCCCTCAGCCTTGTCCTCCTCATCCTGCTCGTCGCGTGCATCATCGACATCGCACGTCGTGAGCGGCGCTGGCTGCAACGCTGGGAAGGAGTGGCAAAAAGCATCGGCCTACGGGCACGTGATGCGAACCAACTGCCCGAACAGGCACTGGCACTATATCGCGCCCGTCAGGTCGCGGAAGAGCAGGCCGGGCAGCGCCGGGTGTTTGAAACTCTGCTCGATGAAATCACTCAAGGCCTCGTGCTCGTCGATGAGAACCTGCGGGTGCGTTACGCCAATCAACCGCTGAAAAAAATCCTCCTCCATGCTGATTCCCGCTCTGGACGCGCTCTTATCGAAGTCGTGCGCGACCATCAGATCACCGATCTCGTGCAGGTGGCCATCACCGAGAAACGCCACGCCACACGCCGCATCCAGGTGTTACCGTCCGACGTGGGCGCTGGGACCAACCTCAGCGGGCGTCATTTTCTCATTGAATCTGCACCACTGCCCGCCACATCCGGCGGTGGAGCCTGGTTGATGATTCAGGATGTGACCGAAACCGCGATGACCGAGCAGATTCGCAAGGATTTCGTCGCCAATGCCTCACACGAACTACGCACGCCACTGACGATCATCAACGGCTACATTGAAATGCTGCAGGATGATTCTGAGCCTAACGCCGCTGTGATGAAACGCAGCCTTGGAGTGATGGAGAAGCACGGCAAACGCATCGCCCGCATCATCGAAGATATGCTCGCTATCTCGCGGCTGGAAGATGCCAGAAGCAGCTTGAATCTGGAACCCTTCAACGTCCGCACCTGTGCCCAAGATGCCGCCGATCATCTAGCCCCGATGCTGGAGGGCCGCGACGTGAAGATCGAATTCAACTTTCCCAAAGACGGCGGTAAACTCGAAGGTGACCGCTTTTACTGGGATCAGGTGTTTACCAACCTCATCGAGAACTCGATCAAAGAGAACACCAAGCCTGGTCTCGTCATTCGCGTCAGTGGCGAATGGCAAAAAGACCACTGCCTACTCAAAGTCAGCGACAACGGCATCGGCATCCCCGCGCATGACCTGCCCTTCGTCTTCAAACGCTTTTATCGTGGCAACAAGCACCACTCCTCGCAGATCAAAGGCACCGGACTGGGCCTTTCCATCGTCAAGCGAGCGGTCGAGGCGCATGGCGGTAAGATCGAACTCACCAGCACGCCCGGCAGCGAGACTACGTTCACCATGCGCATGCCTTTGCTGCACACCGAAGCTTGAGCAAGGCCACAGAGTGTGGTTTAGAGGGTTCTTTCTGTGGAAGATCTCTTCGGCCATCGCATTTCCTACCTGCGCGTCTCCATCACCGACCGGTGCAATGAACGCTGCCGTTATTGCATGCCTGAGGAGGAGCAGGCATGGTTCGCCAAGGAGGATACGCTCAGCTACGACGAAATGCTGCGTACCGTTCGCGTCGGGGCCACACTCGGTATCAAAAAGATCCGTGTGACCGGCGGCGAACCCCTCACCCGCCCTGGTGTGGCTGATTTCTGCGCTGATTTGGCAAAAATTCCCGGCATCTCCGATATCGGCATCTCTACCAATGGCACCCTGCTCGCCAAAACCGAAGACGGCATCACGATGGCCGAGCGACTCGTCAAAGCCGGTGTCCGCACGGCCAACATCTCGCTCGATTCGCTTGATCGCGAAACCTACCAACGCACCACCAGCCGCGATCTGCTGCCACGCGTGCTCGAAGGCATTGATGCCGCCATTGCAGCCGGGTTTCAGTCAATCAAGCT
>Ga0114966_10002455_pt1 | contig 16535 bp, 14 predicted proteins | sample M_130207_XF_Meta_FD_87029 | JGI IMG/M metagenome (GOLD analysis project Ga0114966, IMG submission 87029) | Freshwater microbial communities from Lake Montjoie, Canada to study carbon cycling - M_130207_XF_MetaG | ecosystem: Environmental > Aquatic > Freshwater > Lake | place: Lake Montjoie...
AGTAAGGCGTTACCAACAATTGAAAAGGAAGTAAATAACATATTAAACCAAATAGTAGAATTTACGGTAACCTTACAGACAGATGGTAAAAATGTAACTACACATATTAATTATGAAGATAAACGCTGGCCATTAGAATTGGCGAGTGGTATGGAAAGATTTATTAGTTCATTAGCTATTAGAGTATCATTAATTAACATCAGTAACTTACCAAGACCAAACTTTATAGCTATAGATGAAGGATTTGGATGTGCAGATGCGGATAACTTATCATCAATGAGTACACTATTTGCCTTTTTGAAGACTAATTTTGACTTTGTTTGGATCATCAGTCATTTGGATGTTATGAGAGATATGGTGGATAATAGAATTGAAATTAAAAAGGAAAACGGATTTAGTAAAATAAGTTTTATATAAAATCTGATAAATATTAACATCTTGGATTTTTTAGCAATATTTATATTTAGTTTTTAAAACTCAAACTTTGAAAGGAAAATTATAACTATGCCAATTCAAGAAGGTGGAAGATTTAGCCCGCAGGATGCAATTGTAAGTCCTGGGGTATTTACAAGGGAATTAGATTTATCAGGTATTACACAGGGAGTAGCTGATATAGGTGCAGCAATTGTTGCACCTTTCCCAAAGGGTCCGGGATTTACTCCAACATTAGTAACAAGCGTTTATGACTTGGAAACTAAGTTTGGTGTTGCAGATGGTGTATACTATGGTCCATATACTGCAAAAGAATATTTAAATGAAAAAGGATTTGTAACCGTAGTCAGAGTAGGTGCTTTGACTGGTTATAATCAAGATTATCCATTAGCAATTTATGCTCAAAAAGGTACTTGGAACAGAAACAATGATATTGGTTCACTTGCTAGTGGATCATCATTCTTAACTCCATCCGGTTCATTAGTATCAGGATCTGCTAATTATTTAGCAGGTGTCGTAGCCACTGGAAATTTTACTACCGGATCAGGTGCTGGTTTTATTATTAGTGCTACATTCAGTGGATCAATTCCTACTGCATCATTTGTATTTACATTTGCATCAAGTGCCACGTCAGCAACAACTGCATCTGCATCAGTAAATGGATCTAGTGGTAGTTTATTGTATTCAGGTCAAACTGTAACAACCACAACAACTGCATATGCAACATTTACTAGTTTGACTGGTTCATGGGCATTTACTAGTAGTCTAAATTCTACAACCAGTTATACAGCTGTTCAATTGTTAGATTACGGTTTACAAAATACAACCGTAACATTCCCATTACCACCTATTGTAACACTATTAGGAACATCTGATCCATTTACAAATGCAAAATTGATTAGTGGTAGTCTAGTATCATATAAGGGTACATGTGATTCACCTGTATTCAGGGTACAAGGCGTTATATCAGGCTCATTTGGTCAATATAATGGTACCTTCAGTGTAACAGGTAGTGCTCCATATGTAAATGATTGTAACGTATGGCAATCTGGAAGTGCTGCTTCTGAAACAGTACTACTAGCAGTTCTATCAGATACCAGAAATGCTACTATTACCAATCTGTCCTCACCAGGATTCAATGGATCTACACTTACATCTGCAAGTGTATTAACTTCAACCAGTTCAAGTATTGAACAAGATTATTATTTGACACTAAGTGGAAGTAACTTAGGTTCATATGGTGTATTTGAATTTTCATTGGATTCAAGTAGTCCTAAGTACATTGAAAATGTATTTGGAACAGATCCAACCGCAGTAAGTACAACAATTCAATTGAATCCTGCTTATTTGTATACTACATTTGCTGATACAATCAAGAGAATTGCAAATAATCCAACTTCTTACAGAGTAGGTATTTCCGCTGTTCCAAGTGGAATATTCTCTGGATCAAAAGCATTGAATTTCACTGATGCAAATTCATTTAATCCAACCAATGGTGATAGTAACTTTGGATTAACAAGTGCTTATACACCATTCATTGTATCTCAAAAAGTTGCCTCAGTAAATGGCACTACATCAAGATATGAATTGTTCAAGGCACATACTCTATCTGACGGTACAAATACTAATAAACAATACAAGATTGAAATTAGTGATGTTAAGTTGGCAGGTACAGTTGCAGGAACAGACTGGGGCACATTTACTCTATCTGTACGTGACTACAATGATACAACAAAACGTCCTAAGTATCTTGAAACATTCACAAACTTGTCACTAGATCCAGATTCTAGCAATTTCATTGCCCGTAGAATTGGTGATAGATACAATTATATTAGTTACTCTGGTAAGATAATTGAATTTGGTACTTACGCAAATGTAAGCAAGAATATCAGAATTGAAATGACCTCCGGTGATTATCCAGTAACTGTTGTACCATACGGATTTAATCCTTATGATGCACCAGTTGCAGGTGATCTTGACAATGTTATAACCACAATGAAGTATAGCAGAGCTTCTTTATATGGTACACAACTTGGTAAATATCCATCTGGTGTTGTATTTGATGCAATTCCAATTACAGATGCTGAATTGGTTGCTTTATATCCAACTGCTTCAGTCGGAGTAGAAACATATAATGACAATATTCAATATTTTGCTCCAGTTCCAAGTGGTGCAACTAATGGCAATAACGTTGGATTTGCTTTGGATGATGTAATTGTTGGAAGTGGTACTGGTTCAATACTTGCCGCAAGTTTGAGTGGTAGCATTCCAAGTACACCAACTGCTTCTGAAACAACTTATGTTAAACTACGTAAGTTTGTTCTTGGATTCCAAGGTGGATTTGATGGTCAATCACCAACAATTCCAATTAATGTTGGAAGTTCAATTATTCCAGGTAATACTCAAGGTCTAGATTGTACAACAATTTCTAGTGCAGGTTCAGTAGCATACAAACAATGTATTGGTGCTCTTGGAAATGCAGATGAATTTGATATCAACTTGATTGCTCTACCAGGTATTTTCAATCAACATCATTCATATGTAACAACATTGACAATTGATATGTGTGAAGCCCGTGGTGATTGTTTCTATATCATGGATAACGTAACATTCCCTTCAAGTAATCAAAGTGTAGGATTGATTGATGCTGCTATAAGTAATGTGTCTACAATTGACAGTAACTATGTAGGTACTTATTATCCTTGGGTTAAGATCATAGATACTAACACCAATAAGATTATAAGTGTACCACCTTCAGTAGTATTACCAGCAGTTTATGCTGCTAATGATAAAGCAAGTGCAGAATGGTTTGCTCCCGCCGGTTTAAACCGTGGTGGTATTACACAAGCTGTACAAACACTTGATAGATTGACTCATTCAGAACGTGATACACTTTATGAAGGTCGTGTAAATCCAATCGCCGCATTCCCAGGCCAAGGTATCTGTGTATGGGGACAAAAGACTCTACAAGTAGAATCAAGTGCTCTAGACAGAATCAACGTCCGTCGCTTGTTGATTAACTTGAAGAAGTATATTGCTTCAACTAGTAAGTACCTTGTCTTTGAACAAAACGTAGCTGCTACACGTAACCGTTTCTTGAGTATTGTTAATCCATACTTAGAAAACGTACAACAACGTAGTGGATTGTACGCCTTCCAAGTTAAGATGGATGATACAAATAATACACCTGACATTGTTGATAGAAATATCCTATACGGTCAAATCTATCTACAACCAACTAAGACAGCTGAATTCATAGTACTTGACTTCAACCTATTACCAACAGGAGCAGTTTTTCCTAATGCCTAATCTGTAAATAATTCATAAAACCCCTGCTTAGAAATAAGCGGGGGTTTTTTCTTTACTAAATCTATTTATACTATACAATGATTAAGCTGACGGATTTATTATTAGAAGCTCAATTGACTTCAAGTGAGCAGGATATGGATTTTTATGCTAAAAAGTATAAGAAAACCATTGATTATTTACGTACCAAGAACAAAGTACTATTGCTTACAACCAGTAATAGATGGAGTGGACATAAAGATGATATTGCTAAAAGTACGCAAATTGCATTTAAAATACAAGAATTACTTGGTAAAGAAAAAGTAACTTTGATTGATACAACCAAATTAAACATATTTCCGTGTGAAGGTAATGTGTCATCTAAATGGGGAAATCATTGTGGAACAAAAGATGCTTCATTAAAAGATAAAGATAAAAACCCTACAGGTGATCATCGTTGTTGGGCTAGTATAAATAATAAAAGTGATGAATTATGGAAAATAAGTAAAGAATTATTTGAAAGTGATACCGTTTTGTTTTTTGCTAGTGTGAGATGGGGTCAAACCAACGGTTTTTATCAGAAATTAATTGAGAGATTGACTTGGATTGAGAACAGACATTCTACTTTGGGTGAAAAAAATATAGTAAAAAACATTGACGCAGGTTTTATTGCAGTTGGACAAAATTGGAACGGTAGAACTGTTACAGAAACACAAAAAGATGTACTTCAATTCTTTGGATTCAAAACTCCAGATGAATTATTCTGGAATTGGCAATTCACTGATAATCCTCTTGATGAAACGCCTAGATCTTATAAAAAAGCAATCACTGTATTTGATAACACATTTGAAATATGAATAAATTAACTCAATTTTTAGTAGACGGTATATTAAACGATCCAAAGCCAACCTTAAATGAAGGTGGTGCTTATGGTCATTTAGCACATCCATATGAAGATATGGAATTGACTTTCCAAGACTTAAGAAAAATGGTAGATCAAGCGTTGATTGGTAATTTAAAAGCGTTTGAAAAAACAGATGGTCAACAACTATCTTTTACATGGAAGGATGGTCAACTGAGACTCGCAAGAAACAAAGGACATTTAAAAAATCAAGGACAAAATGCGTTAACTAAAGATAGTATCAAAGTGATGTTCTCAGATAAACCACAAAACATTCAAGATGCTTTTGGTTTTGCAGTTGAAGATCTTTCTAATGCATTATCAAAAGTTTCACAAGAAGAATTGAATCAAATGTTTGGCAATGGTAAAAAGTTTGCTAGTGTTGAAGTAATTTATCCAGCTACCAAGAATGTAATTCCATACAATTTAAGTATGTTAGTATTCCACGGAATAATTGAATACAATGATTTGGGTGAACCAATTGCGGGAGGTGATGCTGAATCTGGAGTTATACTTGGTAATTTAATTAAAAGCGTTAATTCTGACGTACAAAATACATTTACCATCAGAGGACCAAACCGGTTGTTACTATCCAAAGTAAAGAATTTACCGTTAAAACAAAAACAATTTATGTCAATGATTGATCAATTACAAGGATCATTCAGTGACCAAACACAAATTATTGAGTATCATAAAAATTGGTGGAATAATTTCATCAGAGAAAAAGCAGATTCATTTGGATATGCAATTTCACCTGATGTATTGAATTTATTGGTTAAGAGATGGGCTGAATTTGATAAAAGTGTTAGCATAAAAAACATTTTAAAACAAATTAATAATGAAGAATTTAAGAATTTTGTTAGTACATTTGACAAAGAAAGTCATGAACAACAATATAAAAATAACATCAGACCATTTGAAGAAATTTTCTTAAAATTAGGAGTTGAAGTATTAAAGAATGCAGCTGGATATATGGCATCATCACCTGATGATGCTGCAAAACAGATAGCAAATGATGTATTAATTCAATCAAAATCACTTAAATCAAAAGGAGCAACACCAGAACAATTAAATAAATTAAAGAATGAATTGCAAAGATTAAAAGTAATTGGAGGATTGAATAAGATTGTAGGATCAGAAGGATTAACTTTTTATTATAATGATAAAATTTATAAATTGACCGGCCTTTTTGCTCCTGTTAATCAAATTTTAGGATTATTAAAATATCAAAGATAAATTTAGTTATATATAATATAAAGGTTATTTAATCATATGAAAAAAGCATCAGGTAAAAGTAATTTATCCATTGTAAGAGACTATATGGATGGAAATAGACCATTTATTCAAGTCGGTTATGATCCAAATTTAAATAATAATAAGAGAAAAGAAGGTGAAATTTGGGAAGATAGTCAAGGTAGTAAATGGATCTGGAAAAATGGTAGCAAGATAAAAGTACCTAAAATTGCAAAAATTATAATTGAACAAAGATGTAATATTTGTAATGCAGATACTAAATGGGGAAATTATTTGGATCAAAAAGTTTATCCAAAAACAGGCAGATGTTATGACTGTAACATTGCTTTTGATAGTAAATTAAAAATTCTTGGTGTATTTGGGGATTATGAAAAGCATAAAATTTATAAAAATATGTTTTCAGAGATGAATGACTTTAAGCAACAGATGGAAGAAAGTATTACTTATCTTGAATCTGATAATTCTATGCCTAAATTACAATATTTCAATGAAGATGGTTCACAAGAATTTTGGACAGATGATACTGACATGAAAAGTAAAGTACTAACTGATCTTAAAAAGGATCTGATAAATGTTGTTGAAAGAATTGATGAATTGAATACAAAAATCAGTGAATTAAAATATGATTCATCTATTGAAGAAAAAGCAAAACAGATGACGTTAGAAAAACTCAATAGTCAAGATCAATGAGTGTACAGAAAACGTTAAAAGATGTAATTAAGGATGAGTACAAGAAATGTCTTGTAGAACCTATGTATTTCATGAAGAAATACGTAAAGATTCAACATCAAACAAGAGGTATTATTCCATTTGAATTGTATCCCTTCCAAGAAGACACACTGCAAGATTTTATTGATCATGACAGAAATATTGTATTAAAATCCCGTCAAATGGGTATTTCTACACTTGTTAGCGCATATGCTTTATGGACAATGATATTTCATCCAGGCAAAAACGTATTAATTTTATCTACTGTACAAAATACATCAAAAGAAATTGTATCAAAAATAAGACTTGCAAATAATAGTCTTCCTAGTTGGTTAAAAGTACCAACAGTTGAAGATAATAGATTATCATTAAAGTTTAAGAATGAATCAAGAGTTCTTGCAGCATCTTCAGCTGCTGATAGCGCACGTGGTTTTAGTTCATATCTATTGGTAATGGATGAATGTGCATTTATTGAAAACGCAGAAGAAGTTTGGACATCTGCTCAACAAACAATGGCTACTGGTGGTAGAGCTATTTTATTAAGTACACCAAATGGCGTTGGCAATTTCTTTCATCAAATGTGGGTTGATGCAGAATCAAAGAAAAACACATTTAAAACAATCAGATTAAAGTGGGATAAACATCCAGAAAGAGACCAATCATGGAGAGATAAACAAACCGCAGAATTAGGTATTAAACGAGCTTCACAAGAATGTGATACTGAATTCTTGTCTTCAGGTAATACAGTAGTTGATACCGCAATTATTGAACACTACAGACACAATAAATGTAAACAACCAGTAGAAATGCGTGGCGGTGATCATGGATATTGGATATGGGAATATCCTGATTATACTAGAGATTATATTGTTAGTGCAGACGTTGCTAGAGGTGACGGTGGTGATTATAGTGCATTTCACGTTATTGATGTTGAAACTATGACACAAGTTGCTGAATATAAAGGATTAATAGGTACTAAAGACTATGGTAATATGTTGGTTACAGTGGCTACAGAGTATAATAATGCTTTATTGATTGTAGAAAATGCTAATATAGGATGGGCAGTATTACAACAAATAATAGATAGACAATATCCAAATACGTTCTATAGTAGTGCAGACCTACAATATGTAGATGTAGAAAAACAATTGACAAATAAGATTAATAGAGATGAAAAAAAGATGATACCAGGCTTTACTAATAGTCAAAAAACAAGACCTTTATTGATTTCAAAATTGGAAAGTTATTTCAGAGAAAATTTAGTAGAAGTACGTTCAGTTAGACTAATTGATGAATTGTCAGTATTTATTTGGGATTCAAATAAAGCAACTGCAATGAGAGGATATAATGATGATTTAGTTATGTCACTCAGTATTGGTTTATGGGTGAGAGACACAGCATTAAGACTTAGACAACAAACTATGGAATTAAATAGATCAATGGTAGGTGGTATATCTCGGGTAGGTGCAAGTCAAAATGTGTATAGACCACAATCACTTAAGAGTCAAGAAACATGGCAAATGAATGTTGGATTGACAAATGACAAAAAAGAAGATCTAACTTGGTTACTTTAATATACTTATATATATAACTTATGGCAAATGAAGAATTTCAAATATTAAAACAAAGATCTCTTTTCTCCAAGTTAAGAAGACTGTTTTCCACTGATACAATTATACGTAATGTAGGTGGTAAGAAATTGAAGGTAGTTGATACAGATCAAGCAATGTATGCAACTGACCGTAATACACTTAGAGATCGTTTTAATAGAATTAGAACTAGTGCATATAATCAATATAGCAGAGATTTCACATTAAGTTATCAAGCTGCCCGTATTGAGTTATTTAGAGATTATGATACAATGGATATGGACCCTATCATTAGTTCTGCACTAGACATTTATGCGGATGAATGTGTAACTAAGAATGAATTAGGTGATATTTTAACTGTGCATTCTGAAGATCAAAACATCAAAGAAATTCTAAATAATTTGTTTTATGACATATTAAATATTGAGTTTAATATGTGGAGTTGGACTAGAAATTTAGTTAAGTATGGTGATTTTTATTTGAAACTATACATTAGTCCTGAGTATGGTGTATACTTTGTTGAACCACTAAGTTCTTATAGTGTTAGTCGTGTAGAAAACAGTGATTTAAATAATAAAAATTATACAAAGTTTCAAGTTAATTTACCTGAAGGTGGTAAAATTGAAGAACTTGAAAATTATCAAATTGCTCATTTTAGAATGTTAAGTGACAGTAACTTTTTACCCTATGGTAAAAGTATTGTTGAAGGTGCTAGAAGAGTATGGAAACAATTATCATTGATGGAAGACGCAATGTTAATTCACCGTGTAATGCGTGCTCCTGAAAAGAGAGTATTTAAGGTTGACGTTGGTAATATTCCACCACAAGAAGTGGATCAATATATGCAGAAGTTGATGGATAAGATGAAAAAGGTTCCATATATAGATGAAAAGACAGGTGATTATAATTTAAAATTTAATTTACAAAACATGGTAGAAGACTTTTATCTACCTGTCCGTGGTAGTGACAGTGGTACTAGCATTGAACCATTGAGTGGTATGGAATTTACTGGCATTGATGACATTCAATACTTGAGAAATAAGATGTTAGCCGCATTAAAGATTCCAAAAGCATTTTTGGGTTATGAAGAAGATTTGAGTGGTAAAGCAACACTTGCAAGTGAAGATATAAGATTTGCAAAAACAGTTAATAGAGTACAAAGAATATTAGTAAGTGAATTAACTAAGATTGCTATTATTCATTTATATGCACAAGGATATAAAGATGCATCACTTGTTAATTTTAGTTTAGAATTGACAAATCCGTCTGTAATTTTTGAAAAAGAAAAGATTGCAATTTGGAGTGATAAAGTAGCAGTTGCTAAAGATATGGTGGAAAATAAGTTATTTAGTAGAAAATGGATCTACAATAATGTATTTAAAATTTCCAATGATGACGTTGATGAACAGAAAAATGACATTGTTGATGATGCTAAACAAAATTATAGATTTAAACAAATTGAAGAAGAAGGTATTGATCCAGCTAAACCATTTAATAAAATTAAACCAGAAGAAGGTGGTTCTGAAGGATCACCAGAAGGTGGAATTGGTGGTTCTGGTCCTGAACCTAGTCCAGCAGGTGGCGCACCTGAACCTGAAGAAGCTCCAAAGAAACTAGCAGAATATGAACGTCCTTCACAAAAAGGAAAGAAAAAAGCAAGTGATTATCCATTTGGAGAAGATATTCTTGGTAGCTTAGAAAACAAAAGAAAAGTTAATAATACTGTTGGACATAAATTTAAAAATGATTCTCCATTAAGTCTTGAAAGATTTGACTCATATCTAAAGGATTATAAGTCTGAAAATAAAGAATTGTTGAAAGAATTTAAATCACAAAACAAACCAAGTTACTTGGATGAAAGTAATATACTATAAAACCATTGAAAGAATCCATAAATATTGTATATAAAATGATTTTTACATAAAATTAACTATATTTATAAAATAACTAGAAAAAGAATATATGCAAATAGCTAAAGCTAAGCACTCTAAATTTAGAAACACAGGCATTCTTTTTGAACTGCTCACCAGACAAATTACGGCTGATATCCTTTCCGGTAAGGATGAATCAATTGCTAAAACTCTTCTTTTTAAATACTTTAAAGAAAATAAAGAATTAGGAAGAGAATGGCAATTGTATAGCTTTTTATTAAATGAAAAAGCAAAAGATGAAGTACAAGCTGAAAAATACATCAACATTATCTTGAAACAAAGAGAAAAAATTGATGATAAAAAGTTAGTTCAAGAAAAATATAATTTAATCAAAGAAATAAAGGAAATTTATCCTATTGAAGATTTGTTGAAGTCAAATCTAAAAAATTATAAGACATTTGCTTCTATTTATAAATTATTTGAAAATCATGTAAATGACAAAGTGAAGTTTGACATGAATGAAATTATTCAGTCCAGAACAGTTATCACTGAAAATTTATGTGGTAAAAAGAAGCCAATTAATGAATCTGAAGATAACTTAATAAATATTTATAAACAACAAAGTGAAGAAATACGTTTATTAAGTTATAAACTTTTGATTGAAAGCCTAAATGAAAAATATAAAGGTCTAGATACAAATCAAAAGAATTTGTTAAAAGAATATATAAATAACATATCAAATACAAATTCACTTAATAAATTAATTACCAGTGAAATTGAAAATGTTAAATCACAACTAACAGAATGCTTAGTAAAAATTGATAATGATATTATCAAGATTAAAATCAATGAAGTAGTTAAACAATTGAATAACGTAAAACCTTCTTCAAATGTAAAAGATAACCAAATCATGGTTTTGTTACTTTCATATGAACTTCTAAAAGAAATCAAAAATAAACTTTAATACTATGAGTAAAAATAAGAAAAAACTAATCGTTGGTGATTTCAAAAAAGCCTTAAAAGAATTGGTAAAACAAGTAATGGATGAAATCAGTGCAACTGGTGGAGTTGGTGCTACTGCTGTACCTAATTGGGTAAGTAAGAATGACAAAGGTCGTCCTGACGTAGCTACAAAATCTCTTCCTGGATATACAATAGCAGAAAAGAAGGGTGAAAAGAAAGCTAAACCAGTAGTACCACTAGTACCACTAGTACCAGTAGGTAAAGAAAAAACACCTAACGTAGTTACAGGTCCAACAAGTAAGGGAGTAAAGTCAGATGATCTTTATGTTCTACATAAGAGACGTGGCATTGCAGCTGCAAAAAAAGACATAAAAGATACAGAACATTATGACAATTTGATTGCTACTGGTGAAAAACAATTGGGTTACAAGCCAGGTACAAGCAAAAAGAAATAATATGAATATTAGTCTTAAAAAACTTATATTTGAAGCAGAAGGTGATGTACCACCACAAAAAGGTACACAACCACCTACACAAGCTCCCGCAGCTGCTCCAAAAGCACCTGCACCTGCACAAAAATTACCAGTACCTGCTCCAGCTGCAGAAAAACAACCAACTGCACCATCAGACGGTGAAGGTGATTCTAGTACATTTAATGTTAAGTTTGATTTAGATGACTTTGAAACTAAAGTTTCTAATTCAACAGAACAAGCAAAAAATAATTTTCAAAGCAAAATTTTGCAAAAAATTTCAAACAAACAAGTAAGATTGGTTAGAGCCGCAAAAGGTTTTGGTCAACCTGAAAGAGAATATGTTGTTAATGTTGCGGATGTCAAAATTGAATTTTGGTATCAAAAGTACGTTGTTGTAATTACTGGTAGAGAACAAAATAAACAAAAGGAAAGTGATTTCCATTTGACTGCTCCATATATTATAAAGATTGGTGGACAGGCTCAACCATCTAAATCTAAAAAACAAACACAACCAGCTGCGCCTAAACCAGTTCAACCACCACAAAACACTGCAACAAAGGGATTGTAATATGGAAAGAAAACTAATAGTAGATTGTATCACATTTGATATTTCAAAAGATGTAATAAATGAAGCTATGTCAAAAGGTGGTCCATTTATTGTAAAAGGAATTTTACAAAGAGCTGGCGCAAAAAACCAAAATGGTAGAATTTATCCAAAAGAAATTTTGGAACGTGAATCAAATAAATACAATGAAAACTTCATAAAAGAACGTAGAGCTTTAGGTGAATTAGATCATCCAGAAAGCAGTGTTGTAAATTTAAAGAATGTAAGCCATAACGTAACAAAAATAATGTGGGACGGTGATGATTTAATTGGTGAAGTAGAAGTATTACCAACACCAAGCGGTAACATTCTAAAAGAATTATTTGCATCTGGAATTAGATTAGGTATCAGTTCTAGAGGAATGGGTAGTGTAAAGAAAAATGTTTATGAATCCGCAGATGAAGTTCAAGATGACTTTGAACTAATTGCATTTGACTTCGTAAGCAATCCATCGACCAGAGGTGCTTTTTTATATCCAAAAGATCAACAATCTTTACAAGAAGGTATTGTTAAGAATCCTGAAACAAATAAATGGGAAAATGTTGAGAATATTATCAGAGACATTTTAGGCGAAATTAAGTCATAAACACAAAATATATTATATTTATAACATATGATTAAACTAAAAACTTTAATTGAAGAAAATGCTGCTTCAGTTGTCAATCAACAATCTGTTAGTGCAGAATCAAAAAAAATGACCAGAGAAGATAAAAAGCAATTGTCTCAAATGGTTGCAGAATATAATGAATACGGTAAAGTAATACGTAACATAAATGAAATTGCTCAAGTATCAGAAAAACTTTGCAAGATTGCTAGTATGGCTGAAACCTACGCATTACAAGAATCTGGTGATTGGATGCAAGCTAATGTAGCTAAAAGACACTTTGCAGAATTGAAGAAACTATCAGAAGGTTTTCGTAAGTTAGCATCAGAATGTTATGAAAATAACAAACAAATGACTGCCCTATATGAAGACATGGGACACATTTATGAAAAGTACTTTGAAATTAACGATCCTAAATAACTAAACGATAAACTGTGGTAAAAGAAAACCCCGCTTCACGGCGGGGTTTTTATTTTTAAGGTGATTCAACTGCACCAAACGTATTAATCATATCCATCATTTGATCAAAGTCTTTATATACATGTTTTCTATCATTCATCAGTAACCAATATCCTTTATTATTTTTATAAACAATAAAGTTTAATGTTGTCATGTCACTATTTCTGTCAACTTTTAGTCTGAATCTTGTATCACCATCTGGTTCAAACCCCATACCAATTAACATATCAACTTCTTTCCAATCCCAACCATTTGGGTGGTCAATATCATCAATTTTATATTCACCGTTTGTGGAATCAAAACCTTCTTTTTTAATAAATGATTTTAAATGCGTCATATATTTACTTTCATTGAATTATTAATGAACTTGACTATTTCACTTTCAATTTTACTCTTTTTACTTAAATCTGTTTTTTCTCCTTCAATTAATGCTTTGATTGGATCAGACAATTTAGAATATACTATGGTTTTTTCTTCTAAACTAGCAGCATTTTTCTTTTCTACATAAAATATAATATACTTAAAACTAGTTTTACTACTATCAGCTTCATTTATTAGTTTTTTAATTACAAAATAGAATGTATTTTCACCAATAGTTTTTTCAAAACTTAACTCCATACCTCTGTCAGTATCTTCATTGTTAATCAGTACAATTTCTTTAATTTTATCAATTTCAAACTGTTCAAAATTAATACCTTTGTTTTTTATCAATTCAGCTTTTAGTGTTACGTCATTCACTTCAGAATTTGCTGTTTCACTTAGTAATGTTTCTTTAAGAGATCTACGCAATACTTCTTTCAATTTACTCTTTATTTGAATCTTTTGTTCATTGGTAACATTCGCATGAAGAGCAGCTAAATATCGTTTAATACTACCTTTGGTACATCCAACTTTTTTACCAGTATCTTTTTTGTAAATACAATTACCTTTTATTTTATATGGCATAATAGTATAAATATCTAAAATTTTTATTACTTTCATTTTTTTATTTATATTTATTTAATAGTATTACGACATTCTTTGTCGCATAAATTAATAAAAAATTATTATTGAAGTTTACCCTCTAATAACTTCAGGAAAAACCAAAGGAAAAATTATGTCAGATTTATTAAAGGAAGCTATTGCTGACGCTAAAGCTGTACGTGCTACTGCTTTAGCTAATGCAAAAGCCGCATTAGAAGAATCATTCAAGCCAACATTAGAAGCAATGTTAGCTGAAAAACTAAAGAGTGAAATTGGTGATGATGTGCCAGCACAATCATCACGTATTTCAAATCCATCACCAGCATCTCCTGATCATGACAGTGATGAACACGGTGTTCATCCACTAAGAGTTGATAGATTTTCAGACTCTGGTCAAGGATTGCAAGAAGAAGAAGTTGATGAAGAAGTAACAAGTGAAGAACTTGATGAAATTCTTGCTGAACTTGAAAGAGAAATGGGAGATGAACCAACTGCACCAGCTGCTCCAGCCGCTGAAGTACCATCAATGGCTCCATCAATGGCTCCAGTAGAACCTGCGGCTGAAATGCCAACACCAGTTCCTTCTGAAGAAGAAGTTGATGAAGAAATCAATCTACAAGAACTTCTAGACACCTTGAGTGAAGAAGTTGAAGAAGTATATGAAGCTAATGAGGAAGATTCTATGGAAACAGAAGAAGTAGAAGAACCAACTAAAGAATCTGTTCAATTGGCTGAAGCTTTACACACCGTTCAATATCTACGCGATCAATTGAATGAAATCAATCTTTTGAATGCTAAATTGTTGTACACCAACAAGTTGTTCAATAAATTTACATTGAACCAAGCTCAAAAGATGAAGGTAGTAGAAACTTTTGACTTAACCCACTCCATCCGTGAAGTTAAGTTGAGTTATAAAATTTTGTCCGAATCACTTAGTTCAGGTGGATCAGCTGTCAAGAAATTAAATACAGCTGCGCATACTATCACCGAAGGTTTGGCAAGTAAACCAGTTGCATCAACAGCTCCTAAGAAACAGTTGATTGTTGAAAACAGCAACGTGATGGCTTCAAGATTCCAAAGACTTGCCGGAATCAAGAAGTAAAAAAATTAAAATAAGGCAAGTAAATTAAAAACCAAAAATAAGAAAGAAAAAATATGAGTGATATTAAATCATTATTGACAAACAATATGAATCCACAGGCTAAGTTAATGACTGAAACCCGTGCATTACAATCAAAATGGGACAAGACAGGTCTTCTTGAAGGTCTAGAAGGCATTGATAAGGCCAATATGTCTATCCTATTGGAAAACCAAGCAAAACAATTGCTTGATGAATCTACCTCTACAGGTACTTCCACCAACAGTGAACAATGGGCTGGCGTAGCTCTTCCATTGGTTCGCCGTGTATTCGCTGAAATCTCCGCTAAGGAATTTGTTTCAGTTCAACCAATGAACCTACCATCCGGTCTAATCTTCTATCTAGACTTCAAGTATGGTACTAACCGTAACGGTCTACCAGGATCAAATCCATTCAGTGGTTCATCCATGTTTGGTGGTAACTCAACCAAATTAGGTTCTACTGATGACGCAGTAAACGGTCTATATGGTGTTGGCCGTTATTCATACACCAGTAACTATTTCACCGCAGCAAGCACACCCATCACTTCTGGTTCCGCAACCTTGAGTGATCTTAACTTTGATTCAGCATTGACTTCAAGTACTCAAGGATTTGCTGGTACAAAGGTCAATGTTTTGGTTGGTGGAAACACAATCAACGCTGACTTGAATGCTGTAAGAAGTTTCACCATCAGTGGTTCTGCTAACATCAATCCAGCGAACGTAATCAATGAATTGACCAAGGTATATAATACTGGATCTCTAGCAAATCCATATTACGTAATTCAATTCATTGTAACTGGTTCAGGCGCCTCCCGTGACGCAACTACCACAACACTAACCTACAACAAACAACCTACTGAAAGTACCCGTGGTGACTTTGAAGATACAAATCCATTCAAGGGTGTTGTTGCTGGACAAGGTGTTGATGCAGGTACTGATATCAACATTCCAGAAGTTAACTTGGAACTCAAGAGTGAACCAATTGTGGCTAAGACACGTAAGTTGAAGGCAGTCTGGACTCCAGAATTGGCGCAAGACTTGAATGCTTACCACAGCATTGACGCAGAAGCAGAATTGACTGCTCTATTGAGTGAATATGTATCAATGGAAATTGATCTTGAAATCATGGACATGTTGATTAGTGCTGCTCCAGCATTGACCACTGAAGCTTGGTCCGCCGTAATTGGTAAGGACTTAATCAAGGGTGGAAATGATGCAAATGGTCTACCAACATTCACCGTAAACAATGATTCAACCAATCGTACTGCTTACGTAAAGAGTACCTGGTTCCAAACTCTTGGTAACAAGAT
>Ga0114966_10002457_pt1 | contig 16531 bp, 10 predicted proteins | sample M_130207_XF_Meta_FD_87029 | JGI IMG/M metagenome (GOLD analysis project Ga0114966, IMG submission 87029) | Freshwater microbial communities from Lake Montjoie, Canada to study carbon cycling - M_130207_XF_MetaG | ecosystem: Environmental > Aquatic > Freshwater > Lake | place: Lake Montjoie...
GTACACCCCCAAAGAGAGGGGATGTCCTTCAGGGAACACCCCTTTTCCCAGAGAGCTGGTGGCAACGGGGATGCCTGAATGATTGGCAATTTCCAATAGAGATTTTCCCAGAGCGCGCCGGGAGACCTGCGATCCAGCCAGGATGACGGCCGACTTTGCGGAGCCCAGCAGAGACATCACATCAGCGACTGCCGCCTCCAGCCGGAACGGGTCCACCCGCTGCGGCTTCACCAAAATCGGACCCCCCGGGGTAGGAATCAGGCCATCGATCAGGTCGCGCGGGATTTCGAGATAACCCGGCCGCTGAGTCTCCAATACCCGGGCGATCACATGGTCAATCTGGGCGGCCGCCGTCACCGGATTATCCAGCAGGGCCTGAGCCACCGTGAGATCGCGGAAGACGCGGTATTGCGTGTCAAAGTCCTTGATTTTGTGGTGCAGCATGGCCCCGCTGGCTCTCTCAGCAACCCCGGGAGACCCGGACACCACGAGCAGCGGCACCTGTTCGGCCCAGGCGTTGGCCACCGCGTTGGCCAGCTTAAGCCCCCCCACGCCGTAGGTGCAGCCGACCATTCCGAATCCCCGCAGCCTGGCAAAGGCGTCCGCCGCAAAGCCGGCCCCCTGCTCATCCGCGGTCACCAGCATGGGCAGCCCGGCATCGTTCAATGCCCCGAAAAGCCGGAGCGCATAGTCGCCAACAATCCCGAATCCCATCTCCACACCGTGTTCGGACAGGCGGCGCACCAGATGCCGGGGGATGGTCGTTTCAGTCAAGGATGAGGGCACAGAAGACATAAATGAGGGTCTGGGTTGCACGTTAAAGATTCAAAGATGTCAGGGGCAGAGGACTTGGCAAGATATTACAAGATGACAAAAAACCTTCTTCAACCCAAATTCCGAAATGGGATACAAATGGCGCGCTGCGGGATGGCGCGCTGCGCCGGCCGGCCTACAGGCGATGGAACGAGTGCGGTGGCGCGTGAAACCTGGCACACTTGGTTCCGCCCGCTCCGTGCGGGCGAGGACAGCGCCGCGCGCTGTCATCTACCAATTTCCGCAACGACCCGCTTCGGGATTCGGGTTGAACTCGATTCTTGAGTTGAGCTTGTGACGTGGTTCGGCTGCCTTTGATCCCTCCCTTCCATGAAATGGAGGAAAGGGCGGAGAGAGGAGGCCCGGCCCTGCTCAAGCCCACCAAGCATTCACGCGGGCGAGGGGGAGGGCCTGCGCGGGATCGTTGCTTCGGAGTTGGGGTTCAACCGGCCTGTCCCCTGCCCATCTGGGATTCGACCTTTGAGGAATGATCCGTCTAGGGCGAGCTCACGCGGTAGAATCGGGCGGCGCTGTTTGCGGACGGGGCATCCGTGAACTGATACGTGCCTAAGGGTCCTTCCACGGGGGCGCCGAGGACGGTCCAGCCGGCCAGCGGCAAAGCCAGGTTGGTGCTGCCCAACACGGTAAAGGGCAGCCCACTGAGATTCGTGAAGCTCAACTGGAATAATCCACCCGCCAATGAAGAGGCGGCCAGACTGAAAGCGACCGGCTGCTGACCTGCACCCGTGGTAAAAGTCAAATCCGCACCCGCCGTGATTCCTGCGCTGTTGGTGCCCACCAGCCGATAATGATAGGTCGTGCCCGGCGACAAACCGCCCATGGCCCCGACAGAGGTGTAAATTCCCCCGCCCGACACGCCGGCCGCCAACCGCGTCCCAGCGGTTGAGGAGGCGATAGAGTTCCAATTATTGCCGGGCGCACTAGTCTGCGTCCATATCCCCCCGCCATTGGTGGAAGTGTAAATACCGTCTTGAAAAGCCACAGCTGCCAAGCGCTGACCATCGGACGAGGAGGCAATCGACTGCCAAACCATAATGGGCGCACTGGACAGCGCCCACGTCCCCCCACCATTCATCGAAATATAAATACCGTCGTACGAACTCATGGCCGCCAAGCGCAGGCCGTCCGCCGAGCCAGCAATGGACTGCCAGCCGACCAGGGGCGCGCCAGATTCCGTCCACGTCGCCCCGCTATCCGTTGAAAAATAAATGCCGCCATCGCCATAGCTACTGTTATCCACGGCTGCCAGGCGCGTGCCGTCAGCGGAACAGGTGACGCACTGCCAGTAGGCGTTGGTCGCGTCCGACCCCGCCCACGTCGCGCCGCCGTTGGTGGAGATGCAAATACCGCCGCCATAGACTCCCGCCGCCAGCCGCAGCCCGTCCGCAGAGCAGGCGATGCACTGCCAGTAATCATTAGTTGCACCCGACTTCACCCAGGTTGCCCCGCTGTTCGTCGAAGCATAGATCCCGCCGTCATAGATCACGGCCGCCAGGCGCGTGCCGTCCGCCGAGGAGGCGATGGACGTCCATGACGCATCGATCGCGCCGGACCCCGTCCACGTGACACCGCTGTTCGTCGAGGTGTAGATCCCGCCGCCATAGATCCCGGCCGCCAGACGCGTGCCGTCCGCCGAGGAGGCGAGGGACGTCCATGACGCATCCGGTGCATTGGCGGACCGGATCCAGTCCGCCCCCGCCGGGCCGGTGACGGAACTGACGACAAAGGGGGGCATGGTCAGCACGCCATTGGTAGCCAGCAGATTCGTAAAGCCCCCCGTATCTCCGTAGGTAATGTCCAAGCCATATTGGAAATATGCCGAGGCGGCGATTCCGCTGGGATTCACCGTGCCATTGAGAGTGGCATTGGTCGCAGTGATATCGCTCGCAGCCGAAGTAGTGACGATGGGTTTCTGGGGCACGGGCGGCGCGTACAAGGCGGAAGGAACGAGGGAATAAAGAATCAGCGCAGCCGCCAAACAGGATAAAGAATGACTTTTTTTCATGATCTAATCGGCCCCTGTGCCAGTCTGGACATCCGCATCCCGGACGCTGAGCGCCCCAAACGGCAACCCAAAAAGCAAGCGACAGGGTTATTCTAGGGTGATGGCAGGGGCGGAGCAATTTTTAAAACGGCACGTGAAGTGGGGATAAGAGTCGCATTCCCTATTTCCAGCAATCGGGGCGCGGCATCCGCCTGGGAGTCAGGCATCCTGACCGGACGTCAGAGGCGGCTTCCCGACGCACAACCCAAGCGCGATCCCACACGGACCCGGGAGTTTTCAAACCCCCTAGGAAGGGGTGAGCGGCTTCTCCGCAGGGCGGAAAAAACCGACGCCACCGCGGGCCTGAAAGGGAGACCAACCCATTCGGATCCACGCCGTTAAAGGGCAGCGACGGAGCGATAGAACCTCTGGCTGAACTGACCGGCAGCGGGGTCCGTGAAGGTGAAGGGGGCCACATTGGTCTCAACCGACACCCAGTGGACCAGATCAGTGGAAGCCTCAATGACGTGCTGGATGCCGGAAGCACCCGTCATCCTCAGCGTCAACTGCCCGCCGGCGGGGATCGACAGCGTCAACTGCGCCGGAGTGGCCACAGAGAAGGCCTCGTTTGAAAGCGGGCTTTCCAGCCCGGCGCTGTCATATGCGGCGGCAGCAAAGTAATAGGTCGCCCCCTCCACCAATCCGGAGATGACCGCATTGGTCGCATTGTCCGTGGAGACCCGATTGGTGTACACGCCGCTCATTCCGCCGTAGTACACGTGGTAACCGGCGACATTCGACGAGGTGCTGGGCGTCCACACCAGAGCCAGACCCGTGACGGCCAGAGCCCGCATCGGCTGCATGGCAAAAACCAAACCCATGGTGAACACAAGGACGGCAAGCCGCCCATACCGGTAAACGATCGCTGTTTTTTGAATCATACCGGTGGCTAACGCAATCTTCTTGCCAACCCGGCGACGGGCTCCTTTTTATCGCTGCACGAACCGGTGAAGAAACCGGACTGGAGACTGTCCGGAAAAATGAACGGCAGAACCCCTTGATAGGCTGGGGCTTTTAAGTTCGAACACTCTGAAAAATCCCTAGGTTGTTCGACTGTCCTGATGGATGACGGGCGCTCAGATGCCCCAAGCACAACACGGCAGGAAGAGTTTCGGGACAAGACTGTCTTAAAATAAAAAAGCTAAGCGCCGGACGGAAATAGGGACGCCCTATTTTTCGCCCGCACATACCACGCCCGCGCTAATAATCATCCCGGAAGGGAGAGGGCGCGGACGAATGACAGAATCGAGGGAACCGGGACGCAGGCAGGGACTGATTTCGGAGAATCGCCGCCCGATATCAGGGAGCGACCTTGATCGGGGCAGATCAAAAAAAAACGGGCGGCGCTTTCGCGCCGCCCGTTACGCACCAACGATGAACTGCCCGTCAATGCTTGGGCTCTTCCATGCCCGGAGTCGCTCCGCCGCCTTTTTTCATGAGGCAACAGTTGACTTCCTTGCTGCCGCAACTGTTGCAGGTGTGCACCAGTTTGCTCGCAGCGTGCTTGCCGGAACCGGTGGTCTTGATGGTCGTGGCACACGTCGGGCACAGATGTTTCACCATCGTTTTGACCTCTTCAGGACCGACCCCCTTGAAGGTCTGGGTCACGCTCACTGCAAACGCATCCTTACATTTGGGGCAGGACATCACAATCGTGTCCCCGGCCTCCACCTGCTGCAAATCCGGCAGGGTTTTCAGGGTGAGCAACTTGGTGGCACCTTTTTCCTGGGCCATTATCTGACAAGGCAGCCATGTCAGAATAGCGAGCGCGGCGATGAACAGAATACTTTTTTTCATAGGATCTCCTTGGTTGTTTTGATTTCGCGAAGGGAATTTTTCCCGTCCCAGTCCACGCTCCCGCAGAAAATAGGCTCTGTCAAATCCAGCCATCCAGCCCGGCCGAATTTATTCATTCTCTTGCACCTATACCTTCAGGCTTATCCGGTCCGCGCCGCCCGCTGAAGTACGGCACCCGCATTGAAGGCGGGATTGCGGAAAAACCTAACGCCCGGAAGAATCAAAAGCGGCAACGGCCGACTTGCATGGGGAAAACCAGCTTGAATGGCATCAGACCCCGATCAAGGCCGCGCCGATGACCCCGGCGGAGTCGCCAATCTGATGTTTGACGATGGGGGTTTCCAAGCGGTCATTGAAAACAAATTGAGCCACCTCGGCAACGCCTTCCGTGTAGAGCGCGTCAAACTTAGACACCCCGCCGCCGAGCACGATCAGGTCCGGATCCAGCACATCGATCAGGTTGGCCACCGCCCGGCCGAAGTGGCGGAAGAACACCTTCATGAACGCCGCCGCCTCCGGAAGGCCGGCGCGATAGTCCTGCTCGATGTCGCGGAAGGAGCGCCGGACCCCGAACTGCTCCGCATACCGGTTCTCCAGGCCGCCGCCGCTGATGAATCCCTCCACACAGCCCGACTGGCCGCAGTAACAGACCGGGCCCTGGGGATCGATGGACATGTGCCCCCATTCGCCCGCAATGCCCTGAGGCCCAGCAAGCACCTCCCCCTTGTAGACGATGCCGCCGCCGCAGCCCGTGCCGAGAATGATGCCAAAGACCAGTTTTTTTCCGCGCCCCGCGCCGAGCTGCGCTTCCGCCATGGCGAAGCAATTGGCGTCGTTCTGAATCGCGATCTGCCGACCCAGCCGCTGCTCCAGATCCGCCCTCAACGGCTGGCCGTTCATGCAGACCGTGTTGGAATTTTTCAGCAGGCCGGTCCGGGGCGATACCACCCCCGGCGTGCCGATGCCGAAGGTGTGCGGCGCCCCCTCCAACCGCCCCACCAGCGCGTCATGCACGGCTTGGATCCGATTGAGGATGTGGGCGTATCCTTTTTCACGCTCCGTCTCCACGCGCTGCCGGAACAGTTCCCGGCCGTGGGCGTCCAGAACAATGCCTTCAATTTTCGTGCCGCCGAGGTCAATGCCGATGCGAAACATGATTTCAAAATCATCCATCAACGGAGCCGCCCCTACAAGCAGACAAAATTCACCGCAGCAGAGGATTCCGGATAGCGACGAGGACTTCATTGCCCTGCCTGCAAGGGAGGGATGGCGGCGAGTTCAGTGATCGGACGCCTGCCCCCCAGGGCTTCTCCCTGAACATTTTAAATTTGAGCCAACGGGCGCGCTAAAAATTGCGCGCGGCAAAACTTGAAATTATCCGGGCGTCACGGCAGAATACCCTCTCTGTGAGAGGCGGCGGGGTAGCCAAGTGGTAAGGCACGGCTCTGCAAAAGCTGCATCGTCGGTTCGATTCCGACCCTCGCCTCCAGTCCAAATCGTTGGTTTTTTGGAGGATAATAGCCGAAAAACAGGCAAAAAGGGGCCGAGTTTCAGTGAAATCTTCAGTGACTTTACTATGCTGTCACTATTCAGATTAAACTGATTTAACTCGCTCAGAACTCGCTAACGCGGGCGGATCGTGGTGGTTCATGCTCACAACATGAATCCAACAATGAATAACCGTTACCGTGTCTTCCGTCGGGGCTGGGGCACCTACTACTGCGAAGACCTCACCACCAAAAAACAGGAATCCCTCAAGACCCGCGACAAGGATAAAGCCTACCGGCTCGTCGCTGCCAAAAATGAACATGACGCCGCACCTGCTTTCAGCGTGCATCTGGCGCGCGTGTATTGGAAAGCCGGCGATGCCGCTGCCGCCAAGCGGACCTGGCAACATGTCATGGATGAAATCCCCAAGCTGAAAAAGAGCGAGACCAAAACTCGCTGGCTGACTGCCATTAAAGACAAGGCGCTGGATTCAATCCGAAACCGGATCGTGCTGGAAACTCAAGCCGAACATTTTTTAAAAGTGCTGGAGAACGGCTCCGTTTCCACAAATATCTACCTGCGCCGCATTCACAACTTCGCCATGGACATGAGCTGGTTGCCGTGGCCGGTGCTGCCAAAAAAATGCTGGCCAGCGATCAAGTTTAAGGAAAAGCGCGGCATCACTCTGACGGAACATCTGGCCATCGTCGCCCGTGAATTGAATCCCGAACGCCGGGCGTTCTACCGGCTGGCGTGGCATCTGGGAGCTTCGCAATCGGACATCGCCTTTCTGACTGCGGAAAATGTGGATTGGGAAAATTATGTTATCAGCTATGCGCGCCGGAAAACCGGCAGCATCGCCGTCATGCGGCTTGACGAGGACGTTGCGGAAATTCTGCGGGACTTGCCCGGCACGGGCCCGCTGTTTCCGTATCTCCGCACGGTTCGCGCCGGTGACCGGGCGACCGAATTTCACCAGCGCTGTGTCGGCTTGGGTATCAAAGGCGTTTCGCTCCATAGCTATCGTTACGCATGGGCTGAACGGGCGAAGACTGCCGGCTATCCCGAACGGTTTGCACAAGAAGCTTTGGGCCACAACAGCAAAGCCGTGCATCGCGCTTATGCCCGCCAGGCAAAAGTCGAATTACCATCGCTGGGCGAATACGAACGTCAGCATAAAGGCCCAGCCAAAACCGGGGCCGGAGTGCGCCGCCACAATCCAGCACCTAACTCGTGAATGCTATGAACGATTTATCAGCATTAAAACAGATTCCCATTATTGATGTGGCCAAGCGGTTGGGCATTTCGGTTCGCGGCACAAAAGCCATGTGCTTTATGGGACACGACAAAGCTTCCCCTAGCCTTTCATTCCTAAAAAGTCGAAACACCTGGCGTTGTTTTGGAGCCTGCGGCAAGCACGGCGATGCCATTGCGTTAGTGATGGAAAAAGAAAATATGGACTTCAAATCCGCGTTAGCATGGTTTGCAACTAATTACGGCGCGGATGTCCATCTGCACGGTGAAAACCGGCGGCTAACATTTAAGCCCCAAACAAAAATTACAACGGTGGCCGCTCAAAATGAAAACGAGTTTGCGGCGGATGCCGAACTACACGACTGGCTGATTAATCATTGCCCTGCGGTTTCAAGTCCGCAGGGAATTAATTATCTAACGGACCACGGCATCACGCTGGAATTTGCAAACCGAGTTAAAATTCGCGAATTAAAAGATCCAAAGTCTATCATTGATCAAGCGGTTGAAAAATGGGGCGGACGGCGACTGTATCGCAGCGGTCTTGCGTGGGGAAAAAACGAAAAGCCAGAACGCCTCATTTGGGATTCGCCCGCGTTAATATTTCCATTTTACCAAAACGGTTCCGCCATCTACCTCCAAGCCCGGATGTTTGCGGGCGACCGAAAATATTTGAATCCGCGTGGAATAGCCAAGCCGCTATTTAACGCAGACCGTCTTGCCGATTTGCCGACAGGGAATTTGATACACATTTGTGAGGGGGTGCCTGACGCATTGGCTATGGAAGCGCATGGCTTAATGGCGGTGGGAGTGCTTGGAGCAACGTCCTTCCGGCCGGAATGGGTAGATCAATTTATAAAATTGAAGGTGGCGGTGGTTGGGCAAGGTGACGAAGCTGAACGCGGCGACGGGCAGCGGGAAGTGTCGCGGCAAAGCACCGCACAAGCCGCTGCTCCTGCTCTGCCTGCTCGACATGGCCGAGGCCGGCGAACTGGCTGGACGGACTTTCATGCGGACCGCCGGGCTGGTGTTGAGGTTCAAAACCTATGGAGCGCTGGTTTCCGAACGCTGGCCGACACGGCTGGATTTACGGATGCCGTTTTTCTACCTGCGCACGCAAGGCTTCTGGCAGGCGTTCACTTTGGAAATGACCACCGCGCAATCGCCTGAATCTGGTTTCGTCAACGAACTGCACGATGAATTTTTCGACTTGCTCGGTGATGCGGACTTCCGTTTAAAGGCGCGGCTGCTGTTGGTGTCCCGCTACTTTGAACCGCGCGAGCGGGTGGCGTTGTTGGTGAGCCTAGGCTTGTGTGTGGACAGGGCGGACAAAAGCGAACCAAGCATGGCCGCACTGAACAAGGAGGCCGATGAAGCAGCGCGCAAGAAAGGCCGGAGCGCCCGGTTCGCGGTGCAAGTGGTGTCGCGTTACAAATTCACCTGCGCGCTGACGGGACTGTGCTGCCTGACAGCGGACGGCGCGGCAATTGTGGATGCGGCGCATATCGAACCGTTTGCGGAATCGCAAAATGATGACATTCAAAACGGGCTGGCGCTGTGCAAGAACGCGCACTGGATGTTTGACGAAGGATTGTGGTCAGTGCGCGGCGACGGGCGGGTGGTGCTGGCACCGCAGCGATTCACGGAAAACGGGCCGGAAGGTTTGCGGCTCCAGCCGTATGCCGGGCGACTGCTGCAATTTGCTTCCGGAGTGACGTCACGGCCGAACGGGGAATATTTTGCGCGCCACTGTAAATTTCATTGCCTGTAAAATTCTGAGCAGACCGATTTGCTCTCGCTCGCCACCTTGTCGCGCTTAATCAACATCAAAGCTTGAAACGACGGGTTGCGGATTCTAGTCTTGGTTCGCCCATGATTGATAGGAACATCGGTCTCGCTGAAAAAACGAGGCAAGAATTCCACGCGCTGAGCGCAGAACAGCGTGGATTCATTTATCGCCGGGTCGCAAGCAGAGAACATAAGCACCAATTCTTCCGAACAATCTTTAAAAATCTTCATATTGTGGGCTTTAGCCGCCCGAATCTTGCAAATTCCTGGGTGGGCAAATATCCGCAACAACGGATCGATTCATTTCTGGCAACCCCGGAGGGCGAACAGCGGCTCAAATTCTTGCTGGGTGAGTTTTTCGTGGAAGCGCACAGGCAGTTGAATGATCGATTTTTCGAGGTGTTCGGCGCTGACGCGGAAGGAGCATGCGCAGCTGCGGGTGAGCGCAGCCTGGAAAAGGTAAGAGAAGAGTCAAAGCAAGACGTTTATTGGCCACTCTATGAGGCCGGTATGCGGTGGTTTATTTTGCCAAAGTTACCAGAAAAAGCTGCCAATCCAATAACGGAAGACGTGGGGACTGTGCCGGAGAATTCAGATGGTGCACCCCTTGGGCAAAGCCAAGAGGCAGCGATATCTGCAAATATCGAATTTGTGGCGCCGGTTGAAAAAGAACATTCCCAAGAGGGAAAACCTGAGCCGGAACCCGAAATAAGGGCAGCGGAAAAGGTCGTCGTGTTAGCGCCGCAATCAGAACACAGCACAGAATTATCATCCGGATTCTCGGCGGATGATTCACAAAAGCTTAATCAGCTCCTGAGGGACATCGAAACCTTGTCAAAACAGGCAGCCGAGCTTAGGGTTGCGGATCTCACCACTGTCACAAAGCGCCTTCAAGCCGCACTGAATCCGCTTCCAGACCTCGAGGCCAAAATGGCCGGGTTAAGCGAGCGTTTGGTAAAAAAAATCGCGCAATTAAAATTATTTGAATGGCTTGACGGCTATAAACCCGCCGAGTCCGTCGAACTACAAAAACAGGGAATCGTAAACCAGGAACTGAACCGTCTCCAAAATCTTGATGGCAAGCTGGGGCAATTGCTTCAACTTGGCGAGCAGCTCGCAACACTGGAGAGCCGGCTGGAGGAGCCGTTGCCGAAATGGTTGTCACCACAGGGTGCAGGTATTGATGAAATCGTCGAGGCTTGCGAGCGGCGGATTACGGAGATCAATCGGGGGATGGAAACCGTCGCAGAACAAGAGAAAACATTTGTCGATTTTATTGAGGCGTTTGGCACAACCAACGACGATACGGGGGCGCTTTTGCTGGACACTGTTAGGGCTGAAGATTTTCGAAAAATCGGGCTGGAGATTTTGAGGTGTCCCATCAAACCAGAGGCCAATGAAACCATTGCCAAGGTGCGCGGGCGGGCTGACTTGGCTGGACTGATTCTTGCCTATCTTTGGAAGCTAGACGCAGCGGAAAGCCTAACTCTGGCAAAATTAAGCGCGAACTCAAAGGGATTCATATCTGACCAGACCAGTGTGGCGAAGTTCCTTTGTTTTCTGAATTACAGCCAATTACGAGAGCTTGCCAGCCATGTTCCAGAATATGGCCCATCCATATCAGAATTGCTTTTTGCCAGCGCAATATACCATGGGAGGAAGGAATTATTGGAATATCTGGATCCACTCTTGGATAATGCAGATCTGCATCCACTGTGCGTGACGTTTTATCGCGCCATCATTGATGGTTTTCATAGAGGACAATTGGGTTCGCCGCAGTCTTGGCTGGGACTAAATACAGGGCATCGGCCTGATGCTGACAACCAAAAGATGGTTGAGCAATGTCGTAACGACCTACTTGATTACGTCCAGCGTCAACCGGGGATGGCCAAGACCTACCATCGAATGAGGGTATATGCTCGCAGCCAGTTTCTAAGACCACTAGAAGCAGCGATCGAATCACGAGATGTGGCACAAGCCTTAAGCCTGTGGGAGGCACATGGGACAGTAGAAAGCATGGTGGATGACTGTGCAAAGGCGTTTGATGGGCCGAGCCAGCTGGACCAAACACATTACCAACAAATTCGACGTTATATTTCAGCCTTCGAGGAAAAACTACGCGGCTGGCAAGTTCTTATCAGGCAAGTCCGCGGTTCATCAAAAGAAGGTGGTCCAATTCGAGATGCGGTCTCAAGCTTGCGCCGCGAAGTCAACCGCGGTTCACAGGCCAACGTCTGCTGCCGTTCACTATTGAAATTGCTGGAACAAATGGCAAGTGGTGAGACCAATGGAAGCATGCCAGCCAAGGATTTTGGTGAGCGGTGTGACAATGACATGCGAGTGCATGTCGATCCAGGGGCCAAAGACAGACTTGTTTCCCCATTCATGACACGTAGTTGGCCGGCTGCCGTGGCACAGGAGTCTGTGGCGATCAGCGACCTGCTCCATGATTTCCTTCGTGCGGCTATTAAGTCCAAAGAAAGCTCCGCACCTGATATAATCCGCGATTACATGCAGAGGGGGCACATTGAAGCCGCGAGGCGGATGGGGGAATTACGACCGGAATGGGCCGAATTTTTTGCCCGCGAGGTTGATTGTATTACGGCAGCGTTTCGGCTCAAAAACGCGAATCTGCTTAATGAGGCGGGGGAAGCGCGCGAGGCTGATCGGGACATTTCAGACTGTCTCGTCGAGATTGAAAATACGTTGGCGAACGCAAGATTCGGTGAAGCAGAAGATTGGTTGAATTACTTGGGTAACCTAGTCGGGGTATACCGAAAACGGCGGGATCCGTTAAGCACATCTTTACGCGAGTTCTTGGCTGAGGTTGGACAAGTTGTAAACGAGGATACAGACCAGGAAACATTGCGAGAAATGGTGCGACAAGTCCGTTCCCAGAACAGTTCTCGCAGAATCTTTATTGACGCCTTATCCGAGGCTTCTCAAGAGTCTAGTTGGCCGACGGGATTACGCACGCGATGGAGCGAGATTGCAATACAGATTGATAAACCGCGGTTCTGGCAGCATCCGGAGTGCGCCACCAAGCTGGCCGATGCCCTCGGAGTGTTTCGCAAATATATCACTGGCAAATTGAAGTGGCGAGAGTCAGATCCGGCAACGACCGACATGATAGTGGAGAGGCTGGGTGAGTGGGTAACGGGCAGACTGATTGAAATCGTGAATAAAGATGGTGCGCAGCGCGAAGATTTATTAAAGCCATTTCTGACACTGGCACATGACGTCCGGGACGATTGCCCTTCTGCGCATGTGCTGCTATGTGTAGGCGCTGCCAAGTCGCCGCCACAACCGATTCCGCCGGTGCCGATTGGTGACGAAGTTCCCACCGCAATCGTTGAAAAGCCAAACCCATTTGTTGCGCCATCAGCCACTAGCGATCAGTTTGTGCTGGAATTGCGCGCGGAGATGAGAACGCATCTCCCAAAATCACAGGGCAAAACCGGAGGTGATACGCGGGCACTAAAGGCCGCGCTTGCGCGCAAAGATTGGATCGCAGCTAGTAATCTGGCGGCTGAGTGGCTCGACGGACACTCCAAACAATTGACAGGCAATTCATTCAACGACACCGAAGGCGTTTGCCTGCTTTGCATCGCCGGGACCGGGTTGTCGCGACCTGAAAATGTTAATGACCGAATCTGGCTACTCGGCTGCATTGGGCTCGGAGTCGCAGATCTGGCCTACTATCTATCCCCCGACGCACAAGAGGAGTTAGCCGGCAGATTCTTTAGCCTTTTGGCAGGGAAAAAAGGAACTGATGGCACGGCTGCGTTGCAGTTGAAAGGGGCACTTGAACAACTTGATGATTTGCCCCCAACCGAACTCAGAATGCTTCCGGTTGCGGACCTATTCCGCGTAGGTGCGCAGTTGGCAACGGAAACCGGAACAAGTGCGGCAGCAAGATTAGCGCGGATCGTGTGGAATGGGCTTCGTATGGATGATAATTACAAGTCGCGCGCGGGCTTGCTCCATCTTTTGTTCAAACTTGGCCAGATGAAAGTCATTGAATCCCTTGCAGACACAGGCAAGCCACACCAGCAGTTGGTAGTAAATTGTGTCCGCGCTTTTGCCCATGCGGAATCCAATCCGGAAGCGCGCGCGCATGGTCAGCAATTGAGAAAAGCGCTAGAAACCATTGGGGGACTCCGGCCCTGGCAAATTCTAATAAAGAATTTGGACCTGGGACAATCGACACAGGATGAGGCGGCGATTGACTGCCAGCTGGAGTCGGAGTTTGTAACTCAGCAGCCGGGTGGGCGAAGAGTTGTGGAAATGCGTTTGAGTCCTTCGCTTGTCAACCCGCCAAAGAAGCTTGAGATAAAGTTGGGAGGGGAAAATGCAAAATACGGGAAAGTCCTCCTGGTAGATGAACCGCTATTGAGTGAGCGGACACTCTCGCTAGTCATTCCGCCGGACTTTCAGCCCGAGGAAGGCGGCGTTGTCCGCATTCCGTTCGAGATGACAGGTGAGACGATTTTTGGCAAGGCGATTGTCATGCGCGGTGCCTGGGATGTGAAATTTGATGATAAGCCAGCGGTGCCAATCCCGATTGACATTATAATCCGGGCCTGGCCAGGAGCCAGTGGCAACCCTGTAACGCGAACAAAAGGGTTTCACGGCCGCGAAAAAGAATTGGATGCCATTTGCGCCTATGTAGAGGCTACTCCCCGTCCACGAAGCGTGATGGTTTTTGGACAAAGAAGAATCGGAAAAACGTCGCTGGCCAGAGAAGCCGTTACCCACTTTGATTTGGACCGGGATGGGATTGCCGCCGCCTTCTTTGACGTTAGCGGGCTCAAACTTACTGAGGACGGGAGTGGGATGGCCACGAAATTCTTTCAATACCTAGTCGAACAACTAGGTGGTTCTGACAACTCGCACTTGAGAACGTGGTTTGGCCAGGGAGCGCAGGAACGATTGGAACAGCGCCTTCAAGGACTCAATCCTGAATCCTCTCTACTCGACTGCTTTGATTCCATGGCACAGCATTTGGGTGAGATCTCCCGTGGGAAAGTGCGGCGTTTTGCCTTTGTAATTGATGAATTCGACCGATTTGTCGAACCACTGCTCGGAGGTCACAGGGCAGCTGTCCATCAGTTCTTATGGAACCTTCGGTCAGTGGTGCAAAGATCTGAGCGGGTTTCGTTAATACTGGCCGGCTCGGGTTTGCAAAAGCTTCTCGTTCAAGGTTACGAAGATGCCCTGTTTGGTAGCATCGACGAAATCCACCTCGATCCATTCACGTGGAAAGAAGACGCCGCGGCAGTTATGGATACGGTTTTCCCCGCAGAACTTCGAGCCCGACTTTGCCGCGCACAGGATGCGGAGAAACTGGCGGAGCGGGCTTGTGAATTATGCGGAGGTCACCCTATGTTTCTTGCGTTTTTAGGGAGCGCTGCAGCGGTTCTTTCCGGCGGCCGCCGCCTTGGTATCGACACTTTGAATCGCGTAGTTGACCGTTTAGTCAGAGAGGGGGTAAACGAACCTTGCCTTCAAATTGATCGCAAGAGATTCTACAATCCAACGTTTCAAACCCTTTCGGCCCTGCCCGTGAAAACGCAAGCTTTGGCAAAGCTCATTCTGGTTCACATCGCAGAAAGAACCACGCCAGAATATCCCTGGGAATTGGTTTCCAATGCGACAGAAACAGAAGCCTTGCCGCGCAGCGTTACTCGCAATGATGCACTGGAGGCGTTGAAACGGCTAGAAGAAGAACGTGTCGTTAGCCGCGACAAGAGTAGAAGTCGTGTTCGTATCACTGTCCCTCTAACTGCGGCGGCGTTACGTCAAGAAATTGTGCCGTTGAGAGAAGAGGCCATTCAGTCATTTGAATCCCACTAATACTATTGAACCAACTATGATTGGCGTGCGACTGGAAAACGAACTGGTGGAGCGAATAGCTCACGGTTTACTCCATCCAGAAAGTCCTGTTTGCTACAATCTGGTTGTGCCCCCTGGATTCGGTGAAGACCGGCTGGCAGAGGTTCTTGCAGCAAAATTAAAAAATCATCCGCAAAATCCACTGGTCGCAATCATATCTGCGGATCAAATTCGCAATGTTGATTCCTATGCTTGTGAATTATTTGACCAATGGAATGCCTGCGGGGCAGGACTTCCGTCTGCGCCACCAAACACTGCCGCCAATAGAATAACACAATTTTTTGACCTGATACCCAAAGGGCGTCCGGCGATCCAGATTCTGACACGATTTCACAGGATATTGGATGTTTTCGACGCTTCTTTCCTCGGTGATCTACGAGACCGAGAACGTGCTTATTTGGTTCGTTCTGTTTGCATCTCGCCACATGGTTATGACGAGCTGCGTCAGCGCTGGCGGCAGCGGGGCCATTTCTTTTGCAACAGTGACTACGGCTGGACTCACCATGTGGAATTAGTGGAACCCGTCGATTTAGATGCCGCCGTCAAGGTCGCAGCGAACATGGACGTGCCTGAATACCTAGCCAAACTCATCGCTGGCTGGACAGGTAATTATCCGGAGCCTTTCGCAACCGTGGCAAATTGCTGGATACGAATGGGACGGCCAAACCCCACGACAAAAGTCCAACTGGAATTGAGACGTGAGGCACAAAAATCACTCAGGCGGTTCGTTAAGTGGATTGATCCGGGCGAAACCTCGACCTACCGCGACGCAGTGCTAGCTCTTGAAGTCGATCCCAATGAACAAGAATCAATTCTGCGGCTGAATCGGCACCCATGGAGGGGTGTATTTTTAAATAATAATCGAGTTCGCGCCGATCAGTTAGCCGCCGCCATTGTTGCGGAATATTTGCTGCCAGCAGGAGAGAAAACTCCACACAAAATAGGCGACGTTGACCTGTGGACAAAAGGAGCAGCGCTTTACCGTGGGTGGAAATTTGCCCTTGCTCAAAGACTCCTAGCCATCCGTTGCGAGTCAGGCGGTCTGCCGGGTTATCTAGCAATCTTGGCATTACATTCCCAGATAATGGCGGAAGTATACGGTGGAGAGGCAGAAGCCCCAATGACTGACTGTAATTGGGATACAGCCTGCAATGCTCTCAGGAAGGCACGCACCCAGATTGATGGCCTTCGTCTGGGACAAGAAAACTCCGAAAGACTGATCGACCGTTACGAAGAATTTCTGAAGTTTTGCGAAAAAGTCCAGAAGGCCAGAACCGATAATTCAAGGATCGTGGATGTGCTGCTAGGCATCTGTAAACGGCGGCTGAAAAGTGCGGCGGGGGTCATGTGTGTGACGGGGCGGTTCAAAAGTGCGGCATCTTCATTAACAATGAAGCATGTATCGCAATATGAATGACTGGACCGAGATTCGCA
>Ga0114966_10002458_pt1 | contig 16528 bp, 15 predicted proteins | sample M_130207_XF_Meta_FD_87029 | JGI IMG/M metagenome (GOLD analysis project Ga0114966, IMG submission 87029) | Freshwater microbial communities from Lake Montjoie, Canada to study carbon cycling - M_130207_XF_MetaG | ecosystem: Environmental > Aquatic > Freshwater > Lake | place: Lake Montjoie...
ATAGCATAAAAATTTTCAGCATTATATACTTTGTATTTTTTATTAACGTCATACACTCCAGAACCAATCAAACCATCAGTGGAAGACATTTTACAACCGGTTTCTTTCATAGCATTCATCTGTAACTCAATTTTTTTAGGAAACCAAATATCGTCATCATCACAAAATGCAATGTATTTACCAGTTGAAATTTCAATTCCTTTTGTTCTAACATATCCAGCACACGCAAATCCAAATATTTTTTTTGAGTTTTCGTTCAAATGCAGTATAGTTACTCCATTTTCTTCCCAGTTGTATTCGTAATATTCTTTTTCAGTAGAACAGTCATTCACTACAATAATTTCCATATTGGGATATGTTTGTTCTTTAATTGACTTTATGGTATTCATTAAATATTTAAAACGGTTAAATGTTGGAATAACAGCAGTTACTTTTTCCATTATAATAATAATATAGTTATATTACTTTAAGTGTTAAATTTTTTATAATAATTAGTACTTACGATTATCAATCAAAAAATATGTCATTATGAAACATTTCATTTGAAACTTGATTGGCAATTTCAATATAGTTGTTTTTACATAAACATAAACATACACCGTGAGCCATAGCTAACCCCATTTGCATTTTAATAAAATCATCATTAAAATATAGACCATATTTTTTCAAGTCATTGTTGCTTAAATAATCGTTGAAATGAATAATAAATTCAAATAGTTTGCTTTGGTTTGCACTTTTTGAACCGTGTATAACATTTTCTATTATTTGCGCAGTTATTTGAACAAGTGACTCCTTATGTTCTTTTGGTAAATTTTGAAATACTTCTTTGGGTTCAACAAAACAAGATAAAAAGTCATTAGAAATTTCAATTGGAGGTTTATTAAAAAAATCATAAAAAATACCCATAAATTTATTTCTTACATCTTCGTGAATTTTTAGTACAATACCAAAGTCAATTAATCCAAGTTTATAATTTTCGCCATTTTTGATAAATAATATATTTCCGGCGTGTAAGTCACCGTGTCCAAAACCATTTATAAAAGAACTTACTACTCCGTACTTCACAACCAATTTGGCAAAGGGTTCGTAGTCGGGTTCTTCAAGTTTTGATATATGTACTCCCAAAATATATTCCATAACAATAACATTTGGGAAAAGTTTTGTAACGGATTCATAGACTTTCGGTATTTTTATATATTTTAAATTTCTACAGTCATCTTTCATTCTCATTGTATTTTGTACTTCTTGTTCAAAGTCTAATTGATTTTTCAATATAAGAATATTTTTATTAAATGAATCTAAAAGATTGAAATGATTCAGCTGTGGTATAAAACTCAACAAATATATCATAAATTTCATTTTATCAATTGCATCATTTAATTTATCTTCAATACCTACTCTTTTTATTTTTACAACTACTTCTTGGTTTTCAATACCATCATTCATTTTATAAACGAGAGAAATCATACCCGCATTTATAGGCGCAGTATTGTATAAAAAATCAATACCATAAAAAACTTTTAAATTCATGATAACATCCCAGTCAATGTCATCACTGCAATATGGCACAGTGTCAGTATATTTTATTAACTCTTGATTCATTGCACCGTCAATCAAATTATTATTTAATGAAATCGCTTGAAAAAATTTGACATACAATATATTTTTACTTGCAAGACGGCGAGTTATATTTTGAATGAACAAAGGATAGTTCTTATCATACAAAAAATGAAGATAGGTAACAGATATTATCCATAACATTTCAAGTATAAAATATATATTTGAGAGAAACTTCCAAAGACAGTTTATAAACATAACTTGTTCTTTATTGAGTTATCTATACATTTCTATAAATAGTTTTGTTCTAATAAATATTTTATAAACAATTGAACAAATTATTTTTTCAAGTATTGGAGAGAGAAGAAATGAATTCGGATAATAAATATAATATTCCACATTTATTTTGTGTTCATTTACATACTTGCAGTATATTATTACATTCTTCAGTTTAAAAAGTTCATAGTTATTACCTTCAACTTCATTTAATTTTTCAATTTCTGGCAACACACCCATGTTTTTTATGTGAAAAGAAGTGAATGACTGGTCTGGTTGTTTTTTCATAACAACATTTGTATTTACATACTTTTGAGGTAATCCCAAGTCAGCAAATAAATGTTTCAAAGTAATAACAACATTTCCTTCGGTTTTCTTATCGTTTTCTTGTGTAATTTCAACAGAATAGTTATCTATAATGTCTTTATTTACCTCAAAAACAATATCTAAAAATTTAAAATTAACTAGTTTTTCAATGTAGATATGAGGATTTTCTATATCAAAAGTGACAAAGTAGGAATTTCTCTCTTGTTTAAAAATTTTAAACCCATTTTTATTGAATATTATTGGATTATTTTCTAAATTTTCATTATTACTCATAGTTGAATATTATAAGTATATATTATATTATAATTATAATAACGATGTTAATATTTTCTCTCATTTTTATTTATTATTTTGTCTCTTTTGAGAGAATAAACCAATCAACAGTTTGTTTAATACCTTGTTCAATGGGTGTAAATTCAAAATCGTTTTTCAAAAATTCTAGTAACTTTGCATTGGATACTGTTTTTTTAAACTGGCCATCGGCGTAACTTGTGTCAAATACCATACGATGTTCATAGTCAAATGCCTTTGCAATTAGTCTTGCCACATCTCCAATACTCACTTCTTCTTTTTCAGAAACAGATAATATAATATTATCATCTTCAAATTTTTTCAACACATACATTATAAGCATTCCAAGGTCATCTGAATAAATAAATTGTCTTAGAGGTGTCCCGGAACCTCTAACCACAAAGTCAGCATCATTTTGTTTTGCCAAATAACACTTGTGGATTAATGCTGGCAACACGTGTCCATTTTCAAGGTCAAAGTTATCGTGGTGTCCATATATATTAGTAGGAATAATACAAAAAAAATTATCTCCATAGTTCTCTCTGTAAGCACGACAATGTACTTCCAACATTCTTTTTGCATATGCGTATGCATCATTTGAAAAATGTGGTGGTCCATTATGTAAAACAGTTTCATCAATAGGGTATTCTACTTTATCTGGAAAAATACAAGTTGATAAGCACGCAATAAGTTTTTCAACTTTGAAATCGTGAGCACATTTGATAACATTATAGTTAATCATTAAGTTCACTTCAAACATATTAACTTTTTGATTCATATTTTTGTATAACCCACCAACATTTGCGGCTAAATGAATTACACAGTTTGGTTTATGTGTTTCAAACATTTTTTGAGTATCTTGTAACTTACATAAATTATAGTCTTTGGAGGATACATATACAAATTCATATTCACTAGAAAAGAAATGTTCTACACTTTTAATTCCATTACCTACTAGTCCAGATCCGCCAGTCACTAGTATTTTTTTCATAATATAATTAAAGTAACTATGAAAAAAATAAATTATTTACGAATTACTTACAATCTTGATCAACCATTTCAGAAACCAAGTCGTCAAAACTATATTCTGGTTTCCAGCCTAATTCAGTTCTTGCCCGAGTAGAATCTCCTAATAGTTCTTCTACTTCAGCTGGTCTGAAATATTTTTCAGAAATAAAAATCAATTCTCTACCAGTTACAGTGTCATAACCGACTTCATTGATACCTTCACCCTTCCACGAAATATGAAACCCTTTCAAAGCAAATGATTTTTCAACGAACTCTTTCACACTATGAAATTCATTGGTAGATAAAACATAATCGTCTGGTTTATCTTGTTGTAAAAGAAGCCACATTCCTCTAACATAATCTTTGGCGTGACCCCAGTCTCTCTTTGAATATATGTTTCCTAGAACTAATTTTGTTTCTTGACCTTTCAAAATTTTATTCAACCCAATAGTGATTTTGCGCGTGACAAAATTATGACCTCTACGAGGAGATTCGTGATTAAAGAGAATTCCAGAACAAGCATACATATTATATGCTTCACGATAATTTTTGGTAATCCAGTGTCCATACATTTTGGCAACTCCATAAGGAGACCTTGGATAAAAAGGAGTGGTTTCTTTTTGAGGAACTTCAACTACTTTACCATACAGTTCCGAAGTAGATGCTTGGTAAAAACGGATTTTTTCTAACGGAATTCCACAGTTGCGTAGTGTTTCTAATAATCGCAGTGTTCCTAGTCCGTCAGTGTTTCCAGTATATTCTGGCATATCAAAAGAAATTTTAACGTGACTCATCGCAGCCAAGTTATACACTTCCAATACTTGGATATTATCCTTATAAGTGTTGTAGATTTCATTAAAGATATTCATCAAATTAATACCGTCCGATAAATCACCGTAACGAAGAGTTATTTTTTTAAAAATATGATCAATTCTATCCGTATTAATGGAAGAAGAACGACGTATCATTCCCCAAACGTGGTAGTTTTTTTCAAGTAATAATTCGGCCAAATAAGATCCGTCTTGTCCAGTAATTCCAGTAATAAATGCGATTTTATGATAATTCGTAGTCATTGTAATAATTATAATAAAACGATAGGTTTTTAAACTATTTTTGTATAAAATATTAAATATCTAAACTTAAAGTATTCTTGTCTGACTTTTGACGTCTTTTACTTTTCTTTGGCATATTTCCTCCAGACTGTAACTCTTTCAAGTCACTAATGGATATTGTACTGCTGTCATTTTGTGACTGTTGTGCAGTAGGTGCTGGAGCTGAAGTTTCTTGGATATTAATCGTTTTTGTTTTTAATCCGGACAATATATCCGAAATATCACTTGGCCCCTTCATCTCTGGACGAGAAGTTCTTGGTGTGCGTTCTACTTCATTTGCACCACTAAATGTCTCCCGAATATTGATTCCATCATTGAAACTACTTCTGCCCATACTCAAATCTGGACGATTTATATAGGATGTATTGTTTCCGCCACGCGAAACAGATGGAGGAACTGCATTCGGGCCTTGTGTTGCCATAGGTGGTGGTGGGCCACCCATATCACTAGTGTTCATCATTCCATTTACAAAACCAGAAAATCCGGGATTACTTTGTCCCATAGTATTTACTGCAGCAGTTTGAAATTGACGCATCAAGTCTGGATTTTGACGCAATATATCATCCATGCCGGGCATTGCAGACTTGAACATTGTATTGGTCATATGAATCATCATTGCACTACCACCTAACTGGAACAATAGCTTCAACTCTGGAGCCATAGATGCCTTGGATTTGTATTTTTCATACAACTCTCCAAAAATTTCATCATAGTCTGTCAAGTTTTCGTTGATTTGTTCACTCCATCCATCCAACTTGATATCAAATGGGTCAAAACGACTATTTAAAAACTCAATACCGTTGATGCAAGCCATCAACATATTACCTTGAAATTTCACCGAATTTTGCTTGGTCTTTTCTTCCATAATCATTTCGTATTCACCTTGCATCTCAGCTAAAGGAGATTCCATAGTATATTTTTTTGTCAAGTTGACTCCTTTTGCCTCAAGCGCCTCTAACTTTCTTAAAAATTTAAATTCTTCTCTTAATAATTCTTCCTTGGACATTTGGGGTTCATTTGGCACTGGTTTATCTGGATTAATTGGAATATTGTTAAATTTAGCGTACCCGTCCCAAGTTGTTCCCTCAGAACCTTGTTGTGCGGTTGATTTACCAATGCTTGGTTGGTCAGAGGATGAACCAAAATTAGAAGTCTCCTCAAATCTTACACCACTTGGTTTTTCGCCACCAAATGACGGTGTATCAAAATTCACTGACTTTCCAAATAAACTTGACTTACTTTCATAAGTGCTTCTAGAAGGTGCTTCTTCTTCCAAAACTAAATCATTCAATTCATTTTCTAAATTGTCTAAATCATCAATATGAATATCACTTGTTGGTTTTGAACCACCATCTCTTACTTTTTCATTCATCAATAGTTCAATGCCTCCACCAAAATTCGTAGATTTCATTGGTCCATCGTTCAATTTTATACTGGAAATTTCAATAATGTCGTTGTCCATATTTATCTATGAATAAATAAGAACATATAATTTTAAGTCTTACGAATAATAAATATATTATTTTGATTTTTGTGGATATAACTATAATTTATTTTTAATGTACCAGATACCTTGTAAGAATGAATCTGCTAAATCATCTTTTTTGGTGTGTTTTGAAAAAAAATCCTCCCAAGATTTGTAGTTGTGTTCATTGGTGATTATTTCTAAACATTTTTTAATTCCTACTTTTTTTCTATCTCCATACTTCAATTTGTCTTCCTTGTCTTCTTTTTTGTTTTCAGTGGAAGAGTCTTTTAATTTATTGACTGAAGATACAAATTCAATGGATATGTTATTGTTTCTCATTATAAAATACTGAGCAATCATACCTTGTATTGTCTTCATTCTATTCGCAATTGGACTAATTTGATTTTCTATAATGACTTTATCAATGGTTGATAAATGTTCATCAAGAATTGCGTCAAATTTAGACTGAAGATTTCTACCAACCGTTACTAAATCAATCTTTGATGCATTTGTGTTTTCTACTGGGTCAAAACACGTATTGTAAATGTAATCATTGATTAATGAAACTAGTTCATTTTTTTTGATCGGTTTTTCGTATTTAATTTTATACTTGTCGGCCATTTCGTATAAACTCTGAATTTTTTGTTTATTAATAAATCCACTTTTTAATTCTGATGTCGGAACTTGATATTCTTGTTTTTTTGAGTGTTTCAAACAGTAACACTTGCCATTTTTGGTAAACTTAGCTGGTTTGTTACAAGGTTGATTTTTTTCTACTTCTAAACATTTCATTTCACTTGTTTGGGACAAGTTGATTGAATCCCATTTATCAATATGAAAATGGTGTTCTTCTTGTTCAACTGATTTGGAAAATAAACAAAATGCTAAATTTTTTATTCCAACGTCTATACTTAATATTTTCATTTATACTATTGAAATATTATCTCCTAAAAGTATTATAACAATGTTTTTATAATACTTTTCTACTTATGTTATATAAATTACTGGGTTGTTGTGTGCATCTTTTCAATTTCGCTTAAATCAATAGAAGGGGAAATTAATCGTCCTTGCAACTGTTCTCTTGTTAAGTATGGATTTTTCAAGTTACTCGAGCAGTATCCAAAACCGGGATTGTTGGTATCGTAGCTTGATTTATACAAGTGTGGTACATTGGATGATGGTGTCTTTCCAGTTTGTATATGCGAAGGTAATCCCATATCACTGCACGCTTCCATTGTGTTATATTTCATAATTTCTCTTCCGTTGTTAATCATAAATTGTCTATATTGCCAACTTGTTTGAATATTTTCTTGTTGTTGAATTCTTTTATTGACAACCGCTTCTGGTTGCCAACTTGCATAGTTTCTTCCATCAGCCATTATTGGTGGATAATTGAAATGAATATTATTTGAACCAGAGTAACATGTTCTCCAAGACATATTTTTATATATAACAACAAAATATTATTTGTATTATTTTTATTTCTTTTTGTATAATTACTCCACGCCTAATAATTTAAGTAATTCTGGTTTCTTTAATTTTGATGAGTCAGACGATAAATTTTTTTCAGAGACAATTTGCCTTAATTTATTCAATGAGAATTTTTTATAGTCAATATTTTCACTGGTTGGGAATGTCATATGAATTGATTTTAATAATGTTGCATCTATGTCTAAAACTGGTTCAAATTCTTGAGGTTCTTCCATTACTTCATTTAATTTAACAACTTCTACTTTGGCCTCAGCTTCACTTACAACACTACTTTTATCATCGTCGTCTAAATCATCCTCATCATCAGAAGAGTCATTCATGTCGTCATTGTTTTCTTCACTTGGAATTTCTTCAATGTCTCCACATTCCTCAACAGAATGTAATAAAGAGTCACTAATATTGATTACTCTAACATTTTCTTCTTCCTCCTCATCAGAGTCAGAATCATCGAATTCTTCATCATCGTCATCATCACCACTTTCTTCATCACTATCATCATCATCTTCTTCTTCATCGTCAGACTCATCATCATCATCAGAAACATTAATTAAATCTACACTCTTTGCTGGTTGAGTGTTAAATACCGGTATTTGGGTGGATGCGTTTGTTCCACCAGTAGGTAAAGTATTTATCGCACTCCCAGATTGAACACGACTTCGTATATAATTCAATTCTTCTGCCATTGTAGAAATTAAATCAACCATACTACTTATTTTGTGATTTTGTTCAGTTATTTTTTGATAAAAAAATACTCCGACGAACCCAATTAAAATTAGACTAATTCCTAAAGACAGTAAAAATGGAATGCTTAGTATTGGAGTTAAAGATGACATTATTAAAAAATATTTATATATTTATATTTTTTAATAAACGAATTATAATTTGGTTTTTGATTTGAATATTCATTTTATTTATTGAAATTTTCTTTAATATACTGTTTGGTAATTTCTGTTGCCAAACCTGATTTATAACTTTCCCAGTTAGAGTTAAATATTTTTGAATTAAAAAAAGAACCTAATATAATTTTCAAAGTCTGTTCTGACTGTTCAATTCTCTCATTTTTTTCTGAAAATTTATTTCCATATACATAATATGAATATATGATATTACTCACTCTTGATAAAATAATAAAAGTAAATTGTGTTTCTAATGGTTTATTACGTTGTTCTTCTTTGTATTCACTTATATTATAGAATAATTCATCGTAATAATAGTTCATATCTGGATTTTCTATAAAAAATTGTATTGTCTCATCAAATAGTGATTTGAAATTGTTATCAAAACTAGTTAACATGTTATAGTTAGCAGTTTCTCTAAAAGTAACTTGTTGTAAATATACTGAATAAACTGTTCCTATAATTGTCGCTGCCATTAATACTTGGATATACGTTTGAAACTTTGAATTATTTCCTAAAGGACTATTCCAATATGTTAGAGATAATAACACCAATACAACAAAATACAAAAAATATGATAAATAGTACAAGTATTTTGATAAAATTACTAAATCTCTATTTCTAAATATGTCTAACATATCTTTTTTAATTTTATCATTTTTGTTATCATTTTTATTATTATTTTTTTTATCATTTGTATTTTCTTCTGCCATTTATAAATATATATTATACAGTTATAATTTTTTAGATTCTTCAATAATTTCAGTTGGATAGTTCATATCACACAGCACTTTAATTCCTCCCCTCACATTAGAAATTCCCTTCTTCAACAAGTACTTGTATTTAAAATTGGTAATGTCATTATTTCCATCTTCATCAAATACATTTTCAGTTTGCATGTAAAAGTTAGTAATTTTTGCATTTTTGTCTAAATGTTTGCATACTTCAATAAAATGTGTCGTTAAAATACAAAAAACACCATCATTTTTGATTAAGTATTTCATAAATGCTAGGGCACTCAACACTGCTTCATCTGGGTTCGTTCCCGAGTATAATTCATCAAATACACAAAAATGTTTTTCTTTTGGATTTTGCTTAATAATATCTAAAATATCTTTGCATCTACGTGCTTCTGCTTGGAATAAACTATCACGTCCAGAAGTATCCGGAATATTCAAGTAGCAATGAATATATTTAAATGGACACATTGTAGCACTTTCATAAAAACCACAACCCATTTGTTGTGTGATGATAGTGTTTATTAGCACAGATTTTAGAATTGTGGTTTTTCCGGATGCATTTGGTCCAGTAATAATTAGATTTTTCTTAAACTTTACGGTATTTTTCACGTGTTGGGTATTCATCAACGCCGGATAATAAAGCTTCTTCATCTTTCCACTTGACTTTTTGGTATTTAACTTGGCAGCATTTATTTGTTTATTATTTATATTTTCAATAAAACCTTCTATATTGTCAAGATAACCGTGAAATCCAAAAGAAAACATTAATGATTCATAGTACAACTTGTTATCATACAGTGTATAAAATGATTTGAGAACACTTCCTAATTCGCCTACTTTTTTCATAGAAAGTTTATATTCTGTCACAGTGTTAAGTAACTCTTTTAATTTAGTTAATTCTGTCAGTCGTTGTTTTACTTTTTCGTTGAATGTTGTGTATGTTTTCAGATTTTCAGTGTACAACAAAATATTGTACATTTTCACTTCACTATATTCAATATACTCCCTCACTTTCTTAAGATGCGAATGGATTTTTTTCATATTATCATGAAAACGATAACACGTTAAAATATTTTGGTAGATAGAAAAAACGTAAAACGCAGCTGAAACCACTAGGTAAAATTTTTCGCTTAGTTCAACACTATTGAATTCGGTAAAAAGTCTTCCTACTGCGTGATTAGAAGCAATTATTTTTAAAACATCAACATATTCGCCTATAGTAATAGTAAGACCTTTCATTTTTATGATGAAAAAAGGAATAATTAGAATAATAAATGGAACAAAGAGAGAAATGACTGGCGATGCTAAGTTATAAATGCTCATCACTTGTAAAAATGATTCTGAATGGTTAAGAAATTCCCACATTGGCCAGTCTATAAACTGGTACTTTTCCTTGAACCCAGTGTCATTCTTAATGTCATCCCATACTTCCATAACATCGGTTAGTAAGTGGTTTTTATTTTCGTCACATTTTAAATCCATCTTCTTGTAGTTTTTTAAAAGACTTTGTGTATCTTTCAAAAATTCCACGTCTGTTGTATAGTATTGGGGAAATTGTTCTAACACTTTTTTACCTAGACTTGTTGTGGGTTTAAATGCAAAAGAATACATAGAGTTACACGAAGGATCTATCGTTTTAATTAATTCTAAATCATCTATTACATTTTTATTCAGTTCCATTCTATTTTCGTTGAAACAAATCGGAATTTGAAAATATTCATTTACCTTTTCTATATTTGATATCATTACAACAAATATAGATTATTTTTAAGTTAGTTTTACGAACAAAATTCATCATCGTACCACTTATTTCCATAATCTGGGTTGCAAGCAAGTTTAGTCACACGGTCTTTACCCATATATTTATTATCTTTGTCATAACATCCAATTTTGTTCCATTTACACTTTTTATATAAACATTTTGTGCGGTTATCGTAGTTACCACATTCTGATGACGTACTATTAAAACTTTCACTTACCTTATTTATTCCAATAAATAAAAATAAACTTACTAAAAAGAGTCCTCCACATAAGATTAATGATATTTTTGAAAATTTACTAACCATTTTATATATTACTGTTAAATAAATTATTTCATCAAGTTATTAAAATTCGCGGGTAATTCATCAATTTGGCAAGAGTAATGTTGTTCAATTTGTTTCATCAACGAGACATCTCGTCGTGTAATTAAATTAATACCAACACCTTTACGTCCCCAACGACCACTGCGTCCAATTCTATGTAAATAATTATGCACACATTTGGGAACATCAAAGTTTATCACTACACTCACTTGTTGAATATCAATTCCGCGTGCAGTAACATTAGAAGAAATCAACACTCTATATTTACCGCATCTGAATTCATTAAATGCATTGTCTCTATCCACTTTTTCCATACCACTATGAATTCTACATACCGGAAATCCGTCTTCAACCATTGCGTCGTATAAATCCGATACACGTTTCACACTGTTACAGTAAATAATACATTGGGACATTGAAATATAAGCGTACAAATCCTTCAAGGTAGAGTATTTTTGACGATCATCATCTATGGCAACGTAATATTGAGAAATACCTTCTAAAGTTAATTGTTCGGTCTTGACATAAATTCTTACGGGGTCGCGCATAAATTTACTCGTGATACTATGAATATAATCTGGTAGAGTTGCACTAAATAATGCCACTTGAATATCCTTACTGAAATTCTGAAATATATCATAAACTTGCTCCTTAAATCCGGAAGACAACATTTCATCGGCTTCGTCTAAAATAACCAACTTGATATTTTTGGCGTTGATACAGTTACGGCGAATCATATCATATACACGACCCGGACAACCAGTAATGACGTGTGGTACATTGTTTCTTAGAGTAGCAGAGTCTTCATCAATAGATGTACCACCGACTAATGTTTGTACTTTTAAACCATTCATCATAGAACCAATCCCATTCATTACATTCGCAGTTTGTTTACTTAACTCTCTAGTTGGAGATAAAACTAAAATTTGAGTTGTGTCATCTTTGATATCAACTAAAGAAAGAGCACCAATTGTGAATGTCGCAGTTTTACCGGTTCCAGACTGTGCTTGGGCAATGACATCTTTTCTATCAATAATAGGTTTAATTGCCTTTCTTTGAATAGGACTGGGTTTCTCAAAACCATGAGAGTATATTCCTCATAGTAAGTTACTATCAATATCTAATTCGTCCCAGTTGTTTATTTCTTCCGTATTATATATACATTCAAATTCATCTGACTTTTCTATTTCTAACGACATTGGTAATAAATAATCAAAATATATATTTAAGTGTATTTATTATAAATTAATTATTATTATAAAAAATTGATATAAATGATTATCAAATATATACTATACCAGATGCAAACAATGATGAGATATAATTTAACAGATTTCCATAATATAACATTTAATGGTTTTGAAATAAAATTGCCAGAAGATACATTAAGTATTATAAGTGAAATCGCACAACAAGTAGGGTCTCCTACTTATATAAGAACACCTACTTTTGCAAAAAAGGAAAATACTACGTCAACATCTTCATCAACAAAATACGGTTCAACGGGTAGTGGTTCAGATTTGGGGTTTAAAAGAAGAAAGCGTAATAAAAATGTAGAAAGTGTAAGTGATGAAGACTGGGAGACAATACGAACATTTCAAGCAACTAAAATAGAACAAAAAACGGGAATAGATTCAAAGATAGATTTATTGCGAACGTGTTTAAATAAATTAACTGATAAAAATTACAATGAACAAATAGAAAAAATTGTTGAAATATTTGAAGAGTTGATAAAAAACGATACAAGCGAAGAAGATATTTTAAAAGTAGGTAATTCTATATTTGATATAGCGTCAAATAATAGATTCTTTTCAAAAATGTATGCGGATTTGTACGCATTACTAATTCAAAAATTTGAAATAATGAAAACTATATTTGAGAATAGTTTAAATACATTTTTAGAGTTGTTTAAAACGATAGAGTATGTTGAGTCGGAAGAGGACTATGATCGTTTTTGTAAAATAAATAAAGACAATGAAAAAAGAAAAGCGTTAAGTTTATTCTTTGTAAATTTATGTAATAATAAAATTATAAGTGAGGAAAAAATTGTAAATATTACTTGTGACTTAATGAAGCAAGTAGTGAAGTTAATAAAAGAAAATAATAAAAAGAATGAAGTTGATGAAATCACTGAAAATATTTCAATATTATATAACAAGTCAATTTTTGAGAACTGTCCATCTGATGTTGATCAAAAAATAGATGATGAACTATTTATTGATATTGTTCATAGGTTATCATTGTGTAAAGTGAAAACATTTCCAAGTTTGTCAAATAAATCAATATTCAAGTATATGGATATGATTGATATGTAATTTTGTAGAAAATAATTTAAACGTGTAAAATAATATAAATATTACAAATTATTACTATTAGTAATTTATAATAAAATATTAAAATGGATAATAAAAATGAAAATATTACTTATGAATTTAAAGACGAAAATTCCTCAAATGATAACTTGTGTGAAATAGAAAAGTTGTTGAATGATTTTGAACAAATAAATTATATTAACAATGCTATAGATAATAATAATAGAATATGTATTGAAGATGACGATATGTATACTGAAATGGTACATTATGATATGAATTTTACAGTGAAACAACTATTATTAATTTGTGATTATTATGGACTGATGAAAGATGTAAAGACAAACAAGATGAAAAAACAAGATGTCATTGAACAAATTTTATTATTTGAAAATAATATGGAGAATTATGAAGTGGTAATTAGAAGAAAAGAACTATGGTATTATTTAAATGAACTGAAAAATGATAAAATAATGAAGAAGTTTATAATTTGGAATTAATTAAGTTTTATATTTTTTATTAGAATAAAAATATAAAATATTGTTATATTTTAATTTATATATGGTATTATCAAAATTAGATAAAAGTATAAGTTATCAAGAATTGAAAAGTGTGGACTCTGATGATTTGAAAAAAAAGGCAACTTTGTATGAAATTGAAGTAAAAGGTGTAAATATAATCATTGCAGTTGGTAATGCTAAAAATACTTATGAGGATAAAAATGTTACTTTTTTTCCAGTTTATTTAGTAAAATCAAATAATAAAGTAATGCAAATTGGCTTATATGAAGTTAAATCAACAGACGTATCAAGTAATATGGACGAAGAAAATAATTTGAATATTGAAAATTTAGACGGACCTTTGATATACGTTTTTGTAACTAAAAAAATGTTAGAAAACTTACGAATGGTTCCAGAAGAAGATACTAGTATGGTTGAAAAAGAAGAACCAGAAGAATCGGAAGAAGAAAACGAAGATGTAGTAGATGAAATTAACTCAGATGAAGAAAACGATAAAAAAGAAAAACCAAAAAATATGAAAAAGAAAAAAGAGAAAAGCGAAGAAAAAAGTGAAGAGTTATCTATACCAGCGATTCGCAAAGACATTTTTACACAAACAACAGAGTCCATTAAAATTCCACCCATGTTACCAGAAGAAACGAAAGAACATGATGAAAAAGAACAAGGAAAATATTTAAAAAATGCAAAAACTTCTAAAAAAGAAGACTGTTGGATTGAAACATTTATGGAAAACAATAATTATTCAATAAAAGACAATGAAGGTGGTGGAGATTGTTTGTTTGCTACGATTCGTGACGCATTTGCTGAAATTGGTCAAGTAACAACAGTTCAAAAAATAAGAGAGAAACTAGCGAAAGAAGCAACTGAACAAGTATTTTTAGGTTATAAAGAACAATATGATAATATTAAAACCATTCTTTTGAAGGATACACAAGATATTAAAAATTTAGAAAACGAATACAACAATTTCAAAACAAAGTATCAAAATACTTTGGATAGAAACGAAAAAAAACAATTAACTGAAAGTGCAAAAAAAATAAGCGAACAACGAGAAATGATTTTGCGAGAAAAAAAGTTGTCCAGTCATATAGCGCAAGAGTTCAAGTTTATGAAAGACATTGATACTTTGGATAAATTCAGAGATAAAATTAAAACTTGTGAATTTTGGGGAGAGACGTGGGCAATATCCACATTGGAGCGTGTGTTGAATGTTAAATTTATATTATTGTCTCACGAAGCATACAAGGAAAAAGATTATGCAAATGTTTTGAACTGTGGCCAGTTGAATGATACGATTCTTGAGTCACGTGGTGAATTTATTCCCGAATTTTATATAATGTTGGACTACAATGGTTACCATTACAAGTTGGTTGAATACAAGAAAAAAGCGACATTAACATTTAAAGAAATTCCATATGGAATTAAAAAAAAGATTATTACCAAATGTATGGAAAAAAATTCTGGTTTGTATGCTTTGATACCAGATTTCATTAAATTAAAAGGCATTGATTTTGATTTGAATAAAGTAAGTACTCCGAAGTTTGAAGAATTATCAGAGGCAAAAATAAGAGGGTTATACGATGAAAATATAGTATTTGTATTTTATGATAAATCAAGTAGTAAATCATTGCCCGGTAAAGGGGCTGGGGAAAAAATTCCAAAAGAGATGGTTAGAGATTTTTCTGAGTTGGCTTCTACTGTAGACTGGCGTAAAAAATTAGACAATTCTTGGGTCCAACCCTTTACATTGGATGGTAAGAGGTGGAATAGTGTTGAACATTATTACCAAGCATCAAAGTTCAAGGAAAATAATCCGGAGTTTTACTTATCTTTTTCGGTTGAGTCTGGTACTGAATTATCAAAAAATCCAGAAATGGCGAAAGCTGCTGCCAGTAAAAATGGAAAGTACAAGGGCGAATTAATACGTCCAAAAGAGGTGAAAATAGACGCAGAGTTTTATGGTAAAAGAAAAGACGTGGAAAAGAATAATGCATTGGAAGCAAAATTTACCCAAAACCCAGATTTGACCAAATTATTATTAGAAACCAAAAATGCAAAATAATTGCAATATAAAACCGGAGTTGAACCCATATTGAGAGAAGATTTAATACTCATTAGAGAGAAAATTTCAAAACCAACTATATAGGTGTAGTTTTTTCAAATTTATAAAATTTATTTCAGTTTTCAAAAATAAATTTTATATTATAAAAGTTTTAAAAAAATTTAAATCTTTTTAAATGATGTCCAACTGGTTTAAAAATTCTGTTAAATGGAATGTACGGTTGTTTTGGTTGTTGTGGAGGTAGTTGTTGAACCACTACTGGTTTTGGCTCTGGTTCTTTTGCGAAGTCAATTACAACTTGTTCTTGAACAATTTCTGGTTCTTCAACAACAACTGGCTCTTGAGAAACAACAACTGGTTCTTCTTCAACAACTGGTTCTTCA
>Ga0114966_10002460_pt1 | contig 16528 bp, 6 predicted proteins | sample M_130207_XF_Meta_FD_87029 | JGI IMG/M metagenome (GOLD analysis project Ga0114966, IMG submission 87029) | Freshwater microbial communities from Lake Montjoie, Canada to study carbon cycling - M_130207_XF_MetaG | ecosystem: Environmental > Aquatic > Freshwater > Lake | place: Lake Montjoie...
CGGCGACTTGTGGTGGCCAGCCAGCGTGCCCATGACCAATCCGCGCGGCTCGATTGCGCGACCAGCCATTCGGCTGAGCACATCGGGGTCGAGATACCGCGAGAGAATACTACGGGCCATGTGGAAATCTCCTGACTTTATGCTGCCGGACGTTCATAGACGCGGTTGGCTGGAATGGCTTCCAGCAGCATGTCGATGACCTGTTCGCTGTTGACGTTCTGCGATTGCGCTGCGTAATTGCTGGCGATTCGGTGCCGCAGCGCCGGCTTTGCGATGGCTTGGACGTCGCTCACCGTTGCGTGGTAGCGGCCGTACATGATGGCGCGGGCCTTTGCCGCAGTGACCAGTGTGAGCATGCCCCGAGGACCGGCACCCCACGCAACCCAGCGGTTGACAAAGTCCGGCGACTCGGCGGTGTGAGGCCGAGACGACCGCACCAGTGCCCAGGCATATCCGAGCACCTGATCGCTGACTGGCACTCGCGTCACAAGATTTTGCACCTCAATGATTTCATCTCCGTTCACAATCGCGTGGATTGGGGTCAATTCCCCAGATGTCACGCGACGGGCGATATCCCACTCGTCCCGGCCAGATGGATAGTCGACCTTGATGTGCAGGAGAAAACGGTCGAGTTGGGCCTCTGGAAGCGGGTAGGTGCCTTCTTGCTCAAGTGGATTCTGGGTGGCAAGAACGAAAAATGGTGCCGGCAGTTTGTGGGTGGTGCCCCCGGCGCTCACTTGTCGCTCCTGCATGGCTTCGAGCATGGCGGCCTGTGTCTTCGGAGGCGTGCGGTTGATTTCGTCAGCCAGAATCATGTTGGCAAACAGAGGACCCGGCAGAAACTTGTAGCGACGGGCTCCCGTTGCCGGGTCTTCCTGGATCACGTCGGTGCCCGTGAGGTCGCTCGGCATCAGATCGGGCGTAAATTGAACTCGCTTGAATGACAGGTGCAACGCTTGCGCGAGCGAACTCACCAGCAGCGTTTTGGCGAGGCCCGGCACACCCTCGAGAAGGGCGTGGCCACGTGCAAACATCGCCACAAGCGTCTGTTCGATGACGTCGTTCTGGCCCACGATCACCTTGGAGAGTTCATCGCGAATTCTGCTATACGTTTGCTCGCACTTTTGGACGGCGGCAACATCGTCACCGGACACTTTTTCGGACATTGGTTTTGGCTCCTGCTGTTGAAGGGGGTGTTGTATCTATCGTTCGGCGTATCGATGGTTCAATGAAACACTTGTAAAAACAAACTAGTCGATGTTTTGGAAGTATCGATCGAGCTTTTCCTCGTAGCCTCGCGGAGCACGCCGCTGGCTTTTTGCGCGGATGGCTTTGCGCATCTCAGGAGGTAACTTGGCAAACCAGCCCTCCTTTTCAAACGATCGCGCAACCTCTTCGGCATCGCCGACACGCGGTCCTGAGCTGTCAGACTTTCTGCCAACGCGATCGGTTGGTTTGAGAGGACTGCTGTCAATGGCTTGGCCCCGACGGCTCCCGCTGGGGCCGTCCATCTGGCTATTGTTGCCCTCTGACGGCTGCTCCTGATCAGAAGTCTGAGCCACTGGATCGGAGGCAGGCGAGCTAGGCTCACCTGCTGACGTTGATTTAGAAGCATTCGAAGCCAGAGCCGAGTCGGCTGCCGCTTGAGCCTTCTGTCCAGCGATCAATTTGGCAGTCGTCTCTGGATTCTGTGGAACAAAACCCGACCCGAGTGAGGCATTCTCTGCTGGGTTCGTGTGATCGTCTGCGGCCTGTGCCATCTGCCCGGGCGTTGGCTGACCGGGAGTTGGCTGACCTGGTGTTGGTTGACCTGGTGTTGGTTGACCTGGTGTTGGTTGACTTGGTGTTGGTTGACTTGGTGTTGGTTGACCTGGTGTAGGCTGACCCGGCGTTGGCTGACCTGGTGTTGGCTGACCAGGTGTTGGCTCGCCTGGCGCTGGTTGACCTGGCCCCGATTCAGGTTGGCTGAGGGCAGACGGTTCGAGAGTTGGCTGGCTGATATCGTTCAGCTGCGAAGCCAGTGCGAGTGCCTCTCGCAGTGGCTGATTGGCAATCTCCGTCTGGCCAGCAATCGCGGATGCGTCTTCGCCGATTGCCTGCTGAGCCTCCGCGAATCGCTCTTCGGCACCTTTAAGCGCCTGCGCCGATTCGACGGAATGCGGTGCCATTTGATCATTGAGCTCTGTGCTGCGGTCGGCAATCTCCGCGCGGGCCTGCTTTTGAGCGATGGCCTGCTCAGCAATCGCACTGGCGAGCGATTGATCACGGGCGATTTGGGCCTCCCTGAGAGCCAGATTCGCGGCTTCACGCTCGGCACTAGCCTGTGCACCCATCTGCGCCTGCTCGGGGCTTTGTTTGTGCGGTGAGTCCGCAGACTGTGCACCGTCTTGCGGCGCGGTGGCCGATGCCTGCTCAGGGCTTTGCGCCGCAGCCGACGGCGCGGCCGACGACGGCTCAGGGATCACCGACTCGGCTGCTTGTTGAGCCGCGATGGCCTCACTCAGCTGTGCTTGAGTAGTGCGATCAAGTTCCGCTGCCACATGAGCCATCTCGCTGCGAATTTCCGACGCGGCATGTGCAAGTTCCGAGGCCGCTTGATGGGCTTGTGCCGCAGCCTCCTGAGCGGACTTCGCGGGATCACCCTGAGCGGACTTCGCGGGATCACCGGCAGGCGCAGCGATGGGGTTGTCGCTCGAAGCCGCGAGGGCATCAAAGTCATTTTGGGCCTTGGCCATTGATTTTTGTGCGATTGCGATCGCCTCCACGGCTGCCGGTGCAGTGGCCTTGATGCCCTGAGCGACTTTTTCAGCCACCGCAGCAATATCCTGCTGCTCCGCGGCCAGCGCAGCCTGCGTCTCGCCCTGGCTCGGTTCAGAAGCCTCTCCTGCCTGTGCGGCCATCTGCTCAGCCTGTTCGGCAATCGCATGTTCGGCAGCCGCAGCCCGCTCCATTGCTTCAGCAGCGCGCGAGAGTTCCGCGATCTGGGTCGCGGCCCGGATTCGCTCCGTATCGGCGATGGCCCGCGCGATCTCAGCCGAGGATTCTTTCACGGCATCCATTGCTGCGTCCACGGAAGCCTTGGCAACTGTTGGAACTCCTGCGGCGGGCGATGGCTGCTGAGTAGGAGGCTCGGCGAGTGTCTTGGCCGCAGCGACGGCCGCCTCCGCAGCCTCCTCCAGCCGTGCGGTCACGCTCGCAGGCAGGTCTTTCTTCTGCTGCACGCGAGGAATCGCAGCGGCCACTTCCTGCTGGGGCTGGATGGCCGCCTGCGGGTTTGATTGGGCAGCGTCGGTAGCTTTTTTCTGACGCTCGAGGACCTGCGCCATCTCTACGGCGGCATTTCGGAGATCGTTCACCCGCGCAGCCAGTTGATCGGCACTTCGGGATTCATTGTGAGCCGGCTCTGCTCGCTCGATGCGTTCGGCAATCGCCGCCAGATTTCCAAGCGCCTTGCTCTCCTCCGCAACAGCCTGCCGCTGATCCCCGTCGAAGAGTCTGGCAGTTGACTCCAGTGCCGCCTCCTTGGCCTGTGCGAGCAGCGGTTGGATGTGCGGCACACCACCAACGAGTTCACTCAGCGCGTGAATGTCTTCGCGAAACTGCGACTGTTTCTCCACGAGACGTTCGACGGATTGATCGGTCAGCGGAGTCGTTGCAATTTCATTACGGAGCTTTGTGCCGGCTTGCAGAACCTCGCGAACCGCATCGAGGGCTGCTTTATTGCGGGTGTCGCCAACGCCTTGCGATGTCTCAATTGCGTTTAAGAGCGATTCAAATGTCGCTAGCAGATGCCGCTGGGCCGTAAATGCCGTGGCAAAGTCAGACGCGGCGAGCCGATCCAACGCGGAGTCCAGAGCCTCGTCGGAGTGAGCATCCTTCAGCCTGCGCAGCGATTCGTGTGCGCCAACTCCTAGTGGGCCATCCCACGTGCGGACGTCTTGGAGCGTCTGTGTCAGTGCGGCGCACAGCGACTCCACGGTGCGTTGCTGTTCGATCGTAGTGAGCGTCAGGGATTCACGTTTACCCGGTGGCTGCTGCGGCAGTGACTCTGTGGCTTGCGAGGCGGAGGTCTGGATGTGGATCAGCCGCCGTACCTGCGCTGCAATATCAGCAATCTTGAGCCGACGAAGAATTTGTTGACGCTCCGCCATCAGACGGATCGTGATATGACGGATCATCCGGCGAGCTTCCACCACGCGAGAGGCTTGTTCCGCTGGCGTCCTCCCCTCGCTCTCGGCTAAAAGTTCCACAACGTCTTGCATGTCGGTTGTCACAATGGCATCGATTGTGTTGCGCATCGAGGCAATCTGGGCGTGAATCGGCAGATTCGTAAGGCCATTGTCCTCCAGTTGTCGGAGTTGTGTGTCAATCACGCTTGCCATGAGTTCTCGAGCCATCGTACGAGCCCGCTCCTGCAGTGCCTGATGAGCTGAGAGCTGCGAGGGTCTGGGTGGCACAGGTTCAGCCGGACACAAAGATGGCAAGCAAAACAACGCTAGCAATGCCAGCCAGTGGCAGAGTCGCTGTGGCTCACGCATAGAAAATGGAGTTGTCATCGCGATTCTCCTACGCCCAGTTGGCGTTCGATAATGGCATTGAGTGCGGTGGCAGAGCGTCCGTCCGTTTCAGAGAGCGCTGCCATGATCCCGTTCTCGTCGGTGATGTCCAACACGATCGGCTCGCTGGAGGCTGTCTGTCCAGGAGCGTTGCCACGGTAGTCGGTGGCTTGGAGCGTGACGCGCACCTGATCGCCTTTCTCAAGGCCAAGAGATGCCAGTGGGATCGCAAGCGACCCATCCATCGGCAGGCTCTTGTGATCCAGCCAGCCGGATGGCGGCATCGTGGCCACTTGAATGAGCGTGGGGCTGACGGCCTGCGCACGAGTGTTGGCAGAGGTATCGGGCACCAACGGTAGGGGTTCCAGCAGCAGCGAAACTTCGCGGATGCCGTGGTCGTCGCTCACCCGCCACGTGAGGCTGGGAATGCCTGTTGGCAGCACGACCCGCGTGAGGATCTCTGCTGAGATTCGAGGCCGCAGGTCGGCCTTCAGCCGGATCGCACCCATCACAGGCGTTGCGGGTGAGAGGCCATCCTCATCGACCACGCGCACCTCGAAACGAACGGGCTTTGTCACATGAGCCAGCGGAGAATTGTCTGTCGAAAGCTGCCAATGCAACGGGGCCAGCGGTGAGTCTGCTTTGCGATTGCCAGCGGGTGTGGCGGCAATCGACTTCTGCAGTGGATAGTCTGTGCCGTCAATCACCAGCGACACCGATCGAAGTGGTTTATTCACGCACGACACGGTGAGGGCCACGCTGGACCCCTCCACCACCGTCACCTGGCGAGCACCGGCCAAAGCCAACTCGCTTGCGTCGGTGCGGGCGTAGGCAGGCGGCGTGGCGGCCATGAGGGTTTCGACGATGGGCAACGGCACAATCACCACGGGAATCGGATCGGTCCACGCATCCCCAGCAAAGATCTGCATATCCACCGACACAGTGAGCTTCGGAAGATTTCCGACGAGTGTACCCGCGGGGTGGGCCTGATCGGCTGTCAGTTGAATTGTTGTTGCCGCACCCGCTTCGATCGGTGAGAGTCGCACGCGGCCTGAGGCCGGCTGCTCGCCCACCAACCCGACTTCAAAATCCAGCGGCTGGCCCAGAGGGCTTGTCACAGTCACGGAGGCACCGGGAGTTGGATCGACCGCTTTTCCACCGATCGTCAGCGACGCAATGGTTGTGCGCGTCGGATAGTGGGCCGATCCCAACAGCATCCGGTTGACAAAAGCCGCCGCAAAGTCTGGCCGCATCGCCACAGCGACAGCGATGCCGACGAGGGCCGCCGCGAGCCATCCCAACCGACGTCGCAGCGAGGCATGGGGCACCTGAGATGGAATCGTCCAGCGCTGACCAAACTCTGCAACGTAGTCGACCACCGCAGCCCGCAGAGCACCCGAGCCCCACGCGTTCGACCCTGGCTCCTCAAATTGTAACGCTGCCACCAGATCGCTATCGATGCCCTGCTGCAGCTCAACTTCCATCGCAATATCGAGGTCCGATTCGTGTACTCGCAGCCAGGGCCGCACGTGACGAGAGAATACCCAAGCCAGCGTTCCTCCGGCGGCTAGCAGGAGCCCTGCCCGGCCCGCGCGAGAAAGCGACAACAGCCAATCGGTCGCAAAGGCGGCTGCCACAACTGCCAGCCCGGTGAATCCGAGAATGGAAATGGCTGCCACCCATCGGATGGCCGATCGCCTCTTTCGGACGGCGGCTAGCCGGCTGCGCAGCGGTGCAAGCGATGTGCCGGATCCGATCGAATCCATGGGAGTGCCCTGCGCGGAAGCGGGTTTGGAGTAAATGGGATTGGATTGCTTCATAACAGTGAGTACGACGGCATCAGGGGAGGTTGGCTCGCTTGCGTAGCAGCCATTCGGCGAGCATGAGTGCGAGTCCAGTAGCAAAGGCGAGCCATGTCATGCTCAGCGGGATCACTCGTACCGAATGCTCGACGCGGGCGGTGGGTGTGATTTCCTCGGGGAGACGACTCACCGAGAGAAGATCGTAGGCGCGGCCAGCGGTCTCGGAGGCAATAGAGTTTTGTAAGTTGATATTTCGGACAACACCCCGACGTTCGGCCGATAGGCTGGTGACGGTGAAAGCCACTTCGATCTCGTTGCGAGCGATCGGATCCATCACGCGGATCCGGTATTCGCCCCCCTCGTTGACCGGCACCCTGGCCTCAAAAACACCCTTGCGAAGTTGCGACAGACTGATCGTTTCTGATTCCGCGCTACCAGATGCGCGGTCGGGTCGGATGAGGCGGGCCGCGAGGGTACGCCCTGGCAAGGCCTGTTCCGAGAGAGGCTGGAAGTTGGCATCATAGGCCTCGACGGTCACCACGGCGGTGTCGTCCGACTGGTAGCTCGGTGCATCGGTTCGAACCACAAATCTTTTCTGGTTGCCCAACGCGTGGCTGAGCCCGAGTCGATGGATCATCTGTCCCCAGAACTGGCGGTAGTAAAGCTCACCATACTTTTTTCGCAGCCGCCAGGTTTCGTTGAATCCAACGTAGACCACTTCGCCACGGCCGTAGCGACGGATCGCGATGATCGGTTGCAGCGTCTTGCCGTCGGTGCACGTGTCGGTGGGATGCACGGCCAGAATCGTGGCCTGTGGGTGCGGCCGCACGACAGGCTGATACCACGGCAGGGGGCCGAGATTCGCCCACGCCTTTTTGTTTTCGGCGTCGTCGCTGCCGAGCTGCATGAAGTCAACGAGACCGGCCTCCGATGGAAACTGCAAGGAAAACGGTTTTTGCTGACGCAGCCGTTCCCCGGATTCGAGCACCACCGGCAGCATGTCGCCTATCGCCGTGCCTGCCAGTTGCCCGGGTCCAAACCGACTCCCGGCGATCACCACCAAGCCGCCACCGAAATTCTCTACGAATTCGCGCGTCATTTCGCAGAACCGCGAGGTGATCGCCGAGGCAGGCATGTCGCCGAGGAAGATCACGTCGTTGGCAAAAAACTCACTGCGTTGTGGGGCCGGCGTGGCGAGGAACAGTTCGTTTGTTTCGCGCACTCTCGGATCAGCCGATCGCAGAAATGTGCGGAAGCCTCGCATGCCCACGAGCGGATCGCGATGGAACACCTCCTTGATAAACCGCCACTCCCAGGTGGGCTCGTATTCGACGTCCATCAGCCGTAGGAAATCATCTCGAATAGTGACCTCGCGAGAGCCGCGGTTGTTGTCTTCGATGCCCTCTCCCTCCAATGGAACGACTTCAACGATCAATTCGTGCCGGCCGATCGTTTCGGGCGTGAAGGGAAAGTCGACGGCGACGGTTGGGCCCGTGAGCGCGATCGTCTTGCCGCCGATGGCAATGACTTTTCGACTAGCCTCATCCGTGCCGTCCATGGGCCGGGCTGTCACGGTGACATCGGCAGATGCGCCGGTCAGACCCGTCTGTCGCAGCGAGACCACCACCGTGGAGAGTTCAGATTTCTTCATGATCGGCGGAGCCTGCACGTCCACCGCCAGATCGACTGCCACTCCGGGGCCAATGCCGACGGTGTAGAACGGCACGCCGAGCTTTTGCGCAGCCAGTGCGGCAGGCGGCCCGGCATTTTGGTCAAAGTCGCTCACCATCACAACGCCCTGGAGGTGGCCTGTCGCATGCCGCAGCGAGAGATCGTCAAAAGCGCGGCCTATGGCCGTCACCTTTCCGGTTGTCGTGAGCTGGGAGGCGAGGTGGTTTTCATCGATCCCACCCTCGCCGTCATCGTTGAGTTGGAGTGGTCGTACCGCATCAGCCGAGTCAACAAGATAGGCTCGCAGCCGATACTGCGAGGCCAGTGCGGAGAGAACGTTGTTGTGCTGCTTGCGAACCCAGGCAGCGACGTAATCCTGACGCGAGCGATGTGGCTTTGTGGTTTCCTCCGTGGGCAGTTGTTCCGTCATGCCGCTAGCCTCTTCTAGTGAGGTGCGGAGAACATCCGAGAGCTCGTCTATAATTGCCATGCTTTCGGTGCCATCAAAGAGCACCCACAGCAGAGGCCGCGGCACATGCTTGAGGCTCAACCGCAGTACTGGGTCGGCCAGCATCACGACCACCAAGCAGAGGAGGCCCGCCCGGAGCATGGCTAAGACGATGCGAGTGTGGGCCGTGAGGCCGCTTTGATGCCTCGCATAAAACCAAACGGCAGAGGCTGCTGCCACGCCGCACAGAAGCAGCACCCAGAGCGGATGCTGTTGGGCCCACGCAGCCGCAAACGACAGGCTCCAGCCGTCGAGTGAACGCATGCTGTCCAGATGGAGGAGTTTGCCGATGAACGTGTTCATACAAAGAAAAAACAGGGTCTAAACGGTGACAGGCATAGACGAGCCCGCCGAAGTGTTTTGAATGGAGGCTGCATTGGTTCTGCTTGGAGTGCTCTGGCTGGCGATGTGGCGGTGCGGCATGGCTAGAACAAACCACTCGGCAATGAGGCATGCCAGCATTCCCATCAGCAACCACCACCAGGAGTTTTGTCCGCCAATTCTGGCACCCTCCACGCTGATAGTCTCGCCTGGCCCGATCCAACGGATGCCCTCCGCGTTTTTCAAGCGTGCGGCAAACGACGAGGCATCCAGAATCTGTGGCTGCGATTCGCGGGATGGTCCGTTAGCTGCAATCGATAGCCGCCACAGTGGTGCTGTTCGCTGAGAAGCCTCCGGTTGCTCTGGCTTGGTGGCCGTTACGGTGTAGAAGCCACGCTGCGTGAGATCGCGCAGGAGAATGCCATACGCATCCCCGCCGAGTGCTTCGATGGGGAGCGATTCCTCGCGGCCGTTGGGGCGCGTAAAACGAATGGTGGCGTGGCGGTCGCGGGGGGCAAGCGGGATGGTGATCGTGTCGACCGTGTCGACCGTGCGGTCTGGCAGGGTGTCGGCCAGCATCCCTCGCAGGAGTCGGTCAAACATCAGCATCGCATTCGTCTTGGGCAGCGTGTTCCACGGACTCACCATGCCAGACGCAACCCAGAGCACATCGCCGCGGCCCAGCCTTCGGGAAACCAAATACGGCTGGCCGTTGTCAAACGACGCAAGCACTCGCGGCGCAACGCTGTCGGGCGTCTGTTGAGAAGCGTCGTCGGCAGTCTCATCGGTTGCCCACACAAGCCATGCGGGACTGACGGTCTGGAGTGCCTCGCGGGCCAAGCTCATGCGGCTGCTGTCTTCTTGGGTGAGCCGTCCTGCCGCTTCCATGCTGGCAAAGTCTGCCAGTTCCTTGGCCAGCTTTTCACGTTGCTGTTTCGCATCAGTAACGCGCGCTCGCTCAGCATCGCGAGCAATTTCAACGGTCGCGGGGCTGGCATCACTCACGACGGCCTTGAAGAAGAGCGGGCCGCCGTAGAGATCGGCCAGCTGTTCGTCGGGAACGCCCGGCAGGCGAAAGAGGAGGTCGTCTTTCATCGTGCGCCAGTCAAGGAAAAATGGCTTCAGTTCACCGACTTCATTTGGGAGCGTGCCGACCGTGCCAGTAATTGGCAGCGGGAGGATGCCGCGGCCATCCATCCAGCCCTCGCGGTTCCATTCATCGGCGTCAAAATCGGCCCCAGCGGCGATTACCAATTGTCCTCCTTGAACCACGAACTGTCGGAGCAGATCCACAAGAGGTGCCGGTGATCGCACGCCAGCGATCACCACCATGCGAGCATCCTCGAGCAGGTCTTTGGTGACCTCATCAATCCGTACATGACGCACCTGCACGAGCTGTCTGCCCGCATCGGCTCGTGAAACGACCGGTGCGAGGAGGCGACGAATGTGGCGAGTTTCGCCGTAACGATTGCGGCTGGGCTGCTCGCCGTCAGCGCCGAACTGATCGATAAACACAATCGGCAGCGCTGCCACGACCGGCACCATCATGGTGCGGCTGTCGTCTTCGGGCAGGCTGTCGGTGGGCAGCGACACCATCGCGGAGGCAAACGTGGGTCGGCCAGGCTCTGGCGAGGCATCAAAACGGTGCACAAACGTCACCTCTCGTGATTGCCCTGGCTCGAGGTCGACGGTCTCTGTGGCAACTTCCGTAGCGTCAATCGCAAGTGAAACCTGCACGTTTGGGCGAGGCGACGATCCCTCGTGGCAGATCACGGCGGTGAACGTGGCAGAAGCCTCCACGTCGGCAACGCCGTCTTCTAGATAAAGCGACTCCACCCATGTGTTGTCGTTGCTCTCCCCGTCGGCACCGGGGCCTTGCAAGGCATTCTCCTCCGAGACAACAGACACAACTTGCATTTCCGGAACGGCTTTGGTCATGAGCCCCGAAGCGTCGGTCGGCCAATTCACCGCCTGCTGGTCTCCGATGAACACAACCCGCTTATCAGGCACCTCTGGGGCCAGCGCGGCGGCCTGTGCAGCCAAGTCGACAGCGACGGCAGCACTCCCCGCGCGATCTACCAATCCAATCGCGTCAATGGCTTCCAAGGCGTCTTCTTTGGTTCGCTGCGCGTCGAAACTCACTGTGCCAGCAGAGCCGCACAGTGGCAGCACCGACATGCGACTGCCCAGCGGCAGGCGATCGATGAATTCCTTGGCTCTGGTGCGGGCATCGTCGAGCAGCGTTGTGCCACCGAGTCGCTCGCGGCCCATGCTGAGGCTGTTGTCCAGAACGAGGATGGCGTGCACTGGCCCGCCGCCACTGGCCGCGCCAAAGCGGGCGGCTAGAAATGGTCGCGCGATTGCCAGTCCGAAGAGGGCCACCGCCGCGGTGCGCAGCGACAAGAGGAGCAGGTCACGAAGCTGGAGCAAGGATCGGCTGCGGCTGGATGCCTCCAGCAGAAAATCCATAGCCCCCCAGTCGATCTCGCGAAACCGGCGACGGTTCAGCAGGTGAATCACGATCGGTGCCGCTGCGGCGATGAGGCCGGCGATCGCAAACATCTGGGCGCCTGGGAGGAATGTCAGCATGGTGGGTGTGCTTTGAATCTGTTGACGCAGGTGGCATCGCTCGTGCTATGCCTATTCGGGTCTGAAAGTGCCGGGGAGTCAGGGCTGAAAGGGTCAGGGCTGAACGCTTGAAAACTGTTGCCGGAGGCCATCGATCGGGCCCTCTTGCAGGATTGGCAGATAGCGGTTGGGAATGGCGAGAATAAAGACCGCTACGCTGGTGCTGTAGAGTTCGCCCGGCTTGCCGCCCACCTGCCCCTGTGCGGCCCACTTGCCATTGTGGGCTGGATTCTTTGGATCCAACTGCTGCGAGGCCACGAGGCAGTCTCGCAATTTCGGGTAGTGGTCTTTCCATCCCTTCCCGCCTACTTGGTAGAGCGACTGGCCGATGTAATTGAGCGTGTAGGGATCGAATGGCATCGCGCCGTTGTGCTGAGCCTGCGGCTTCACTGCGGCGATCGCGGCCGTGACTGGCTCCATGCTCTTGGGAATCCGCCAGTCATCGTACTGTCCAAACTCCTGCAGGCAGACAACGCCAGCGGCCGCCATCGCTACGGTGGCGTTGCCACCTCCGATGGAGTAGCAGAACTGCCCCGGGCCTTTCTGCAACTCGGACTCCGGTGCATTGCGGTTGCCGTGCTTGGGATGGTAGTGCCGCCGCACCTGCCGGATGGCGCGATCGATCACCTCGGCCGGGATTTCCAAGCCGCTGTCAACGGCGCTGCGCAGTGCCTTGGCTTGCATGACGCACAGGCTCAGATCGCCGTCTCCCGGTTTGGCGACATATGACCAACCGCCGCCCGGGCCCTGCATGCGAGCGATGAGCTTGAGTGCTCGATCGAGCGTTCGGCCAACGAGTGGATCGGGTGTCATGCCGTAGGCCTGCCCGAGTACAAACGTGGCCAGTCCGTGGTTGTACATGTCGCGATTGCCGTCGGCCATGTTGAGCAAGCCGCTGGGCTTTGCGTGCGTGGCAATGAAAGCCAAGGCGCGGTCGACGTTCTCGCCATACCTCCCCACACCTGGCATGTGCCCGGCAGACAAAAAGGCGAGTGCGCCAACGCCGACGAGACCGAGATCGTTCGACTCCCAATTGCCTGCGGCTGTCTGGTTGGCTGCGAGCCACTCAAGGCCGCGATTGAGAGCCGCCTCGCTTTCGGGAGTGATCTCCCAGTCGCCCCCCTTGAATGCCGGTTGGCCTGACGCATTGGCTGCGCCCAGGCACAACAAACCGACCACACCCATGGCTAGAACCGCGATTCCTTTTTTTCTTCCGGCGAGTCTCTTCATAGGAAAATCAAACGGCCGTTCAGTGAATCAGGGGAAGCATGCAGGGGAATAGGCAGATGAATACTTCACTATGACCGCCGCATGAGTTCGGTTACCTCATCTGGGGACGAATTCCAAAAGATCGCGAGTGGGATCGGCTGGCCCTCGGCCCGAAAGAGCCCAGATACGGTCGCCGTGCCAAACCATGGGCCCCAGACTTGTCCCCAGATGGAGCCCCAGATTGGGAGAGGGATCTTTGAGCGTTGGGAACGCTGCCCTGTGGCGTATCGTGCCTGTGTTCGAATCCAGCCACAGGAAGACTGGCTGGCACAACGGCTCCTTTTCCATCCGCTCGCGGACGGCCACCAATACGCCCTCCTGCTGGCTGACGAGGCACGCATCCAGCATGTCGTTTGAATCCACCCGCCATTTCATCGCTCCGTCGGCCACGTCGATCGCCACCCAGCCGGTCGTTGTTTCGACCACCAGCAATTCTGTTTTTTCCGCAGGGAGCGAGACAATGCCCAACGCGCGGCGAACGCCAGGCATGCTAATTTTCCACGCCACGCGGCCCTGTGCGGCATCCAGAGCGAATACGGCTGGCACTCCCGGTTGCACCACGAATAACTGGCCGTCGGCGACGATCGGCGGCTGGCTGGCTTGGAACATCCAGAACGAGTCCACCGCAGCGGGTACCCAGAGATCCCGCCGCACCCAGCGGACGTTGCCTGCGTGATCGCAACTGATCGCACTGCCACCGCACGTAATCGCATATCCACCCTCGATTAAACTCAGTTGGCAGTCTCGCTGCTTCCACCATCCGTTGCGAAGGGAGACGAGCGGCTGCTCCCGAAGCAGCTGTCCAGAGTTAGCATCAAACGTGGCAAGAGCAATCGAATAGTCATCGCCCACTGGCGTTGCAGTGCAGGCACAGATGGCCTGTTGAAAGAGGATGGGATCGGAGACGATGAAAGCCCCTGGGCGAGGCTTTGTCTCCCATGCGATCGCGCCACCGGCAAGCAGAATCGCGGTGAGAGTCGGCCCCATTTTCCTGAGCCGTCGTACGTAGGCGTGGGTGGAGGTAGCGATCGGCCGCATTGCCTGACCCGGCCATTCGTGCGTGAGCCCTGCATCGCCGCCGAGGCCGGCCCGCCACTCCAACTGACCGGATTGCGAGTGGTAGCTGGCCAGCTGAAAGCGATTGCTGATCAGCAGCCTGCCTTCCAGAGGGAGCATGGCTGTCTGCCGTGCTCCCCAGTCGATCGATGAGGCACCCCAGCCCGGACCGCCCCGCTGATATTCCGGGGGCATGCCGCCCGGGTTATTACCCACATCCGCTTCCAATCGTCCCCGAACAGTCGGATCGTAATCCCGTGGTGCGGGGAGGGCCGCAGGAGCTTGGACGGTCGTGGCCAGCATCTGCTCGCCGCCGGCCAGCGAGTCTGCAACGCGTTGGGCAGCGAGAAGGCGGTCCTTGAGCGCCGGGCTTGCCGTGCGTTGGGCCAGCCGGTATCTGTTCTGCGCGGCGACCACATCGCCTCCCGAAAGGCTTCGATTACCCAGCCAAAGATGCGATTCGGCCGCCGCTTCTGTGCCGAAGTATTCAACGGTCGATGCCTCCACGCCGCGGGCATCAGCCGCGTCGATCGCCTGTCGCACGCGGAGGCTGCCACGCTCGCCAAAATCGGCACGCATCACCTCTTGGAGCTTGGGGAGTTCGCTCATGGCTGCGGCCACTGTCACCGGCAGGCTTGTCAAAAGATCGGCATCGAGGCGATCGGGTAGCAATCCTAACGTTCTGTCTGCCGTGGCGGCGCAGAGCATCTCGCAGAGATGACTGTAATCCTCACCATCGATCGCGGCGACGAAATCTGCAGAGACGTTCAAGCCTTCTTTACTCGGCTCGGCGACGAGCGGATGCCGCCACTCTGGAAGCAAGCCAATGCGCGGTGTGAGTGCTCCCAATGGCACGGCATCGGAGCTAGCGAGTGAATTGCCTGCGATGGCTCGAGCCCAGGCGAAGAAAGGTGAGTTGCTCGGCAGATCAGCAAACCCAAAGAAGGCCAGGCGGACCAAAAGCTCATTCAAATCGTCCCATCGTTGGCCCAACGCGAGTTCAAGTACTTCACGGCGAGCGAGCGATTCAGGGAAGAAAAGATAGGGAGCATTACACATGAGCGGGCACGTTTGCTGCGCATGGGCCACCTGAGAGTAGCAGCGGGGCTTGCCTTCATCGGAAAGAATCAAGCCCAGATCCTCATACAGCCTCGCCATCCGCGTGGCCGCATCGGGATCGGTCCAGACCGGTGCCAGCATCGCAATTTCATTGAGGAGCCGCAGGCGGTCATCCAGAGGCATCTTTATCAGCAGGCTGTCCTGCCAGAGGAACGCCAGCAGCTCAATGGCTAAATCCTTACGACAGTTGCAGGCCAACCGGCGTAGAGCGCAGGCTCGCAGCCACGGTTCCGCGTGCGCAGCAGGTGGCCTGGCATTGGTGGCCGCCTCTCGCCATGCGGGAAAGGCTGTTACTTCAGGGAGTTCGACCGCTGCGTTTTTTAAGTCGACCGGGGCGAGCGATTCCAGGATCTCACACCGAATCACCCGGATGTCTCGCACGACCATCGTTCGCCGCGAGGGGTGCGCAGCGGCCTGCAGCCCAATCGACGCAAATGCTGGAGTCGCTATCGGACCAAACGCCTGCGCCCAATGCACGCCATCGTCGCTCACTGAGCATCGCAAGATTCCGCCGCACTGGCTCACTTTCAGCCACGCCTTTTCGCTGACGAATGCGATCGGCCGTTCGTGAGGCAGCCCTGGCCCGTCAATCTGATTGTTGCCTGGGGCAGGAGTCGGCTCCAGTTGCATGAGAGATTTGTTCTGCTGGTTGGCCACACATCTCAAAAGGTGTAGCGGCTTGCCTTCGGCGTCTCCCAGGCAGATGCCGACGCCGGGAGCCAGAGATTGGATTTCAAACACGATCTCATGGAGCCCTCCATCAGGCAGGGCAAATGCGGCCCAGACGGGTTGTGGATTTTTCTCAGCCACGAGTTCCACGCCACCACCAGGAAGTTCGTTGAACGTGCCGCCGGGCTGGGTGTTTTGGAGCCACTGCTGTTCTTGCAACGCAAACGAGTGAGTTGGCGAATCGCGGTGGGGCCATGTGTTTGGAGGGAGTGGCACCGCGCGTGTCATCGCAATGCCTTGCAATACGCAAGTGCCCTCAAAATAAATGTCGGTGGGAGGAGCGGCCATTGGGGCCTCGACGATCCGTACGTTGCCACGGGAGAGCGTGAGCAGGCCGTCGTCATGTCGCAACTCGAAGATTGCTGGCTCCTTGGGCTTGAGATGAGTGCGGATCATGCGTCCATCGTCGGTTGCGACGAGCCTGAATCCGGTGGGCAGCGGCTCGGTGCCTAGGCGGGTGGTGGCGTACGCGGCCCACGGGCCCGCAGGGCCGTACGAGTCCAGCGTGATCCCCGACGCGCCTGCCCAAAAATGCATCCGGAAAAGCGAAAGGTCTTTGACGGCCATCCGCAGTGAGGTGCCTGCAGCCAGCGGGGCCCGCAGTTGAACCACGCCATCAAATTTTCCACAGGCAATAGCGTTGATGGGCTCCACACCAAATGTACTGGGGCGTCCAGCCACAGGAGAGAACCATCGCTTGAGGCCCTCGGCTGCCAATGTCGATTCGACCGCCACTGGCATCGTAAACAACGCTCTCGGTGAAGCCGGGGCATCTGCCAAAGCGTCTACGTCGATCGTCCACGGATCGTTCTGTCGTGCATCGGGCTCAGACGGCGTGGCGGCCACGGTGGCTGGCGGGGTACTCGGGA
>Ga0114966_10002461_pt1 | contig 16528 bp, 17 predicted proteins | sample M_130207_XF_Meta_FD_87029 | JGI IMG/M metagenome (GOLD analysis project Ga0114966, IMG submission 87029) | Freshwater microbial communities from Lake Montjoie, Canada to study carbon cycling - M_130207_XF_MetaG | ecosystem: Environmental > Aquatic > Freshwater > Lake | place: Lake Montjoie...
GAGAAGCCAGACCAGCCCGATTGCGATGAGGGGTGCGAAGCCGCCAGCAACGCACACCATGGCAACGGCGAAAGCAATCCCGTAAGCGAGAGTCGCGTAGCGGATGACCTTGAGGCGAGCAGCACCGTCAACAAGGCGGAACTGAGCCAAGCTGAGCAGCAGCAGACCCAGCCCTCCCAACGGGTAGACAATCAGGAGTGAACCGGTGCCAGCAAGGGCGATCATCTGACTTGAGGCCACGACCTCGGTGACGAACCCAGCAAAGAAAATCACCGCAAGGGCAACGGCCATCGGCCAAGCTCGACTCTTGAGCGAACTCGTGGCCATTTCAGCACGCAGTTCGCCGCGCTGGCGGGGTGCGGTGGGTTGGGCTGAATCGAGTGTGTCTCCGGCGGCAGCCTGATCGCCGTCACGTGCGTCCGTAACTGGCTTAGCGGCGCGGGGCGAAACGAATCCCCACGGGTCGTCTTCTTCCGAGCCTGACATGTCGACACCCTCACTGATCTATATAAGTCTGCGGCATGTAGAGCGCGGAAGGTAACTCACTGCCATTTGAGAGGGAAGGCGATGATGGGATCGTCGACTACTCCCTAAGACTTGAATACGATACCAGACCCCGGCACCGCCGCTTTTTCCGTTGTCCAAGCCGCAGCTCTGGTCATCCGAACTCGACGGTAGGCACTGGAGACCTCCGCGAGCGCACCGACTCCACGCAACTGAGCAGGGCAGCGGCGAGTTCTTCCTCGCGACCCTCGAAGCGTGGGGTCGGCACAGGAATGCTGACAGCCACCGCTTCACCGGGCACCGAGGTGAGCAGGGCTCCCACAGCGCAGATACCTTCCGACTGCTCCTCACGGTCGTAGGCGACGCCGCGGCCTCGGACACCTGCGAGTTCAGTGCGTAACGCTCGCACAGAGGTGATCGTGTGGGGCGTGTAACGCTCAAGGGTGCCCGCGAGCACACGATCGAGGTCGACCGGGTCCATGGCGGCCAGCATGGCCTTGCCGTTGGCGCACGCATGCAGGGGAAATGCGTGCCCCACTGCACTCACAGCACGCAGTCGGTGATCGGCGACCACCTGATCGAGAAACACTGCGCGATCTTCCTCAAGAATCGACAGGTCGACGGTTTCGTTGACCTCGCGTGAGAGTGCCTCGAGAAAGGGCCGCAACTCCGAGAGCACACTGCGTCGAGCCGAGAGCGACATCGCAATAACCTCGGGTCCAAGTCGGTACGGGCCGCGAGGCCCGAGCGCAGTGACGTAACCGAGTTGCTCAAGTGCCAGCAGCAGTCTGCTGACAGTTGAACGGGGAAGATCGACCCGCTCACCGATGACGCTCTGCGTGAGACCGCCTGGGTGCCCTTGCAGACTGCGCAGAATGTCAGCGGTGCGGTTGAGCACCTGAATTCCGGATCGAGCGTCGGTCGGGCTGCTCATGCCAGCCCGACCGACGGAATGTCGATTCCCACTACTGCTCGCGAGGATGCGCGATCGCCACCAGCATGAGGGTGTCGGTGTCGGCTCGGTTCGCGACCGATCGCACCTCGCCCTCGTTCATGTGCAGCGAGTCGTACTTGCCCAGCACGTAGTCGGTGCCGTCGACCGTGACCACCATCTCGCCCTCGAGCACGACATAGATCGACTCGGCGCGCACCGCAGACTCGTCGACGGTAGCGCCCGGGTGGTAGACCGACAGGCCCACCCAGTGGGCCGTGGTGTCGCTCGCCTCGTGGCCCTGCAGTCGAAACGCGTCGACCGAGTGGTGCAGCGGTGGGTCGTAGGTGGGAGCCTCGCTGAACCTGGTGAACTCGGCCATGGTCAGGCCTGCCCGTTCTCGAGCCGGTACTCGCCGGTGGGGTCGATCATGGCGACCAGTCGCACGATGCAGCCATCGCCGCCCACCCAGCGCCACGGGAACGCGGCGAAGGTGACGCGCTTGCCGGTGACGGCGTCGAGGTCGCCGCCCACGTTCTCGAAGCCGTAGATGCCCTTGCTGAGGATCGCCCGGTGGCACGGCTCCCACTCGGGAAAGTCGTCAAGCACCTTGCGGCCGGTCTCCTCCTCGTACTCCTTAACAGCCCAGGGCAGCAGGCCACCGGTGGCCTCCGAGGGTCCGTGCGGGCCAATGGCCGTGGCGAGCGGGTGGTCGAGGGCCTGGGTGTCAGTGCCTACCGCCTTGACGTTCATGTCGGCGAACCACTCGCCGGCCTCCTTGTAGAAGCCGGGGGAGTACGCGTAGTACTCGGCACTGTCGGCGTACTTGTGGTGCCATCCGGTGTTGACGAGCACGATGTCACCGGCGCGAACAGGGGTGATCTTGCTGGCCGCGTCGAGGTCGGCGCCAGTGACGACCTCCCACTTGCCCTTGGGAATGTCGAGCACCACGCCGGTGCCAAAGAAGTTGTGCAGCGGGATCTCGTGCAGGAGGGGGGTGTTCTCGATCACGTGGCCGGGAGCGTCGATGTGCGTGCCCGAGTGCATCACCGTGGTGATCTTCTGGGTCAGAACGCGACTCTTCGCCATGCCGTGCAGGCGCTCAATCTTGACGTCTTCGAAGTAGGGCCAGGCCGGAACTCCGTGCCCCCACGGGTGGGACAGGTCGAAGAATTGAATATCGGCTTCCTTGGGGCTCACGGGCCAGGTCCAGGTCATGACGATTCCTCTCGTAGGTGGTGCGGCGATTCAGTGGGTGGCTAGTGCTGGGAGCGTGCGTGGAGCTGTGTGCTGACGTGTGCGGCGAGCTCGGCGGCAGCCTTCTCGCGGCGACCCTCGGGCCAGGTGAGAAAGCCCTGGCCGCTCTTGGCGCCGAGGTCACCTCGTTCAATGAGGGTGGTGAGAATCGGGTTGGCGAAGGTGTCGGTACTGAGACTGGGCAGCACGGCCTCGTGAATCGCGCGCGTGAGGTCGAGGCCGACGTAGTCGGCGGTTTCGATGGGGCCCATCTGTGCGAGTCGCAGACCCATGGTGTTGCGGCACACGAGGTCGGCGGTTTCGGCATCGCAGACGCCATCGGCCACGAGAGCGATGGCCTCGCGCCACAGCGCGTGCTGCAGCCTGTTGCCCACGAAGCCGGGCACGTCGCGCTCGACGCGCACCGCGAGCTTGCCAAGGTGCTCGAGCAGGGCCACGGTGCGGTCGATCACCTCGGTTGACGTGCGCTGGCCGCGCACCACCTCGACGATCGGAATGAGGTCCGGCGGGTTCCACCAGTGGGTGCCGACCACTCGGTCGGGGGCGGTGGCAAACGCGGCGATGCTCGTGATGGGTAGCACCGAGGTGTTGGTGGCGATGATCGCCCGCTCGGTGAGCTCGCTGATCGCAGCGATGAGCTGCTGCTTGGCCCCGAGATCCTCAATGATGGCCTCGGTGATGAAGTCGCTGCCTTCGATGGCTTCGGCGAGGCTCGTGCTCGAGGAGACCGTGCCCGCTGTCGGCGACTCTGAGGCCATCTGGCTCGCAACGGCGACTGCGCCCTCGAGCAACTCGGCGTTGGTGTCGTGCAGCACCACGTCGGCGCCACCCCGAGCGATGATGCCCGCGATACGCCGGCCCATGAGTCCGGCCCCCACCACGGTGGCGAGGCGGACGTCTCCGGGGAGGGCGGGCTTCAGCACGCGGTATACCCGCCGTCGAGGTAGAGCACCTGGCCGGTCACAAACTTTGAGGCGTCGCTGAGCAGGTACAGCAGGGCGCCCACGAAGTCATCGGGCTCAGCAAACCGCTTCAGCGGAATGCGCGCGAACATCGCCTCGCGGGTGGCCCGACCCTTCTCGTCGTCGGCGAACATCCACGCGGTGAGTTCGGAGCGGAAGACCGTGGGCGCAATCGCGTTCACGCGAATCTGCGCGCCGCCCCACTCGGCCGCGAGCGTCTTGGCGAGCAGGTCGACCGCCGCCTTGGAGGGGCAGTAGGCCGAGTAGCCCGACCCCAGCCCCAGCTTGCCGCGGGTTGAGGACACCAGAATGACGCTGCCGCCGCGGTTCTGCTCGAGCAGCACCCGGCCCACGGCCTGGCAGAGCAGCCACGAGCCCTTGACGTTGGCGTCCATGACGCTTTCCCACGTCTCGACGTCCATGTCGGTGATCAGCCCTACCTTGTTCATGCCTGACGCCACGAGCATCCCGTCGATTCCGCCGAAGGCGTCGACCGCGGCCGCGGCGATGGCCGCTGCGTCGTCGGGGGTTTCAGGACGACGCATGACGGTGACCACGTTGCTGGCGTCGACGCCGGCGTCGGTCAGCTCGCTGACGAGTTCGCCGAGCGCCGTCGCGTTTCCGCCCGCGAGCGTGACCCGCGCGTCCGCCGCCGCCAGCGCTCTGGCCGCGACGCTTCCGAGCGAGCCGGTGGCGCCGGTGATGAGGATCGATCGTCCCTGCACCGAGAAGAGGTCGAGGGGATTGGTCATCGCCGTGGACATCAGGCCTCCTGGTCAGGGTCGGTTAGTCACCGTGATCCTACAGAGTGGGATGGCTCTCCCGATAGATGGGAGAAAGATAAATGTTCCGAGGTCTGGCCGATGGGCCGTGAGCCCTCAGGCGGGATCGAGCACGAAGTCGACCTCACAGTGCAGCAGGCCGTCGTCGCCGGGGTTGAACTCGACGATGAGCGAGTCCTTCACGCCGAACACGGGGTCGCTGTCGAGAAACTCGCTGCGCTTGTCGAACACGTGCGTGGCGACCGACCTGAACCCCGGCGCGCTCGCCTTGACATGGATGTGGGCTGGCCGCATCGGGTGCCGAGCGGTCGCAACGAGCATGGCGCCGACCGGCCCGTCGGCGGGGATCGGGTAGGGGGTGGGCCTGATGGTGCGAATCGCATAGCGACCCTCGTCGTCGCTGCGATAGATCCCTCGCAGGTTGGTGGGGGGCTGCACGTCGGGCTGCTGCACGGCGTAGAACTGGTTGGCCGAGTTCTGCCACACGTCGAGCACCGCGCCGGCGATGGGCGTTCCGTCGGCACTGAGAACTCGTCCTGAGACGATCGACTCTTCGCCGTCGTCCTCGAATTCGATCATCGATTCGCCGAACCCTCGCTCGGGCGAGCCAGGGACATAGAAGGGACCCAGCACCGTGGGCTCGGTGACACCGGCCGTGTCGCTACCGTGGTTGATCATGTCGACCATCATCGACAGGCCCAGCGTGTCGGACAGAAGAATGAACTCCTGGCGCACGTTGTCGCTGATCTGACCGGTCGCGGTGAGGAACTGGATCGTGGCCATCCACTCGCCCTCGGTGAGGCGCACCTCGCGTGCGAAGGAGTGCAGGTTGCGCACCAGCGCCTGCATCAGTTGGCGGAGCCGCGCATCGGGCGTCTTGCCAAATCGGGCGACGACGTCGTTGGTGAGTTCCTGCTCGGTCATGCGCTGCATGGTCAGACGTCCTCTGTGTCGGGGGTGGGGGGCGTGCCGGGTGGTGGGTCGCTGAGGGTTGCTGGGAGCGGGGTCACAAGCCGCAGACCCGTTGGGAACAGCTGAAGGCGTCCGCCGCGCGAGATGAGTCCCCAGAGTCCCTTGGGCGCGAAGAGAACCATGCCGATCGCAACGGCGCCGAGAATGACTAGGTACCAGACGCCAATATTGCCGAGCCACTGCTCGAGGGCGAAGAAGACGACGGCGCCGAGAATTGGTCCCTCGATGGTGCCAATTCCGCCGATAACAACAATGAAGATCATGAACGCCGTGTACTTGATGCTGAACACGCTGTCGGGCTGCACGTTGAGGGTGCTCATGGCCAGCAGCACGCCAGCGAGCCCACAGCCCATGGCGGACACGACCCACACGATGCGCTTCGACAGAGTCACGTTGACCCCCAGTGTCGACGCGGCCGTCGCGTCGTCGCGCACGGCGGTGAATCCGGTGCCCAGCCGGGATCGCAGCAGCAGGTAGGTCACGACCACGCTGACAACCACGGCAGCCAGGGCAATCCAGTAGATGGTGGCAATACGAATCTCCGGCTTGTACCCCTTGAACACGCTCAGTGAGATGCCAGATCCGGCTCCGAGAGATTGCATCTGCGTGGTCACCAGTTTGATCACCTCGGCGATAACCCAGGTGCCGATAGCGAAGTAGCCACCCGACAGGCGAAAGGCGAGGAAGGAGACCAGGTACGCGATCACACCTGAGATCACCAGCGCGAGCGGAATGGCCACCAACAGACCTACGCCCAGGATGTCGGCGGCGTACACGATGCCGTAGGCCCCGATGCCGATGAAGGCCTGCTGGCCAATCGACACCATGCCGGCGTAGCCAGCGAGTAGGTTCCACATCGTGCCGAGGATGATGTAGATGAACAGGGTGACTAGGTTCTGCTGGTTTCCTTTGGTGAGGAAGGCGAAGGGCCCGATCGCGAGGGTGACGATCAGCACCACCGACACCGCGAGGCCCACGTACGACGATCGAGTCGACCTGCGCACGCGAACGAGCCGCTCAGGCTGTGAGGGCCGCGCTGGCTGCGAGGGTGTTGTCACGGCGGCACTCATCCGTTCACCACCTTCGGGAAGAGGCCGGTTGGCCGGAAGGCAAGCACGGCTAGGAACACGAGGTGACCCAGCAGCACGCCCGACGAGGGAAAGGCCTGCGCGCCCACTGCCTGGGAGATTCCCAGGATCATGCCTCCGGCCAGCGTGCCCCACAGCGACCCCAGACCGCCGATGATGACGGCCTCGAAGGCGAAGATGAGGAAGACATCTCCGGAGTAGGGGTTGAACTGGGTACGCATGCCGATGAAGACGCCGGCAAGCCCCACGATTCCGAGGGCGATCGCGGTCGCCAGAGAGTTGATGCGCCGATGATTGATGCCCATCAGAGTGGCGGCCTCACGGTCGTCGCTCGTGGCTCGCATTGCGCGGCCGGTCGTGGTTCGCGCTAGGTACTGCTGAAGCGCGGCGATGACGAGCACTCCGACGACGAATGTGATGAGGGGAAAGACGCCAATGGCGATGTCGGGTGTGAGTTGGATACTTGCTCCGGCGAGGTCGCCGATCTGGATGCTCTTGTTGTCGGCGGTGAACACCTCGAGAAGAGCGTTCTGGATGATCACGGCCAAACCGAAGGTCACCAAAATCGGTGCCAGTGCCTGCTGGGTTAACGCCCTGTTGAGCAGGGTGCTCTGCAGCAGCCAGCCGAGGGCCGCCATCAACGGAATCACCACGATGATGCTGGCAAAAGGCGGCATGCCCGTTTTCTGCACGAGAATCAGCCCCAGGTAGGCAGCGACGATCGCCAGCGCCCCGTGCGCCAGGTTGACCAGGCGCATGACACCGAACATCAGCGACAGTCCGGCGGCGAGCAGCGCATAGAGCCCGCCCAACAGCAGGCCCTGCACCACAGCATTGCCCCACTCCATCAGTAGCTCCCTAGATCCCGAAGTACGCCGAGGCGATCTGGTCGCGGCTCAGCACTGATGGTGGACCCTCGAGGACGGTGCGCCCTTCGAGGAGGCACTGCACCCGATCGGCCACCTTCATCGCTTGGTTCACATCCTGCTCGACCACCAGAACAGTGGTGCCCTGGGCGGTGATGCTGGGCAGTGCGGCGTAGATCTGCTCGACTACCACGGGCGCGAGTCCGAGCGACACTTCGTCGAGCAGCAGGAGTCGCGGGTTGCTCATCAGCGCCCGCCCGATGGCCGCCGTCTGCTGCTCTCCACCTGACGCATTGGTACCTAGCCTTGAGCGCCGGTCTGCGAGCAGCGGAAAAGCGTCGTATACCGACTTCAAGTTCCACGGGCCCGGCCTCTTGGTGTGCGCCCCCACGCGCAGGTTCTCCTCCAGTGTGAGGCTGGGAAAAATGCGGCGTCCTTCGGGAGTGAGCGCAATTCCGAGTGCCACCCGTCGATGTGCCGCCAGGGCCGACAGGCTAGTGCCGTCGAAGCGAATGTCGCCAACACCGGGCTGGTTGAGGCCGGCGATGGTTTTGAGCAGAGTGCTCTTTCCGGCGCCGTTGGCCCCGATGACGGCCAGCGTTTCTCCCTCGGCTACCTGCAGTGACAGGCCGTACAGGGCTTGGAAGTCGCCGTAGAACACATCGATGGCATCAACTTCGAGCAGGGCCATTAGGCCGCCCCGCCCTGATCGATGTTGAAGGTGCTGCCGAGGTACACCTCGACCACCTCAGGACTTCGCATCACCTCGTGAGGGTCGCCAATTGCGAGAATGCGGCCCTCGGCCAGACACATGAGCCGATCGACCACCGACACGAGAGCGTGCACGATGTGCTCGATCCACACCACCGTTACTCCGCTCGCCCGAAGGTTTCTAATGGTTTCAACCAAGGGGGGGAGTTCCTTATCGGTGAGCCCGCCAGCGATTTCGTCGAGCAGGATGAGCTGTGGGTTGGTAGCCAGGGCGCGCGCGAGTTCGAGCCGTTTGCGGTCGAGGAGGCGTAGTTGTCTGGCAGGAGTTGAGGCGAGGTGGAGCAAGCCCGCGACCTCGAGCGAGTGGTAGGCGCGGTCATATCCAGCCTGGCCCCGGGTGCGGCCGGCGAAGCTTGACCCGACGTACACATTCTCAAAGACGGTCATGTCGGTGAAGGGGCGAGGAATCTGGAATGACCGGGCGATGCCGGCCTTGGCCCGCTCAGCAGCCTTGAGGCGGGAGATGTCGCGACCATCGAAGAGGATGCTCCCGGAGTCGGCCTCGACCACACCGCCGATGAGGTTGAGCAGCGTGCTTTTTCCGGCACCGTTGGGACCAACGATGCCGAGGGCCTCACCGGCACGCACCTCGAAAGAGATGTCGTCGGCGGTGATGACCCGGCCAAACTTTTTGGACAGGCCGCTCACGCTCATGAGCGCGGTCTGTGTCATGCGGACTCCGATTTCTCACTGGCGAGCCCGGCCGCCCCCTTGAGGGGACGGCCGGGCATCCGTCGTTGCTGTGCGGGTCGATCAACCGGCAGGAAGCGCCTCAGCCTTTCCACCGAGCGGGATGTCGAGACCCCTTGTCTTCGCCACAGCGTTCGAGACGAGAACGAGCTCATACTTGTATGCGCTCCCGGCGGGAGCAAGGCGCCACTGACCACCAGCGACCGGGGTGACAGCCACGTTGGGGCCGCCCTCAGGGCCGGGCTGGGTGGGGTTCCACTGCACCTTGCCGACGATCGTGTCGGTGCCGAGCGTGCTCAGCGTCTTCACGAGGGCCGCCTTGTCGGTGGAGCCCGACGTGGTGAGGGCGTTGGCCGCCACCTCGAAGAGTGCCTCGACGTAGCCGATGGGCTGGGTCCACTGCTTGCCGGTCTTCAGCTCGTAGAGGTCGCAGAACTCCTGGGGCGTGATGCCCGTGAGCGAACTCTTCGTGGGCCACGATGGGTGCCACCAGACCTCGGTCGAGAGGTTATTGCCGAGGTCGCCCAGAGCGTCAACGCTGCTCGGGAAGAGCAGGGCCTTGCCGATGGTGGCGGCCTTGGGGTTGTACCCCTGCTGCTTAGCCTGCTTCCAGAAGGTGGTGAAATCCGGAGGAATCGGCACACCGGTCAGGATCTCGTCGTTGTTCTTCTTGTAGGAGTTGATCTGGGCGGTGAAGTCCTGGGTGCCGTTGGGGTACAGCGGCGGGAACGTCAGGTCGTAGCCTGCCGCCTTGTAACCATCGGGAAGGTTGGCGCTCCACGCCTGGCCATCGGGGTCGTTCGGGAACAGTCCGCCGATCTTCTTGTTGGTGGGAATCTGGTTCCAGATGTCGACGAACGTGCCCGCGATGTCACCGAGGCCCCAGAAGAAGTGGTAGGTCCACTGGAACTTCGCATTGATGTCGCCCTTGCTGCGGCCGAGCACGTACGGCTGCCAGGGGGCGTTGTCGGTGATGCAGGGGGTTGCATTGGCCTCGCAGGCATCGGCGACCGGGTTGACGATGTCGGGAGTACCAGCGGCCATCACGATGTCGACGCCGTCGTTGTTGATGAGGTCGGCCGCGGCCTTGCCCGCCTTGGCCGAGTCGCTCTCGGCGTCCTTGACGATGATCTCGACGCCGTAGGGCTTGCCGCCGATCTGGATCGGGTTTGCCGCGAAGTACTCCTTCATGTAATCGATCACGAACGAGTCGCTCTCGCCGAAGGGTGCGAGCGGGCCGGTCTGAGGCGACACGAATCCGATCTTGACGGTGCCGGCAAGCGCCGTCTCGGAAGCCGAGGCCGAGGCCGAGGCTGACTCAGACGTCGGCGCTGGCGCCGACGTTGACGTGGTGCTGATGCTGCCGCCACCGCACGCGGTGGCGGTGAGTGCCACGGCAGCCAAAACTGCTGCCAGCGGGGCCTTCCGCCCGATCTTCATACGCTCTCCTTGAAGTAGATAGCACACCCTCGGTCGGACGACCGTGATGCGGCGTACGTCACACTATTGCTACCCATCAAGCGGGACAAGAGTCCCGCGAAATGGGATGAAACTGTTATCTAGTCGGTTCTGACGGTTCTAGTGAGATCTCTCGGGGCGCTACGCCTGCCCAGGCATCGCGTAGGAGCACCTCGATCGCTCCCCGGTCGGCCGGGCGTGGATTCACCATGGGGGTGGCGAACACGGCGTCGGCAGCCTCGTGAATGTCGGCCTCGGCCAGGCCCACTGCGCTCAGCGACGTGGGGGCGCCAATCGCCTGCTCGAGTTGCCAGATACCGGTGGCGGCGTCGGGGGCGTTGATACCAGCGGCTGCCAGTGCCCGCTGCACCCGTGACAGGGCGTCGGAGGCGTGGGCGCTGTTGTAGGCCATCGCGTAGGGAAGTACCACCGAGTGCACACCCGCGTGGGGCAGGTCGTAGTTGCCTCCGACCACGTGGCAGATCTTGTGATGAATGCCCATGCCGGCCACTCCGAGAGTCCAGCCGGCGAGCCAGGCGCCGTACAGGGCTTTAGAGCGGGCCTCAATATCGGTGGGGTTGGCCACCACCTCGGGAAGCGCGGCGGCAAGCGCGCGAACGCCCTCCTCGGCCACCAGCGTGGTGATGGGCGACGCGCCTGGGGCGTAGAGCCCTTCGACGAGGTGGGCCATGGCGTTCATGCCACTCGCAGCGGAGAGGTCGACGGGCAGCGACAGCGTGAGTTCGGGGTCGTACACCACCACGCGCGGTTGAACGCGAGGGTCGCGGCCGGTGGTCTTCACCCCGTTCTCGGTGAGGCCCCAGATGGTGGTCATCTCCGAGCCCGCGTAGGTGGTGGGCACCGCGAGAATGGGAAGTCCGCTCGCGAGGGCTATCGCCTTGGCCGCGCCAGTCGACGACCCGCCGCCCAGGCACACCACGAGGTCGGCGCCGGCGGTGGCTGCGGCATCGGCTGCCGACCGGGCCACCTCGACCGGCACATGCATCACGACGTCGGAGAAGCGGCCTGCTAGGCGCGCCCCCAGCGCGTCGGCAAGCAGGTCGGCGTAGGCGGCTTCGGGGCCACCGGCCACCAGAAGCACCCGCGAGGCGCCGAGCCGGTCAACCTCTGCGGGAACAGTGTCGAGGCTGCCCGCCCCGAACACCACCCGCATAGGCGCGCTCTCATGCACGAAGCCGCCCACGACCGCTGCAAAGTCGATGCTCATGGCCGGCCACTCTCTCCCATGGCGCTCATCTCGCGAAGAAGTGAGAGCTCAACCGACGAGGGTGCCTCGGTCACGCTGAGGTCGGCCGCGATCGTGAGTGGCCAGCCGGTTGCCGCGATCGCCTCGTCGACCGTACGACCTGGGTGGAGCGACACCAGCGTGAGCTCGTCGGTATCGCTATCGGGGCGCAGCACCCCGATGTCGGTGATCACCAGTGATGGCCCCGAACCGGTCGCCCCCAGCTCGCGCCGCGAACCGGAGCCGCGGTGGTGCCCGACACTGGTGACGAAGTCGAGGTGGTCGACAAAGGCGCGCGGGTTTTGTCGCAGCACGATCACAGTGTGCTGCGCCCCGAGTGCGATCTCAGGCGCTCCGCCAGCGCCTGGAAGGCGAGTGGTGGGGTGGTCGTAGTCGCCCACCACCGTGGTGTTGAGGTTGCCGAACCGGTCGAGTTGCGCCGCACCCAGGAAACCGATGTTGATACGCCCGGCCTGAAGCCAGTAGGCGAAGATCTCGGGGCCGCTGACCACCGACACCGCGGTGTCGGCCAGTTCGCCGTCGCCGATCGAGGCCGGTGGGCGGCTGGGCTTGGTTCCGATGGTGCCCGACTCGTAGATGAGCACGACCTCGGGGGCGTGGGTACGGCGGGCGAGATTGGCTGCGGTGCTCGGAATTCCGATGCCCACGAACACCACGTCGTGGTTGTTGAGTGCGCGGGATGCCACCACGGTCATCATCTCGTCGGCCGTGGGGGCCGTGGTGCGCTCGGTCAACTCGGTCAACCCGGTCAACCCGGTCAACTCCGCGCTGTCGGTGGTCATGAGGCCTCCACCAGTACGGAGTCGACCATGCGTAGGTGCTCGGAGAAGTCGGTGGTCTCGAGGATGTGGGTGCGGATCCAGTCGGCGAACACGTCTCGGTCGCGACCCACGGCATCCCACTCGCGGTAGTAGGCGTTGTCGCGCTGGTAGTAGCTGTGCGCGTAGCTGGGGTGGGCCCCGCGCGGCACCACGGCGACAGCCGACACCACCCACGCGGGCAGCACGACGCGGACCCTGCTGTCGAACGAGTCGACCATCTCCTCGACCGTCACGATCGACCTGCGGGAGGCGAGCACGGTCTCTTTCTGAACTCCTTGGATGCCCCAGAACCCGATGTTGCCCTCGCGGTCAACCTGCTGGGCGTGGATGATGCCGACGTCGGGGTTGAGGGCCGACACTGCTGTAAGCGGCTCTCCGGTGAAGGGGCACTGCACGGTGGTGATCGTGTCGGTGTGGGCCGGCAGGTCGGTGCCCACGTAGCCCCGCATCACTCCGAACGGGAGGCCGCTGGCTCCGGCTACATACCGCACTGTCATGCCCGCGTGGCTGTGCTCCTCGATCGCGAGCGGCTGCGGGTAGGCGTGCTCCACCGCGTCTCGAAAGCGGTGCAGCGACCCAACCCCGGGGTTTCCGCCCCACGAGAACACCAGCCCAGTGGCAGTGCCCGCACCGATCATTTGGTCGTACACGATGTCAGGGGTCATGCGCACGAGCCGCAGGTTGCGGCGGCCCTGCCGGATGATCTCGTGTCCGGCAGCCATCGGAATGAGGTGGGTGAAGCCTTCGAGGGCTACGGTGTCGCCGTCGTGCACAAGCTCGGCCACTGCCTCGCTCAGGCTGGTGATCTGCGCCACGGGGTCAGCCTCGGGGGTAGAACGGTGGAATGTCGGCGTCGACGTTGACCCAGATGGCCTTGGCCTCCGTGTACTCGTGCATGGCCTCGAAGCCCATCTCGCGGCCGTAGCCCGACGAGCCCATACCTCCGAACGGTGAGCCTGGGTGGGCGCGCTTGTACGAGTTGATCCACACCATGCCGGCGTTGAGGTCGCGTGCCATCGAGTGAGCACGGCTCAGGTCGTTGGTCCACAGGCCACCGCCGAGGCCAAAGTCGACCTCGTTGGCGATGGCGAGAGCCTCGGCATCGGTGCTGAACGTCTGCACGTTCATGAAGGGGCCGAAGACCTCCTCGCACGTGACCCGGGTACCTGGCTTGGCTCGCACCACCGTGGGCTCGACGTAGCAACCGTTGGCCAATGCCGGGTCGCTGGGCGCCCTACCCCCCAGCAGTACCTCTCCGCCCTCATCGACCGCGACCTTCACAAACGACAGCACGCGATCGCGGTGCATGGGTGAGGTGAGCGGCCCCATTTCCGTGGCAGGGTCCTTGGGGTCGCCGACGCGGATTGACGCCGCGAGCGCGAGGAACTTCTCCATGAATTCATCGACCACCGCCTCGTGGATGATCAGGCGGCTTGCCGCGATGCAGGCCTGGCCCTGGTTGTGGAAGATGCCGAACGCGGTGCCCCCCACGGCCTTGGGGATGGTGGCGTCGGCAAACACAATGTTGGCGCCCTTGCCGCCGAGTTCAAGGTGGGTGCGCGTGCCGTTGGCCGCAGCCTGCGAGGCGATCATGCGACCGACCGGCGTGGACCCCGTGAAGGAGATTTTCGCGATATCCGGGTGGTTCACCAGGCGTGCCCCGGCCGTCTGACCGTAGCCCGGCAGCATGTTGATGACACCCTTCGGGAAACCGACCTCGGCCGCCAGTTCCGACACGCGCAGCGCGGTGAGGGGGGTGAGCTCCGACGGCTTCATCACCACGCAGTTGCCGGCGGCGAGTGCTGGGGCCATCTTCCAGCTCACGAACATCAGCGGGAAGTTCCAGGGCACGATGGAGCCGACCACTCCGAGCGGCTCTCGCACCACGTAGTCGAGAAATCCACGGTCGACGGGAACTACCGAGCCGAGGTACTTGTCGGCCATGCCGCCGAAGTAGCGGAACTGCGCTGCAGTGCGGGGCACGTCGAGGCCGCGCGAGTCGCGCAGCGGGTGACCGGTGTCGCGGGTCTCGAGCAGCGCGAGCTCCTCGGCGTTGGCCTCGATGGCGTCGGCCAGCCGCAGCAGGAGGCGCCCGCGGTCGCTCGCCGCCATGAGCTTCCACTCGGGATAGGCGCGCTTAGCTGCGGCGACCGCGAGGTCGACATCGGCCTCAGTGGCCTCGGCCACCTCGGCAATCAGGGTTCCGTCGTGCGGATCGAACACCTCGATGGTGCGTCCCTCGACACCGTCGGTGAACTCTCCATCGATGAACAGCTGGGTGGGCATCGACATCCGGAGCGACTTTAGAATTCGACGGGGTGAGTGGGGGCCTTGCCACTGGCGATGAGCTCGGGCAGTTCAGGGCTTCCGTTCTCCCACACCAGCAGCATTGAGCGCTTAGGCGAGTAGCCCTGGTGCCGGATGTCGGCGGGCATGGCGCACACGTCGCCCGCCTTCATGACCACGCGCGAGCGCACGGCGCCGGTGTCGCGATCTTCGACGTCCCAGGTGATCTGGTCGGAGAGCTGAAGGAACCACTCGACGCGGTCGTTGCCGTGGATGACAGGGAGGATGTACTCCTCGGTGGTCGGGCAGAAGAGCGAGTCCTTGCACACGCTGACCACCGAGGGGTTCCAGGTGACCTGCGAGCGGGCCAGGTAGCTGTAGAGGTTGAAGGCCGCGACCTCCTGCTCGAAGCCGGGCTCGGCCTCGACCAGCGGCTCATCCTGCGGCACGTCGCGGAACATGCGATTGACGGGATGGCCGTTCTCGTCGCTGCGCAGCTCCTCGTCGCCCGGAACGTTCACCATGCGGGCCGCGGCGACGCGGCGACGGGTGATGGCCGCAACGTTGTTGCCGTTCTTGACGCCGAACGCAGGGCCGGTCTCGTGGGGTGAGGCGAAGGGGTCGAAGGTGGCGTTGGTCCAGTCGTCAAGAATCGCCTTGAACTGCTCGCGGATGATGCCCGACTCAATGTTCTCGCTGTAGTCGAGCTCAGCCTTACGGTAGGAGTCGCTGTAGCGTCCGGCAAAGAGGTCGACGGTGCCGTAGTGATTCATGGTGCCGAAGATGCCGTCGAAGTTGACGATGCCGTAGAAGAAGTCCCAGGCGATGTCGCGCTGCATGGCACGCAGGAAGGCGTCGACGCTCATAACGTGGCTGCCGGTAGGCCAGCCGATGTACGCGAAGTACTCGTCGCGGCGGAAGCTGAACTCGCCGAGGGTGAAGGTGCGGTAGCCCTCGCCGCCGGGCTCCGAGGCGGTGGTGGGGGTACTGGCGTCAACGCTCATTGTGGTGTCTCCTTGAACGGTTGGTGCGCGGGCTGGGGTCTGGGGTCTGGAGGGGTCGGGAGGGGTCAGGAGGTCTGGCAGATCTCCGACCAGCGGAACTTGGTGTCGGGCCCGGCGATGGTTTGAATGAGGACGACCGACGCGGACGCTGCGCTCATGCGGTACGCAGCGCCCCGGGGGAGAAGCCCCTGGTGGCCGTGGGAGAGCACCACGCGGCCCATGCGCTCGCCCGGCTCGCCCGTAATCGCCCGCGAGCCCTCGTCACCCTCGGCGACGGTGCTCGCGAGGGTGCGGAACTCGATCTCAACGGAGCCGTCCATGCACAGCGCAAACTGGTCGTGCGACGCGGTGCGCCACTCGCTGGTGCCCTCGGCGCGCACCACCTCGAGCACGTACTCCATGTTCTTGCCCACGGCGACAAGCTCCCATGGCTTGCTGGTGCTAGCCACCTCGAAGACATTGGAAAATGCGTAGTGCCTGGGGTCGTCATTGATGAGTTCGACCCCGCCCTTGGTGTAATCGGCGAGTGAGCCGAAGACGGTCGTGTACGACGCGGCCTCGACCGCTCCGGATACGTTGGTGGGCCCGGCCATGGGTTCTCCTCGGAACTCGGTGGTCAATGATCACAAAGTGTGCGCTGAGCGAACATGCGTTCGCAGGGTGAACCTATTCGACACCCCGGGCGCCCGCGCGTCAACCCCATTCCGGAATGTACCGCGAAAACTGGTGAACCCACCTGTTCGCAGTGCGAAGGTATGTGCGCTCAGCGAACACTTGTGGTAAACCGATCCCATGCCCGTTCCCCCCGCCCCCCCCGTTCCCCCCGCTCCCCCCCCCCTGGCCCCCCCCCCCCCGCCCCAGTTCCGCCC
>Ga0114966_10002462_pt1 | contig 16523 bp, 12 predicted proteins | sample M_130207_XF_Meta_FD_87029 | JGI IMG/M metagenome (GOLD analysis project Ga0114966, IMG submission 87029) | Freshwater microbial communities from Lake Montjoie, Canada to study carbon cycling - M_130207_XF_MetaG | ecosystem: Environmental > Aquatic > Freshwater > Lake | place: Lake Montjoie...
ACTAGCCGAACACGCCCTAACGACACGAGGTCAGTCGAGGCGGAAGACGCCACCGAAAAACTTCTCTGAACCTTAATCCCCTTTTCCTGACTCCCCGCATGGAACATTTCCGGATCCCGTCTTGTCACATGCGACTTCGAGGTCTAATGTTATCCACGTTGTTTCGGTTCGTGATTTCAAGGGTTTTGTCGAGAAGGCTGGCAGACATGCGCCTCAAGCTTCAACCGGGTGACCCGGTCATCTTTCGAGTCTGCAAGACAAGCACCGATCCCGGACCGCGCGCCAAAGAAGTCCACCCCGCCGAGCATGGCGACTGGTACTCGTACCAAGTCGATAAGTTCTGGGCCGTGGCCGAAGTCTTGTCAGACGGGACCCTGAAGCTGGTGACGCGGCGTGGCAAACAGCACACGATCTCGCCCGATGATCCTCGACTGCGTCCCGCTCGTTGGTGGGAACGCTGGCTCTACCGCAGCCGCTTCCCAGCACAACCACGGCCGCTGAGCGAGATGCCGACGCCGACGGAGTGAGTGGTCGTTGGCCAAAGTGATACCTCGCGCGGTCAGTCATGAGACCTCTGAACGGTGCGGCGTAAGCCTGCCGGTTATGCCCAAGAGAGCTTACGCTCAAGAACCAAGGGGCAGACGCCACCCCGCTCAGAGATGAGTTGGATGGGTCGTCATCCTCTGCTTGAACGACCCGGCAATAGGATCACGCCAAGATGCACAACCCGCTGATTGCCTCGCTGTTTGAAGAGCTGGCGGCTCTGTTGGAGATTCAAGGGGCGAATGCGTTTCGCGTGAGGGCTTACCGCAACGCGGCGCGCACGTTGGAGAGTCTGTCCGAATCGGCGGCCGACATTGTGGCGACGGCCGGTCGCAGTCTGACGGAACTCGACGGGATCGGTCAGGACTTGGCCGACAAGATCAAGATGATCGTCGAGACCGGTGCATTGCCGCAGTTGGAAGAGCTGCGAGCGCAGGTTCCGGCCGGTGTCGTGCAGATGCTGCGCATCTCGGGACTCGGGCCGAAGAAGGTGGCGACGCTGTTTCATGAGTTGGGTCTCACGACGCTCGTCGATCTGAAAGCGGCCTGCGAATCGGGGCGTGTCGCGGAACTGAAAGGCTTCGGCAAGAAGACGGCTCAGTCGATCTTGGACGGGATCGCACATGTCGAAGAGGCGGGATCGCGTGTTTTGATTTCCATTGCCCGCTCCGCTGCCGAGGCGATCGTCAGTGATCTCGCGCAGGTGGCAGGTGTGTCCCAAGTGTCGATCGCGGGAAGTTGCCGTCGTCGCCAAGAGACGTGCGGCGACTTGGATATTCTTGCTATCGCGGAAGACTCGTCGCTCGCGATGGACCGCCTCGAACGGCACCCGCTCGTCGAAAAGGTCTTGGCGCGCGGCGAGACCAAGCAGCGTGTGCGACTGCGGGGCGGGATCGAACTCGATCTGCGAGTCGTCCCCGTCGAGTCGTATGGCGCGGCGATGCAGTACTTCACCGGATCGAAGGAGCACAACATCGTCATCCGGCGGCGTGCTCAGGAGCGCGGGCTGAAGCTCAACGAATACGGTCTGTTTCGCGGTGACGAATACGTAGCGGGACGCACCGAGGCCGAGGTCTACGCAGCGGTCGGTCTCCCTTTCATCCCGCCCGAGCTGCGTGAGAACCGGGGCGAGATCGAATTGGCGGAGGCGGGTTCGCTGCCGCAGTTGATCGAGCTGGCCGACATCCAGGGCGACCTGCACATGCACACGACCGCGACGGACGGAGCGGCCACCATTTTGGAGATGGCCGAGGCGGCGAAGGCGCGCGGGCTGAAGTACATCGCGATCACCGATCACTCGAAGCGTGTGACGATGGCCAACGGACTCGACGCCACGCGGTTGAGGCAGCACTGGCGCGACATCGACAAAGTGCGAGGCCAAATCTCGGGGATTGAGATTCTGTGCGGCATCGAATGCGACATCCTTGAAGACGCGACAATGGACCTCGACGACGAAGTCCTCTCCGAAGCCGATTGGGTCATCGCTGTCTTGCACTACGGTTTGAAGCAGCCGCGCGAACAGATCATGCAGCGGCTGCTCAACGCGATCCGCAATCCTCACGTCGATGCGATCGGCCATCCGTCGGGACGCCTCATCGGCAGCCGCCCGTCCGCCGACATCGACTACACGACGTTCCTGAACGCCGCCGCCGAACATGGCGTCATGCTGGAGATCAACTCGTGCCCGTCACGACTCGACTTGGACGACATCCAAGCCGCCGCCGCCAAGTCGCGCGGCATCCCGATCGTGATCGACACCGACTCGCATTCGGTCAATGGCTTCGACGTGCTGACCTACGGCGTCGATCAAGCCCGCCGCGCGGGACTGACAAAGCACGATGTCGCCAACGCGCTGTCGTGGGCGGAGTTCTCTCGGCGACTCAAAAGTCGATCAGGACTTCGTGAGCGGTCCAGTGAGACATCTCCGAGCGGGGCGGCGTAAGCCCCCCGGTTCTTCCAGAGAGGGCTTACGCCCAAGAACCGGGGGGCTTACGCCGCCCCGCTCAGAGGTCTCATGACTGACCGCTCAGGGAATAACCTGGACTTCAATCTCGCTCACTCTCTCGCGTTCCCGTCACTTCTTCAGTGCCGAGACCGCCACCTTTTGGAGGTCGCGGCGGATGTCGGAGGCGTCGGCATTCGCGAGGCCGACGCGCTGGATCAGCAGGATCACGAACAGGTCTTGATGAGGATCGATCCAGCCTTGAGTCCCAAACGCGCCGCCGTGGCCGAACGTTCCGGCCGACAACATCTCGTGAACGCCCTCGGGTTTGCGAGTCACCGCGAAGCCGAACCCGAAGCCCATGCCGTCGGTGAAGCCCGTCTTGAGCTCTCCCGTTTGGACCTTCGTCATTTCGGCGAGGCTGGGTTCCGAGATGATCTTCGTCGAACCAACTGTCCCCCGATGAAGCAGCGCCCGATAGAGCTTCGCGAGGTCGGCGGCTGTCGAATAGAGGCCGCCCGCCGGAATGGGATGCTTGGCATTCTTCGTCGGGCCAAGCAATTGATACCCGATCGGAACCAGCTGCCCGTCTTTGCTGCCGTACAGACCGGCCAGTCGCGTGAGCTGTTCGTCGGTCGGATAGAACGACGTGTCGATCATGCCGAGCGGCTCGAAGATTCTCTTCGCGAGAAACGACTCGTAAGACTGACCTGAGACGACTTCGATGACTCGCCCCAACGTGTCGATCCCCGCGTTGCAGTAAGCCCACTTCGATCCCGGTTCAAACTCCAACGGCCGCTGCGAGCTGACGCTGACCGCTTCCGACAGAGTCAGTTGGCGCGAGAAGTAGAGATCGCTGATCCCGTCGGGGAACCCGCCCGGTAGTCCGGACGTGTGCGTCGCCAGATCGCGCAGCGTGACCGGACGCGATGGCCGCTTGAGGGTCGTCGTCTTGGCTTGTTCGTCGCGCGAGGCGACCAGCATCTGACCCTTGAACGCCGGGATGTGCTTCTCGACGAGATCGTCCATCGACAGCTTGCCCTCTTCCGCGAGGATCATCAGCCCCATCGCGGTGATCGGCTTGGTCATCGACGCGATGCGAAAGAGGGCGTTCGGCGACATCGCTCGCTGCTCTTCCACGTTCGTCTGACCGACGACCGTCTGATGAACGATTCCATTCTTGGAACCGACGACGGCAATGGCTCCCGCCACCGTGTGATCGTCCACGTACTTCTGCATCGCCGCGTCGAGTGTTTTCAGTTGAACCGCATCGAACTCGGCAGCAGCCGCCACAGAAACTGAAAGAGTGAAGGCGGCGAGAGCGGCTTGTGCCGTACACACGATTCGTCGAAGCAGAGGCATGAAAGAACCTTGTTGTTGGGGAGGACATTCGGCCATCGACGTCAGTAGACGAGTCACTCCGTGACTGGAAATGTCGAGTCATGGAGTGACTCGTCTACGCAGGAGTCCGACGCATCCGTCGGCTCGCTCATTTTGAAAAAAAGGGTGCGAGACGATTGTCTCACACCCTTCTGATTTCAAACTCATTCTCGATCAATCAGGTCGCCATCAGCGATGCTGAGCCAAGTCGGTGGACTTCGTGTTCCCTGCCCAATTCTTCGCGGGAGCCGCAGTCTTCGAGAGAGTCGGGACTTTTGCTGGAGCAACGGGCTTCGCGCTGGCGACGACCGACTTTTGGAAGCCGACCGCAATCACTTGTCGCTCGCGGGGCGAAACGGCTCGTGACGTGATGCGACTGTCGAGCGGGAGTGTCATCGGGCGATTCGATCCTTCGTTGACTGTTCCCGTCGCCGCGGGTCGTCGCGCGGGGATCACCAAATCGGCATCGGCCGCGTCGTTCTTGCCCTGTTCGTTCGACTCGGACTTGGCCTTTTCAGCGTCAGCCTTTTCGGTGTTGACCTTGAACGACTCGCGAGCACCCGCAGCGGCACCGTCTGTTCCGGTACGAGCAGGGTTGGCCTCAAATAGTCCGTCGTTTGTTCCCCCTGACGCTCCGGCTCCCCCGGATGTTCCCCCGCCGGCGGGAGTTCTCACGTTCGGTACCGAGTAGCCCTCTTCATCAATGCCTGTTCCGGCAGCAGGGCGTCGTCGAGCCGGAACCGAGCTGCCAGCACCAAGACCATCATTCGTGCGAGTTGGGGTTCGAGGAGTGAACCGATCATCGTCGTAGGTGCGAGTGCGATCACGTGGCGGAACAATGTTCAGATGCTTTTCGATCGCTTCCAAGCGGGTCTCGATCCCGTGCGAAGTCGTCCCGCGCGAGTTGTTGTTGGGATCGGCCACTGGGGCTAGGCCATCGGTCGGGATCGAGTTTGCGGTGCAGTTGCCAGAAGCACAGTTACCAGAAGCACAGTTACCGCTCGAACAAGCCGAACCACAGGGTGAACAGCCGCAACCGCTATAGGTGGAAGCGTAGTAAGAGGACTGCTGGCAACTGCTGCATCCGTTGGTCGCATAGCCCGTCGTGTACGAAGCGGGGAGGTAGCTCGCACCGGTGTACCCGGAATAGCCCGCGTAGTACGGCTGATAATAGGAGCGGTGCAGGCTTCCGACGGGGCCGAAGACGGCATCGTAGGCCCACGGGATCACACCCGCTTCACTCGACGACGGGCAACTCGCGCCGAGAACACACGCCAACACGGCAGCAAACTTGGCAAGACGCAGCATTTTTCGATCTTCCTCAAAACTGAAGACACTTCCACTCGGGTGACAGTTTCGCGCGTCTCTTCATCCCTGACGCCAACTGTCTGAAGAGCGGTATCCACCGCCGCAAACCACCAACTCGAACCAGCTTCTCCAGTCCGTTTGTACCGACGCCGAACAACCGCTGTCAACGAGGCCATCTACGTGACCGGCACAGGTTGTCCGCACCACACCAATCCGCCGCGTGAGCAAGGAAGTGGGATCAATACCAGCCTTGCTCACGCGGCGGGTTGGTGTCGTTGTCTTCGTGACCGCGACAATTGTTTCTGCCTGAACCGACGATAGAATCGGCCCCTTCCCCTGTTCGCCGTTTGCGGACAGACACTCTTTCTGACCGGTCTTGCGAATGCCTGAAACTACCTCGTTGGTTGCCCCGTCTCTCCCCGCCAAACCTCAGCGGGAAGAACTGATTCTCGTCCTCGATTTTGGTGGCCAAACGGCGCAGCTCATCGCGCGGCGAGTGCGAGATCAGAACGTCTTCTGCCAACTCGTCCGTCACGACTTGTCGCTCGACCGGATTCGCGAGCTGAACCCGAAAGGACTGATTCTCTCGGGCGGCCCGGCGAGCGTTTACGACGCGAAGGCTCCCAAGGTGGATCCGGGTCTGTTTGAGTTGGGCCTCCCGATTCTGGGCATTTGCTACGGGATGCAGCTCACCTGCCAGACGCTCGGCGGGAGCGTGCAACCGGGGACCAAGCGTGAGTTCGGCCGGACGATTTGCCAAGTGACCGGGACCGATCCGCTGGTCGCGGGGCTTCCACCGTCGATGACGGTTTGGATGAGTCACGGCGATCAGGTTCACGACGCCACCGGTCAGTTCGTGCAGTTGATGGGAACCTCGACGTGCCCGTTTGCAGCGGTCAAACACCGGACGAAGCCGATCTATGGACTGCAGTTTCATCCCGAAGTGACTCACACCGAACACGGCAGCGCGCTGCTGGCGAACTTCGTCAAACAAGTCTGTGGCTGCCAAGGGACGTGGCGAATCAGCTCGCTCATCGAACGCGAAGTCGCTGCCATTCGTGAGCGAGTCGGCAACAAACGCGTCATCTGCGGACTGTCGGGCGGCGTCGATTCGTCTGTCGTCGCGGCGATCCTCTACAAGGCGATCGGTTCGCAGTTGTCGTGCATCTTCGTGGACAACGGGCTGCTGCGCAAGGGCGAGTCCGACAAGGTGCGAGACCGTTTTCAGAACCACTTCAAAACGGACCTGCACGTCATCGACGCTAAGGATCGTTTTCTGAACGAACTCGCGGGAGTCACCGATCCGCAAGCCAAACGAAAAATCATCGGCCGCGTTTTCATCGAGGTCTTCCGCAAAGAGGCCGAGTCGATCCCCGACGCGCACTTCCTTGCTCAAGGGACGCTCTACCCGGACGTGATCGAATCGGGAGCCAACGTCGATGGACCGGCCGCGACGATCAAAGCCCACCACAACGTCGGCGGCCTGCCGAAGGAACTCGGCTTTGAATTGATCGAGCCGTTGCGAGAGCTCTTCAAAGACGAAGTCCGACGCATGGGACTCGAACTGGGTCTGACTGAGGAACTCGTCTGGCGTCACCCGTTCCCCGGTCCCGGTCTCGGCGTGAGATGCCTCGGGGATCTCTCCGCCGAACGTTTGGAAAAGCTGCGTGAAGCGGATGCCATCGTGCTGGAAGAGCTTCGCAGCGCGGGGCTGTACCGAACCATTCAACAAGCGTTCGCGGTGCTGCTTCCGGTGCAAAGCGTCGGCGTGATGGGCGACGGCCGGACTTACGAAGAAGTCATCGCGGTGCGAGCCGTGCAGACCGACGACTTCATGACGGCCGACTGGTTCCCAATGCCCTACGAGGTCCTGCAAGCGATCTCGACACGCATCATCAACGAGGTGCGCGGCGTCAACCGAGTCGTCTACGACATCAGCTCCAAGCCGCCGAGTACGATCGAGTGGGAGTGACGCAACCGTAGGATGGATGCCTCGTCCGTCGGTGGCGGCTTTGCGGTGAGCGGACGGACGGGGCGTCCATCCTACGCAGACCGAAGTCCGGTTTTCAGAAAAGCCGGACTTCCACTTCTGGCATCAACGTCATAGTCCCATCTCGCACCACGCTCGGCCGATAAAGCGCAGTAAGTCCGACGCGATCAGGCCCGGTTTGGAAAACTCTTCCGCTGCGAGGTCGCCCGCCAACCCATGCACATGAGCACCAAGTTGTGCCGCATCGAACGGTGCCATTCCCTGCGCCAGCAACGCCGCGATCAGACCGGTCAGAACGTCGCCGGTCCCTCCTGATGCCATGCCGCTGTTCCCCGTCGTGTTGATTGCCAGCCGGCCCCCGTCGGTGATGACCGTCTCGTGTCCCTTCAACACAACGATGACGCGATGCTGGCGAGCGAAGTCGATCGCGTGGCGAGTGCGATCCTGCTGGATGGTCGCAATGTCGAGACCCGTCAATCGAGAGAACTCACCGGGATGAGGCGTCAGCACGCGCGGCGCGGTTCCTGCTGACCGAGACAATGATTCCGGAGACTTGGCCAACAGGTTAAGCGCATCGGCATCGACGACCAGTGGCAGCGGCAGGTTCGCATAGAGTTCGCTCACCACCATCTGCAATGCGGCCGACTGTCCCAATCCCGGCCCGATGGCAACGGAGGATTGCGAGGAAAGTGCCTTGTTCAGCCGAGCCATCGTGTCGAATCGAATGCGACCGTCACGGTCTTCGTGCAAAGCCAGTGTCAGATAGGAAGGCTCGAAACCGGCCACGATCGGAACGATCCCGTCGGGCACCGCCGCCGTGACGAGTCCTGCCCCGCCTCGCAACGCGGCCGTGGCGCACAGACACGCTGCTCCCGCCATCCCGCGACTCCCCGCCACGACCGTCACGCGACCGCAGCTTCCCTTATGAGCGTCATCCGCACGCAACGGCATTGCTGGAAGAGTTGTCACCAATTGAACCGACGAGGCGTGAGTCATGCTGGACCTCATGATGGGTAATGAAGTGTCGGGAGGCGTCGCAACACACCAACCCGAAGCGTGAGCGAGGACGCGAGGTATCGAACTGAAATTCAGACATCGCGTCCTCGCTCACGCTTCGGGTTGGTGTGCCGCATCACAGATCAATCCGCAGGGCGTGTTCCCAGCGGTGAAAACCGAGCTTCTCATAGAACGGGATCACATGTTCATCGCAGTCGAGAATCACCTTGTAACAACCCGCGTCGCGGCACACGGTCAGCAAATGTCCCACCAGAGCACCGCCGATCCCGTGGTGCTGGTACGCCGTGTGAACCGCGACATCTTCGATGTGGCCGACGATCCCGCCGCTGTGAATGAACTTCGGTTCAATGAAGAGCGACGCTGTTCCCGCAACCCGATCATCCATCAACGCGACATACGTCTTGAGACGAGACCGCATGCGCCGTCGAAAGACATCCAGAGCCTGCTCGTCCGTCAACTCGGTCGGTTTGAGCGACCCCAACGCCACGAGGAACCCGCGCCGTAAATCGGTCGCGTCCATCAATCGGATCGTCGGCGGTGGAACTTCGCTGGACATGATCGCCGAGTGTTGGCTGTCGCACTGGCCGAGTCAAGATGCCACCACACGATGTGCGAACTCGGCCACCGTTCATTCCATCAGCCGGTGCTGCATTGCCCGCAACCCGCACGGTTTGCCGCAATCACGTTCTCCGATCCCGCTGCCGAGCCGTTCGAGAATTTGCCTCATTTCGTGAACTAGGTTTCGGATGGCGAAAAGCAGTGATTCAACACCAACCCGAAGCGTGAGCGAGGGCAATTCGACGTTGGAGACCCCAACCTCGTCGCCGCAGGTTCGTGATCGGACTGGAATCATTCACCAAAACCCAAGGAACCCCCGCCATGTTTGAATGGGTCTTCGATTATCAACTCTTCTACTACAAGTTCCTGATGAACTGGTGGAATACGCTCGGCCCCGTCGGGTACACGTCCATTCTGACACTCGTCGGCGTGGGCGGATTCTGGGCGATGAGAAAGGGGCCGAACAGCCCGCTCTAACTTGAACCTCGTAATAAAACACGCCCGATCTTTTCAGATCGGGCGTGAGTGTTCATGGTCGTCAAATCATGTTGACGATGATTTTGTGGTTGCCCACACGACCGAATCGGACTGACGGGATCACACCTTCGCCGCGCACTCGCGAACGTGCTTGAGGCACGCTTCGATGTCGGGGAGCGGGTTCTTGGCGTTCTCTTCGTACTCGATGGCCAAGCAGTATTCATAGTTCAGCCCCTTGAGGGCTTTCAGCAGGCCAACGACGTTCAGATCCCCTTCGCCCGCGATCTTGAACTGCTTCTCGCGCTTGCCGTCTTTCTCAATCGTCTTCACGTCCTTGAGATGACACCCGAAGACGCGCTTGCCGAGTCTCTGCACGGCTTCGACGGGGTCTTCGTCGCTGCGCAGATAGTGGCCGGTATCGACGCAGGCTCCGATCTTCGGATGCCGGTCTTTCACGACCTTCTCGACATCGCTGATCTTGTTGTAACGATGCCCTGGCCCGTGGTTGTGAATCGCAATCGCCACGTCGTACTCGGCACAGAGCTTGTCGAGCAGATCGAACGTCGCTTTGTCCGGCTTCGGATCGGCGCTGAGCGACTTGATCCCCATCGACTTCGCGAACTCGAACTTCTCTCGCGCAGCGTTCTCGTTCTCGTCGAAACCGAGCACACCATAGGAAAACAGCGTCACACCGAACTTGGCAAGCAGCGCCTTGTGATCCTCAATCTGCTTGGGAACGACGGTCATCGGGACGTGAGCCGGGTACGCCTCCCAGTACTTCAGGCCGAGTGCCTTCGTGTGCGTGAGCGCGTCTTCCGTCTTCTTGAACTCACGCAACGAATAACTTTGCAGCCCCAGTTTCAACCCGAGGTACGGATCCTTCACATCGGCCGCTCTCAGCACCGACGGCACCGCCAACGCAGCCACTCCGGCAACGGTGGCCTTAAGAAAATCGCGACGATCAACAACAAACGACATGCGTGACTCCTGAGTGTGATTGAGGAACGAACCAAGCCAACAGGCCAGAGAATAGCCATGCTTTGCGACCAGTGCGAACGACCGCTGGTAAGGGCCGAGCCGCATGCAGTCTGGCTGTGGGTTCTTGAGAGCCGGAGGAAACCTGTCGTCTTAGACACACGGCTCGCCTCGACTATTTCACACATGGCCGTGCGAGATTGATCGTGGAGCGGTCGGATGAGACGTTCTTCCTTGCAGGTCGAGCGAACGTGGAGGCCATTTCACTGAGCAGCCTTGGCGACGTTCAAGCACATCAGCCAGTCTTCGCTGCGCAGGTAGAGTCGTCCGCGGGACAGGACAGGCGAGGCCCACATCGGGTACTTCAGTTTCTCAAACGAGGTTCGGCTGATTTCTTTCCAGCCTTCGCGGTCGAGCTTCGTCAGCGCCAGAGTCCCTCGCTCGCCGAGGACGAAATATTTGCCGTCTGCCGACGTTTTTGAGCCTCGACCATAGAACGGCCACGGAATGACTTGGCCTGTTTGGGCGTGCTTGATTTGCCCGGTGGCCTGGTCCTGTTCGAGTTCGTCCACTTTTCCCTCGTAACCGTTCGTCTGCCAGAGCAGGTCTCCCGATTTGAGGTCGATGCATTGGAGCGTCGCCTCATTTTCGTGGCGACCGCTAAAACCGAAGGCGCAGCCATCGCGATGAATGGGGGTGGACCAGTGCGTGGACAGGCCACGCTTGTTGCGCCAGACCTCTTCAAAACCGTCGCCGTCGGGGAGCAACTTGAGCAGCGCGGCACCGGTCTCATACGCGGCAGACAGCAGGACGAGATCGTCCACGACGACAGGCCGCGCCGCGTTGACTGAGTCATTGATGCGCGAGCGGAACCAATACTTAAAGCGAACCCGACCCGTCGCGGGATCGAGCGACACCAAACCTTGGCGTACCAGACAAAGCAAGTGGCGTTGTCCATGAACCGTCACGGCGAGCGGTGATGAATAGCTGACGAGCATCTCGTCGCCGGTCCATTTGTACGGGGTGTTGCCCGGTCCATCGGTCTTCACACCGTCCCACGTCGATTTCCCGACGCTCTCCCATATTGTTTTGCCTGACTCGGGATCGAGTGCGACGACGCCCGATTCGGGTTGCCCGCCGATCAGCACGATCAGCAGTCCGCCTTCGAGAATTGGCGTACACCCGGCTCCGAAGAAGTGACCGGGAACATTCCATTCTTTGGCGGTGTCTCGTTGCCAGATCGGCTTGCCCGTTTTCAAGTCGAGACAAACCAACCGTCCTTGAGCACCAAACGTGTAGCAACGGTTCTCGGTGAGCAGCGGCGAACAGCGCGGCCCGTTGTTGTAGCCATACGGGTCTGAGAAGTCGGTGTCGTACTCGTGCTTCCACAGTGACACGCCGTTGTCGGCACGCAGGCAATCGATGACATCGCTGTTGCGCTGGCGATGATGGACGACAAGTCGCCCACCACGCACGGACGGTGAGCTGTAGCCCTTGCCGATCCGCTGTTCCCACAGCACGGCTGGTCCGGCGGCAGGCCATTCGTCGAGCAGTCCGGTCTCGTTCGAAACACCCGTTCCTTCGGGACCGAGAAAGACGGGCCAATCGAGTCCGGGTTGCGGTGAGTCCGTCTCTTCCACATTTGAGCTATCCGAGCTGGTCGGAGCCGACGATGCGATCGCGAGCGGATCACCTTCGACGGGGGGCTTGTCCGCTGTGACGGCGCGCGGTGTCGTGCCACTCGAACTCGTAGGCGATGTAGCGGTGTCACAACCTGTCAGCGCGAGGCAACAGGCTGCAATGAGGGCCGATGCGGGAAAGTTGCGGCTCATGTTCGATCTTCCGGTAAAGCGCGTGGAACGAGTTGTCTACTCCACACCAACCCGAAGTGTGGACGAGGGCGTCGATCGACTTCGCCCTCGTTCGCACTTCGGGTTGGTGCCTTCGGAGCAATCTTTTCTTGCTGCTCGCTAAAGACGCAAAGCCCGGCTGAGTTACAGCCGGGCTTTGAGAAGTTCGCTCGTGACGAGCGGGTCATTTGTAGTCGTTCGGGTTGCCGAACAAGCCGCCACCCGATTCGTGGGTTCTGCCACCACGGAGCGGTTCTTTGCGTTTGCGGACGGGGAGCGGCAGCGGTTCTGGCTCAACAGCCTTGGCCTGTTCGGGCTTCGCTTTGAGAGCCTTCAGTGAGAGGCTGATGCGCTGGCGATCCGTCGCGACTTCCACAACTTGGACAGTCACTTCCTGACCGACGGTCAGTACGTCTTGAACAGCGCGGATGCGCTGGTGATCGAGTTCGCTGATGTGGACCAAGCCCTCGACACCTTGTTCGAGTTCGATAAAGCCACCGAAGTCCGTGATGCGCGTGACCTTGCCTGTCACCGTTTTGCCTGCGGAGTAACGCTCCTGAACATCGGCCCACGGGTTGCGAGCGAGCTGCCTCATGCCGAGGCCGATCTTTTGCGTTTCGCGATCAAGCGACAGCACAACGACATCAACCTTCATGCCTTCTTGCAGCACTTCGGACGGATGCTTCACGCGCGTCCAACTCATCTCGCCAATGTGCAGGAACCCGTCGGCTCCCCCCAAGTCGATGAAGGCTCCGTAGTCCTTGATCGTCTTGACAGTTCCGTTGAACTGTTGCCCCACATCGACGGTCGGCCAGAACGCTGCGGCCGATTCTTTGCGTTGCTGGATCAGGATCGCGCGGCGGCTCACAACAAGGTTGCGTTTAGCTTGGTTGACCTCGGTCACTTGAACCGTCAGCTTCTGACCAACGAACGTGTCCAAAGCGGGAGCGAATCCCAGCTCAACCTGGCTGGCAGGAAGGAACGCTCGCATGGAACCGAGCGAGACTTCCAATCCACCCTTGTTCGTTTTGGTAACCGTACATTCGACGACTTGACCGACGGTTAGCTCGTCCCAATTCCCCTTCACCTTGCGCGTCGCTCGCGGCAGGTTGACGAGGATCACGCCATTCTCGGCATCGTACTTTTCGACGACGACCAAGAATTCTTCACCCACATGTGGCTGCTTGCCCTGTGGGAACTGACGTGCGGGCAGAACGCCCGGTGAGCGGTAGCCACCGACTTCGCAGAAGATGTCGTCGGGAGTGACGCTCTGCACTTTCGCTTTGAGCTTCATCCCCGCTTCGAGCAAATCTTCCGTGGCAGGCAGCTCAGTGACCGCATCGGGTTTCGCGTGTACGGCACTGGCGGGCGGACTGGTGGGAGCGGACATCTGTCCGGCCATCGCCGCTTCGAGTTCTTTCTCTAAGTCGGCGTCGATGGACATCGTTGAGGAAGGGACTTCGACCGGTTCGGTCGGCGGGCCTGGTGGAGCGATGAACGGCGGGACGCTCGCGGCGGCAATCTCTTCTTCGGTGGGAGGAACCGGGATCAGACTCGGCACCGCTTTGGCCTGAGCCGGATCGACGGTCGGATTCAAGCGGGCACGACGAGCACGGAATGAGACGACTGTTTTCACATCGTCGATCCAAGCGCGAGCGGCCTGAGCTTGGTCCGTCGAACCGAGCGAGATTGCGCGTGTCGTGCCGCCGTCCCCTCGCACCGTCAACTTCACTTCGACTCCGCCTTCATCGAGCGAGACCGCTTCGACATCCACGACCTTGTCGGCGGAGATCACTTCGGGAGCCGCCTCCCCCTCCTGAGCATTCGCGACTTCTGGTCGCAGGGTCACGTCACCTGTGTCTCGACTGAGGGCCAAGGCCCCGGGTGATTGATCCAAATCGAGAAACAAGCCCGCAGGCTCCGACCGAAAACCAGTGATCTGCATGATGACTCTTGTTCTTCCAACGAGGGGCAGTTTGCGAACCGACTCGCGGGGTCAGTTGGTTCGCAGGCATCGGCGAGGGGCTTCAGAAGGACGATCTCCGCGTGAAGCTGAAGCAGCGAAATGACCTCGCCACACGGCGAGGGTCCAGAAACGAATGCGAGTGGATCGAAGGTCAGAGACGCAGGCTCGATCCACCGCGTGAAGAGAAACAGAAGGTCTGGTCACAAAGAGAACGATGCCGAAGAGAGGCGACATCCCCAGCACGACCACACCCAATAACGGCTTGATCTATACCGGAGTCCGCAGCCCCTCGTCAATTCAGGGGAAATGCCGTGATCGACATGTCGTAGTCTGGCCCCCTTGGTTCGGACGGAACCGTCGATCGCCGTTGTGGTCGATAGCCATCGTACCGGGACTCATCCGGACCAAGGGGGCCAGGCGACACAAGTACCGGGAAGTGATTGCGGTCCCGTTCCCAATACCATCGAACGTCGTGGACTGGAAAGCCTTCGCGGCTTCAGGTCCAATCGGCCAGCCCGATCCCGTGTTACTCGAAGGGAGTCTGAGTCACATGACTGATGCCAATTCGCCGCCTGTCAATTTGCCGTCCTCGTCTGTTGGAGTCGAGTCCTCGCCCACGTTGCTGGGGCACCCGTTGGGATTGTTCCTGCTGTTCTGTGTCGAGATGTGGGAGCGGTTCTCGTACTACGGAATGCGCGCGCTGCTGGTGCTGTACTTGATCTCAGCCATCAGTCCTCAACCCGATGCGAACGGTTTTGCCAATCCCGGCCGAGGCTGGTCGAAGGCCGAAGCGAGTGTGTTGTATGGCTGGTACACGGGGCTGGCCTATCTGCTGCCAATGGCGGGCGGGATCATTGCCGACAAACTGATCGGGACGCACCGTTCGATGGTACTTGGCGGATCGATCATTGCTCTGGGACATGTGGTCCTTGCCGTGTCGGGCTTCGGTGAGTTGGCTCATTCCCAGATGGGCTTGTCGCTGTTCGTGTTTGGATTGGCACTGATTGTCCTCGGGACAGGTCACTTCAAACCGTGCGTGTCGGTGATGGTCGGGCAGCTCTATCCGGAGAAGGATCCTCGTCGAGACGGAGCCTTCACGATCTTCTATATGGGGATCAATCTCGGTGCATTTCTGTGTGCGTTCGTCTGCGGGACGCTCGGTGAGACGGTCGGTTGGCACTGGGGGTTTGGCTCAGCGGCGGTGGGGATGATCGCCGGACTCGGCATGTACCTGCTGTTGCGTTCGAAGTATCTGGATGGCATCGGTGACGCCCCGACCGAGCGCGGGGGTGCGACCGCGTGGAGTTGGCTGCTCGGCTCGATCGCGCTCTCGGCGGGAGTGGCGTGTCTGTTTCATTACGGCTTCTTCGGAGTCTTGCAGTCGTCGTTCGATGGGCTGGGAAGCAACGCCAATTTATTGGTCGGCGCGGTGTTGTTCGCAGCGGTTCTGGCGGCGGCGTGGTTCACGTGGAAACAGCAGCCCGAGGATCGCGGGCCGACCGCTTCGATCTTCATCTTCCTCGTGTTCAACGTCTTCTTTTGGCTGGCGTTCGAGCAGGCCGGTTCGAGCATGAACGTGTTCGCGGCCGAGAAGACCGATCGCCACATCGGTTCGTGGGAGATGCCCACCACGTGGCTGCAATCGGTCAACCCCGGGGTCATCATTTTCATGGGGCCGGTCTTCGCGGCGCTGTGGACGTGGCTCGGCAAGAGAAAAATGAATCCCAGCCAACCGGCCAAAATTGGATTCGGTCTCATCCTGCTCGGCCTTGGGTTTGGAGTGCTGACGTGGGGCGCAGCGACGGCGACTGAGGCCGGAGCCAAAGCGAGCGTGCTGTTCCTGCTGGTCACTTATTTTCTACACACGCTCGGTGAACTGTGCATCTCACCAACCGGGCTATCTTACGTGACGAAGGCAGCTCCCGTCCGACACGTCTCGCTGCTGATGGGGATCTGGTTCGTGTCGAGCTTCGTCGCAAATCTGGCGGGCGGCTTGATCGCTTCGCGCGTGGAAGCGATCGAACGGGGCGAGATCAAACTGCCGTGGCACTTCGGGGGACAGGCAGACTTCTTCTTCCTGTTCGTAGTCACGTCACTCAGTTCCGGGCTACTCATTCTGGCGCTGACTCCGTGGCTCAAGCCGCTCACCGCCGGACGCGATGTGTGACGTGGTGTTTCGGCAACGTGGGAGCGACGTGAGTCCGGCACGCTCCGAAGTCATGGCGTGCTCGCGAGTTGATGGCCTTCAGCGCGACGGAACCTGCGTTGCGTGAGGCGTTTCGTCAACGTGAGGCTTGGCGTGGGCGGCCGCTGCATGGCGTCAGGCGCAAAGATTTCTGAACGGCTTAACTCGTTGGCGTGGCTGCGCTTTCTGAGGGGCGCGGCGTAAGGAGTGTCAACTTTTCGGTTCATCCGAGGATTTGGGGGGCTGAGTTGAAAAGAGCGGACATGCTGGTCACCACTGGAGTTGTGTTTAGACGGCACGACATTCCAGTGGGGAGCGCAACATGTCCGCAG
>Ga0114966_10002463_pt1 | contig 16521 bp, 14 predicted proteins | sample M_130207_XF_Meta_FD_87029 | JGI IMG/M metagenome (GOLD analysis project Ga0114966, IMG submission 87029) | Freshwater microbial communities from Lake Montjoie, Canada to study carbon cycling - M_130207_XF_MetaG | ecosystem: Environmental > Aquatic > Freshwater > Lake | place: Lake Montjoie...
ACGAGGGCAGCTCATTGATAAGCACGTCGCGATGCTGGATGAGCGAGCCGCTCGCAGGCTGCGGATTGAGGTCGCCGGTGGCGGCGAGCATCGCATCGCGGATGGTCTCGGCATCGAGACGGCGCACGCGATGCTGGCCGAACAAGGAGAGGCGGTTTTCAACCGCCTGCGGCGATTTCAAATCGCCGTTCCTTGAGCTGAGTTGATACGTGCGGCTCAAGACGATGCTGCGGATGAGTTTCTTGATGCTCCAGCCTTCACGCATGAAGCGGGTGGCGAGGTGGTCGAGGAGCTCGAGATGTGTGGGGCGCTCGCCAGAGAGGCCGAAGTCGTTCGGCGTGGTGACGAGGCCTTCGCCGAAGAGCTGGAGCCACACGCGATTCACGAAGACGCGGGCGGTGAGCGGGTTTTGCGGGCTGGTGAGCCACTTTGCGAGTTCAAGGCGGCCGCTTTGCTTCAAATCGACGACGGTTCCGCCGCCGCAGGAACTCAAGAAGCCACGAGGTATGGCTGCGCCGAGTTTTTTGGATTCGCCGTCGATGTTGAGTTTGCAGTCCTCGATCTTTTTGGCTTCACGCATGCCCATGGCGAGCGGAGCGTCGGCCTTGTAGTCGAAGGAGGGCTTGGCGGGCGGACGATGAGGCGGGTTGGCTTTGACGATGGGTTCCAATGCGGCACGCTGCGTGACTTTGGCAGCTGTGTGAAGCTCATGCAGCGGTGTCTGTGGTGCGGTGAGGCCTTGATGCGCGGCGGCACCCCACATCGTCTCAGAGCTTTTGAAGATGCCGGCGAGTGCGTAATAATCGCGAGTGGAGATGGGATCGGTCTTGTGATCGTGGCAGCGGGCACAGCCGACGCTGAGCCCGAGGATGCCGCTGCCGATGACGTTGATCTGATCGGCGATGACATCCATCTCGAAGTTCTCGTTCATGGCCTTCGCGGGCTTCGCGCCGAGCGCGAGCAGGCCTGTGGCTATGAGCTGGCGATCCCGCTGCGCTGATGAATCGGCCGGAAGGAGATCTCCGGCAATCTGCTCGGCGATGAAGCGGTCATATGGCAGGTCTTCATTGAAGGCGCGGATGACGTAATCGCGGTAACGCCATGCGTGCGGGAAGCTGGGATTGCGGCTGAGTCCGTCGTTGCCGTTGGATTCGGCGTAGCGGGCCACATCGAGCCAGTGGCGGCCCCATTTTTCGCCGAAGTGGGGCGAGTTCAGAAGCGAATCGACATAGTCAGAGGTGTCTGACATGTCGGACGTGTCTGACGGGGGAAGGCCTATGAGATCGAAGGAGAGGCGGTGCTTCAAAATGGCCGCTTCGGCATCGGGGGCCGGTTGGAGGCCGTTTTTCTCGATCTTGGCTAAAATGAAGGCATCAAGGCTTTGGCGCGGCCACGAGGCATTTTTCACGGAAGGCGTCTTGGGCTCGGAAATGGGCTTGAGGGACCAAAGCGGCTCCTGCGGGGCTTTTTTGACGACCTTCGGCGGCTCGGTGCGTGGATCGGGTGCGCCCATTTTGACCCACTCGGTGAAATCGTTCACGATGTTCTCCGGCAGACGCTTCTTCGGCGGCATTTCGAGGCCGTCGTAGCGCACGGCTTGCACGATGAGGCTTTCATCCGGCTTGCCTGGAATAACGGCGGGCCCAGATTCGCCACCGACGATCATTTCAGAAGGCGCATCTAGCAGCAGCTTGCCACCGAGTTTCTTGGCGCCCTGCGAATGGCATTCGTAACATTGCTTAACCAGCACGGGACGAATCTTGCTCTCGAAAAAAGCATACTGGTCAGGCTTCAAATCTGCACCACCAACCACTGTCCGCATGGCAAGCATCAGCACAGCAATAGTCGCGCAGCTGATGCATGGTTGCAGTTTGGGGTTCTTCATGATCGGGCTGTTCATACGAGCCGATTGGCGTGGCTATTGCCCACAAATAGATTCACCCAGAACTTAAAGCAGCACGAGTGCGCTGAGTCCATGCGCAGGGAACTGTTTGCCCTTCAACTCCCCAACCCAGACCGGGTGCAGGCTGATTACGCAACTTACGCGGCCTCAGCGGCGGGGACATCCTCAATGTGCGCGTGAACGCGATTCATGCGGGGAGTGAGCTTGTGCCGAAAAGGCGGACACGAAAACCAACCTGAACTAGGAACAGTGTCCCATGAACCGAGTGCGCCCTGCGCACGATCCAGTTGTCCGGCAGCAGGTCATTCAAATTCTGAGCGAAGCGTATCTCCATGGATTGGTATTTATCTGGCGGGCGGTTGTAGATCCAGCGGGGCATGGTGGAGTCGATGATGTCGCAGATTGAAAAGCCGCGCAATGTGCGGAATCCACACGATGCGGAGGCTCTTCGATTCAAGTGCGACCACGGGCGACGCAAAAAACGAACTTCCGCTCTGGCGCGGGCGAAGCGGGTGTGAGTGTGGCCGCGCTTCAGCCAAGTCCCATGGACAGCAGCATTCGGGTGAACCGGTCCATGTCCTTGCGTGTGGTCAAGCTATTCAGTTTGGTTAGATGCAACGTGGGTTGGTGAAAGCTGCCGAGTGCGTCACGAAGGAACCGGCACTTCAAGGCCAGGGTGTCACGGATCTGTGCCACACCGGTGCGGCTTGCGAATGGTGCGGCGTCCTGACCGGAGAGGAGCGCTACGACGTAGTGTGTGATGGCGGCCATATTGGCGTAATTCAGCCGGTCGGGCGTGTCGGTGGGCATGTGATAGTGCTCCCGCGTGCCGCACGAAAGAAAGTAGTACGGCACACCATGACGGCGGAAGATGCCGAGGTCGCGCATGTCGCCCACGTAGCAGTTGAGGGTGGGGATTACTCGCAGGTTCTGCGGCTGACTGAGAATAGGTTGCGCCAACTTGTTACGACCTTGAGGGATCGTTTTAATGGGAGATCTGCATACAGACTTGACTGTCTGCATCAAACTTTGTCCGGTGGTTCTAAACCAGAACCAAGCGAAAGTATTATGCGGGTGCATTTGCATAGTGCTTAATGGTTGGATATGCATTCCATACTTGTCATCGGCTGCGGTAGCATCGGCGAACGGCATTTGCGGTGTTTTCAGAAAACGGGGCGCTGTGTGGTGTCGGCCTGTGACACCCATGGCGCGTTGTTAGCCGTCATCGAGGAGCGCTACAAGGTGCCGGTGTTTTCGTCCCTCGACATGGCCCTTGCTGAATCCCGTTTTGAGGCGGTGGTGATCTGCACACCTGCGCATTTGCATCTACCCATTGCCATCAAGCTGTTGAATCTACGACTGCATGTGTTTATCGAAAAACCACTGGCGATCGATAATGCGCTGGTGCCTCAGTTGAGAGAGTCCATCGCTAAAGCCGAGCGCTTTGTGGCTGTGGCCTACGTTTATCATCTGATGCCATGGATCGTAGGAGCGCGCGAGTTTCTCAAAACGGGTGAACTTGGTAAAGTGCTTCAGGCCAGCAGTATCTCAGGTCAGCATTTCCCCACCTTCCGGCCTGCCTATCGTGACATCTACTATGCGCGCCATGAACTCGGTGGTGGCGGGATTCAGGATGCGCTCACGCACATTGTGAACGTGACCGAATGGCTCATCGGCCCCTGCACGCGTGTCTTTTGTGATGCTGCGCATCAGTCGCTGGAAGGCGTGAATGTGGAGGACACAGTCAATGTCAGCGCGCGTCATGGAGAGGCTCTCGTGAGCTATGCGATGACACAGTTTCAAGTGCCCAACGAGAACACCCTGCTCATCAATTGCGAGTATGGCAGCGTGAAGATCAAAACCAATCACCAGCGCTGGGGACTCATCCGAATGGGTGACAAGGACTGGACCTGGCATCAAACGCCAACAATGGAACGCGATGACATGTTTATCGCTCAAGCGAATGCCTTTCTCGATGGAGTGGAGGGCAAAGACACGCTGCTCTGCACTTTTGAAGAAGCCGTGCAGACGCTGAAGTTCAACCAAGCCGCGCTGCGCTCCGCAGCGACTGGCTCAGCCATCGTTATCGAATGAGCACTGAACTCCGTCTCGCCATGCTCGGCATGATCGAGGGAAACGGCCACCCGTATTCCTGGAGTGGTATCATCAATGGCTACGACCCCGCCGAGATGGCGAAGTGTCCATATGCCGGCATTCCCATCTACATGGGCAAACAACCGCTTGAGTCTGTGCGCATACCTGGTGCGCGCGTGACTCACATCTGGTGTGATGATCCTACTGATGCGCCGAAAGTTGCCGCAGCGAGTTTGATCGAGAATGTCGTCGCCAAACCAGAGGACGTGATCGGTCATGTGGATGCAGCAGTGATCGCCACTGATGATGGAACCGACCATGTGCGCCGTGCGCGGCCCTTCATTGAAGCCGGGCTGCCCGTCTTCATCGACAAACCGATGGCGTCCTCCATCCCAGAACTGCGCCAGTTCCTCGAATGGCATCGTGCAGGCAAAACCATTCTCTCCACCAGCGGCATGAGATATGCGCCGGAGATGAAGGCAGACTTTTCGCACCTGGGCGACCTGCGCTGGATCACCAGCTTCACTTGTAAGACTTGGGAGCGTTACGGCATCCATGCTCTCGAAGCTGTGGAGCCACTACTCGGTCCCGGCTTCCTCACGGTGCAGGCTCATAGCGATGCTGGTGGCGATGTGATGCATCTCACGCATTGCAGTGGCCTCAAAGTCACCATCGGCGCTTTGCATGATGCGTATGGCAGTTTCGGAGCCGTACATCTTTATGGGACGAAGGGTGATCTCGCTCTGAAACTAACGGACACTTACCACGCCTTTCGCGGCCAACTCATTGCCTTCCTCGACATGCTACGCACTGGCGAGCGTCCGCTGCCATTTGACGAAACCGTCGAACTCATGGCCGTCATCATCGCCGGCATCCGCAGTCGCGAGCAAGGCGGCGCAATGATTGCGATCTCCGACATCCTCACCGAATTATGAAAACACTCGTATTCTTGATTTTCGCGTTCACCGCAGCAGCCGCAGAGCCACTTGACCTTGGCTCCCGCCGCGAACTTTTCGTTGATGATTACCTCATCGACAAACTCACCGGAGAGGCGGAGCAGCGGCTTCACCGGCCCCAGATTCAAGAGATCGTCATGACACATGACCTGCCCTGGGAAGGCAGCGGCAGTGGCTATCACAGCATCTTCCGCGATGGCGACCTTTACCGTATGTATTACAAGTCTTGGCAACTTACAGTCACGCCCGATGGAAAGGTGAACACTGGCGAACATCCGCTCTTCTGCTGCTATGCCGAAAGCGACGATGGAGTTCATTGGCGCAAGCCGGAACTCGGCCTGCATGAGTTCAAAGGCTCCAAAGCTAACAACATCGTCATTCCTCACGGGCTGATGGGTAAAGTTAACCCAGATGGTGGCCACCCGGCAGTCTTTAAAGATGAAAACCCCAATGCTGCTGCCGATGCAAGGTTCAAGGCCATCGTGCGCTCCAATTCACCCAAAGGACTCCTCGCGCTAAAATCAGCCGATGGCATTCGGTGGTCGCCCATGGCAGAGAATCCGGTGATCACCGACGGGGCCTTTGATTCTCAGAATCTCGCTTTCTGGGATTCCCACAGTGGACTTTATCGTGCTTATTGGCGCTACTTTACCGGTGGCGTCACGGATGAGAAAAACTGGAAACCGACGGGAGATCGTGCCATTCGCACCGCCACGTCAAAAGACTTCATCCACTGGGAGAACCAGCAGGATCTAAGCTACGTCGATTCCCCCAGCGAGCAGCTTTACACGAATCAGGTGAAACCCTACCACCGTGCCCCGCAAATTCTCATCGGGTTTCCGACTCGTTATATCGAACGCGGCTGGTCGGAGTCGATGCGTCAATTGCCTGAGCTAGCGAATCGCGAATGGCGTGCCAAAGCCAGTCTGCGCTACGGCACCGCGATCACAGAAGGCCTCTTCATGTCCAGCCGCAATGGTACGAAATTCAATCGTTGGAATGAAGCCTTTCTTCCTCCCGGTATCGAGCGTGAGGGGACATGGAACTATGGCCATCAATACATCGCCTGGCATGTTGTGGAGACAAAATCCGCCCTCGAAGGCGCTCCAAGTGAGCTCTCCTTCTATGCTACCGAAAGCTACTGGACTGGCAAAAGCAGTGCACTCCGCCGTTACACCCTGCGCCTCGATGGCTTCGTTTCAATCCATGCTCCGATGAAAGGTGGAGAACTCATCACTAAACCTTTCAAGTTCTCCGGCAATCAGCTCTTGATGAATTTCGCCAGCTCTGCTGCGGGGGGCATCAAGGTTGAAATTCAGGATGCCGCAGGCAAACCACTCCCCGGATACACTCTCGCCGATGCCGATGCACAGTTTGGTGACGCCATCGAGCGCACCGTTACATGGAAAAATGGCAGTGATGTCAGCAATCTGTCCGGTCAGTCGGTGAGGCTACGTTTCATCCTCAACGATGCCGATCTCTACTCGATCCACTTCACGGAAACCAAATCCAACCCATGAAATATCTGCTCCCACTGCTTCTCTCTGCTGGCGCTTTACAATCAGCGCAGCCCATTGATCTCGGCTCACGTTGGGAGCTGTTCGTGGACGAGTATCTCGTTGCACAAAAGAACGGCCTCGCATTGAAGCTCCATGATCCCATCAAGCGCGAGATTGTTCTCACTACGGACCAACCCTGGGAAGGCATGACCTGCGCCTATTTTAGCGTCATCCAGGTTGGCAAGAAGGTGCTCATGTATTACCGCGGCTCTTCGGGTGGCAGTGATCATAGTGATGCACAGGTCACCTGTGTGGCTGAGAGTACGGATGGCATCCATTTCACGCGTCCGAAGCTAGGCATCATCGAAGCCGGTGGCACCAAGGACAACAACGTCATCTGGCGCGGAGTCGAGTCGCACAACTTTTCTCCGTTTCTCGACACCAACCCTGCCACGAAAACCGAAGAGCGCTTCAAAGCCCTCGGTGGCGTCAAGCAGCCTGGCAAAAACTGGCATCAAGGCGAGACACCCGGTGGCCTATATGCCTTCGCTTCCGCCGATGGCATTCATTGGACAAAGATGAAGGACACTCCCGTCATGACCAAAGGTGCCTTCGACTCGCAGAACCTCGCCTTCTGGGACTCGACACGCGACCGCTACGCATGCTTCAGCCGCATCTTCAGCAACAAAGTTCGCGCCGTGCAAAGCTGCACCTCCACTGACTTCCTCGCATGGAGCGACGGCGTGCCGCACCAGTATGCTGAAGGCGTGCCGATGGAACATTTTTATACCAGCGCAACAGTCCCATGTCCCACCGCCCCGCATTTGTTCCTCTCTTTCCCGAAACGCTTCGTCACAAATCGCAAGAAGGTCCCTGAGCACGAAGGGCCTGGTGTCAGCGATGCAGTGTTCATGTCTAGCCGCGATGGCGTTCACTGGGACCGCCCCTTTCTCGAGGCTTGGGTGCGCCCCGGTCCTGACCTCAAAAACTGGACCGACCGCAACAACATGACCGCTAATGGCATCATCACCGGGGAGACCGAGTGGTCACTCTACATCAGTGAGCACTACCGCCACGCCGACCACCGCATCCGACGCCTTACCGTGCGCAAAGAGGGATTCGCCTCCATGCATGCCGACGCGAAGGGCGGCGAGTTCACCACCAAGCCGTTGAAGTTCACCGGCAACAAACTCCTGCTCAATTACTCCACCTCCGCCGCTGGTAGCATTCAAATCGAAGCACTCGACGAGAGCGGCAAAGTCGTGGCCACCATGCCTGAACTCTATGGCGATGAATTTGAAGCCAACGCACTCAATGTCTCAAAACTCGTCGGACAGACGATTCAACTAAGCGTCAAGATGAAGGATGCGGACCTGTATGCGCTCCGCTTCGCCAAGTAGCCTAGCCTTTCTAGGCTGGGCTGCTGTCTCACCAACCCAAAGGCTAGAAAGCCTATTCTACCACCTTATGCGCCTCCTCACTCTCCTCTTCGCTCTCTGCACTTCGCTCTCCGCCCAAGAGTTCACCCGCTTCGTCGCCATCGACAACGTGTGCGCCTGGCCGAACCTCACGCTGATGCCTGATGGCAGCATCAATACCACCATCTTCGGCCAGCCCAGTCATGGTCAGATGGCTGGAGCCGCCGAATGTTGGAACAGCAAGTACGGCACATTTTGGGAGAAGCGCGGCATTCCCGCGCCGAACGACGAACACACGAACCGCATGAACGTCGCCGCTGGTCTCGCGAAGAATAGCGATTTGCTGGTCCTATGCTCTGGCTGGTCCGATGTGAAGCAGCCACAACGTCCGAAGCAAGCAGGCTTCCGTGACGACATCCTCAGCAACTGGGTCTGCCGCAGCAGTGACGGCGGCAAGACATGGACTCAAATCAAAGAGTTCCCCGCGCCTGATGCCGGTTGGACGCAGTACATTCCTTTTGGTGACATCAAGATCGGCGAGGACGGCGCTCTGCATGTGTCCTGCTACGGCGGCGAGTTCACCGACCCAACCAAAAGCACGAAAACCAATGGCTACCGCTCCTGGCACTTCCGCAGCGATGACGATGGCAAAACTTGGCAACGAACCAGCATCATTGGGAAGACCAGCAACGAGACCACGCTCCTTCATCTCGGTGGCAAACGCTGGATGGCTGCTGCCCGTGAGACCGGCATGGACCTCTTCATCTCCGAAGATGACGGCGTGACATGGGGCGAGCCCAACCGAGTCACGCAAAAAAACGAGATCAACGGCCACCTCGCCAAACTGAATGACGGTCGGATTCTCCTGGCATACGGCAGCCGGATCAAAGCCCAGACTGGAGTGCTGGCCAAACTCACCAACGATGAAGGGAAAACCTGGAGTGAACCCGTTCGCATCGCCAACACACTGGAGTCCGATTGCGGTTATCCCAGCACCGTGCAGCGCGCCGACGGGAAGCTTGTCACCGCTTGGTATTCGAAGGCCTCGGAGAACCACCAGCGCTACCACATGGGCGTAGCCATCTGGGAGGCTCCAAAGCCATGAGGTGGATCTCCCTTGTAGCGTTGTTTGTTGGCAGCAACAGTAGCCCTGCTGCGGACTATATTGATGAAACCAAGGGCACGACACTCTTTGCATTCGATAGCATCTCGATTCCGTATTCGCAGAACCTGAAGCTCGAAATGCATCAACCACAGCGCCATGCCGCGAATCCGGTTTTGCAACGTGGTGAGCCTGGGACGCCTGATGCGCATGGTGTCCAGTTTTATGGTTCCATTCTCAAAGACAACGGCAAATTACGAATGTGGTATGTCGCCTTTGACGATGACGTGAAGAGCAAGGTCGCCTCAGCGCGTTGGCGTGCGGCCTATGCGGAGAGCAGCGACGGTGTTAGTTGGGTGAAACCGAATCTGGGCTTGGTAGAGTTCGGTGGGAACAAGAACAACAACCTTGTCGATGTTGGAGGCGCTTGGGGCTTCGTGAACCTCAAAGTGATCAAGGATGAGACGGATCCAGATCCAGCGCGACGCTACAAAATGACGACGCACGTCTATTATCGGCACCACACGCGGCTTGGGACGTTGCTGCCGTTTATCAGTGCGGACGGACTCACATGGCAGCCCGTGAAGCAGATCAAACCGGTGAAAGCAGAACTGCAAAAAGAGGACTTGCTGGTGCCGGGCTTTCATCTGGAGCCGGCTTGCGGACTGTACCAATGGGATGGGCAGTACTACCTCACAGCACAGAACGCGATGCCCTCGACGCAACACTACCAAGGTCGTGTGGTGCGGCTCCATCGCAGCGCAGACTTTGTGAACTGGTCGCCGACGAGCAGCATCGCATTTGTGCGCACACCGCAGCATGAATACCTCGGCGCAGGCAGAAGCCGTGAAGGCGAACAGAACCATGAAGGCATCAGCGTGTGGAATCGCGGCAACGTATTGCTTGGCATCACTGGTCGCTGGCACGGAGCAGCAGAGTGGAAAGATGTCACCGTCGATCTCGGCCTTGTGCTGAGCAACGATGGGCAAAACTTCCGCGAACCAAAGCACGAATGGACCTTTCTGGAACGCGGCAAAGACGGTGCCTGGGATCAAGGCGGCCTGCTGCAAGGTCAGGGCTTTGAAAACATCGGCGACCAAACTTTCATCTACTACGGCGCTTGGGACCCGAGAGGCACGGGAGGGACTGAAAAACCACGCGGCGGCATCGGCATCGCCACGCTCCCGCGTGATCGTTTCGCCAATCTTATGGTGGATACGAGCAGTGAAGGCCCTGGGGACTACCAACTACCTCAAATCACCGCCGAGTTTGTCACAGCCTCGATTTCAGTCAAAAGGCCACGTTTCTTCATCAATGCGGAGGGTCTCCATAAAGATGCCATATTGCGAATTGAGCTCCTTGATCATCAAGACAGACCGATTCCTGGTTATTCGGGCGATAGTGCAGCCGTTGTGACTCAAAGCGGGTTTCAAACTCCGATTCAGTGGAAAGAAAAGCGGCCAGTTTCTCAGCGTGTTCGACTCCATGTTGTTTTCGAGGGAAAAAACCGAAGCGACATTCGATTCAGTGCCATTTATCTCCTGCCCTAACCTCCTTCTTTGCCAACAACATAAAATCATGAAACTCCGCCCGTCACGCATCCTCCGCGAACTCCGCGCCGGTCAAAATAGCACAATCCTGAAACTCAACATGGGCGACCCTCGCATCGTCGAGCTTGCCGGTTTATCTGGAGCCAGCGCCGTGTGGCTTTGCAACGAGCATGTGCCGAATGACTGGCTCAATCTCGAACACCAGATCCGCGCTGCGAAGCTCTACGACATGGACACCATCGTCCGCGTCAACAAAGGCGGCTACAGTGAGTATGTGAAGCCTTTCGAGTGCGACGCCACCGGTATCATGGTCCCGCACATCACCAGCGCTGATGAAGCCCGCAACGTTGTCGATATGGTCCGCTGCCGCCCGATGGGTAGCAAGGCGCTCGACGCTGGCAACATGGACGGCCTCTTCTGCCAGGTGCCGCTGGCCGACTACGCGCTGCACTGCAACACCGAGAAGTTCGTCATCCTGCAAATCGAAAGCCCCGAAGCTCTCGAAGTTGTCGAAGAAATCGCCGCCGTGCCAGGCTTCGACATGCTGCTCTTCGGTGCGGGCGATTTCAGCCACCGCATTGGCAAGCTCGGCCAAGCCACATGCCCCGAAGTCGTCGCCGCCCGCAAACGCGTCCACGCCGCCGCCATCAAGCACGGAAAATATGTCGCCGTGGCATCACTCTTCGGTCAAAAGGACCAGCTCATCGAAGAAGGCACCCGCATCTTCACGCTAGGCGCCGATGTCATCGAACTCGGCAATTCCTTCCACAAACTCGTGAAAGATTTCAGCGGCGGTGCGACTGCACTGAGCAGTGATTCCGTTTACAAATCCAAGTAAGCGTCATGCATACCGATTTCTTCTCCCTCCAAAACAAAACCATCCTCCTCACCGGCGGCGCGGGGCTTTACGGTCGCGGATTGGCCGCCATGCTAGCTCAGACAGGTGCCACGCTTATCCTCGCGGCTCGTGATGTGGTGAAGCTGCAAGTCGTGGCCGATGAAGAGACGGCGAAGGGCAACAAGGTCTTCGCTGAGTCGCTGGATCAGGGTGATGAAGCCTCCGTGATCGCCCTGCATGATCGCATCAAAGCCAAGTTTGGCCCGCTGCACGGACTCGTGAATAACGCTGTGCTCCGCCCGATGAAAGGCGCGAATGGTGCGGTGGAGCAGTTCGCGGAATCAATGCGGGTGAATGCCACGGGCGTCATGCTGATGCATCGTCACTTTGGCCTGACGATGGCTGACGCTGGACGCGGCAGCATCGTGAACATCGGCAGCATTCAGGGCATGATCGGCCCGAGCTACGAACTCTACATCGGCACGGACATGGGGGACATGCCGCCCGACTACTTCTTCCACAAAGGTGGCATGGAGAACCTGACTCGCTTCTACGCGGCACTCTACGGCCCGAAAAGTGTGCGCGTGAATTGCCTTGCGCCCGGTGGCTTCTTCAACAACCAGCCCGAGCCCTTTTTGTCTCGTTACTGTGAGCACACGATGCTCAATCGCATGGCTGACGATGACGATCTCGGTGGTGCAGTGATCTTCCTTCTCAGTGACGCCTCAAGCTACATCACGGGTGTGAATCTCCCGGTCGATGGCGGCTACACAGCGAAGTAAGTCATTTCAAAAGCTCCGCTATGGGGATGCGGAAGAACTTGTCCGTGCGTGACTGCTTCTTGTCCTCACCCCCAATGCAATAGACGAATCCATTGTGTTTCACGAGACCCACCATGGCCACATACGGCAACGGTTTGGCTTCGCGATATCTGTCGGTGCTCACGTCGTAAATTACCGCCTCTGCAGTGAAGTCATCCGTGTAGCCGCCTGCGAGGTAAATATGCTTTTCATCGAGCGTGACCGCGCTGAGGCCGCGATTCGCCCGCGGCAGCCATTTTAGCGACCTCCAGGTGTTCTTTTTTGGCGAAAACGCATAGGCTACATCTGTGTTAATGGGCAACTTTTGGTGCGAGTCGAAATTCATGCCGCCGAATACAAATAACTCGCTTCCTACAACCGCAGAGGCTGCGACGGCAACGGGTTTGTCAGGGTAGTCAGCTAAGCGATCTTCGCCTTTGCCTAGAGTCCAGCTTTCCCTGCTAACTCCGGCGACGTTTGCCGGATCATCCATGCCACCAACCATGATCCACCTACCGTCCACCACACCGCTGACGGACAGAACTCCATGCTTCAACTCACCAAGATATCGGGCCTTCGTGCCATTGAATCCACCGGCAAACGAAAACTGCCCTCCATCCTGAAACACCGCCGCATAAGCCACAGGTTCAGACAATTCAATGACCGTAGCCCATGTCTTCTTACCTGGATCGAATTCATGTCGTGCTTTCAGCCAGTTTTTCTTCCCCTCCTCCCAATTCGTGCCGCCTACAACGACGATCTTGCCGTTGGCGACTCCGCACATGAATCCACCATTCGGCTTCGGCAGCGGCGGCAGCGACTCCCACTCGGCATGGGCCGTGGAAAGCATCGCAAAGCTAAGCAGTAGTCGTTTTGTCATCAGGATCAGTCGCTCGTTCATAATGGTCAGTGTGGTGGGATTTCCAGCCGGGAAGGTTTCGTACGTCATGCTCGCTACTAAGTGCTCCAGGGGCACTGGCTGGCGTCCATTCGCTTTTGCGGCGCATTTCCCACCAGCACTGGCCGCAATGGTTGTGCTCGTGGTCGATCACGAAGCCTGCTTTCTTCATCAGCGGGCCGATCCAACCCATGCAGTGGTCACAGTAGTCGCTGTATTGCTTCAGGCCGTTTTTGATGAGAAAACCCTTCGAAGGACACTGATGCATGTCGATGCGATAAACCTCATCGGTGGAAGTCATCACATGATCCGCTGCTTCTTCTTCGAGCGTGTGCTGCCAGTATTTTCTCATGCCTTCGATACCCTGATTCACGATCAAGTCCGCGGCATGACGTTGCGAGTCCTCGCTGATAGCCTCTAACCAATAATCACGGACGAGTTCATGTCCGCCGAGTTGCTCCAGCCAACCAAAGGTCCATTCGTAGTGTCCGCAAAAGTCGTAACAGCCGATCATAATGCCGTAGCGATGTCCTCCATGCTTTGAGCTGCGCTGCAATCGCTGCGTTTCATAAAACGCTGCACACAGCTCCCGTTCCCGCCTTTTACTCGCACAGTCAGGCCGGCTGGCTCTGCCATGGCCTCGCTCACAAAGTAACATTGCTGGCAAAAGGTCGGCACGATCTCACGTCCCTGTGCTCGTAGATGCCGAATCGCGGGACAAGTCGTCACCACCACGCACACTTCGTTTGCATGCAGACTCACCTCAGCCTCCGCACTCGGTTCAGCGTCAAAAAAAGCCCGCCAGTATTCTGCAACAGACTGTAGCCCGCCTTTACTCCACTGCTGGCTAACTGGCGCATAGTATCGGGTACCCAGCTCGTGCCAGTAATGCAGGAGTCCATCGCGCCCAAAGCGTTTGAAGATGAAACGAAACGTTGCATTGATCGCCGTGTAGAAATCTGCTGCGCCGACGGGTTTCGTGTCGGTGTAGGGTAGGGGACTGATTTCGCGAGTCATGAACGATTGTTTGATTGGATGCTCTTAACCTCGCCGTGTAGGTTTGACGAAAGCTAGGAGTAGACCGCTGACCAAAACGCCGAGGGCAGAGCCCATGAGTAGATAACTCAGATCGACTTGGTGTTCCTTCAGCCAACCGCCGAGATAGGCTGCAATGCCGCCGATACAACAACTGAAGAAATTCAGAATGCCATAGCCCGTCGCGCGATGCTGAGGCTCGGCCACCTGACAAAGGATGGGCATCATGTTCGAATCCGAGCATCCGCGCGCGAAGCCAAACACGATGAGGCAAATCACTGCGAACCACAGCGTTTCGGTATGTGATGTCAAAAGCACAAAGGGTGAGGCGAGCGTGAGCGCAATCATGGGCACCCAAATGCGGCCACGCAGTTGCGTACGGCTCCAGCGGTCCGCCCAAGCTCCGCCGACGAGGACGCCCACGAAAGCAGCGACCTGCATGTAGGCCGTGGCGGTGAAGCCAGCCTTTGTTTGAGAGAGGTGATAATGCTCGCGCAGAAAGGTGGGCATCCAGGTCGTGAAGGCCCAGCCTGCAAAACCTAATAGGCCCCAATGCAGCGCAATGATCCAGAAAGTGCCACTGCCACCCAGAGCGCGGAAGGTATCCAGCGGATGAACTTTCGCTTTGCCTGCATTGGCGTGATTGGAAACGGGCACATCTCGCAGAAACAGAGCCAGCACAGTGCCGAGCACGAGACCCAATGCTCCGAAGGTTGAGAATCCAGATGACCAACCATGATTGTCCGCCATCCAGCCGCCCATGCCACCGAGTGCCACGCCAGCATAGATGCCGCTCATATGAATGCCGGTGGCAAGTGAGCGCGTGCTGCCACGATGGTAGTCTGCAATCAGCGCGAGCGCGGCGGGTATGTAGCAGGCCTCGCTCACACCCATCAGCACGCGGGTGGCGAGCATTTGCTCATACGTCTGCACATAAGCCGTGGCCAGTGTGACGGCCGACCATACACCAAGGCTGATGAGAATGACCCGGCTGCGACTGAAGCGATCCGCACACCAGCCACCCAGTGGACTAAGCATTCCATAAACGACGAGGAAGACCGTGAACAACATGCCGAAATCATCATCCCCCATAGGGATTGCTGACTTGATGGAATCACGCATCGTCGTCAGCATGTTGCGGTCCAGATAGTTAAGGCAACCCACGCCCCAAAGTAATCCAACGATCAGCCATGCCCTTGGCAAAGGGCGAAGATTGTCAGCTTGAATCTGGGATTCCGGGGTGGCCATGGAAAATCTATCTTCTGCCGCAGATTGAAACGCGTGCTCCCCCTGCAATCATGCACAACAAACCATTCAGACCACCCGCATGGACTTGAACCGAAGTGATAGACCGTGGATTCATGGCTTGCTTCCGAGAAGGCGCTGCATGGTATCGATCAGTACTTTTTCCACTTCAGGCGCGACGTTGGAGGACGTGGGGCCTGTCTCATACCCGCCTTCAGGATAAGCAGCAGCAGTGCCGATATAACCAGGACCGTAGTCACCGTAGGCGGCCATCATGACGTGCAAATCAGGGCGCATGGCTTTGGCGGCGAGTTGGTATTCGACGAAGAGTTCTCCCGGCAAATGCAACATGCGCGTATTGCCAATGCTGAAGCAGGTGATCTCGATCTTGTGTCCTGCTTTCGTGCGACGGACAAAGGCGAGTTGATCGGCAAAGGAGATGTAACCTTTGGCTTCGGTGGCTTTGAGTTTTGCGACGAGGTCGGCTTCATCCAGTCGCGGTGAGAGCGGAAGGCTCACAGGAACATTGCCCCAGGCGATGTCGGCGGCAGTGAGCGGCAGCTTGGTGGTCTTGTCATAGGCCTCGCGCATGCCTGCGCCGAGTCGTGTAGCGAGGATGATGCGATTGCTTTGTGTGCCGTCGTTGTATTTGCCTGCGGCGACATTGCCACCCGCGCCATTGAAGTGAACGTGCAGTGCGGCATTCACATCCTGCCCGCGAATGAAACGTGCGATGCCTGGGAAATCAGGACTCGGAATGCCGAGGCGATAATAGCTCTGCGGATGGCAGGCATAGGCGCTGAGCACGGCCACGGGTTTGTCGCCATTCCAGAAGCTGAGCAAGGACACGACAGGATCAATGAGTCCCTCGGGTAGTTGTATCAGGCCTTCGATCTTGCAACTGCTGCCACGCATTCGTCCGACTTTGCCATCAGGCGTGCGCTCCACGCGACGGTTCGAGGCGACTTCCTTCACGATGGCCTCGCCATAGCCGTAGTGAGTGATGGGTTGTGCATTTGGCAAAGCAGCGCGGATGGCATCGGCCGCACGCCCGATCACCACGCGGTGGAAGGTTCCGTCAAAGCGAGTGTAGCCTTTCACATCGAGTTCCTTGATGATCTTCTCGGCGGTGAAATCACAACCCGGCGCATCATGCTGATGCAGCGCATGCACCGCCACGCGC
>Ga0114966_10002464_pt1 | contig 16519 bp, 17 predicted proteins | sample M_130207_XF_Meta_FD_87029 | JGI IMG/M metagenome (GOLD analysis project Ga0114966, IMG submission 87029) | Freshwater microbial communities from Lake Montjoie, Canada to study carbon cycling - M_130207_XF_MetaG | ecosystem: Environmental > Aquatic > Freshwater > Lake | place: Lake Montjoie...
ACAGCTGTGCTCAATTTTGAGCCTGGATTTTCACGACGATGTTTCATTACACCTGCGCGAGTTAGTCCTGCACCACTTTCAGTTGAACGCTTATACTTATTCGCTCCGCGCTCTTGTAGTTCTTCAACTTTTGCTGTATCGCACTTTCCGCAACATTCAGGTGTGTCGCAATTAGTGTGTTCAGTTGCTTCTTCGCTTAACTCACTTTCCATATAATTAGCAGCAGTTACGATATAGTCTTCGGCTAGAGTAATCTTGCTCTGAACCCACTCAGGTAAGTTGGTATTTGGCTTCAGCATATCGTGCAACTTTTTAGCGTTTGTGATTACGCTCTTTAGTTGTGACATTGCCATATCACCTTCGTAATCATATTCGCCGCTATCTTTAGATTCATTTTGAGATGCCTTGATTGCGGCTGCGGTCGGCGCACCTTTTTCTCCTGGCTTGCGCATACGCTTTCCCGAAGCTCTTCTCTTGCGGATATTATCCCATAACCCGCAAGTGTGATCGCCGCACTGTTTTTCTGTTATATGATTGATGAATGTTTTCATTATTGGCACCACGACTTTTTCTTATCGCCGAAATATTCTCTAGCGAAACCGTTTTTAATTAGTTCTGCTCTTAGGCTCTTGCCATCTACGTTGACGTCACCTAGAACTCGACCGCCGAATTTGTCCCACTCTTTAATTTCAACAAGGACTTTTTTTCCCTTGATGAACTTCTTTGTAAACTCTGATGCTGCTGCGCCTCTTTCGGCTTCAGATGGGCATTGCGCTCTTGCACCCTTTTCTGGAGTATCGACACCAAAGATACGAATTTTAAGTTTATCGCCAAGTTCAGTAGGCAACCAAGTAACTTGAATTTCTACTGTGTCACCATCAACTGCGCGAGTAACCTTCCAAGGATATGGATTAGCATTCACTACAAATGGGAACATAAGAGCCACAACAAGCATTATTTTTTTCATTCTTCTTCCTTAATTTTATTTTTTGGAGCAAATTTTTCTGCTACTGTAGTTCCTAATCCAGCAATCACGATAGTCATCATTGAAGTGTACATAAACTCTTCCACGGTAAACTTCCAAAATAAATTTGCAATAAATGCAATTCCGACTAAAAATACTGCCAAAAAGGTAATCACTCTTTTTGAAGAAATTGAGCCATTTTCTCCATCCAAAAGCATAGATTTTATATGCTTACGCATTATCAATAACCGTATGTATGATATTCTGGTGAGAAGAATGGGCTTAGTAGCATCTTCTGAATACGTGGGTCATTGATAATCTGAGTGCACTTGAAGCTGATAGTGTTGCTAATACTATGGCAGGTTTCGCAAGCATCGCTAGTAATCGGGTGACCGCCAGGAGCATTAATCTTACCCTTTGCGGTTGTACCGTTATGGCAAGTTACGCAACCTGTTGTTATACCTGCGTGGATTGAAGAAAAACTTGCGCTCCAGCTACGTCCAGTGTTCTTATGGCAAGCACCGCAGTCTGCTGTTGTAGGAATGTGGTCAGATGGCTTACCTATAGCGTTATAAGTTCTAAACGAATTATTGTGACAACTATCGCATCGTTGAGACGCGACGGCTGTGTGGTTCATGTTTACGCCAGTCGTAAAGGTTACAGTAGCATGGCAGCTACCGCAGTCTGTTGTACCAATAGGAATGTGGCTTGTTGAGCGCCCAACGGTTGCGCTTGTTGGCGAGCCATTGTGGCAAGTTGCGCAAACTTTAGGTGTGCCAATAAATCTACCGCCAGCGTGGCAAGAAGCACAAGTTGAGCACTTACCAGTTGAAAGGTGAGAACCCGTCAACGGAAAATTTGGGTGAAGTGTTTCGTATAAAGAGCACTCAGCTGCTTCTGCAAATGCAGGCAGTGGGTTGAACTTGAATGGTGCATCATAAGATGCGAACAGGATAACTGTTGCAAATAATGTTAACAGAAAGCTCTTTAACTTGAACATCTTTAAATTCTCCTGCGGGATTTACCTATATTTAGTGAATTCTAGTTCCTAAAAATCATAACGATAACCAATATAAAAGGTTTGTCCTCTATTTCCATTTAATACTACAACTCGGGCATATTGCGCCTCAATCGTTCCACGTTCGGAGATACCGTAAATTACCCTTAAAATTCCAGAAAATGTATGGGTTTTAGAGTAATCATCGCGTAAAGTTATTGCAATATTGTTTTTTCCGAATCTATACACGTCTGAGGCAGTTACGAAATACGAATCTATACCGCCAGTTGTTTTATTTACTACAAATTCAAAATCATTTCCGTTGTACCACAAGTTTTCACCCTTAGCGTGAAAGTTTAGAGAGTAGTTGTTCTTCATTCCAATTTTAATAGGCACAGGGTCAAACTGAGGCGAGAGAACAAATCCTTGGGTAGTGGATAAATTTGAAACTTGAAAGTCTGTCGTCAATGTCCATTGTTTTGGTAAATTATAACTTCCACCGATAACGTATGCGCTGGCTATCTGTGTAGTGCTAGTAACGTAATTGTAAATATCAGAAGAAGTTAATCCTGAGCGATTAAGCAGTTCGCCAACGGAATTATAAACTTGCTTCGATGGGTTTAGACCACCAACTCCAAGCGCCACATCAGCGAATAAAATAGGCGAACGTCTTCTGTCGATAACAGCAAATAGACTACCATTACCAATATACCGCATACCTTGGAAACTAAACAGATTTACCTTGTTGTACACTAGGTCATATTCAAGACGAAGTATTCCTGTCGTATCTCGTGCAGAATATTGGGCTTCTACGCCTAGTGCGGATCGTTCTAGTAATCTATCTGCAGTCTGTCTATTATAATAAAACCCTGCTGTATAATTTTGACTTATTCTCCAATCTGCACTAACACCCTGAAAAAGTCTATTAGTATCTGAGGATGGGTTGTATAGATATCCTACACCAGAAGCAAATGTCCATTCGGTGTTAAATTTGTACTTGCCTGATATGCCATCAAAGTGGCTCAAAGATCCAGCAACGGAAGGTTGTCTACCAATACGAATACCATACTTCTCAAAGGTATCCTGGAAGTCCCAGTATGCCTGAGAAAGTTTTTTCTTGCTTCTATCAGGATCTCTTAAATCATCTAGGCTTGAGAAGCGAAAACGATAAGTTTGGATGTATTGGTTATGAGTAGTTTTGTAGGTTGTTTGTAAACCGAACAATGACTGTATGCTTTGCCCGAAGTATCCGTAATCCGATACAGTGCCCTCGAACTCCTTGCTATCGCCAGTTCTCGGTCTATTCTTCACACCACTACCAGCAAACTGTTCTGTTGGCTCTAGTATTTCGAGCGACATCAATCTTTGTTCAACGCGAGTCCAATCATCATCTTTAGAATAGAGTGTGATGTACTTCTTGTACTGTATCTTTGCCTTTTCATAATCTTTCGATTTCTCGTAGGCATAACCTAATAGTTCATATGCCTCTTTTGCTACGTCGGGTTTCTCAGTAAGGATTACTGAGCGTAGATTGTTGATGGCAATATCGTACGGACCTTCGCGGTTGGTCAGATTTGCTCGCGCCTCAGCAATCAGTTCTGCTGGTGGTCTGGTATCAAAGGTGACAACTGGCTGATCTTCATTAGGTGTCAGCGTTGGTGCAAACACCTGCGGGGGCAAAGTTGGCGGTGGACGCTTTACCGCTCTTGCTACTATTGGAGTAGGATCTATCTCTGTTCGATAGATTATAATTGGCGCAGGTTTAGGTTTCGCTGGTCTATTAATTAGACCACTGACTTGGGCGTAAGAGGCTAATGGGAACCACATCAGTAATAATATAAGTTTACGCAAAATTTATCCTAAAATTAAAGGAGGCTGGCGCAGTTAAGCGCCAGCCTTTTTTTCCTCTCACGCCTCTACGATTAATTTATAATGGTTCTAATCTTCTAACAGAGTGAGCAACTGCACCATAATCTAGGTCAAGTCTATCTGCTCTTCTATGTGCAGACTTTGATGACTTGTGATAACTTAAAACATTTCCCTGGCGAACTACAGCATGAGTGTGCTCGGGTTTACGAACTGCTTCATAAATTCCAAGTTTATCTTTAATTTTATTTTTAATTTTTTTTAGCAATCCAGGTTTTCTCTTCGGTGGTGGGTTTAAAACACCGTATGGTTTTAAACCCAATGCTCTATTCATAGCACCTATACCTTCAGAAACTTCTTCAGTTTTTGCTGGGTGATATTCTGGATAATTTTTAGAAAGCCAATCTAATGTTTCTTTATGCTTTTTTACAACCCTAGCTGCTTTTTCTAAATGTTTTTCCATTTGTTTACGATTTCCAGATTTTTCGGCTTCGGCGGCGTTAGACATATGGAGGTTAGCTCTTGCTAATTGAATTTTATGCCACTTACCAACTTTATCTTTTAATCTATCTGGACTTTTTTTCTTCTTTCTTGCCTCTGAAGGAATACCGCCTTCAGGAATTTTTCTTATTTCTGAAGCTCTCACAAACCAACGATCTGAACCTCCAGGAGCTGAGTGGTATACTCTACTATCATCAAATAACGTTGGATGCCCCGTTTTTGTTGCATTAGGCATATGAGTTGATGAAGTTTTCCCCGAGTATATTTTAGTAGGATCTCCTGAACTCCAAGTTGTAACGTATCTAGAAGAATCATTTCCTAATGAATCTTGATGAATTCCTTCGTGCTTACCCATACCTCCGAGGGTTGTTTTTCTTAAAATTTCATTTTTTGCTTTTTGATCTTCTGGAGATTCAACTAGTGGATGAGATTTTGCTGCAGAATAATAACCGTGTTTCTCTAAATGTTTATGAAATTCTCTAGTAATAGTATCGTGGTCATAAGATGATGGTTTAAATTCTGACAACATTTTATGAGTTTGTCCATCTAAAACGTCAGGTTCATTTTCTCGAACTTCATCAAGCGGTGCAGGTCCGTGCATAACTTTAATTATGTGACCTTTTTTTGGATGAAGGTGCATTTCAACGTGAAATTCTTCATTAGAAGTTTTAGGTTTATTTTTTGGAGGAGTTCCTCCACTTCTCATCTGCTGCATATCTCTTAAATTCTTTTTAATCGCATGCATATTTCTTTTAATTAGATGGTCATATATTCTTGAAGCATGATTATTGTGTTGGTTAGCAGTTTCAAAATCTCCAACTTCATGCGCAGCATTTGCGATATGTTGGTGTTGTTTTGCTCTCGTCGATAGTTGGTCTTGCTGCGATTTACTTAAATTGCTTAGTTCATCAATTTGTTCGGCTTCTTTCATTACAAGTTCAGCATTACGACCTCTGGCTTTATACAAATCGCGAGCATATGTTTGTGCCGCTCTCGGGCTAGAATGATGTTTTACTTCTTTGTAAGTGCCACCAGCAGTGTCATCCCATTTATGTACAATCACATTTTGTCCGCGAACATGAATTTTGACTATACTATTATTTGTAGTTTCTTCTAAACGCTTTTCAGCTCGCTCAAGTCCCTTGGTTCTATTGGTATGCCATCTATCAAAAACTGCTAGAGATTTCTTTGCTTTAGCAGCTTCTTCCCTTGCCTTTGCCGCTATTGCTGGATTTCTACCTACACCGCGAGGTAGTTTTCCACCTGGAGAATGTTGGGCAGCAAGTGCTTCCGCTTTTTCAATTTTACGTTGAAACTCTCTCGTCAATGATGGTAGCGCACGCTTAACGTTAGATGCTTTCTTTTTATAACGTTCAAGAGTTTCTTTACCTTCTTTACTATCAAAAACTTCATCTAATTTCTTTATTTGATGTTTTGTAACTGATAGTTTTTCACCACCGCTTAATTTTACAACATGACCATCATCAGATGTTGAGAGCAATTCACCTTTACGCTCATGCCAATCTAAATCATCTGGAACGTGTATCGAAACTTTATCACCAACTTTAAATTGCGCAGTTTCTTCTTTAACATGCTTGAAATAGTTAACTTGTCTTTCGCGATTTTCTGCGCCACCCTTTGTTGGGTATGTTCCTAGGTTACGACCACTTCCAGCGACTAGACGATAACCACCCTTGACCTTGTGAATAGTCTCAGCAACTACCTTTTTATCCTTACCAAGTCCAACTCTAAAAGCGGCGCGAAGTCTATCCTTAATACTTGGCTTTTGTACTGCGGCATCAGGTGCCTTTGCAGCTCTTTGTTCTGGGGTTAGTTTTTTTTCGTCTAGATTATTTTCCATTTCATTTACCTTCCGATAAAACTTTTATTGCTTTGTGATAGAACTCTTGTCTTTCCTCAAGACCTTTCGTTCCGCCATTAATTTTTTTGGTCATACTAACAATATCTTCTTTGTCGGCGAAAGCGTTTAAACCATTAGAGTTCCAAAACCAGAGAGCAGTTTTAAATGCACCCTCTATGGTTGAAGCGTAGTCTGGATTGTTTACTAAATCGACACCAAGTGTTTTACCGCACTTCGTATAGTTTTCTTTTCCAGTTAGTTGAATCAATCCGCGTCCGCGAAATTTCCAACCTTCCCCAGTTTTATTATTTCCCATACGACCACCATAAACCTTATTTGCAATTTTTTCTGGCTGTCTTTCAAAAGGTTTAGCAGCCTGAACTGATGCGAAGTACTTCGGGAACGTATTATGTAATCCTTCAGCAGAATAATTTAGATTCTCAGTGAAGATGGTAAAGCTGCCTGATTCGTGCGCACACTGGGCAATAAATGCGGCTTGTCTTTTTATATTGGCGAAGTTTGTTTCATCTACTAGAGATGAAAGTGTGGTATTTAAATTTTCAATTACTTCATCTAGGTCTTTAGCGTTTTTAGCAGCAGGAAGAATTGCTAATAGTTTGTCTTTAGATATTCCAGATTTGATTCCGATTGTAGCAGGTTTTGGTTTTACGATTCCACCGACACCAATCACAGTCATTTAGGTTTCTTCCTTCTTAACATATTTGTATAGCGATTTCTTTGTAAAGCATATGCGTCAGTTGGGTTTTTAATCGCACCGCCTGTATTGGTGGTATTTTGAGCTCCTGCGCCTTCGCCTTCTTCGCCAATATACTTGGCGACTAAATTTCTGATTGCTTTAGATTTGCTAGACATTGTAAACTACCTTCATCCATAAGTATTTTGCAAGTTAATATATCTCTTCCTAAGATTCCATATACAACTGGCGGTAAAAATTTTAAAAATATTAAAAATGGCTTTATAACTTGATAATCTTTATCATCAAGTTTAAAAAATAAAAGCCTTGTCGCTGCTTCAATTCCAAATACATTATACAGTACAATTATATGATTTAATATCAAACGCTCTTTTAAAACACCACTAGTGTAGTATTTGGTGAGTAGACGTTTGATATAAAGCAATCTGTTTATATCTTCTTCAAACTCACTCATTACAGCATTTGGTCTATCATAAACCTTTGCGGCATAAAGCGTAAAATTACTATCATTCAAATCATGAAACATAAGTTATTAATCGTCCGATGTTCTTCTTGTTTGTCTCAAATAACGTGAAACTACAGTACGCTGCGCTTCTCTACGTCTAGCCATTTCAGCGTTGATAGATGCCATATCATTCTTCATTATATATTCTGCGGGATTATTTGTATCAGATTCTTCTTTATAAATTTCGATTGCGTGTGCTGAATTACCAGTTTTAGTTCTGCCACGCTTTGCCCCAAGATACTTTCTGACGTGAGGTTTTTGTGGCTTATCATCCATTCTTATATTTTCACGCATAGTGATATTAGCCGTATACTCACTTCTAGGATCTGGCTTTTTATCAGCGTCGTGAAAAGGATTTTTATATGCCTTTGGTTTTTCTTTTGGGGTTATACCCAAACGAGCGTTACGATCTTTATTTCGTAACGCTACCATATCGGCGTATGTATTCGGCTTAGGTGAAACCAAATTTTTCAAATAGTTCTTAAATGACATTAGGTATTTGCCTTAGGAATTACGCCACCATTTTTTTCTGTATAAGAATGGTGAACGGTGTGAACTTGCATATTTGGATACTTAGCCACAAGTTTTGCCGCTACTGCCTTTGCGTGCTTTTTACCATTAAAGTTAACAGGAGTTCCTGCAACTTTATCTCTCATAACTTTATGGTTTATATAAACGTGATGAGGTTCACTTTCTCTGGCTTCGCGTTCTGCTGTATGTTGCGCTTCAACTGCAGCCTCATGCTCATGCTCACGGCTCTTGAATCCGCGTCTTGCTCTATCAAATACATCGTTTGACGATCTATCATATGAACCGTGAGTTCTATAGTTTGGAGCCTCTCCTAGATGCTCAATACCAGTAACTGTATGTCCTCTGCTCTTTAAGTGAGCCTTAAGACTTTTTTCTGCTCTTTCTTTTGTTTTAGCCTGAATCGTTGGAGTGTCTAGTGTAGGAACTTTTTTAAGAATTACAGTGTGTGTACCTTTATATACCTTACCGTCTTTTTCAGTATGTGCAGTCATTTTTACTGCTTGATTTTTATACATACTCTTCTCGTTAATCTGTTTGCTTTTAATTTCAGCTTTATCATATCCTCTATGGAAGGATGCTTCATCTTTATCTTTTGTGGAACGTAGTCCAAAGTGCTGGCCATATTTACGACCTAATCCATGTTTGAATGCTGCTGCTCCAGCCTCTTCGTGCTTACCATCAGCCTTTAGGTTATTAACAATCGAATGCGATTCTTCGAGCGCTCCTAAATGTTTAACACCTTTTCCTAGATGATTTTTTGCAGCGTCATATGCTTTATTATGAAGTTTTAAAGAGGCATCGCCCACTTTTCTAACTACATTTTTACCTGGAAAGCCAGCAAGACCCGCAAGTGGAGTTGATGCAACGTGTATTGCGGCGGCGGCAGCACCTTTACCTAGACGTACTGCGGCAGCGCCAAGTTTTTTACCCGCGCTGAGTTCATCAATCTGCTCTGAGTCTTCAAAAAACTTTTTACTCGCAGCCGCAGCTTTTACAGGATCTTCTCTATAATCTATTTGAGGTCGTCCATTTTTCATAGCATCGCGATAATTTTTATATTTTTTTATAAAGTTCTTTACGCCCGATACAATACCTTCTTCTACCTGCTCAACATCTTCTCCCATTTTATGAACAGAAACTCTGTTACCCACTAATCCTTTTAATTTAATTGCTACGTTTTGAGCGTGAGGTCCGCTTGAATGCGCTGCTACTTCTTGGCCATTAACGTGAATTGCGTGAGTCTTATTATGAGAGTCTTCTTTAACTTCTTTCTTTGCTTTCTTTTTCTTTTCTTCTTCGGCTTTATGCGCCATATAATCATCCATTCCGCTATGGTCTTCATCTTCAGACTTACGCTTCATAGCACCTTCACCGAGCTTGGTTACTTTATGCATAGGAACAATACTCACGACTGGAGCATAAACACCTGAAACGGGAGCCTTGATATGGACGTGCCCTTCCTTGATGTTCATTACGGTTCCAGCTACTCTGGTTGCACCTTTAATACCTACAACCTTGTCTCCAATCTTAATATCGCTCATTTTTACTTTCCTTTCTTGTGCTTTGCGCGTAGGAGCTTGAAGTCTTGACCATCAATTCTACCGTTATGATTAGCGTCAATCTTATGTTGATTGCCCTTTAGAGCCTCATGAACATCATCATCATGTTCATCTTCCCCTGGCTTTTTCTTGTTCGCAGTTTTATCTGGCTTCAACGAACCACTAACAATAGCGCCTTTTGTGCCACCGTGTGCTGCTGCCTTTTCTCCCGCTATTTCATGAGAACTCTTCACTAGGTCTGATTCTTTATCACGTGCATCGGGATTCTCTCCAGTATTTCCACCAGAACGCTGGCCACTGCCACCGCCAACTTTACCTGCTGCAACTGCAGCCTGATGTTGCTTCATTCTTTCCATGTTTTGTTGACGGAGTTGGGTGAACTTATTTCCCGTCTTTGCGGCTGGCTTTGGTTCTTCCTTTGGCTCTTCTTTCTTTGGCTCAGGCTTCTTGAATGAAGCAGCAATATCGCCGAGCTTTGTGCCTGGCTTTGCTTCTACTGGCTTCTTAGCGGCATCTCTTGCTGCTATGCGAGCTCTCGCTTCTGGGCTTAATTTTGATGGGTCAATAGCCTTACCGAATCTTCCCTCATCAACCTGCTCGACATCTTCGTTGGTTTTATAAGGTTCTACTTTATATGGCTCGTACTGTGTCGCGACTTTTTTACCCACATAATTGTGAAGTTCTTTATGAGCTCTGCTATAATCATCCGAGTGAGCAGGAACACCAAAATGACTTCCTTTACCATCTTTTGGTCTAAACCACACTCTATGGGTGTAGTCAGTTTCGTCAATTTGCTCGACTTCTTCATTTCTATTTCGTGGATATGATTGTTTATCATTTCGTGCAAATGAGTTAGTTGCAATGACGTTTACTGGCTTTCGTGCGTAATTTGTATTGTGTTCTTCGCTGCCTTTAACATATTCTTTGTAACCTGGTCCTTGCACCAATTTTTTTGTTGCTAGAATATAACCTTTTTCTCTAGGATTTGGTCCAGGATTTGCGTGAAGGGTGTAGGAATTATCGGAATGATGTGTTTTTCCATGTCTGTCACGTACAGCATTACGGTATCTATCTAGGATGCCGCCACCGCGACCAGACAATTCATCAATCTGCTCAGCGTCTTCCTTAACTTCACTCTTAGGATATTGATAAACCTTTGCACCAGCAGGTGTTGGCTTATATCTCTTCATAATGCTAGCCTTTTCTGCTTCGCGTTCTGCTTTATTGTGGTTGTCGATGTGTTCGCCAGCACGAGCCTGAGCCCAACGAACACCAACAGGACCATAATTCTTTTCTATATGCTTAAGCGTTTGATGCGCCATTTGTCTGTGGTCGTTACCAACGTGTAGGTCATCAGCAGTATGAGCATTAAGCGTATGTTTAGCATAATCGTCTACATGACGATCTAGTTCTTCGTCAATCTGCTTATATTGTTTTGCTTCTTCTTTAATGAAGTTGCCCTTTAGCCCTGTGTTCATGACTCTCTGAACCATATCGCTTTCGATTGGCTTGGTGTCTGTGAACTCACGAACCTTGGTTGGCTGCTCCTGCATAATCTTTGATGCAAGTGCTGCGATTGATTTATTTGTTTTGTCGTTTAGATTAATTGCCATCTTAAGCACCCTTAATAGTTGAAGTTATCATCCAAGCCAATTTCTTGTGCTTGTCGATATGGTCTTGGAGGAAGTTTGATAGTCCTGGTTCATTTGCCGACTCAGCCATTCTGTAGCCAGCAGTTAAACCCTGAATAATTTTTTCATTGTCTGAAGATAATATGCTCAACATTTCTACTGGAGAAGGAACGCCATTGGCTTCACTTATAGAACTCATTTGTAGAAGCTGAGAAAGTGAAGTTGGAGCATAGGCACCAAGAGCGCGAATTTCTTCAGCAATAGGATCTAGGCTTGCAAATACTTGCTCATAGATCTTTGAAAGGAAATCGTGATACTGCGGGAAATTAGCCCCTTCAACGTTCCAGTGAAATGTATGAGCCTTAAAGTAGAAAGCATAACCATCGGCTAGGATCTTCTTCATCTGAATGACGAGTTCCATATTGGTACTTTCGTGTAGTTGCTTTACGCCCATCACTCTGCGGACAGATTCTGCCACATTCAGTGTTCTTCTGTCAGTAAAAAGATTCATATTAATTTCCCTTTAATGTTCTGAAGTCTTTAAATGACTTCGATTCCGCTCTATATGCTGTTATAGATGCGGATGATGGGTTTCCAAAATTAGAAACGTCACCTTGTATGGCAAGACCTGGAGAAGTTTCAAACTTCTTTTTCTTTTTAGGTTTCTCTTCATTTACGCCAGTTGGAACAGTTGCTATACCTGTAGAACTTAAAGCGACGCCCTTGGTACTTGAATAGTTCCCTGGTGGAAGCGATTGCTGCTTCTTTACCTTCTTTTCGTTTACCGAACGAGTTGGTGAATTGAAATTAGCAACTGCTGTGCCGCCAGTTTCTTGGTCTGCTTGCTTATACGATCTAACCTTAGCGGTTGTTGGAGTCAGCGCCTTTAAAAATGCTGCGGTTTTATTTGTTCCAACTTCAAGAACTCTTTCTTCAATCCAACGAAGTGCAGCCTGATTAGTTGGCTTCTTCGCTAGGAATGCGGTTACGGTTTCCGAAAGTTCAAGTAACCAGCCAGTGATTTCTTCTTTCTTTTCTTCATTGACGGTTAATATATTATTCGAGTTATCGTATAGAACGAATGCTTCAAACATATCAGCAAATAGATGCATATTATCAATAGAACTATTATACTTCTTTACGCGCATGCTTTCGTTAAAGGTTTTTGCACCTCGAGAAATTCTAGCATCGTTACGCATCTTTGATTCTTCATCGCTTGTATGAACGTAAATCATTGCAGTATCATAGCCCATTTCTTCGAAGATGGCTTTCGCGACAATAATCTTATCTTTATTATCAGCGTTACCATTTACGATTACTGATGGAAAGTTATACAACTCGTCAATATTTGTTTCTTCTAAAATAGCCTTAAATAATTTTTCTAAGGAAATTTCTTTCAGATTTGATTCTCCTAAAGAAGAATGAATTAAAAAATCCTTTCCGCTTCCAGGACCGCCGACAAGAAATACTGCCTTAAAATTCGGCGACAAGTGTGCCGATCCTTCGAAAAAAGGAAGTTTTAACGTTTTATTTTCAGATCTATTAGCCATGATACTCCCACACTTTGGGGATTAAGTTACCTATTATATTTATAATAATTAAATAATACCCTATTAATCACTCACACCGACAATTTTTGAGTTGTTCCATCAGGTTTTACATGATGTGCATGAAACTTGATATTAGGAAATTCATCCTTCAACTTCAAAAAGTGATGTAGGTTATGTATACTATCGTCATAGAGCGAAACCTGGTTATGTTTACCAGTCTCCAACTGCTTTCTAATTATTTTAGCCTTTTTTTCGCCGACAGCATCGTCAGTTGGATCGTTACCAGCACGATAGACATGGCTATGGTCTATATCAATTCCATGTTTACGGAATGTATGTAGGAATTCGTGCTTGTCGTCGAAGTCGGCTCGGGCTGTATTGATTATTACACGGTGATTTGGCTTACCTTTTATATTATCGTGGATAGCCTTAAACTTTGCGATTATTCTGTGAACAGGTTTTGATTCTTCTGCGAACTTTTTGGCACTACGGAATTCGCTGAAGTCTGGCTTTTCATCATGCGCCCAATTATAATTATTAAATTCTTGATTAGTTAATTCTTTTACTCTGTTCCCACCTTTCACCACACCGATCTTAGCGGTGGTGTGAAACATTGTATCGTCTACGTCAAATACGTGGAGGTGTCCTGGAGGATGACCTATCTGAGCCTCCTCATAGATAGCAGGATTCATCTTACCGTAATTACGCATCAAAACTCCAGCCATAGAATTGGCTTCGTTTTCTTCATCACTTCCAGTTGCGCCAGCGGTTGCTACATCGCCCAAACGACCATCTTCGTTTTGTTTATGATGAACTAATTCGTGGGCTAGAGTTCTAAGAACATCAGCCGTATGTCTACCAGCGACGTTTATTCTAATTGACCTATCATGTGGCGCATATCCACCGAAACTTTTATTTTGTTGGGCTTGTTCTTTATCATCTACTAAAGAAATAGAAGGTGGGGCGTCAATATTTAGATGCTGACATGCATAGTTTACAAAATGATTTGTATGGTCTTCTAGTTGTTTTTCTTCTAAGTATCGCTTAAATGAAAACATTTATGCCCCGATGTAGAGTTTATTACCCTTTATTTAGGTCAATTTCATTTTAGCCACAGCGTCTGCTAGAGCCTCTTTGACTGGTCTCATTCGCCCAGTTCCAGGGATCGTACAAGTAGAACGCCCTGCTGCAGTTGCTACACGGAACTCTTCTGGAGTAAACCACTCTGGCTCGATACCCATAATCTGAGCAAGATCGTGCATATTAATTGAGCCTTCGTTTACTAGATTATAAGGACCGAGTGGCGCATTTTCTTCCATAAGGTCGCAAGCAACCGATACTGCTTCGTCTATATCAGTTAAACTATTCTGTCCAGAGTCGATTAGTTTAGCGGTTTTTGCATAATTGTAAACCTTGGTTAAATAGTTTTTCTTTTCGTTAACACCAGTAAATGGCATACGAATACGGAATACCATTGCGCGATCTTTAAGGTAGATATCTGAGATACCCTTTGAGATCGAGTAGATGCTGCCGAAGAAGTTTGGTTCGGCATATGAACCTAAAATATCCCCAACATAGATACAACCGCTAGAAAAGTGCGCTAGTTTTGAACGAGTATTTTTAAGTTTTTCGTGAAGTACGATAGGGAATACTGTATTACCCATTACTGTATTTTCTTTATCGAACTCGCAAGCATCAACGTTAGGTGAGCCTGTAACGCCAGCGCAATTCACGACCCAATCAAATGAAGGAAGATCCCTAAGTGCGCCATCAACATCGTTGTGAGAAATAAACTCTACGGTATGACCTCTATTTAAAAGAGCGTCGTGTACTTTATTTCCAGTCCAACCTCTACCAATTACCAAAAATCTCATAGTTAATCTCCTAATAATTCTAACAAATATTTACCATATTGAGTTTTACCGCAAGTGTTTGCAAAACTTCTAAGCTCGGCTCTATCAATCCATTCATTCGTAAACGCAATTTCATGCGGCGAATTAACTAGAACGTCTTGATTCTTTTGAACTGTCTGAACAAAATGAGAAGCCTCTAGCATTGAATCTGGCGTTCCCGTATCGAACCAACAGATTCCTCGTTTCATAACCTGCACGTCAAGGCGACCTTCCTTTAGATATACATTATTTAAATCAGTAATTTCTAACTCACCACGAGGCGAAGGAACTAACTTTTTAACCTGTTCAAATACATCTTTCGGATAGAAGTATAGTCCTGTAATCGCAAAATTTGATTTTGGATTTTGGGGCTTCTCAACGATTGATATTGGTGTATTGTTTTTAATTTCAACGACACCAAATCTTTCTGGGTCATGAACTCTTTGCGCAAATACACTTGCAGTTTCCGTTCTAGCCGCTGCACTTAATAATGAACCAGTGAGTGTTGAACCGTAAAAAATATTATCGCCAAGAATCAAACAATAGTTATCAAACTTATTTTGTTTGTATACACTTTCCGCAATATTAAATGCGTCTGGAATTCCAACAGGTTTTTCTTGTGTTGCAAACTTTAAATTAATTCCTAGATGAACATCAGATTTATTAAACAACTTTTCAAAGGTTGATAGTTCATCTGGAGAAGTGATAATTAAGATATCATGTATATCGGCCAACATCAAGGTTGATAGAGGATAATATATTAGGGGTTTATCATAAATGGGCAATAATTGTTTAGTTACCGCCATCGTTGCAGGATAAAGTCTTGACGATTTTCCAGCAGCCAAAATTATACCAAGTGTTCTACTCATAATATACCTCAAACTATTGGAGTTGTGTTTTTTCTTTTTTCAATAAATTCTAAAATAGACTCATCGGTTTCTTGTTCTTTATATGGAGCGTACCAAGCCTTAGAACGCATTTGAACGCTCTCATCTGGTTCTTGAACATAGTAAATTGCTAAAGATTTTCTATAGACTCCATCAGGGCAAGTTAATTTTTCTGGGAGTCCATGCCAAGAGTTTTGCGTTGTATCAAAAATAACCGCACGGTTAAACTTAACATCTATCCGCTTTACCATTTCTTTGGCTTTATTTTTCTCATCATCATGAGACCAAAACTCTAATCCACCACCCCATTCAGGATTCCAGTCTTTAGATAGGTAAATGATAATGTTGAGTTTTCTTTGTAGAGGAATCTTAGGATGTATTGAATAATCTTGGTGAATATTTAATTTACCACTATTACCATGCATATGCCAACCGCCGCCATTTAATCCATAATCGGCGTATAGCTGCTTTCCAATTTTTCTAGATAAAATATCCGAGAAGTTTTGGTTACACAAAAACCAAAATGCGTTATAGGTTAGTTTGGGAAAACGATCCCAAAAATTCATTGTGCGTTTTACTTCAATAGGATTATCGTAACGATACAAACGGTCATCATTATAATCTGGAAACTCTTCGGCTAATCCATTAGCAAAACTTTCATTGAAGAAATCATCAATTATAATATGGTCAAATGGTTCGGTTTCAATCGGAGTTGATAGAATTTTTTCTATTGTCTCAGGATTAAACATTATTTTTTCCCCAAAGTATTTCTTACCCAATTTTGATTTGCAGTGTACCATTCAATAGTTTTCTCAATACCTTCTTCAAAACTCACCTTTGGCTTCCACCCAAGTTCTTCTTGTATTTTAGTGCTATTAATATCATATCTGAAGTCATGACCTTTACGATCTTCAACAAACTCAAAGTTTTCAAAAACGTTTAGATTCATTTTATTAAGAATAGTCTTTACAATTTCTAAATTTGGCTGCGGGTCATCGCCGCCAATATTATATTTTTGACAAGACTTACCCTTAAATAGAACTGCACACAGTGCGGCGCA
>Ga0114966_10002465_pt1 | contig 16518 bp, 15 predicted proteins | sample M_130207_XF_Meta_FD_87029 | JGI IMG/M metagenome (GOLD analysis project Ga0114966, IMG submission 87029) | Freshwater microbial communities from Lake Montjoie, Canada to study carbon cycling - M_130207_XF_MetaG | ecosystem: Environmental > Aquatic > Freshwater > Lake | place: Lake Montjoie...
AATGAAAGGTGGCTGAGGTGGTTTTGTTATGCCTCAAACTAAAGAGAAACAACAACTACTAGGCAATATGTATGGTGGATGAGGTCCTGCGTTAAATGTATAAGTTTTTACAATAAGTATTTAAAAAATAATATAAATAATTTATTTGGATGACGTGTAAAATTTATTATATAAGTAATTATAAAATAGATTTTATATTGAATAAATAAATTACTTGTTATATTTAGAATTTCTAATATTTATTAGAAAAAGTCTCTTATAATACTTTTGATATGTATTATGGTTTGCCTTATTTTTTCTTCTGAGCAACCCATTAATTTTGATATGTCTTTATTGCTTCTTACTATATTGTAATCAATGTCATATCTGTAATAAAAGACACGTTTTGAAAATGCATCTAAGTTATTATTTACAAATTGAAATAGATGATTTTTATATTCCATGTATATTATTTTTTGTAAACTAGCGTTATTTTGTTCTTCATATTCTTGATATTGTTGGTATCGATAATATTTATCAAACATCCAATTGTTTTCATAACTAACGAATTTTGTGAATAATCTAACTAACTTATTATCATCTTTACAACCCTTAAGGTTACGTCTATTACTTTTTGAAATCCCTGATAAAGGATATAATTCTGTTAAACCTCTATACAATTCACCATTTATATATTTATTCATATAATTTGTAAAACTGTATGAACCATTGTAATTTTCTATAGCTCTATATAAGCCAAATTTAGAATATAATTTTAATTCATCTAATTTTATATTTTTACATGTATGTTTATGTATTTTTTTAAATTTAATTGCAGACTTTAATGCATAATTTTCGTAACAGTTATATATGACTTTATGAATGTTATTCCTCATTAAAGGCGTTAATGATGGATTTTGTATTAAACTATTTATGCTTTTCCATTGAGTAGAAGATAAATATGCACTTTTCATTTGTAATGATAATGCATTTGTAATAAATATAATAATGTAAATAATGTAAAACATTATTATATCATATAATTATGGGTTTATATTATTTTACTATAACATAAAATTGAAACAAATAACTTATACAATAATATAATAATAATATAATACAATGACAGAAGAACCTATTATACTTAATGGGGGACCTTATGTTGTAAAGAAAAATAAAAATGGAGGCATTGATTATGAATATGGTTGGGTAGAGTTAGTTATTTACAAAAATAATATTAAAGCAATATGTGAAAATGATGGCTGTATAAGAACCATATTAAACTTCAATATAAATGTTGAAGTTCCATCAGAATATAAATGCTTGGAATTGATTCAAATATATCTTAAACTAGGTTTCAATTCTATTTATGCTTATAATTATTCAGACATAACTAAATTTAAGAATGGATGTAATGAATATTTTACCAATTTAGCTGTCGAAATAGAAAAAAATAAAAAAATAAAAAAATAAAAAAATAAAAAAATAAAAAAATAAAAAAATAAAAAAATATAAATTGTTATAATTAAGTTTTACAGTCTGAAATTGTTACCTTTTTAGATACTTTTGATATAATTTTGCTAATATTTTTGTTAGTTTCTTCCTTAGTAGAACCACACATGGAATTAGAAACAATGTTTAAATACAAATCATTTTTTCTTGATTCAGAATTAGTACATCCAGGATTCGCCTTTGTCCATTCAGTAATATTTTTAATATTTTCATTTGCAATTTGTTTAATTGCTTTTGTTAAAAGTGGTTTATCATCGTCCTCTTTATTCCATTCATTATTATCATTTTTTATATAAAGGACTTCACGTTTCAAATCAGAGCAATGTATTGGTCGCTCAGTAATTTCAGTATCATTAAGTTTATTTATAATTATCTTGCTGATACCTTCAACGTAACCAACTCTTCCTACATTTTCTAAATCTTCGAGTGTTGGCTTTATTGAATCAATGAATTCATTTATGTTCATAGCATTTTTACATGTTTCATTTAAAAACACCTGTAAATTAAATGTTTTATTATTTGAATTGTTATTATTATGTGAATTATAATTATTTATTCCTTGTTTTGTTAGTTCAATAATCGTCTTTTGTAATTCTTGATTTTGTGATAATAATTGAACAATCATTTGTTTATCTGATAAATCTTCTATTTTAAAATGAGTATATTCTGTATCTGACGTAGTATGGTTTGATTTTTTAATAGGTTCAACACATTTATCTAATTCATGGTATTCACTATTTTCTTTATTTACATTTATACATTTTTGCTTATGTCTCCAAAGACCAGTACGGTCTCTATATTGTTTACCACAACTACAAAAAAAGAATGTTTCAGTCTTATTGACACTATTTTCAACGCTGTTGACAGCACACTGAGAATGTTTTTTCGTCTTAACATGCTGTTTCATATGTTGTTTTTTAGAGCATTTATAGTGACATTTATTGCACTTAAAAATGCATTTTTCATTTTCACTATTTTCACTAAAATTTGTTGCTAAATCCATAATATTTGTCAACAAAAAAATAGTTAGAAAAAAATGTATTAAAAAATTTATCGTCACAAATTGAAAAAATGAAAATCACTTTTATGACGAAGTCAGTCACATCTGGGTTTTTTTCAGGAAAATGATTCGCCTTTTTGAAAATGGACATTTTTAAAAATGTCCAAAATTGAAAACCTAAAAAAACTTTTGAAAAATATTTGTTACTGAAAGTTACTACCAGTATGCGTTGTAGATTCTCTTACTGAATATGGTGTTAATATAACTACTATATATATATATGTAAATTTTCCAGTCACGTCTTTAAGTAGGTTTTACAATATAATATATTATTGAATGCTACATACTACATATTTTTTACATTTTAGAAAACTTAAATAATTTATGGTCTTAACAACATGTCTTATGTTTTTTATTTATCAAATTTTATAAGTTTTTAAAATGTTTATAATTCATCAAAAAAACGAATACCAAATCAGTCTCTATTTTGACAGCATCATTTAAAAAAGGCTGAGACCATGATTTTCACTATTTGTCAACAGTGTTGACAGCCACACTGACTTAAAATTATGGTCTAAGTTGGATTTTTATATTAAACAATATATAACCATTAATGCTTTAAGAATATTATATTTTTTGTTATTTTTTACTTTCACTATTTTTACTAAAAAACGTTGTCAATTTTGTCAACAAAAAATAGTGAAAAAAATTTTATTAAAAAAAGTTATCGTAACAAATTGAAAAAATGAAAATCACTTTTGTGACGAAGTCAGTCACAGCTGGGTTTTTTTCGGGAAAATGATTCGCCTTTTTGAAAATGGACATTTTTAAAAATGTCCAAAATTGAAAACCTAAAAAAACTTTTGAAAAATATTTGTTACTGAAAGTTACTACCAGTATGCGTTGTAGGTTCACTTACCGAATATGCAGTAAAATATTCAACCAAATTATATATAAATTTTTATCAGTCTCGTCTTTAAATAGGCTTTACAATATAATATATAATTTGTCAAAAAAAAGTACATAATTATATTTTGTAAAGTATAATTATATGAGTTATTTTGATTTGACTGCACTTATTCTTACTGAAATCGTGGGTGATTTTGGTTATAAAGAGTTTGCAGATAATGGTGGAATAAAAAACTTTTTAGTAGGCACTACTGGATATTTAGGTGTTATATATTTCTTGATACGTTCATTACAAGGGTCTCAAGTGTTGTTAGTTAACGCGGCATGGGACGGACTAAGTGCTTTATTCGAATCTATTGCAGCTATGATAGTTTTAGGAGAACGATTTAATGACCCCTGGAAATATTTTGGTATAGTACTCATTATCATAGGCTTATTTTTCTTGAAATTACCAGTTGTTAACGAACACAAATTTATTCTTCCTAATTTATTTACATAATATTTTGTTAGTTTGTTATTTTGTTACTTATTTTATTGGTTTATACTTTGGTTTCTAAAAATCTTTTTCGTCTACATTTCCTTTGCTATCAGTATAAGTTCCAAAACCATTTATTTTACCATCAACAAACATTCCTTCAAATCTAGAGTTATTAGGCCATTTTATGCAACCTAATCCATTCATATCATTGTTTTCAAAATATCCTGTGTATACAGTTCCATTTGGCCAAGTCATTGTTCCATAAATCATAATATTCTTTTCAAATTTTCCAGTAAAGCTTAAGTTTTCAAAATAATTTTGTATGGTGCCAAAACCATGAATATTGTCATCATGCCATTCACCGATATATTCTACATGTGCAGAATAATCAATATATATACCTTGTCCATTCTTTTTACCATTTATTGCATTTCCAGTGTAACACGTTTTTCCCTCTATAATTTTTACATCTTCATAAATAATTGGATGAATCTTTGCAGTAGATGAACTAACTGCATTTACAAAAGATGTAATAACTCCTTGGTTCCTTTTATTTGCATTCATTGTTTTCTTATTTGTTATTTTATTATTAAATTATTATTAACATACAATAATAATTTAATTTCAATTTTATTACTTTTTATTGTAAAATACAGTTAGTAAAATATACGCACTAGAAATCAATATAAATTGCTGAAGCATTGCTAACCCTTTTGCTAAATCAGTAAATGCTGTTACATCTGGAAGACCAATGCCAGATTGTATTGTTAAACTATAAAATAAATAGTCTATATAATTTAAATTATCTTTTTTATTCAATGGTAAAAAATTATTTTCAGGAATTAATGTATAAATTATAGCAAATACTATTATACATACTATATTAAATATAAATGTTTTTGTCACAATGTCCATATAAAATGCATAGATAAAATCTAACACTAAATATAAAGTGATTGATTCGTTACTACAAATTTTAATGTTAAAAGTGGTATTTGTTTCAAGACGCTCAAAAATGCAACATTTCCAGTTAGTTCAGCAATTTTCTCTAATTCACATGAAATATTATTTATTTTGAGCAATGCCTTTACAAATTCACCCAAAAATATTTCTTTTTTCTCGGCTAATTCTTGGATAATAAGTTTACAATCATTTACATCTTCACAGTCACACCATTTTTCTACATAGTTTAATAAATCATAATGAATGCTATAATCAGTGCCTGTGTTTATATTATTGTTAGTTTCATAATCTTTATCTTCGTAATAAAGGGTTTCACCTTTTCTTATAACTTCTTTAATAACATTATCATCTGTTTCAGGATGAACAGATTTAATGTTATCATTAACTTTTAGATTTGTAAAACAACTAAATAATGCTACTAATTGTTTAGCAGATAAAGATGCTAATGTATTGTCTTGATATAATTTGGCAAATGCTAAACAATGTATTTCTCTAAATTGTGATGCAATTTTTCCTAGCAAAGTGAGTTTTAATTCTTGTTCAACAAATTCATTTGTTTCAAGCAAATGTATAATTTTACCAATATCTGACTGAAAATATGTTTCTAAAGATTTATATTCGTTGTTAAGAGATGCAATTTCTTGTTCTTTTTCTGCAACCTTTTGGTAACTAGTTTGGTCTTGTTCAATAAATTTGTAATTATCTTTTATGCTTTGAATCTTACGCTCTATTTCTTTTCTTTTTTTATTAACAGACATTTTGACGTTTTCTTGCAAATTGGTGTATTCGCAAATAATATCAATTGGAGTCCTTAATGTCTGAATATAACTTTTCATATTATCTAATTCTTTTGTTGCCTTATAAATCTTAGTTTTTGTTTCTTTAATTTCTGATTCTAATTCACTGGTAATCATACTTTTTTTTGCAAAGTCAACTAAATTTGTATCACCAATATCAATAAGATTCAACAAAAGATTGTAAGAGATTTTGAATTTTGATGACAGCATCTGTGGTTTTCCATTCATCATTAATTTATAATTAACAGAATCAACATTTCTGAATAAATTATTAAGATGAATAACGTGACCTACAGTGTCTATTCCTAAACGACCTGACCGTCCTCCGCCTTGAATATACTCGTGTGCTTGTAAAACTCTTAGATTGCTACCGTCATGTTTACAAATATCAGTAAATATACAAGATTTTACAGGTAGATTTAATCCTATAGCAACCGATTCAGTTGCAAACAATAACTTGATATATCCTCTTGCAAAAAATATTTCAACAATTTCTCTTAAAACAGGCAACATTTTTGAATGATGTGTTGCAATGCCTTTCTCTAAAAGTGCAACTAAATTTAAATATTCAGGCAAATGAAAATATTCTTCACAATTTGCAAATTTATCACGTAAAATTTTATCACATTCTCTTTTAGCAATATAGGGAACTTTTGAATCAAATTCCTGCAAATTGGTGGTAATTTCTTTTGCACATATTTCTAATTGTCTTATTGAAAATACGTAACAAATAGCAGGTGTCATTTCATTTTCAGTTAGATATTTAGTTACTTGATTTAAAACATGAGCTCTTTTAATACGAATATTTTTATTTTCAAATAATTTCAATGTTTTACTTATTTTTGCAAAGTTTTCTTCATATAATTTATTTTTAGCATCTTGTATAATTAGTGGCTTATCAATTACACTTTTAATTTCTTCTTGTGTTGCTTTATCTTTTATAGCCTTAAAAACACTTTGTGTTGCTGTAATAAAACTATAATGAATTAATGGAACAGCTCTAACTGTTTTTTGAGTTAAATAAACTTCTTTTTTAAACAACATATTATTTGCATTATTATGTCTATTTTCAAGCCAATAAGCAAATCTTTCTGGATTATCTAAGGTTGCTGATAATCCAACCATTTGAATATGAGAAGGTAACAACATAATGGAATTTTCCCATACTGTTCCTCTATCCTCATTATTAATCATATGTATTTCATCAAATATGACACAACCTAAATCATTTTCAATGTCCATTTCAAAAGATACTGTAGATTTTACAGGAACAGTTTTAGATTTTATTTGATATAATTTATTTAATAGTACTTCAGTTGTCATTACAATTACATCGGCATCTGAGTTACAAGATATATCGCCAGTCACTATGCCTACCTTTACATGTGGATATTTTAAAGTAAAATCATTAAATTTCTGATTACTTAAGCTCTTAATGGGTGAAGTATATATAACTTTTCTGCCTGTAGAAGAGAAATAATCAATTGCAAATTCAGCTCCAAAACTTTTACCAGAACCAGTTGGACAGCACATTAATATATGATTTCCATTCGTAATGCCTTCGACAGTCCATTTTTGAAAATCATGTAGTTCATAGCTGTATTTTTCATAATAATGTTTATATTTATCCTCATTTTCTTTGGGATAATTATAAGCGCAAATTTTAACCATTTTTAGATTTTGTAGTTATATATTATAGTATTTTCTCTTTAAATACTCTCATTATATATTATTTGAAAACTACTTAAAGAAACAATGATTCACAAAAACAAGAATGCCTTTGAATGAAAAATATGAAATAATGCAAAAAATAGCTGAAGGTGCATTTGGTAAGGTATACAAGGGTAAAAATAAACTAACAAGTGAGTTAGTTGCCATAAAAATAGAACCCAAAACTGAAATAAATACTTTAAAGGGTGAGGCCAAAATTTATCAATACTTAGGAAAACAACATGGGTTTCCTCAATTAAAATGGTTTGAAACTAACTCGAACTATAACATATTGGTTATAGATTATTTAGGGTTATCTTTGACTCAAGTTGTAAGTAAACTTGGTCAATTATCATTAGATATTATTTTAAAACTAGGAACACAAATAATTAAACGACTTCAGTTGCTGCATTCGAAACAAATGATACATCGTGACATTAAACCGCAAAACATAGTTATGGGTTATAAAGATAAAAGTGTTGTTTATTTAATAGATTTTACATTTGCAAAACGATTTTTAGTAAATGAAACACATATAAAAGAAGGACTAACTAACAAATTAATAGGGTCCCCAAATTTTGTTAGTTTGAATGTACATAAAAGAATAGAACCAAGTAGAAGAGATGATATTATTTCTACTATTTATGTATTAATATATTTATATTTTGGCAAGTTAGAATGGGAAAATTGTATAAATGAAGAAAGCATTATTGCATTAAAAATACAAGCAGCTATTTCTACAAATATTCCAGAAATATTTAGAAATTTGTTAGTTTATTGTAATAATTTATCTTTTGCAGAAGAACCAAATTATGAATATATTATTAGTATGATGTTAAAATATAGTACAGTTTCATAACTTATTTTTGTAATATTTAAGTTTATTATTTTACAAAACAAATTGTATAAAAAACAATTTAAAAACAAGAGGCGTTATGTATATATATAAAATGACTGACAATACTCTTGCTGATACATCTTCTTCCAGAAACACTGGACGCGTTAAGTGGTTTAATAACAAGGCGGGTTATGGATTCGTTACTGTAACTGATGGTCCTAAATCTGGGTCTGACATTTTTGTACATCATAGTTCTATTTCTGTTTCTGACGAGCAATACAAGTACCTAGTAGAAGGTGAATATGTTGAGTTTACTATTACTTCTGCTAATGGTGGTGTTCATGAGTTTCAAGCTGGTTCCGTTTCTGGAATTAAGGGTGGCAAGCTAATGTGCGAGACTCGTCGAGATGTTAGAAATACTCGACAACAATACCGTGGTGCTGCTACTGGTGCTGATACTGCTGTTCCTGAACCAGCTGAAGAAAAGGAAGTTGTTAGAGCTCCTAGGTCAAGAGCTGCTCCCAAAAAGTCTGCTAATCCTGTTAGAGTACGAGGACAAGGACCACGTGAAGACAAGGCAAGTGGAGAATGGGTTCAAGTTGGTGCAAAGAAGAAGTCTGATGCTCCTGTAAAGCGCGCACCAAAGCAACCTAAGGTTCAGGAGTCATCTTAAACAAAATAACATGCAATAAAAACCAAACTAAACTAAAAAGTACAATCAAAAAAAATCAAAATAAAAAATACAATTAAAAAACCAAACTAAACTAAAAAGTACAATCAAAAAAAATCAAAATAAAAAATACAATTAAAAACCCAAACCAAACTAAAATATTATTTATAATTATAATTTTTGTAAAACTTATAATTATAATTCTTGATAAAATGACTTAAAATTTAAATGTTAAAATAACTATAGAGATGGAAAATAAATTTGATAATATATTTAAACAATTTAGTACTATAAATGACAGTTTAACATTATTCAAAATGCAAATTAGTACTTTACAACAGCAGGTAAAAACTGTTGAAAAGAATGTTCAAAAAGAGTTTAAAATTTATCAAAAAGAAAAACAAAAGGAAACATTAAAACCAAAAAGGCAACCATCTGGCTTTGCAAAACCTACAAAAGTAACAAAAGAATTATGTGATTTTATGGGCATTCCAGAAGGAACATCAATAGCTAGAACAGAAGTAAATAAGTCATTAGCTAATTATATTAAAGGAAATAATTTGATTGAATGGGATGATAAAAAAAAGAAGCAAAAAATAGTGGCTGACCAAAAGCTTATAAATTTATTAGGCATTGATAATAATGAAATAGACACATTAACATATTTTAACATTCAAAAATATATGAATAAACATTTTGTTAAAGAAATATAAACAAAAGAAAACATTATGTTTAAATATAAAAAAATATATCTTTAAACATAGTAATATTATAATTAATGGAAAAAAAATATACATTTCTAACAAATCAAGATAAGCTAAATTCATTGTTAAAAGCAAACCAAACATTGAGATTAGATAAAAGTACCAATCAAAAAATTGTATTTGTATATAGTGCGCCAAAAGTTGGGTCAACATCGATTGTTACTAGTTTGCGAATATTTGCAGATAATATTTTAGATGTTATACATATTCATGATGAAGATATGTTACATGTTTTAGGAAATGTACAAGGCATTACTGTAAATGAAATAATACAATACAATAAATATTTAGGGAAAGATGTTTATGTTATTGATGTGTATAGAACTCCAATAGAAAGAAAAATTTCTGCTTTTTTTGAAAAAGTGGGAGCATATCATTTTAATAATACTGATGAAAATGTAAACAAATATAATATTCAAAAAGTAATACAACGTTTTAATAAAATATTTCCATATATTGGCGTTGGAGACCATTTTATTGATAAATATCAAATACCTACTCCCTTAAAGTTCGATACAAATAAGAAATGTTTATTACTTGAATGTGATGGAATAAAATACATAAAATTACGGCTTAAAGATTCCAAAATATGGTCTACCATTTTAAGTCAAATATTTAAAGTAAATATGGTAATAGTAAAAGATTATGAAAGTACCAACAAACCAATAGGTCAATTGTATAATAGTTTCAAAATAAATTACAAAATACCGAAAAATTTATTAGAAGAAGTCATTAACTGTAAATATTTGAAATACTATTATTCTGAAGATGAAATAAAAGAATATTATAATATGTGGAATAATAATTCATGCAGTCATTTTCAAGCATATAGTCCAGAGCAATATAAATTATATGAAGAATTAACAATAGAAAATTCACACATTGATTACATACAATATGACCATTATATGGATGAAGGATGTAAATGCAAAGCTTGCAAAATTAAACGAAAAGACATTGCTATGAAATTATTAAGAGGGCAAACAAATGTAGATAGAATAGTTCATAGTGATGCCAAAACAGAGCTTATATCGAAACGAATTGTACAGGCAACTACATATAATAAAATCGTATCAAATTTATCTCAACCTAATTCACGTGATTTTAAGAACATTGTTACAAGAAGAAATTATTAGATTATATGATTATATGCTAATTAGATTTTTATTTAGAAGTTTTATTTTATGTTTATTATATAATATATCTTTATTTATTATATAATAAATGATTGAAAAACAAATTTTGAAAAACGAAACAACAAAACAAGTTACTCCAGAAATAGTTATTTTAATTGAAAAGAAAATACTATTTTTTCAAGATGTAATACAAAAAACAATATTACATTCACAAAAAAATAAATTGCTTGATATATTTGGCATAAGCGAAGTAAACAGCTGCATAAATGTATTAACTCAATTAAGTAATAAAATAAAGGATATATCTGATGTTACTATTAATTCAAATACAGACTCGATCATAAATGTACTGCAAAATGTAAATAATGAATTATCTACTCTTTTTAAATTGTTTGGTACTGAATCATTTGAAGATTTATTGTGGATATGTTTCGGAAATAATTCAGTAAATACTTATGCAATTTCTGATATGGATAAAAATAAATTTGAATTGCTTAAAAAATATTTTCACCCAACATCATACAAAATATTGTCACCAAAAAAGGATGATAAAAAGGATGATGATGAACTTAATGAAAAATCTAAAAATTTGGATTGCACAGATATTGGAATAAAATACAAACAATTTCATTTAAGAGTTCATGGAATACAAATAGTTGTTCATAATCCACAACATAATAAAAGTCTTATAATTGCAGGAATAGTAGATGATGTTTTAGTTGAAATTTTACATAATAAATTTGTAAATTTAAAAATTAAAGCAATTAAAGACAATTTGCCAACATCACTCGATTTCCAAGGAGAAATATTTAATCGTTTTATAGGTTCTCTCAGTTTAAAGGAATATTTAATATATGAACCACATCAAATTTATTTAAAATTTTCTGGATTAAATAGCAATTTAAATAATATTAGACAAAAAACTATTTCTCAAACTGTCAAGGATTTTATTTCTTATGACCTCTTTATTAAACGATTAACTATTATACAACTTTTAATTAAATCAGACAAATATGATAACCAATATTTAGCCTATTTGCTTTATGATATGCTTTCCAATGATGTTAATGGTAATATTGATACACAAGAACAAATTATATTATTTGATAGTTTTCCTTGGTCAATAAAACAATATTTCAAAGATGCTATGAAAAATACACTACAATATACTAACAATTTATCTAATTTTGATATACAAAAAATACCACTTGAACAACAAATTTGTTTATTAAAAGCATCTGATTGTATTAAAGAAAAAGCTATGCAAAAATTAAAAGAAGTAAAAGCTAAATCAGAAGATTCTGGTTCTAAAGCACGTCAATACTTAGAAGGATTATTAAAAATTCCATTTAGTGTTTATAGAAAAGAACCAATACTAAACATTATGAATGAAATAAAAAATGATTATCTAAGTATGATAGTAACTAACAATTTGCCACAAAACAATAATAAAACTACATACACTAGTCTGGAAATTTTGAAACATTTGAATGTTTTAAAAACTGAATCAAAGAAATCAAATATAAATATTGAACTTATTAAAAACATTGTTAGTTCCAGTAGTAAAACAGAATTGTTAACATTTGTTTTAAAAATAAACGAAGTTAAACAAAAACATAAACTAACATATTCTAAAATTAAACATTCAAATAAGTCTAAAAATGAGTTAGTTGAAAATATTAATAAATTTGTCGATTTTTATGTAACCAATCCTGATTTACTTTGTGAAGTATTTAATATAGAAAAGAATAATAAAAAAATACCAGACAATATTATTTCAAAAATTGAATCAAAGTATAATCAAATTAACACCTATATGTCAAATGTTAAAAATATACTTGATAAATCTATTTATGGACATGATAAGGCAAAACAACAAATTGAACGCATTATAGGACAATGGATTAACGGGAAACAAGATGGTTATTGTTTTGGATTTGAAGGACCTCCTGGATGCGGTAAAACTACTTTAGCTAAAAAAGGTCTGGCAAATTGCTTACAAGATGAAAATAATGTATCAAGACCTTTTGCAATCATTCAAATGGGCGGTGATTCAAATGGTTCAAGCATTCATGGACATAATTATACATATGTTGGTTCTACATGGGGCTCTATAGTTCAAATCTTAATTGATAAAAAATGTATGAATCCTATTATTTTTATTGATGAAATTGATAAAATATCAAAAACGGAGCATGGAAAGGAAATAGTAGGCATTTTGACACATCTTTTAGACCCAGCGCAAAATGATTGTTTTCAAGATAAATATTTTTCTGGGATTGACCTCGATTTGTCTAAAGCATTGTTTGTTTTATCATATAATGATGTGGATGCTATTGATAAAATTTTATTAGATAGAGTACATCGTATTAAATTCAAAAGTTTATCATTGGATGAAAAGCTTGTTATATCAAAAACACATATTTTACCAGAAGTTTATGAAAAAATGGGATTACAAGATATTATAAGTATTTCAGATGAAGTATTAAAGTTTATTATTGATGAATATACATTAGAACCAGGTGTTAGAAAATTAAAAGAAATTTTGTTTGAAATTGTTGCTGAAATAAACTTGGATATTTTAAAACATTTTGAAAATAATTATGTTATACCTATTGTAATAACAATTGAAGATATTAAAACCAAATATTTTAAAGATAAACAAGAAGTACGTAATAAAAAGATTCATCAAGAATCAAAAGTGGGCATTATTAATGGACTATGGGCAAACGCATTAGGTAAAGGAGGTGTTATACCTATTCAAACAAAATGGAGACCAAGTGATAAGTTTTTACATATGCATTTGACTGGAATGCAAGGAGACGTAATGAAAGAGTCTATGAATGTTGCTTTAACATTAGCATGGAATTTAACATCAAGTGAAATGCAACAACAAATATTAAAAAAGAATGGTATTAGTTTAGATGGTATACATATTCATTGTCCTGAAGGAGCCACACCTAAAGATGGTCCTAGCGCGGGTACTGCAATTACTACCACTATTTATAGTTTAATTAATAATAAAAAAATAAAATATAATATTGCAATAACAGGTGAAATAACTTTGGACGGAAGTGTTACAGAAATAGGAGGATTAGATTTAAAGATTTTGGGAGGTATTAAGGCAGGAGTTACTGAGTTTATTTACCCAAAAGATAATCAGAAAGATTTTGATAGTTTTATGGAAAAGTATAAAGACAATGAACTAACAAAAGATATAAAATTTCATAGTGTTGAAACAATTGAAGAAGTATTAAAACTAGTTTTTGATGAACAATGATTTACAATGTATTTTGTTAGTTTCTAATTATAAAGTAACTAACAAATTATAATATAATATTTTAATATATGCAAAGTCAAGAAAATAATCAAATGAATAACATGAAAAATATTATGGCAACTTTAGCACCTTTATCATTTTATTCACCAGTAATTATTATTTCTGGTATGTTTATTTTTTCCGTATTTTCTTATGCATACGGTAAAATAAATATGTATTTTTTATGGATTTTTATTGTAACAATGTTGCGTGTTGCATTTTTAATGTTAAAGAGTTACATGGATTCAAAAAATAATGCTAAACCTAGTACACCTTTACCTAATATTTGTAATACTGGCATTACCAGTATTTTTATTCCTGAAGATACAACATATAGTACATATATTTTATCATTTACTATGGCCTATTTACTAACACCTTTAGTCATGATTTCTAGTCAAAGTAAGACAAATTCTATGAATTACTTTGCATTAGCCTTTTTTATTGTTTATATTTTATTTGATTTGATGATTAAATATTCCTTTTCATGTGTACGCAGTTTTGCATCGGTTGTATTGGGAGATTTAGTATCAGGAATAACATTAGGTGTTGCTGCATCTGTTTTAATGTATAGCTATTTACGTAATTTTTTATATATTAATGAAATAAACAATGATAAAGAAGTATGCTCTATGCCTAGTAAACAACAATTTAAATGCTCTGTGTATCGTGGTGGACAATTAGTTAGTTCATCTTTAACCTAGATTTTATATTGTTTATTTTATTGTTTGTTAGTTGGATAACAATTCAAAGTGTTGAATATTATTCATTAACCAATTTCTAAGATTAGAAAGCATCATATTACGATGAAATGATTCATTTATTAAATTCATATTTCCTCGTGTTGTAAAATTACGAGCAAATATATTAAAACTTTCTAATACACCTCTTTCTTTATAATAAGATAAGTCTTCATATTTAAAAGGTTTTGCTCCTCTTCTTTTATTTACAGTATTATGAAAGACAAAAAGTAAATTACTTAAGTCTTGTTTAGAGTTGATGTTTTGAATTTTTACCTTTGCCCAAAATTCTTTAGCATGTTGAGCACATTCGGGACAAGGTAAGTTTCTGCAAATTAAAATAATAAAATTAATAATCTGTTTTCCAGCAATAGGATAACTAGAAGGTTTTATTTTTTCAGAAAGAGTATGCATAAATATCCATGTTGGAGGACCCCATTGATTCGGCGACATTATAACTAAATAAAATAAAAAAATTTAAAGATAATTCTCTATTACATATAATTTGAATGACAACAAATTATATTATTGAAGGAAATATTAGTTTTTATGACGAATTGTATAAGTCACTAGACGATAGTGACGACGAAAAAGATAATGTATGTCAAATTAGTGGAGAATCATTAACCGAACAATCTGTAACAATGGAATGTGGACATAAATTTAATTATATACCATTATATAAGGAAATTTATAACCAAAAATATATTTTTAATACATATACAATTGAAAGTTTAAATAATAAGAATAAACAGAAATTTCAGATTGAAAATAAACAATATTATATTAAATGTCCTTATTGTCGTGATATTCAATTTACAATTTTACCATACTATGAAGAATTAGGTTTAAGTAAAGTTTATGGATTAAATTCATTGGATTTTAGTTTATCTAATAAAAAATTAATACACACAAGTTATGGGTTTAATCATTGCGGTAAATTTTTTATAAATATAGGAAAACCATGTAGTCATACTAATTGTAATTCATTAAATGTTGCTAATATTACTGGTACAGAACTCAATTATTGCGTTACTCACTGGAGAGAAGGAAATAAACAATATAAACAACAAGAAAATCAGAAGAAATTGGAAGAAAAGAAACAACAAATACAAAAAAAATTGGAAGAAAAGAAACAACAAATACAAAAAAAATTGGAAGAAAAGAAACAAGAAAAGCAACAATTATTAGAAGTAAAGAATTCTGAACGCATTGCAAAGGGTTTAAAACCATTGGCTCCAAGAAAACCCCGCATAAATAAAATTGTTATTAATAATAACAGTAATAATGTAGAAAATACAGTTATAGGTGAGGTAAATATTAATACATATGTTCCAGAAGAGCAAGAGCAAAGTGTAAAAATAAATAAAAATGTATCAGAAGAATTATTATGTAAAGGAATTATTAGTTATGGCCCAAATAAAGGTAAACAATGTAGACTAAAACATTTGGAAAATAAATTATATTGTTTTAGACATGTTCCAAAAGAATGTAAATAACCTGATTTTTAGACATTTAAATAACCTGATTTTTAGACATGTAAATGTTTATTATATTATATAATTACACCTTTTCTCATTTAAAACGCCCATTTTATAGGGCAAAAAATAAGAAAAAAATGTAAAAATGAAAATGAAATACTAAAATTAGATGTTAAACCATTTATATTTCATTTAGCAGGCACAAATACACAAACTAGGTAT
>Ga0114966_10002466_pt1 | contig 16515 bp, 5 predicted proteins | sample M_130207_XF_Meta_FD_87029 | JGI IMG/M metagenome (GOLD analysis project Ga0114966, IMG submission 87029) | Freshwater microbial communities from Lake Montjoie, Canada to study carbon cycling - M_130207_XF_MetaG | ecosystem: Environmental > Aquatic > Freshwater > Lake | place: Lake Montjoie...
ACCCGGTAGTGTCACAGCTTGGTTTTCAGTACGGTCCGGCCCCGTGAACCCATGAGCCGTTGATGGCAGGGACTGATCGGTGTCACGCCCACATCCGACCAATCCTCCGCCTGACATCCGCCGTCGTCACGTCACTCACCCCACCGCTCTGCGGGAACTCCAGCGTGGATCGCTCCGTCGTCACCGGCTCAAACCACGGCAGCAGTTCGTCGGGGATGAACCGCGTCCGCTGCGAGTACGAATGCTGGTCGCTCTTGCGGTGATTGTGGAAGTAGTAGCGATGCGGATGCAGGACGTGGAGGTAGGACTTCGCTCTTGTGAGGGCGACGTAGAACAGTCGCCGTTCCTCTTCGATCTCGGCGTCCGATTCGGTGGCCAGGTCGGACGGGATGTTGCCGTCGGCCGCGTGCAAGACGAAGACCGACTCCCATTCCAAGCCCTTGGCTGCAAAGTCCTGTAATCGCAGTTTCTGCTGAACGAAATGTCACACACGTCACCTCTACACAAAGCTCCCGCAAAAAACGATTGTTCCTTCGACGACTCTTCCGACTCGCTGTGTAGAATCCACGACTGGTTGAACGTGCAGCCTGCGCTCGAAAGACGGAATTCGTTAGAGTTCCTGAGGGTGTTTCCCGGAAATCTGGTCAGTGGAGCCCGTCGTGGCGTATTTGATTGATCGAGTCGCCGAACATAGGTCATTCGTATGGGTCTTATTTTTCGCAAATCTGTAAACCTCGGCCCATTTCGGGTCAATGTCAGCAAGTCGGGAATTGGTTATTCGGTCGGCGGGAAGGGGTTTAGAGTCGGCACCAGCGCGAACGGGAGACGCTACACAAGCTTTTCAATCCCTGGCACTGGAATCAGCTATCGTGGCAATCGGCCAACAGTCGGTTGCGTGGTCATCTTGATCAGCTCCACAATCTTGATAGCCGCGACCTTGGCGGTGAGGGCGTCCCAATGATGCAGTGGAAGCGGACACTGAGAACGGCTTCGTCGGAGAGATTCCTACTTCTGCGTGACGACAAAGAAGTCGCTGCCGTTGATCTTCACTACCTCGACTGCGGCACGGTCTCTGGGACCGTGATCTTGCTTAAAAACGCAGGATGGACGGAGGAAGAAATTCCGAGGCTGCTGAAATCGTTCGATGAAGACTTCCTTCCCGATGTCGATTTGGAACGAGGTACTTTGGCCTACACGGTCATTATGGGCGACATTGTCGGGGTCTTTGAAGCAGAGACTTCTGAAGAGAGTGCTCGTTCATCCTGCTGATCCAACACTGGTTAGACCACTGAGGATTTACCGGACAAGTTAGAGGCCAGCAACGCTTCGTCACAATGAGACCGTCTTCAATGCCTCAGTCCGTCCAACTTCAAAACGCGTTGTGGGCCATTCTTAATCGACTTGATCCCGACGAGGCAAAGCGGGAGTGTTCCTCTGGTGTTGCACGTCTCTTAGAGACGATCCGCCTTTATGGGCCGTCTTCGAGAATAGATCGGCTTGCAAACAATCTTACGAGTGAGACGATTGCCGAACTGAACTCTTGGCTCAGTGAGCTTGGACTGGCGGCGGTTGATGAATTGCCGCCCCCGCCAGCGCCGCCAAAGGTTCCCGAACCGTACTCGATCACTACAGAGCCATCTCGGTCACTTCCTCCTCTGCCGCTTACATGGCCTGAATTCGTCTTAGGTGTTCGTGAACGATTACAGTCGGGAAATGGATCGTTGCCGCCTTTCTCCCGTTGGACACTGCCGCAGCATCGTTGGTCATCGCGATGGGTCGATGCCTACGCTGTGATCGCGGCCGACGAACAGGATTTGAATTCGGGGTTCGTTCTGATTCCATCTGATGATGCAGCCACATCTACCGAAGCAGAGCAATGCTGGCGGAAGCGGATTGAAACGGCTCAGTATCTTCAGAGAACGACGGCATCTTCGCAGGTCGCTCGTGTTTTGCTGCACATGGAAGACGAAGCCGCCTGCGGCATTGCATTTTTGCAACCCGTGGACACGAGGCGAACACTGGCGAATCGCATTCAGGGCGGCGAATGCCTCTCACCTCGCGAATGTGTTGAACTGGGCATTTCGCTTTGTGGCATACTTGGCGCGCTCAATGCACAAGGTATCCATGTCTTGGACCTTTCCCCTTCTTGGATTGCGTTCGATTGGAGTCCGGGACAGCGATTCACCCAGTTACTTGATCCCACGGCCGTGATTCCTGGTCGTGGGTTACTTCCGGAATGGCGTGGAGTTGAACTCGGCTTGGCGGACGCGGCGGACTTAGCCAAGCCGGAACCATCTCAAGTGTTCTTAGTTGGAGCGATCGTTCTCGCGTTAATGTGTGAAACGGTTGATGACCTTGTCTCGGCACAATTCCCGGACGGCCGCTCGGCCACACTTGCCTATCTGAGCGGCTCACGCCATCTCGCTGACAGTCACGCGAGTTCCATCACAGCACCGTTCGCAGCCGACCTCGCGCGGAAAGCGGCGATTCTCCATGAAGAGATCGGCTTACATGCAGTTGTCGAGGCCCTTCAATGGAGCATCGCAGAACGCCCAAACGAACGCTTCGACACGTTGCTGAGATTCTCTGCGGCAATGCGAAAAGCTGTGCGTTCCTGATGTTGGCGCCGCACAAGAACAAAATCTTGCCGAAATGCGACCGCTATCTTCCCACTTCCAATTTGCGACGGCGACCGATCCAACGATCGCCAGTTTCGACCCAATGAACTCCGCTTGGCTCAACGATCCAAGCTCTGCGACCTGCTTGAATAGCGTGCGGAAGTGACCACTTTGAACGCGATGTCTCGTGGGCTTGCTCCCGCTTCGGGGGGACGGAAACGTGCAGGAGTTGGTCACCAATCTTGAGGTTCATCTCGGCCTCACCCACCCAAGAAACCGACAGAGGATTGCGATCTTTTCGTTGCTGAAGCTCCACTTTTCCAATTTGACGGACTTCCATCACTGGACCGGTGGGTGTGAACCGAACAACTTCAACTGCCCGCTCCGTTGAGATCAGTAGAGTGCTACCGTCGTCAGGATTCTGGGCTACTGACAGCACGCGATCGAAAGACAGTTGACCGCCATCAGAGAAGATGTCGTCGCCTTTGATGCGGTCCACCTGCCGGCCTTGGATGGTTGCAACGGGACGTTCCAAAACGAGTTCCTGATCATTGTTCCGAAAAACTCGCCAGTCGTCGTCTTCACCGATATAAAGGCCATCGACAGCATCCGACTCGCAAGAGCCGAGATGAAGCGATTGATCGAGATGAACTGCTCTGTCTTTCGCATGCTCCGATACAAGAACCAAATCGCCTTTCGGTGAACCGAGTACTCGTAGGTTGCCGTTCGCAAGAATCGCCCTCACTTCGTCACCCGCCTCCAGAAATGTTCCATGCTCGTCGAGCCACTGCACTCCAGCGGGCAGCACCAATGCCGGATGCGCCTTGAAGTTGCCAAGCAGTTGGACGCGATCGATCAGAAGAGCACCGAGGGGTTTCTGGACCACGGAGGTCGCATCACCGAGCAAGATGTGACGATCTTTTGAGTCCGTGGCCTGCAACGAAACTGGCCGATCGCGTCCTGACTGCTGGACTTGCCAGTCAGCAATGCTCTGAAGGCCAGATTCCTCGCCGGATGGAGTGAATCGCAGTCCTTCCGTGTTGCCTTCCACGCAAACGACGAAATGTGAATCGGTCTGTCCGTAAATGAGGTGGCCCGCATGACGAAACAAGGATGGCCGTTCGACGTTACTCAATGGCCATTGAAGCAGTGAGTATCCTCGTTGCGTCAATTCGAGCCGTCGAATTCCAAGACCATATTGGCAAGCGAGCGCATTGTCGCTTAGCCAAAGTGCTGCATCTACCCGTGAACCGGGAAAGCCCGTACTTGCCCATGAGTCCAATACCTGCCAGTCGTCCTGACCTTGTACTCGCGAAACAATGTCGAAGTGGCCGTCTTGAAATGAACGCCGAACAGCGAAGGCATCGGTTGTGATAGCGGTTTCGTTGTCGGGTAGATCGACAGGAACTACCTGCGGAAGTCCGTTGTCTTGCTCTCGCAGTTCGACGACAGACTCTTCATCGTTCAGCGATTGCCTGGCAAAAACGCGATTTCCCTGTCGCCAAAATGCAGTGATCCTCGCTTTTGTCGTGACAAGTCCAAAAAGACGGCCTGTTCGGTCCCAGACTCCGAGCGAGGTTCCCTCTTCATTTAGTACCAGTAGCCGTTGACCACGGTCGAGAACTCCACGCGGATTCTCGAACGGTATTTTCCACCGTGTGCCATCACGAATCACTTCAAAGTCCAATAGTGCCGGACTGCGCTGTTGAAGTCTCAATGCAAGCGTTAAACCTGTTCGTTGGACGGAGGCTACCGCTGAAGAGGCTGCGTCATACCGACCGTCTGAAGAAAACACGCCCAGCGTGGGGTCGGCTAGGTTCGGCATCACCTCCCGTGCGAGGAGTACGAACCGGCCAGTTTCGAGATCAACGCCGGGGGCTGTTTTGGGGCCAAACGGAAGCTCGCCTTCCTTGGCAAGGTCTACTACCGAATTTGCGAGGGATCGACTCCAGAGTTGGCTACGAAAAGCAAATCGTATTCGGCCATCTCGTAATTCCAATGGGCGGACTTCGGCAGGATTGTCGATAGGGAATCCACTTTCGGTCAACGACCCAAGCACGGCATCGGCCGAGGTGGCGGACTTCGAGGCGGTAAATTCAAACTGCCAAGATCGATCCTGTTGTGTCCACCGTAACCATTGATCCTTTCGCAACTCGATGGCAACGTGGCGATCATAGTCCGGCGACGTGTTGGGACTGGTGATCGGCGCTGTCGAGAATAGAGGAGACTTACCCTCTCGCAGTGATTGGCCATCGAAGCTCCAATTTCCATGCTTCGATGCCAACTGGACTTGCAAACCATCTTTGGCCCAAGACAAGAGTTTTTCGGCTTGATGATGCGGCAGCCGCCCGTCAACTAGCTTCATTGGCAGAGCAGCCGATGAATCGACTCCGGACATCAGCCTGTAGACTCCATCGTCGCCACCACGCTTTGGGACTCGGATACGCGGGTCAAGAAGCTCAATCTCGGCGGAAGCGAGAGGAGGCACTTCTTCGGTGGGGACGGCCACAATCTGACCTTGTCGCCACGACAGCCAGCCACCAGACGCCGAAGAGAAAACAATATTACCCTTCAGATCTTGTCGGATTTTCGGCGCGCCGTCCGATTCTGTCGCTTCCGCCACAACATCCGACGCGAGAGCAAATCCAGCCTTACCGTTCAGAAGCGGGATAGGTTGGTCACTCCAATTCAACACTTTGTGGTCTGGACTGAATTTCCACCTTGATGGTTCGCCAACGGTTGCTTGCCACTCTGGGGTCGTCGGGGTCCACTGACCATCGTGCAGGCTATGCCAGTTGCTGTCAGTTGTTTGAACGACTAACTCACCTCGCCAAGTCCGTAAGGAGCGAATCTCACCTGGCGTCGCGAACAGTTCTGGCATACCGAGCGCCATGTCCCGTCCCCAACGCTGTCGGACGAGCACACGCGGCTGAGCCGTCCTGAGAAAGAGCTCCGTGCCACCCGCAGACAGGACTGAGGTCGCGCCGAGAACGGTGTCCACGGCGAAGAGTCCCGATGCGAGATCAATTCGGTTTCCGTCGATCTGCACTTCCCAGCTATCGTCGCGAGGCACGAACTGGAACGAACCACTCCGGAATTCCACGGGCTTCGGAGCTGGCGCGAACTTGCTAACCAACCGCGTTTGAAGAAGCCGAGCGTTGGCAATCGGTGGACAGACCACTTCGCGCCCATCGGCGGCACGGCCCAAGTGCAGCCACGGTTGTTTGTCATCCTCGATGGCTTTCAATCCGATTGGGGCATCAACATCCAACCCTGAACTGGTCATGCGAATCGGCATGGCAGATTTCGAGCTACCATCAGAGATCACTAGCGACATTACGTGGGACGACCTTTTCGTCATTTTATCCGTTGTTCGTTCCCAAGCTATTGGCCCCCATTGCCCGCTTCGCTGTGCGGGCGAATCGATAGTCGCAACGTCTTGGTTGGCCACCTCCACTTCGCCATCAGCAAGAATGCGTGCGAACGGGGCGTTTTTTTCGTCTAGCAACACCAAGGCGGTGTTGTCTTCGGCTATTAGCGCCATTCTCCGCGCACGTGATGTGCGAACAGAAGTTGGAAGTGCGACGAATTGTCGAGTCAGCGTCCCCTCAGAATCGGTCCATCGCCAAAGTTGTCCAAACTGGTCGAGCGAGAAGAATTCGTTTTTATTGAGAGGGAGAGCATCGACCCAAGAATCACAGGCGAACTTCATCCCGTCAACTACGATGCGCCCGAACCGAACTTGGCCATCTTTGCTGCGAAGTTCACCATCGACCAGCGCAAAGCCACCAAGTCCTTCAGGCGGAGCGGTCGAAATGTTGTTTTTGACCAGCAGCGAAACGCGTTGACCGTCACGCATCTCCAACGGCACAACGTTTCTTGCGTCGGAGTTAATGCTCTTCGCTGCGAACTTCAAAACTGCTTGATCGGCAAACCAGCCGTCTTGATCCAGACGCCGTCCCATAACTGGCAACATACCAGCACGACCGTATTGCAGTGGCAGTTGCATGGATTTGTTAATCAGGTCCGCCGTCGTGATGTTCTCGAAACGCGGATTGTCATCGCTGAGCGAAAGCACTGTGACTTTAGTATTTCCTGTTCCGGGTTTCTCAAGTACTCCGTCGCCCACTATCAGCTTCAGCAACCGCCGGGTGCGATCGACAACGAACTGGAATTCCGTAACTCTGGAAAGCTGCCCTCGATCTTCCTCCGACAACAAAGATCCAATGTCCTTGCCGTCGCGGAGACGATAGATCGACAAACCGGGTTCAGGTTTCGTTGTTCGTCGAATGGTGACAACTTCTTCACCGAGGACTCCGAGACCATCGAACGTTTCTGTTCCGACCTTAGCCTCACCAGAATTTGCGTTGATGCGAACCAAACAGTTTCCCGCATCGAGAAATAGAAACTCTCCACTCTGGGTAAAACACTGCAACTTCGTGAGTAACGGCGGAAGTTTGATCTCAGACAAACGCGTCGCCGATTGGTCCGCACGAACCACAAATATCTCTGAACTCTTCCCCGTTGCGTCGCTCGTCCGAACCAATGCGGCCTTGAGAGACTTTGATTCAACGACAAACGAACGCTCAGGAACAAAGGGATCGCTAAAACGGTTGTACTGCCCTAGAAGTTCTGTTGAACCTTCAAGATGCTGCTTCACAATTCGGACGATATTGTTCCCGTCTCGAATCAGGCCAACAAAGCCATTGTCCATGAACCATGCGGTGCCGGGCACATTCCAGATATCTTGCAACTGCCCACTCGGCTTCAATGTCATCACGTCTGACCCCGTGGCTGTCCGGCGCTTCGCGATAACTAATTCCCCCATCTGCCCAAGTGCGTCCCACCCAGCACCTAGTTTTGGCGGTGTGGACCAGCCACCTTCCATAACATCGTATGCAACAATTACGCCTTGATCCGTCCGACAGAAAAGCTTTCGGCCATCCGCAGCAGCGATTCGATTTGCGGTGTTCGATGCCAAGCGGCTAAGCAAAGTAACGGATTTCTGGTAGACCTTTGCCTTCTCGCCTAGGTGCTCAATACTCAACGTTCCATTTGCACTTCTCCAAGTCAGAACACTGTCGGCACCTCCTCTAGCTCCCTCAAAAGCTGAGGCCAGAAGATTTAACTTGGATCCCAGAGCGATCAGTTGGTTCGGGGTGTTCGGTGCCTTTCGTATCGCTGCTGCATGCGCTCCGACTCGGACTAATTCATTGACGTTCGATACCTGCTGTGCAACTCCACCCTCTTTGACGCGGTATTCAAAAGCAGTCGAACCGGCGTGAACCCACAATGAATCATCATCACCGGCTAAGATTTGTGTCACCTGCAACGCCGCGTCTGCGGATCGCTGTTTCAATGGCAAACGAATCAGGATTTGATCCTTGCCTTGGGCATCAATGTGCCGCAGTGATCCGGTATCGTCCAACCAAGCCAAACCGTTGGAATACTCGACCACATGGCTCGCGTTCTTTTCTAAAAGCCGAAGGGCAATTGGATTTGAGTCGACTCGGTAAATCGAGTCTTGCCGTTTTGCCGAAGACGAAATGATGAATACCTGCTTCGCGATGATCGCGAAACGCCATTCGGGTGGCAGTTCTTTTGCATTTGCCAAACGTCGTATGCGACGCGTGGCTACTTCATAGATCAATAACTCGCCGAACTTCCCTTGCAGAACAAAAGTCCCGTCGAAAAGCGGCGCGGCCTGAGTCACTTTATTACCAAGAAGACTTTCCGTCTCGAACAATACTGCGTTAGCACCATTCACTGGCTTGAGACGGGTCACGCCATTTGTCGTGTCTGAAATCCACAAAGTTGAATCTGGAGCCAAGACAACTTCGGTACCGGGATCGCCCAACTTGGTCAGCTTCAGAGCCGCGCCGACTGTCAGGAGAAATGGTTGAGTCTTCTTCCAAACGATTCGGTGTGGCCCCAGTTTTTCAAAGCGGTCAATCAAGTCTCCGTTCAATATCGGAATGCTGCGTCGCTGATTGGGGTCGCGCCACACGGCACCGCTAGGTCCGGCAATAAAGAGGTCGTCGCCATCACTGAGTGCTGCAATGACGTGGTCACCGATCTGAGCTGCGGGACTCCTTCCTCCAGCCACTATTTCTGACTGGAGTCCTTGGCGGTCCAGAACTTCCAGTCGGCCAGTCTTGATGTCAGCCGCTGCGATAGCAGTGTCCAACCGCTCGACTTGTTGCGCGAATACGCCTAATTGTTGGGTGCGTCCTTGAGTATGCCGAAGCACTTTACCGTCATCTGAAACCAATAGTAGTGCCCCGTCGATCGTCGTTTCCAAATCACGGTAGGGTGCTCCCTCTTTGAGTTGGTCCTCAACACGCCATTGCAAGGTGTCTTTGGTCGCAGATAGCAATCGACCAGTTGTATCGATTGAGTAAATCCGGTCAGCCAGTGCCAATCTTTTTAGGGTGGCGTCACCAACAGCGGAAGACTTCTCATGCACCAGCGATTTGATGGCTCGATCAGGCGTTACGACTGCGACATGGCCGTCCGCGAACAACAAGCCCAGCGAATCGCCTGCTCCGCGAGCTTCTGCAATCCTGCTATTCGCAACGACATTTGTTTGGTCGCCTTTCACCAAGAGTGCTTGTGAAATCGTTTTGTCTTGTTCGACTTTGATCGCCCAAATGTGCTCGCTGACACCTTTCTCATTTTCTGAGCTGATGAAAGTCCAATCGGTCGCTGCCGCAGTTACCAGCGCCTTCCAATTTCGAGTTGTCAGGTCATATTGAGCCAACCCGCCTGCATGACCGACAACAACGCACACGGGAGATTTCTGTGGGTTTGCTCCTCGCATCGCAGCGATGGCCGTGATTGGCAATCGCAACATGGGCGGCGGAGTCGTCCAAAGAGTTTCGCCAAGGACTGGCCCCTGAGCGGTTAACGCAATTCGTTTCAGACCTTCGGAATCTCGGCCAAAGGTCGCTCCAACAGCCGGAAGGATCTCAGTTCCTCCTGCCAAACTGTTCTCGACCCTTTTCCAACCCGCAGTGTCGCGCCAAAGCAATTGACCAGATTGGTCCGTTGCGATCTGAGGTCCAATTCTCGCCCCGTCCTGAAGTCGTGTCAAAGAGGCGATTTGCAAAGGCTTTTTAACCGGCAGCGGCACCCATTCGACGAGTGATCGTTTTTCGGAACCTGCCCCGTGCTCACGATTCAGCAAGCTCGAAGCCTTCAGTCTCCACGGCACGCCGAGAGTGCTGTCAGGTTCCGCCATCAATAGATCAATGCCGTCTGGTTCGGTTGCAACCTTGACGGGCTCGAGGTTGACCGACGGCGCGATCTTAGACGGTTCAAAAATAATCTTTGCTTGGAGTGTATTCGCCTCATCCATTTGGGACGGCAACATCGCTTCGACAAGACGGCTCTGCTCATCGACCGCGACCAATTTGCCATCATCCGAATCGACGCTCCGTAGTGGGCCGATCGGTGCTCCGACTTTATCGACCAGTTGTGTTCCGGATGCGGTTGTCAGTCCGTGGCGACTCAGATCGTATGTCAAAATACGACCGCGATCGGTCAATAGGTCTAACCGTTTCTCAGCTTGCTGGTGCCGCACGGAAAGTATCCGTGATCCGCCAAACACCTTTTCATCTGGCATCACCGATTGTTGGACAGCCGTCGCGCTTTCCAAGCCATCCGAAATCGCATCGATCGACTCAATGGCCAATCGGCGTCGAGTTCCATCTAATGTTTCGAGCAAACAGACAAGCTTCTGGCCGCGATGGTCGATCGAGCAAATGCGTTCACCTGGCGTCAAAATCTGTTCGGCCTTCAAGGTTGCTTGATCAACCGATTCGGGAAGTTCGAGAGACGCTCGAAAGCACCAGAGACCGCCGTTGCGACCTGGCACCGCCAGCACATGCTCCTGACGAGCTGCGTCAAACCAAGCCGCAGGCGTTCCGTCGTGATCTCCCAATCTTAGGTCAGTACTTCGCGGCACATTGCCAGCCCCCAATTCAACCCGCCTCCACGGACGACTCGGCAAGATTCCTTGACTGGGCAGTACTCGTGCTCGAATGGTACGGACCTCTCCGCTCGCTGCGCGATCGGTCAACCAAAGCGCCGGCGGATCACCAGCCCCAACAATCGCATGTCGAACCGCGCCGAGATCAAGCCCCGTATCTCCATCAATTCGTACGCTCCATCGCTTGCCATCATGTTGGTAAAGCCTGCCCGTCTCGGTACTCGCCCAAAGTCGGTCTGTTCCGGTCGCCAGATGTTTGACCGTTTCAGTCGCCAAGGCATTGCCAGTGATGTCTTCGGTTGAATACCTCCCGTCATCACGCAGGGATAATTCCAAGACGCGAGAGGATGGTTGATCATGTTCTCCAGCGGCGACCCAAAGCCTCTTGGCGTCTGTCGGTGAACTCGCGACTGCCAAAATCCGTCCATTGATTAGTGGCCCCTGATTATCGTGAGTGAGTTCTGTCAACTCGCGTTGTGCAGTGCGATACCTAAGAACTCGCGAACCAGCCAACAACACCTTGTCGGCTCCGATCGCTCCGACGAAGGAAATATCCTTGGCACTCAGGCCACTCACTCCTTGCGGCGAAATCAGCCTTTGCCAACCGTCTGTGCCGCGCACATCCAATCCCGAGGCCGCAGCCTTTGCCCCGTCTGCGGTAACCACCGCGATCCAGCCCTCCTCCGACACCGCAACGTCGGTCAGAAATTTCGTTGATGGGCCGCCGTTATCGGGTCTCTCCGTGCGAATGCGAAAGGTGCGAGTATCAACGTGGTGCAGACCACCACCCAATGAAGTGATCAAAAGACTTCGATCGTTCGGATTCATCGCGACAGATGTCAGTGGATGCTCATGGTAGTCAATCTGACGATGCAGGTCGGCCAACGGCTTGTGAGCCTGTCCGAATGGAATCCAAGTCGTCACCACAATTGCGGCAAATATCGTAATGGCCAGAAGCGAAGCTGTCGCAAGACCTCGCCCCGGACCAGGATCGAAGAGTGGTCGCGCGATTGCAGGAAGACCGCGCGTGCCGCGCCAGGGAGATAACCGGGGCACGTTACACCGCGATGGCAAGATGTTTGTGCTGGCTCGACTACAAAGTGGTGCGTCAGCGATTACAGCTGAGTGCTCGCACTGAGCGTGTCGAGCAAAGATGTCGGATGTTTCGAGCGACACTTCATGCCGCAGGATCTGTTGCTCGGCCCGCAAACGAATTCTTTCCAGGGTCGGATGCACCCACTCAACGACACCTCCAAGCAACATTTCATCGACCAACCCCAGCGCCCAAGTCGCATGTTCAAGGTCCACCAAGAGATCAGCCAACAAAAGGGCAGCGACCTGTTCCGAGAGGCTCGCGTTCCCGGCCACCTTCTCGGAGACACGTCGAATCAAGGCGAATCTCGGATTTTCGCTTCGGGCGGCCCGTACCGTTTCAGATAAGATCGGGATGCGAGAGGAGAGTCGCTCGACTCCCAGTAGCAACTCGGCGCGTGCTTTGCCGAGTTCTTTTTGCTCGATCCGTTCAGCGAATCGAATCAGATCCCATACGGCAAGAAACCGGCGCATCCAAGTGGATTCACTGACTTGAGGGCTCAGTGCAGCCTCATCGAGAATTGCTACGAGTTCCAAGTACGCTGCTCCGGCGGCAGCAGCTCGGTCTGCCTGATCGGCTATCGGGAGCCTTGCCGCCGCGTCCATGTCGAGCAGCAGACGCAGTTGGCTGCTTTCACAGTCGATTCCGTCTTCAATTGCTTTCTCGATCGCACAACTCCGCGATGGGCCGATGCGAAGCGAACAACGCGCCCAGTTATAGGTCTGAAACAGCCAGTGCCACCAACGATGCCCGCCACGGCAAAGGTGCCCTCGCTCTGGACCAAGCATAATGGCGCGAGCCAACCTCAGAAGGACGCTCGCACGAGGCTCGCGACGAAGCTCCCATCGAGCTAGGAGCCGCAGCAACGACGGACCAACCAAGGCTTTTCCCAGGATCACGGCCGGAATCATCGCCACCAGAACGGCAAAGTATTGGTCATTCCGCGACAGCAAGTCGGCGTGAAATAGAGCAAACCATAACCACCTGATCGTTCCGCCGCAGAGCACTCCTAAACCGAGCGGCAATACGCCGAGACCTGACCGAAATGGTGCCGCAAAGACGAGAACGATTGCGACTCCAGCCACAAGTACAACAGACCAGCCATGAAGAAAATCTGTTGCGGCCCAATCGCGAAATCCGGGTAAGAACGACACTGCGTGCAGACAAGCCATCCCCATCGCAACGGCAAACACGCCGCAAGCACGAGAAATCCAAGTTGGTGTCTGGTACGTTCGCATCTATGTCGATTGCTCCGATTGCTGTCGTCGTGCGATGGCACGGAGGCGATCAAGTATTCCTTCCCCCTCGTCGCGTAGCGTTTCCATTCGCTGCTGAGAGGCGGAAATAGTTTGAAGGGACAAACCGAGGCGTGCCGCCGCGTTCCCTCCAGCGCCAATCTGGACTCTCACCTCTCGACATTGCCGTTCGGCCGCGCGAGTGTCGCCTTCAACATCTCGACGCATCGCTTCCAGTTGCCGTTCAACGCTCACAACGTCGGGTTCAAGCCTTTGCTCTTGAGCACGATGCTCGCGATGTGTGTCGCGTGCCAAGCGATGGAGTGCAGTCTCGGTTCGTGTCGCTACGTCTATGGCAGCCGCCTCCGAACGAATCCGTTCAAGAAGTGTCTGTGTCTCGGACGCTTTTTGCTCAACGGCCTCGATCTTCTGTCTTACGGCAACAAGCCTCGACTCCGCATCGACAGAGCATGGTTCAACAATCACGGCGATTGACAGTTTGTGGAAGATCATCTCTTACGTCCCCCAAAGAGAAATGAGAACCAACCTCGACGTTGCTCGATGCCCAAATGCTGTTTCAGTTCCGCCGTCTTTTTTTCGATTCGCCGAACGCTCCGGTTTGCATTTGCTCGCCGCTTCGCGGGATGTGTTTCAATCACTGCCACAATGTCCCGATCAATTTCTCGCTGAGTTTCTTTCAGTTTTTCCAGAACATCTTCGCCTCCCTCAAGAGACGGCTGTTTGCTCAGTTCAACTGCGACTTCTCGAAGCTTGTCCTTAATCGCCTGCGCGTCCGCAAGAACCGAAGCCGTCGCTTGAAACACTTCTCGGACAGCGACAGATTGTAACTTTGCATTTTCGATTCGGTCTTCATACCCATAGTCGGCCAGTTCGATAATGCGCGACACCAGCATTTTGTTCTCTGCCTGAAGTTCTACCAGCCGCTGTTTCTGAAGCATCAAAGCCTGCTCCTTGGCGCGTGCGTCAGCCAATGTCTGCTCCCATTGCTGAGCCTCTTGAACTGCCGCCTGACATCTTTCTTCGATTCCTGATGCAATCAATTCATTGAGGTTGTTTTGGGCAGTCTTGGCTTGAAGTTCGAGCTTGGGCAGTTCGTCGGACTCTAGCTGCCGTAACCGGATCGCTTCCGCCTCGGCCGCGTTCATCTCATCAAGCAATTCCGTCCGGTGCTCACTCATTCTTTGAAGTCGTTGCTCCAGATCTACTCGCTGCTTGCGGACTTCGCGTATGTCCACTTCGACGTTCTCTAGTTCGAGACGTTGTTCCTGCAATTCACGGTCTTGCTCTTTCAATTGCGCGAGTTCCTGAATTGCAACGGCGACTCTTTCTTCTAGCTGGGCCGCTTGTGGCTTCATCTCTGCCAGTCGCTGTTCCATTCCAAGAGCCTGTAATTCCGACAATCGTTGCTGAGCCTGACTGACTCGCAACTGTGCCGCCGGCAATTCGTGAGTTTCGAGTAGTGCCAGTTGGGATGATCTGCCTTGAAGCGTCTGAAAATCTGCTTCGAGTCCCGTCAATTCCTGCTGTCGTCGATTGATGGTTGTGTCGAGGCTCTTCGCGGTCAGTATCTTGACTTCGCGCCGGATGGTTTGAAGTTGTTTTACGAGTGCCTTGACTTGGTTCTCAAGTTCACGAAGTACTCGTTCCTGTTCCTGGGCTTCCTTCAACTCGCTTTGAACTTGCTCGTTTTCCTGTCTCACCACCTCATAACTTTGGTCGATATTCCGACCTCGAATCTCGATGAGCAGGCGTTCGGCCTCTTTCATTCGTTTTTCGGTCTCCGGAATCGTGACCGTTTCCAGTACGTTTAATCGGGCAGATTCCTGATTTGCCTCCCGCTCTCGCCGCTCAGCGCTCTCAAGGCGACTTTCCAGTGATTGACGACGTTGCTCCACTCTCGCGGCGAGCGAGGCAACTTGTTGTTCTCTGGCTCGCACTTGCGCGTCAAACGCGTTGACCTCTTGCTCTCGGGCCGCGACACGTTGCTCTTCCGTGACCACGCGTCGCTCTCGTTCGCGAGCTTCCTCGAAACGCTGCTCTGCGCGTTGACCTCGCTCATTGATCGCGTTCAGAGCAGTTTGTGCCGCTTGCTGCCCTTCAACCAACGCCTGTTGCAAATCGGCTTCGGCGTTCCCAAGTGCCTCCGTTGCCTGAGCAAGCTGTTCCCGTAACGCCTCGACTTGCTGTCGGTTTGAATTGGCTTCTGTGACAACCGTGGCAACGACCTGCTGAGCGTCTTGTTCCAGAGTTTGCAGGTTAGTGGCGACTTGGGCTAATGCTTGTCGGCGCAACTCGTTCGCCATCAGCCACTCGTATCGTGGCTCCGCCACCTGATTCAAGAACCGTGACACGCGGCGGGCGAATTCGTCCAATTCGGGTGGCAGTTCCGTGACCAATTGTCTTGCCGAGACTGTGGTGTCTTGGGCGGGACCGAGCCGATTGCCAAGTCGCTCAAGTTCATGATCAATTCCTTCGGCTAGTCTTCTCAGTTCGTTGATGAGGTTGGACGTGAGTTCGACAAGTTCTCGCCCCTCTTCAACACCGAGCTTCTGCCATTTCTCCTCGTATTGCTTGCGATCCGTAGCGAGATCAACGCGCCCGACATCAATCACTTGGCGGAGTGGCTCACGGTTCATCTCACCAAGCACGACCTGTAAGAGTCGATGCAGAGGCTGCCCCTGTTCGAGCACCAGCACTCGCCAATGACCGTCTTCTCCAAACGGCTCCACCAGTGCGAACCGGCCTTCTCGATGATCAGCCAGGCCGACTTGTTCACTCAGCTTTTTGAGAAAGGGATCATCTGCGTCAATCCCTTGAACCAAGCCATCTAAGTTTGGCAAGAACTCGGATTCTGAGGAGATGAATAGCGGCAGCCCAACCTCATCGAGAATTTGTGTAAGGTCGAACCGTTCCAACTCCGGCCAGAAATCTTCGTCGGCAATGCGAGCATCGGCGAGCAGGTAGTGCTCGATCACTGCGTTCGGCCCGTCACCCAAGACATTACTGAAGTATGTGAAGTCCTCGATATGCGCCTCGGCTCGATCGAGCAGATTCAGAAGCGCCGGTCCGAACTGACCGCTGCGTGACTCAACTCGATAAACGAACTTGGCTGCTCGCTCTGTTCGGCGACGTCGTGTCGTTCGACGCAGACGAAGTGAAACCTCGACTCGCGATGTGCCACCGATCAGAACTTCCACCGCAGGATTATCCGACTCTTCCAACTTCACGGCCCGGATGAGCGGCAGGGCTTCGCCCTCGATTTCTTGAAGTGCCTGGTACTGTGCGCGGTCATCACGCTTCGGAAGCCAAACGTGCAGTCGGCCGGGTTCAGTCGGCGGCATCAGACTGCGAAACATTGGCAACAACGGAAGCTCCCAACCCGGTGGGACGAAGACATCCTCATCCACTGCATTCAGCACGAATGGCTGTCCTGGAAGCCCAGGCGGTGGAACTTTGAGGCGGCCGTCGAGGGAACGTAGCTCATAAATGACTCCCACGTTCTCGGCCGCACGAGTCCAGACCGACCAGCCGCCCTGATTCGCAAGCTCGTTCATCAGT
>Ga0114966_10002467_pt1 | contig 16512 bp, 11 predicted proteins | sample M_130207_XF_Meta_FD_87029 | JGI IMG/M metagenome (GOLD analysis project Ga0114966, IMG submission 87029) | Freshwater microbial communities from Lake Montjoie, Canada to study carbon cycling - M_130207_XF_MetaG | ecosystem: Environmental > Aquatic > Freshwater > Lake | place: Lake Montjoie...
AGACATTGACGGGAGCAATTTTACTCAGGTCGACGGCGACAGCGGCCCGGGGCCACTCCTCCTCGGTAAATTCCTTCACGTAGCTCTTGAGGCCGCCTGCGTGGATGCTGCACTGGGATTTCGGAGCATGGCCGACACGCACATACTCGGCGTATGAAGTGGATTCGACCGAATTTTGTCCACCGGGCGCAAACATCCTCTCCGTGCATTTGTCCGTAGCGAGTTCCCCGGAGACGCGGCAGATGTCCACCTGCTCCACGCTGACCGGAGCCTTCATCGGCGCCGAAGGGAAATCCGCGCGCGAGGCGTTCATCACGTCGACCCAGATCGGAAGCGCGAGATCCTTGCCGAAGGCGCCGCGATAAATCTGCCGCGGCCGATCGAAGCCGACCCACACGCCGCACGTAACCGCATCGTCGTAGCCGAGAAACCAGACGTCGGTGAAGTTGTAGGATGTGCCCGTTTTTCCAGCCGCCCCCGCCACGGCCAGGCCGTAGTCGGACATCGCCAAACTTCCCGTGCCGCGCGAGATGACATCCGAGAGCGTGCTGTGCACCTGCCACGCGGTGCTGTCGGCCACGACTTTTTTGCGCTCGCCCTTGTAATCGTAAACGATGTCTCCATCGGCCTCTTCGATACGCTGGATGATGTGTGACTGCGCGGGACGCGTTCCTGCTCCGGGGAAAATCGTGTAGGCCATGACCGCCTCCTCGAGGGTGACTTCGCTAGAGCCGAGGTAACTGTTCGCGTAGGGACGTAGCGGGGATGCGATGCCAGCCTCGTGCGCCAATTTGCCCACGGCGTCCAGCCCGGTCTGGAAACCGACCCTCACGACCGCCCCGTTCTTACCCCTGACGAGTGCCTCGCGCGCGGTCACATCGCCCTCGTATTCGTTGTCCGCCCGCTCCACGCCCCACTCGCCGAGAATGCCCGCGCCGCCACCGAGCCCAACCAGACGGTTGTCCAGCGCCCAATCCTGCACGACGGTCCCGGGGAAAAGCCCCTTCTCGAAGGCCGCCGCGTAGACGAGCGGAACAAAGGCCGTGCCGAGCGGACGCCGCCCCTGCACGCTCCGATTGTATTCGCTGTGGAAAAAGTCGCGACCGCCCACCATGACGAGAACGCCGCCGGTCTTGTTGTCTAGGGTCAGGATCGCGCCCTGCAGATATTCGGGTTGCTGCGTATTGGAGTCACCCGCTTTGGGTGGACTCGCCTCGTAGCGCTGCCGGAACTGCTCGAACGTCTGGTTAGCGTAGCCGGGGCGCTTTTCCACCTCGTCCAGCTTGCGCCGCAGGGCTTTTTCCGACTCAAGCTGCATGGCTGAATCCAGCGTCGTGAAGATACGGAAGCCTCCGTTCATGGCGCGGTCGTAGCCCAACGAATTGATGGCCTGCTGACGCACGTAATCCATGGCGTAGGATTGCTTGTTCGGGTCGGGCCGCTGGCGGACGACGAGGGGCTCGGCCACCGCCTCCTCGTAAGCCTTGGATGTGAGGAACCCCATCGAACGCATCTGCCCGAGGACGAAGTTCCGGTTGTCCTGCGCCGCCTCGCGATTGGTCCATGGCGAGAGGCTGTTGGGGCTTTTCAGCAGTCCCGCGAGCATGGCGGCCTGCCCGGCAGTGATCGATGCGGCAGGAACCCCAAAGTAGCCGCGCGCCGCCGCCTCGGCGCCGTAGAGACCGCCGCCGAAATAGACGCGGTTCAAATACAGCTCCATGATTTTTTCCTTGGGAAAGTTTTCTTCGATGCGGTGGGCCAGGGCGATCTCGAGCAGTTTGCGACGGTAGGTTCGCTCTTTGAGGTCGAACGAATTTCTCGCCAGCTGCTGCGTGACGGTGCTGGCACCCTGGCGGATGCGGCCGGAGGTCCAGTTGGCGATGGCCGCGCGCGCGACCCCGAGGTAATCGACGCCATCGTGGTCCCAGTAGCGCTGGTCCTCGGTGGAGACGACCGCCTGCACTAGCAGTTGCGGGAGTTTGTCATAAGGAACCGGGTCACGGTTCTGGATAAAAAGCTTCCCTATCAAGCCGCCTTTGCGGTCATAGATGAGGGAGGCGGACTCCATCCGCTCGAGCCGCTCGAGGTCGAACTGCTTGGCCATCGAGACAAACTCCGCGCGGACGAGGAAAAAAAGTATCGTCCCGACACCGGCGGCCGCGACGGCTGCTAGGACAGGAAAAAGGACTAACCAGCGCCAGAGACGCCCTCTGCGGCGGCTTGGCGGCGCGGTCTCCCAAGAGTATTTGCTGCGTGGCATCGGGCCTCGGAGTGTTTTCCACAGATAAGTCCTGCTGGCAACGACAATGGAACGCCCCCGCCCGGACAACTGGACATCCAATCTACACCATTGCAGTCTAATTACCAGCATGTCGGACCCGAACCCTTCTCGGACCGCTGTTCTCTACTGGGATGGCGACTGCGACTTCTGCCGCTGCTGGGTGGATCGGTGGAGGGCGGTCACAGGCGCGAGGGTCGACTACCGGCAACTGCAGGATGCCGTGTCCCCGGAAGTCGTCGCGGCGGCGGGCGGGCTTCCTCCCCAGCGCATCGTCTTGGAGGAGGGCGACGGATCGCTGAAGACGGGCGCGCAGGCCGCGCTCGCGGCGCTGGCTCCCGATCACGCCGGGGCCCGCGGATTGCTGCGCGCCTACGAAGCCGTGCCGCTGGTTCGTCGTGCGGCGGAATCCGGATACCGCTGGATCGCCGGGCACCGCGGGTTCTGCGCGCGGATGACCGGATTGCTGTGGGGTCAAGATATGCGGCCGCCGACTTTCGGCATCGCCGGCTGGATTTTCCCGCGCGCGATCGGCCTGATTTTTCTTTGCGCATTTCTCTCGCTTTGGACGCAGGTCGGAGGGCTGTCCGGTTCACGCGGCATTCTGCCTGTGGCGCAGGAACTGGAGGAGGTTCGCAACCTCTACCGGTCGGCCGGGACGCCGACGGCCGCGTTTTTCCAGGTGCCATCGCTTCTTTGGTTGGGCAGTTCTGATGCGCAGCTGCACGCGTGGCTCGCCGTGGGCACCGCGGCATCGCTCCTGCTTCTTCTCGGTCTGTTCCCTGCTTGGTCGGCCCTGGCGGCATGGGCCGTCTATCTGTCTTTTGCCGCCGTGGTCCCGGTATTCCTGAATTTTCAATGGGACGCGCTGCTGCTGGAGGCCGGCTTGCTCACCGCGTTCTGCGTCCCTTGGTGTGCGTATCTCTCGCGGGGAAGGAGCGAACCGTCCCACCTCGGCCGGGCGCTGGTGTGGTGGCTCCTCTTCCGCCTCATGTTCGAGTCGGGCGTGGTCAAGCTCCACGGCTTCGATGCCGCGGGGCGCAATGCATGGCTCGACGGGACGGCGCTCGATTTTCACTACTTCACCCAGCCCTTGCCGGTGTGGACAAGCTGGTGGTGCGCGCAGCTTCCCTCGTGGTTTCACCGCATCTCGATCGGCATCGTCTTTGTGATCGAACTGGTGCTTCCGTTTTTCATCCTCGGGCCGAAACGACTCCGCATGACGGCGTTCTGGGGGTTTATCTTTCTCATGGCCCTAATCATGGCCACCGGGCACTACGGTTTTTTCAACCTCCTCACGCTCGCGCTCTGCATCTCCCTCGTGGATGACGCGTGCTGGCCGCAATGGCTACGGAGGCCTTTCGCCACGGGCCGGCCGGCAACCGTGCCAACGCGCGCGGTCGGGCTGCAGCGGAAAACGCTCCCGTATTTCGCCGTGGTCGTTTTTATCGTGACAGGCAGCCTGCTGCTCGTCGTCCTGCGCGTTTGGCCGATGTCATGGGCCGCTCCCGTGGTTGGCCCCTTCCTGCCGCTGCGGAGCACCAATTCCTACGGCCTCTTCAGCGTGATGACAACAGAGCGCCCGGAAATCACGATCGAGGCCAGCGCGGATGGCGCGCATTGGGATCCGTATGTTTTCCGCTACAAAATGGACGCGACCCACGCGCGGCTGCCCTTCATCGGCACGCACATGCCGCGTCTGGATTGGCAAATGTGGTTTGCGGCCCTGGAATTCCGCGAGCGCGGGCAACCTCCAGCCTGGCTGATGCCCTTGCTGCAGCGACTGCAGGACGGATCGCCCGAGGTGGCGGGACTGCTCGAGGCAACACCCGCCGCACCGAAGGCGCCGTCGTTTTTCCGGCTGCGACTCGGCCTGCTGCATTTCTCCACGCCCACGGAGAAAGCCGCTACCGGACAAGTTTGGCAGGCCATCCCGCTGCCGGCCTACACGGTCGAAGGAACCCTCCAGCGCACGAAGCCTTGAGGTCAGCGCGTTCCCGGCGCTTGCAGACCAACCAAACCGCCCGCGTAACCGGTCATCTCAAGGTAGCCGCGACCCGCCAATGGCTTTCCTTGGCGCTCGCCCCTTGCCCGCACGCTCCCCTCCCAATACGCGACGGGCTTGAGGACAAGTTCCTGCCGGTCGAGGGCGGCCGACAATTCCAACTCGAGGTCCAACTTGGGTATGCGCACGCGCCACTCCACTGGGTATGACGCGTGCGTGTCGCCGCTTCGCCAGACGCGGCCCGGCAGCAACTCGAAATCGGCGTTTTTCACCGGAACAACGCTCCCGTCGGCACCGACCCACGTGCCGTGAGAGTGGACATCACGCCCCCCCTCCTTCAGACGAATCTGGAAGAGCATGAGCTCGCTCCCGTCGTCGAACTGCAAGCTCAACCAATCCCATCCCGTCTGGTTCTCCGCCAGCTGGTTCGTAGCCCACTCATGGTCGAACCACGCCTCACCGTCCACCACCTCTTCCCCTGGACCGAGCGAGAGTTTACCCCGAGCGGCCATGCGGGTGAAGGAGTAGTAATGCGAAGCGCGCCCAGCACCGTCCGACTTCTGGCTTACACCCTGTCCTCCGTGGATGGCGGGCGGCTTGCTGGCGCGGAGATCCAGAGACAAGCGCAGGTCGCCTTCCGCCGCCCGGAGCGAAAAGTTTTCCGGTCCATCCTGCCGTAATTCCCAGTCGTCGATCCACGCGATCCTCGCGCCGTCGCTAAAACCCGCCTCGGCGAAGGCGCCGCGCGACACTTTTTGCGCGAAGCGGAATCCCGCACCCGTCACGTCGGTGACGGCGAAGTGGGCGAGTTTGACATCCCCCACCACGAAACGCGCGCGCGCATCATCGCCGCGCCGCACACCCTGGCGGAAAAATGTGAGGTGGAAGCCGAACTCCCGCCCGCTGTCGGACTTCAGGTTGCCGGTGACATACCACCACTCGGTTTTGAATTCCGGGTGCGAGTGATGATCGCGCGGGAACTCGTAAACCCAACCCGGCAGCGCCTCCCGCCAAGGGGACGCGGCGAGAGCCGGCGAGGCTGCGAGCAGGCAGGCGCCTAGAAAGATTGATTTCACGCGGGGTTCCAGAACATGCATGGCCGAAAACACACCGATCACGCGGGGTTGCTGGTGGGCAGTTGACACGAGGTAGGAGGAAAAGGCAACCCGCGCCGGTCCGCGTTGGTGGTTGCGCTGGGTCACCCAGACGGGCTAGATTAAATATCGCTGCTTTCGAGCGGCGCTCACCAACCTATGCAAATACCTCTTTTCACCAGGATCCCTTGGGATCGGGTCAACTGGATAACCAGCGTCTTCCTGGCCATCATCAACACCTTGGCAGTCACCGCGGTGCCGGTTTACCTCTGGCACTACGGGTTGGATTGGTTCCAGTTGGCGTTGTTCTTGTTTTTCTATATCGCCACCGGGCTGAGCATTACCTTGGGCTATCATCGGCTCTTTTCCCACCTGTCCTTCAAGGCCAAGAGGCCGGTGAAAATGGCCACCTTGGTTTTCGGGGCCTGCGCTTTCGAAAACTCGGCCCTCGACTGGTGCTCGGACCACCGCAAACACCACAAACATGTGGACCACGAGGACGACCCGTACGACATCACCAAAGGCTTCATATGGGCCCACATCGGATGGCTGCTCTTCAAGCTCGGGCCCGAGCAACCGATGGACAACGTCAATGACCTGAGGCGCGACGGGCTCGTCATGTGGCAGCAGCGCTGGTGCATCCCGATCGCGTTCCTTGTGGGCTTCGGCGTCCCCGCTCTGCTCGGCTTCCTCTGGAGCGGCCCGGTCGGCGCGCTCGGCGGATTTCTCCTCGCAGGCGTCTTCCGCGTCTTCGCTGTGCAGCACTCGACGTTTTTCATCAACTCGCTCTGCCACACGGTCGGCAACCAGCCGTACTCCAGCCGCTGCAGCGCGCGAGACAGCGCGATCATGGCGCTCTTCACTTTTGGCGAGGGCTATCACAACTACCACCACGAGTTTCAGCACGACTACCGCAACGGGGTGAAGAGGACAAATTTCGATCCAACCAAATGGACGATATGGACCTTGGAAAAACTCGGACTGGTCAGCGACCTGCGCCGCGTGCCGGATGAGAAGATCCTCCTCGCCGAGATGAGCGAGACCCGCAGGCGCGCCGCGGCCCAGCTCCAGCAACCTGAAAGCATCGCAGCCGTTTTCGGCCACCAGATGCACGACATGTTCCACCATCTCAGCGAGCGCCTGACTTCGAACTACGAGGCGCTGGAAAAAGCGACCGCGGATCAAGTCGAAATTTCGCGTCAGGCCATCGAGCGCTGGCGCAAGGAGACCCGCGAGTTTGCCGCGCTGCTCTCCGATCTCGACCGCCGTCTACCCGTCGCCGCCTAGATTTCGACCGCCTGGCCCGGGGGCGGCACAATCACCTCGCTCCGCGGGGAGACGCGCGGAATTTCGCGCGCAAACCATGACACGGCTGGAGGATCCCCGTGCACGAGAAGGACCTTCCCGGGCTGCGCGCGCTGCACATAGCTAAGCAAACCGTCCCTGGTCGCGTGGGCGCTCAGGGTGAACTGCTCGACCTTGCATTGGCGCCGCACGGGGCGCTGCCGTCCATCGATCACCAACTCATCACCCGGCGCGGAAGCACGCAGACGACCCGCTGGCGAATCGGGGTCCGAGTAGCCGACGAACATGCAGTGCGCCGCCGGATTCTCGAGAATGCGCGGCGCGAGGATATTGGACAGCGTGTTTTCCGTCATCATCCCGCTGGAAATCGCGTAGATCGTGCGGGGCAGAATGGGGAGCTTGGCCATGTCGCTCCCCCCCACCACTTCCATGGGCAGGCAGGAGGCGAGCCGGAGATCACCGTGATGCCGGGGGGCGCTCCCGCGGAGGCGGTCTGTCACCGCGGTCACCTTCGCACCGAGGCCGCCCACGTAGAGTCCGAATCCACCCCGCAGGGCTCCCGCTTTTCGCGCCCCATGTAGCAGGGCCAGCAACTCCTGGCTTTTGCCAAGCGCAAACACAGGGATGAGAATGGGCCCGCCATCGTCGAGGGCCGCCTGGAGGACGGCGAGGAAGCGCACTTCCTCCGACTTGCGTGTGAACCCCTCGGGCACCGGACTGTCGCCCCGGGTCGTCTCCATGACGAGCACATCGATCTTCTCCTCCGGAAATTCGGCCGCGCGCATGAGCGTCTGGTCCTCGAAATTGACATCGCCCGTATAGAAAATGCGCCGCCCCTCCGCACGCAGCAAAACTCCCGCCGATCCGAGAATATGCCCCGCGTCGAAAAGCTCGCACGTCACGCCCTCGACGTTGGTCGCACGTTCGCCGGACAAGTCGAATCGCGAGCGCAGATTGACGATGCGCCACTCCGCCGAAATGCGCTCGATCTCCCGGTGGGAAAAGAGAGGGTAATCCGGCAAGGACAGCTCTTCGCGCTGACGCATCATGACGTTGACCGAGTTGTGCAGCATGACGTCGGAAATGGCCGCCGTCGCCTCCGTCATAAAAACGGGCGCGTCCGGGCACAGGCGCATGGCCAGCGGCAGGCAGCCGACGTGGTCTTGATGCGCGTGTGTCAGGACGAGCGCGTCGAAGCCCCGGGCACCAAGCGCGTCGAAGTTAGGCGTGGCAGGCGCACCGGCGGCGCGCGGATGCATGCCCGCATCGAGCAGGATGCGTGAGCCTCCCGCCTCGAGAAGGTAGGAATTGGCGCCTATTTCCTCGGCGCGGGTGAGATTGGTAAACTTCACGGTGGAGGATCCTTTGCCCCGAGCCATCCCGAGACTTGAGCTGTGCGCCCAAGCGCCAAGCCCGCAGCAAGAGAAAGCACCGAAGGGGCAAACGGCAATAAAATACCGCGTGAGGCAAAAACCGCCAAGGCGACCAGCAGGTAGATCATCAGGCAAAACAGGCCGGCCATCGCCGTGGTAAATGAACTCCGCCGCGCGGGCCCGATCGCCAGCAAAAACGAGACGAGACTCAGCACGACCGGATACCAAGGGCCAGGCAGAAGGAAAAGGCACCCGCGGCGGACCGCCTCCCAGGATTGCGCCCAAAGCTCGGCGGGCGTGACCGGCGTCTCTCCCTCCTGCGCTCGCAGTCGAGGCGTGTCGGACGTCGCGGGGACGAGCACGACCAAGTGCCCGCGCAAGGGAGGGCTGCCACCCTCCCGCTCAAATTTTTCCGACGCCACGAGAAGGTCGCTCATCGTCATGATGAGCGGCGACGAATCCGGAAAGAAACGTGCCTCGCCGCGCGAGTCGAACGGCAGGCTGTGCCGCGGCGAGCGCAGCGATCCGGGCTCGACCGAGATCTCCGCCAGGCGGCTGCGCTGGGCAGCCGCCCACGCGAGCGCGAGAAACGAGGGAACGGCATGGTCACCATTGCGGGCGACCAACAGGATCGAACGCGGGCCTGCTGCGCCGGCCGGAATCGAGGCAAATCCGCGTGTGAAACGCGCGGTGGCCGGACCGGCCAGCCCTGGAATCTCCCGCCAACCGCCGCCAGCGGTTCCAGCCAGCGGGGTCCAGCCTGCGCTGGGAGGATTCTGCCACGCATAGCCTCCGAAGATCTGCGTTTTTCCGGCCGCGTCGATCATGCGTCCGGGGTTGTCCGGCAAGCCCTCGATCCCGACGGCAACCGCGCCAATATGCGATGCGGCGCGGGCGAAGAGGGCACCGTCGAGAACAGCCATCTTGTGGGAGCCTGCCAACTCCGAGGATTCGTCGTCGTAGAGCACGAGCGTCAGCGCGGGCAGATCAACCCCTTTCCCCACATTCGCAGCCAACCACGAAACAAACGCGCGCTCCACCGGGTCGAACGTCCCCCGAGAAACTTCCCCTTGCACCCAAAACGCGAAGGCGGACAGAACACCCAGCATGAGGACCAGCGCGGACTTGCTCATGGGGAGGCCTCCGCGACCAATGCCTCGTAGTGCCCGACGAGCGCTTCCAGATGCCGGCGCGGGCGGAATTTTTCCTGCCAGACCTCGCGGGCCCGGCGTCCCATCGATCGCAGTCGGTCGGGATCATTGAGCAGGGAACGCACGGCAGCGCGGAAGGCCAAGCGTTTGCCGAATGGCACGCAAATTCCCGTCTCGCCATCGGTGAGCCACTGACGGATCCCCTCGGTGTCGAAGGCGACCACCGGTTTTCCGTGGGCCATCGCGGCGAGTCCTTCCAATCCCAGTGGTTCGTTCCACAAGACAGGCAGAACCACCAGCGTCGCCTCGCGGTAGAGCAAAGACCACTGGCTCGGCGTGGGTTCGCCCACAATGCGCACCCGGTTTCCCAGGCCGCGGCGACGCACGTGAGACTCGAGCATTTCCCTCTCGCTGCCGCCGCCCGCGAAGATCAGCTGCACGTCGGGTGGAAGCTCCCGCACCATGCGCACCACCATGCACACTCCCTTGTGCCCGAGCAAGCCACCGACGTGAAGAATCGTGCGCACGGACGAACTCGGGCCCGCCTCGGGCGGGGGCATGACCGGCGCGTAGAGTGGCAGGCGCACGAGGCGCTGCGCGGAGACTCCGTTGGCCTGCAGTTGGCGGCCAACTGCGTCGCTCATATATTGCACGCCTTGCAGTGAGCACAGCGCCGGGAGGCTCCTCGTCACGGCGCGATAGCGAAGGAAATTGGCGACCGGGTTGACCGAGCCGCAGCTCCGCAGGTGATGGGAGATGACGCAACCGCGACCATGCGCCCTCGTGCAGGGCTCGGCGGGGTGCTCGAGCGTAAGCCGACGCCCGGAGCAGTAGAAGTCGTGGTTGTGGACGAAGCGCACTGTAGGACGCCGCTCCGCCAGCCAGCCGTCGAGCAATGTGTTGCCGACTCCGTGCAACTGGATGACGTCAGGGGCAAAGTCCTCGAGGATCGCCTCGAGGCGCAAAGCCTTCTCGTCGCGGGGCAGCAGGCGGTAGTCGAGGTCGTCGTAGATGTAGCCGGTCCCGTCGAATTGCCCCCCTGCCCTCGCATGGACCAGCGCAACCTCGTGGCCGCCTGCGACCAGGCGCCGCGCCGTGTCGATCGCCATACGGTTCATGCCGCCACCGACCGGCAGGGCGGACCTGTTGAAAAACAAAATCCGCATCGTCAGTCCCTCTCCGCGAGGAGGCTGCGCGCGTGCGCCAGGGCAGAACCGCTGTCCTGTCCGCCCAGCATGCGGGCCAGCTCGCGTTCGCGTTCGCGGGGACCGAGTTCATTCACCGTCGTCACGGTTCGCTGGCCGTCGTAATTCTTGCCTACGGCGAAGTGGCGTGCGGCGGCCGCAGCCACCTGCGGAAGGTGAGTGATGCAAAGCACCTGGTGCGATTGGCCGAGCTTGCGCATCTTGCGGCCGACTTTCACCGCGACCTCCCCGCCCACGTTCGCGTCGATCTCGTCGAAAACGAGCAACGGGACGCTGTCCTGAGCAGCGAGAACGGATTTGAGCGCAAGCATGACGCGCGAGATCTCGCCGCTCGAAGCGATGGAGCGAAGCGGCTTGGCTGGCTCGCCGGGATTCGGGGCGAATTCGAATTCGGCCAGCTCCGCTCCGCTGCCGCGCGGCTCGGCCAAGGGTTCGAGCCGGGCGCCGAACTCCGCGCGCAGGAACCCGAGATCACGCAGTTCCACGGTGACGGCCGCCGCGAGAGCCGGCGCGGCCTTGGCGCGGGCGGCAGACAACTTTTTCGCGAGACGCGCGGCCTTGGCTTCGGCTGCCACCTGCGCCCGCGCCAACTCCTCGAGGTGCGTCCCACGCGATTCAATGTCCGCCAAATCGCGCGCCGCCTGCTCGCCCCGTGCGATGACATCCTCCAGCGCGGGGCCGTATTTTCTTTTCAGCCCCTGGACCAAATCCGCGCGTTCCTCGAGCTCGCGGAGTTTGGCCGGGTCGCACTCGATCACGTCGGCATAATTCTGCGCGTCGCGCTCGAGATCGGCCAGCGACGCACCCAAGCGCTCGAGGCCCAAGAGGAGTTCCGCTGCACCCGCATCGATGCGGGTCAGATCGCGCGCCGCCTTCACGGCAGCAGCCAAGGCCGGGCGCGCGCCGCCCGCCTCGGCCTCGCCGCCTAGCGCGGAAACCACCGCGCCAGCCAACTCGACCAACCGCTGGCTGTTCGAGGCGGTGCGCAAACGCTGCAAAACTTCCTCGTCTTCGCCCGGCCGCAATCGGGCTGCCTCGATCTCCTTGGCTGCGTGAGCGAGCATTTCCTGGCGAAGAGCAGTCTCCTGCTCGGATGAAGCCAGCCGCTCCGACTCGGCGCGCAGTCGGGCCGCTTCGCGCCACGCCGCCGCGAATTCGGCGGCGATTGTCTCTGCGCCGGCAAACGCATCGAGCACGCGCGTCTGCGCCTCGCGCGAGAACAACGACTGGTGGTCGTGTGGGCCGTGCAGATCGACCAGAAGATCCCCGAGGGTCTTGAGCGAGGCCAGCGTGCATGGCGAACCGTTGATAAATTGGCGGCCCGCGCCCGCGGCGGACAATGTGCGCTTGAGCAGCAACTGGCCGTCGGCGCAGGGCTCAGCGCCCTGCTCCCCGATCAGATCGTCGAACCGCGCAGCGTCGCCCGTCTCGAACACCGCTTCGACGGTGCACGAATCGGCACCGGTGCGGATGAGCGACTTGTCGGCCCGCACCCCAAGCAGGAGTTGCAGGGCGCCGATGAGGATGGATTTGCCCGCGCCGGTCTCGCCGGTGATGGCCACGAGGCCTCCCCCCGGCTCCCACGTGAGGTCTTCCACGAGGGCGAGATTTCTGATCCGGATGGATGCCAACGTTGCGAGCACAAGGCACAATATGCCAAGCTGGCCTTTTCCGTCATGGCTGAACTTGCAATTACCTTCCTCGGCACCGGAACCTCCCAGGGGGTGCCCTTCGTGGCTTGCGATTGCCCGGTTTGCCAGTCCCAGGACCCGCGCGACAAGCGGCTGCGCTCCTCCATCCTCGTGGAGGCGGGCGAGACCCTGGTGCTCATCGACACCACCCCGGACCTCAGGGGGCAGGCCCTGCGCCATGGGCTGCGCCGCATCGATGCCGCGGTGTTCACACACTCCCACACGGACCACGTGGCGGGGTTCGACGACCTCAGGCGCTTCTGCGAGCTATCCGACCGCCCGATGCCGGTCTACGCCTCGCCACATACCATGGCGGAGCTGCGGCGGATGTTCTACTACGCTTTCGACGGACAGCACTCCTACCGGAACTATGTCCGCCCCGAACCGCACGAGATCACCGGGCCGTTCATGATCGGCGACTTGGAAATTTCGCCCGCTGAAGTGCCGCACGGCAAAATGCTGGTCTACGGTTACATCTTTGCGCGCCACGGGCGAAAGCTGGCTGCCTATTTCAGCGACTGCCACGATGTGCCTCCCGCCATCGTGGAGCAGATCCAGGATATCCCCGTGCTGATCATCGACGCCCTGCGCCATGAACCTCACCCCAGCCACCTCTCGCTCAAGGAAGCCCTGGAAGTGGCGATCCGAGCCAAGGCCCGCCGAACGTGGTTCACGCATGTCGGACACGACCTCGGTCATGAGGCCACGGAAAGTCTTCTGCCGGCGGCAGTGCGCCTCGCTTATGACGGCCTTCGTATCGAGATTTAGCGCGCTGCTGCTCTTCGCTTGGGCTGCGGCACCGACAGCGGCACAGTCGGACGCGCCCCGACCGACCCGGGAGGCCGCTGCTACACTGGTCGTATTCAACATGCGGGACCCGGAGTCGCGTGCCTTGGCGGACTACTACGCCGAGCGCCGCCTCATACCTTCCGAGCAGATCATCGGGCTTGATTGCCCTCTGGAGGAGGAAATCACCCGGCAGCAATATGTAGACAGCATCGAGAGCCCGCTGCGCCACCTCTTCGAGCGCAAGGGTTGGTGGGAAGTGCGCAAGGGTTTCGAGGACCAGGCCGAGGTCACGGGAAGCTCCATCCGCTATGTCGCCCTGATTCGCGGCATGCCCCTCAAGATCCGAACGACCATCGTGCCGCCTGCGCCGGACAAGCCCGCCCCGCCTCGTCCGAACGGCGGCGATCCCATCAACGGCCACGACGAGGCCTCGCTGGACTCCGAGCTGGCCGTGCTCGGCGACCTCAAAGACGAACGCTTCGGGATCGTCAACAATCCGTATTTCCGCCGCTTCGCACCGATTCTCGACTCGTCGGTAACTTCCGGCCTGTTGTTGGTTTGCCGGCTTGACGCCCCGAGCGCCGATACCGTGCGTCGCATGATCGATGACAGCCTGCACGCCGAGCGCTACGGCCTCAACGGATGGGCCTATGTGGACCGGCGCAGCACCCCGGAGAGCGGCTACAAGGAGGGCGACGAGTGGCTGCAGACCTTGGCTGCGGACTGCTGGAATCAGGGTGTGCCGGTCATTCTGGACAACATGCCCGCGATTTTTCCGGCCGGATTTGCGGTGACCGATGCCGCGCTTTACTACGGTTGGTATGAGTGGGGCGCGGGAGGAGCCATGGGAGCGCCTGACCTGCACTTCCGGCGCGGTGCGGTGGCGGTGCATATCCAGTCCTTCAGTGCGGCCACCCTGCGCAATCCCCAGGCGAACTGGGCGGGGCCCCTGCTCACCCGCGGCGCCGCCGCGACCATGGGCAACGTGTATGAACCCTATCTGGATCTGACCGCACATCTCGATATTTTCAACGAGCGCCTGCTCAAGGGATTCACCTTCGCGGAGAGCGCCTACATGAGCCTCAGGACGCTCTCATGGATGAACGTGGTCATCGGCGATCCCCTCTACCGTCCGTTTGCGGCGGCCGAAGGCGGTAGTTGGAACCGCGAAACACCGGAAGATGCCGCACCTTGGCTGGCCTTGGAGAAAGAGCTGCGCAAAGGAACGCGCAATCCGATGACGCAGATGCTCTACCTCTCCAAGCTCGCCCGGGAAACGAGTTCGCCGCTCGACTACGAGGCGCTCGGCATGCTGCAAACTTTTTCCGGCGAACCGACCGAAGCCATCGCCTCGCTCGAGGCCGCGGGCTCGCTTTACCGCAGCCCGCCCGAAGCTTTCCGCACCGTCATCGAGCGCATCCGCATCCTCCAGTCCATCGGCGACAAAACCGCCGCGCTGAAACTCATCGATCGTACGGCCCAGCGCGCGCAGCCGCCGGAAAGGGCCAAACTGCTCGCGGATTTGCGCAATGAAATTTCCCCGCCACCACCCACTCCCTCCCCCGCCCCAACCGGCAAGAAACCATGATCGCCGACGCTTACAATTCGGCGCGGGAGCGGAGAGACGGAAGCGTGCGCGAAGATCCGGACGACGACCGCGAACTCGCCTGGCAAGCCCGTTGGTTTTCCGGTTGCTGCGGGCGGGAGTTCAGGACTACTGACGACCGGAGCGCCGTCATCGTCGATTTCGGCGAATGGAACCGCGAAGCCGGACCCGACTTCGTCCACGCCACCGTGCGCCTCGGGGGCGAACTGCGGAACGGCGCGATCGAAGTTGATCTCGAAGCCTCGGGCTGGGAGGCCCACCACCACGCAACGAATGACGACTACGAAGCCGTCGTGCTGCACGTCGTCGTGCGGCGTCCCTCCCGACAGCACTTCTCCCGCACCGCCAGCCACCGCGAGGTGCCCCAGATTTGTCTGGCGGACCATCTCCGCGCGACGGCGGAATGGGATGCCTCTGCCCCGGCGCGCCCCGGACGGTGCGTTGCCCCGCTGCGGAAACTGCAGGAGGAATCGCTCCTCGCCCTGCTCGCGGAGGCCGCCCGGCGGCGGATGGAGCGAAAATCCCGCTCGCTCGCCTCGATGATCGAGGCTCGCGGAGTCGACGCGGCCCTTTTCGAATCTGTCGCCGTCGCGCTGGGCTACAAGAACAACAAGCTACCTTTCCGCGTCCTCGCCCAGCGCGTTCCGGTGGAGTTAGCACGCAGCAAAACCGGGGAGGCATTGCTCTTCGGCCTCTCGGGATTTCTTGAGCAGCCGCAACCGCGCATGGCAGACGCGCGCGACGATATCTCGAGGCTGTGGGCGTTGTGGTGGAAGCGCCGGGCGGACTGCGTCGCCGCGGTGCTCCCCCGCTCCTCGTGGAGAATGGCGGGCATCCGTCCCGCCAACCACCCGCTACGGCGACTCGGGGCCATGGCCTCTATCGCGCGGCAGTGGAAACGCCTGCGACCGGCGCTGGAGCAGGCCGATCTTCCGGCGCTGCAGAAGTTGCTGGGTGATCTGGAGCACCCGTTTTGGTCATTCCACACCACATGGAACAGCCCCCGCCGACGCTCCCCTCTCGCCCTGATCGGGCCAGACCGCATCCGGGAAATCTTCGCCAATGTCGCGCTGCCCTTCGCGCTGGCGACCGGGAGGACACCCGCGTGGCAAGATAGTCCAGCTGGGGCAATGAACAGTTCGCTGCGTATCGTCGGCGCCCGATTGTTCGGAGGATCCATTCCCCGTGAGCTTCCCCGCACCCTAGCGGTGCAGCAAGGGCTGCTGCAGATATACTCTGACTTTTGCCTCAACAGCCACGACGAGTGCGTGCGCTGCGCTTTCCCCCGGTTGGTAGAATCCCTGGAGCATGCGAGCCGATCGGACGGTCTGGGCACTTGAAATCGCAACGATGGGCAGCTTGACCAGAAACGCCCAGGCAATACTCTACGCGTATGAATAGCATCACGCCTCCGACCGACCTGACCCGACGTCCTCCGCGCAGCGCCCGCACGCGCCTGGGCGGGTATGTGATTTTGCCCCGCGTCATCGACAAGTGCCGCGCCCTGATCGCCGGAACTATCGGCGAGTACTTCTACGCCTGCCCTCTTGACATGCGCTTTTTCGATTTTGTCACAATTGACCCTGATGCTTTCAAAAAACAAGTCGAGGCCGGCCTTGGCGACGGTGCGCTGCTCGTCTGGGTCGCCGAGAACGCAGGGAGAAAGCACAGCGACCACGAGATCGAGCTTTGGTCGCGCTTTCAGGAAAGCCGCGTGCCCGCAGGGATGGAGGCGCGCGACTATTTGCAGCAGGCGCAGGAAACCGCGGCCCCGCTGCGCGAGGACATCTCCACGTGGTTCGATTGGCTCGATGTGGACGACTACGCGTCCTTCGGCGGCAAGGTGTGACCGATGCCGCTCCGCCTCGGCGTCAACATCGACCACGCAGCCACGCTCAGGCAGGCCCGCTATGCGCGTGATGCCGATAGTCCGTTGGCCGAACCGGATCCGGTGGCCTTGGCTTTGGTTGCGGAGGTGGCCGGCGCCGACGGGATTACCGCGCACCTCCGCGAAG
>Ga0114966_10002470_pt1 | contig 16507 bp, 11 predicted proteins | sample M_130207_XF_Meta_FD_87029 | JGI IMG/M metagenome (GOLD analysis project Ga0114966, IMG submission 87029) | Freshwater microbial communities from Lake Montjoie, Canada to study carbon cycling - M_130207_XF_MetaG | ecosystem: Environmental > Aquatic > Freshwater > Lake | place: Lake Montjoie...
GAAATGGCAGGCGGTTTGCCAAAGATCAACCATCGCCCCGCGGTGAGCGATTGCAATTCACAATCCACGCACACCACCACGTCGAATGATTCAGTCCAAGTGGCGTCGCTTGAAATGCGCTTGATAAAATCATTGGACGAAATTTGTTGCACAGTGGCGAAGGACAAACTATTCAGTAGGGACTCCAAGGCGGGATCGTTTCCCGCCAACAGAATGCGCAGTGTCTGTTGCTCTTGTATGGCGATCACCGCGTGGTCATCGGTGGCGAAGGCATCCTCTGGAAGCAAGTTCATGCTGAGCACACCGGAATTTACAAGGGTGAACGGGGCGAATGAAAGTTTTTGCGCGCCGGACACGCGCGTGTCACCCTTGCCAGTGGCCGGCGGAATAGTGATTGGCTCGGATGCGCTGGCGATCAGCGTGCCGTTGTTTCGCACTTGAACTTCGCGTTTGGCCGCGGTTTGCGCGTCATTTCGCAAGGTCATGAACGCGCCCACCAGGCTTGGGTCGTCGTTGCGTCGCTCGGCGCCAGCGGCGGAAATACCTTGGTTGCTTGTGTTTGGATCGCCGCAACGGGTCCAAGAAATGACCTCGCCATTTCGCAGAACCAATTCAGCGATATCCGAAATATTTCCATCGCTGAGCAGTTGCATTGTTGGCGCGAAATTATTCGCCTGATTCATTTGCGGGGATGCCTCCGCTTCCTGCGGCGAACTTTGCGCCACTGAAAAAGCGCGCGCCAACGACATCGCGGGCGCGAGCAGAGTGAGTTGATCCGTGGCTTCGATGGCGTTGATCGCTTCACGAATGCGAGCAAGATTTGTGGAATATGGAATGCGCACCGAGGGCTCCTGCGCGAATGCGATCACCATGACTTCCGGTGGACTGGCCGCAAAGAGACCGCCACCCTGCCACAACTCCACCTGCGCGATGGCCAATCGCTTGGCCTCCTCAAGACGGGTTCGAGCATCTGGCGCGTCGCGTGTTTGCATGCTGGCCGATTGATCGATGAAAAACACAACACGACCGGATGGACGCGACCACTCCTTCAGTATGGGCCCCATCAGCGCCGCCGCCAACATAAGCAAAAGCAGAAATTGCAGGAGAAATAGCGGCGAAAGACGCAGGCGCTGTAACAAGGAGTTGGCGCGTAAATCCTGGGTGCGCGATATCCACAAGAGCGTGCTGGAAATGTCACGGCGCTCACGCCGCAGTTTCAACATGTACAACAGCAGTAGCAATGGCACCACAATCAGCGCCGTGATCACGCCAAAAAACGGAGTGAGCAGGGTCATTTCAGCAATCCCTGTTTGCGCAATGTCTCAACTAAAAACTTTTGATAATCCACCGCGGAGTCGATTGTCATTTGGCGCACGCCCAGTCTTAAACACGTCTCACGCAATGTGGTGTTGAATGTTTCCAAGCGTCGTTGATGTTCGCGCACCACGGTGGAGTTCAGCGTGATCTCCACCTCGCTTTTATTTTCAAGATCCACCAATCGCACATCAAGGTTCTGATTGTTTTTGCGGGGATCCATTTCCTCGGGCGACAAAATTTGCAACGCAAACACATCCCAACCTCTGCTTGCAAGACAGCGCAATCCACTTTCATAGCCCTCGCGCAATAAATAATCGCCGATCACGATCACCATGCCACGACCAAGCCTGGCCGAGGCCAGGGCTCGACAGGCGCTATCAAATCCGCTTGTTCCAAAGGCTTTTTGGGAGATCAGCCAAGACGCGGCGTCGGCGGCGCGGCGGCGACCACGCAGGGAACTGAGGCGGTCGGCGCGGCCCTCTTGCAACACAGCAAGCGTGACTCGATGCTGATTGACCAAGCCCACATAGCCCAACGCCATGGCGATGCGGCGGGCCACGTCAAATTTATTGGGATCGCCCGTGTCCATGCTCGCGCTAGCGTCAATGGCGACCACTAAGCCAAGATCCTCCTCCTCCAAAAACATTTTCAGAAATAGGCGATCTAGTCGGCCATAAATATTCCAATCCACAAACCTCAAATCATCGCCGGCCGCATAGGGTCGGAAGTCCGCGAAGTCCATGCCTTGACCTCTGCGGCGACTGCGACGCTCGCCCTGCATTCGACCTTGCAACATTTTTTGGCTCATCAAATCCAAACGGTCAAGCGCCGCCACCAGCGAGGGCTGTAATAAATCCTCCAGCTTGGTCAATTTAGTGTGTGAACTCATGGAGCCTCCAATGGCATGCTCTTCACCAGCTGGCGCACAATTTCATTGGCATCCATGCGATCGGCATCGGCCTCAAAAGTCAATCCCAATCGATGTCGAAGCGCGGGCAACGCCACGGCGCGCAGGTCCTCGATCGCCAACGCGTAGCGCCCCGCGAGCAAAGCGCGAACTTTGCCCATGGCGATCATGGATTGCGCGGCGCGAGGACTGGCGCCACAACGGATGTATCGCTTGGTATGTGGGGTGAAATACGGCGAAGTTGGCTGGGTGGAAAGCACCAAGCGAATGGCCCAATCCATCACATGCGCCGACACGATGACTTCTTGCGCCAGTCGTTGCGCGGTCAGCAACGTGACTGCGGTGAGGGTCGCGGTCAATGGCGGCAATGGCTGGGTGGTGGTGCGCTCTAGAATAAGTCGCAACGCCTCGCGTGATGGGCTAGGCACTTCAATCTTTGCCATGAAGCGATCCAGTTGCGCCTCTGGAAGCGGATGCGTTCCCTCTTGCTCGATTGGATTCTGCGTGGCTAAAACTAAAAAAGGTTTTTCAAGCGCGTATGTGGTTCCACCCACGCTCACCGACCGCTCCTGCATGGCTTCCAGCAACGCCGATTGCGTGCGCGGAGTTGCGCGGTTGAGTTCATCCGCCAAAAGAATTTGCGTGAACACGGGACCGGGACGAAATCGATGTTCGCGTCGACCATGCACAAGATCCTCAACCAGCACCGTTGTGCCCAGCACATCCGCTGGCATCAGGTCGGGAGTGCATTGAATGCGGGTGGCCCGCAAACCGGCTGATTGCGAAATAGTTTGCACCAACAATGTTTTTCCAAGGCCAGGCACTCCCTCCAACAAAATGTGCCCGTTGGCCAGCAAGCACCATAAAGTTTGCTCCAGCGAATCGCCGAGACCGACAATGCGGCTACAAATGGAATTTTTCCACGCCATGGACATGTCGCGAAACGCCTGGCATTCGGCTTGAATATCCCTTGTTTGATTGGTGGCTTGACTCATGTTGGATCATCCTGGTTGTGTGCATCATCGGTGGCACGAGCGCGGCGCCTAGCTTCGCGCAAGCGCTCCAGTGGCGATAGTTGTTCAAGGGAAACCTCATTGGGTTGCGAATCAAGTACAGCGGATGGAGTGTTCACGGATTCAACCGCGTTGGTGGAACTTGGCGCAGGTGCGCGGTCACGCGCGCCAGCAGTTGTGTTGACCGGGGCGGTTTGCGACATCTCGTCGGCGGCGCGAACTTTGGACTTTTTCCAGGCTTGTGCAACTTGACCTACAACAACCTTGGCACTTTCGGCGTGCGTGCGCTTTTGGAAAACCAATCGACGAGCCGCCACGTCAACAATAAAAAATAGCGTTGCCGCGCATAAAAGAATATCCCATACTTGGCGCAGTGATTCCGATGGAAGCGTTCCCCCACTCTGGAACAATTTCACGTTTGGATCACCCAACGTCAACACCCGTCCACCAGAAATGCGAGCTACCTCCGCCAACTTGTTTTGGTCCTCGCGTTGAAATCGAAACTCACGCGGATATGAAACATTCACCGCGGCTTGAATAAACACTGGCCGCTCTTGCGAGCCTTGCTTGAGCGCGGCGTTGACCAAGTACGCGCCAGATGCGTCGGTGGGAAACTTGGCCGACCAGCGCCCCGGCGCAACTTGCCGCAACTCCAACGTGCTGATTGTTCCATCTGGGCCAAGAACTTTTGCGCTGGCCACGGTATTGGCGTTGGAGCTGTCGTTTGGATCATCACGCATCGTAAGTTCAACGACCGCATCGTCTCCATCAAGTTGTGTTGTGAGCGAAGTGTCCATGGGAGCGCTTTGACGAAGCAACCACCGCGCCACTCCCGCGCACCACGGCTGATAGCCGCTCCACGAAACCCACGATGAACCCCAACGCGATGTAAGGTCGCTTGTGAATGCGGCCGAGCGACCCACGCCATAATTCCACCAGGCGAATAGCGGATCAGAAAATTCCTTGCTGGGAATCATGAGCGCGTTCTGCGACAGCCCGCCACGCGGCGCGGTGATGACATAGCCCGCAAGTTTGGGTATGGCATTCAGCAGTGCCACACCTGGAGGACTTGGACCTGAAACGATGGGCGAGAAAGATCCCTCCGCCAACAAACTTCTATTGAGCACGGTGGCTTCCTTGATAAAAATTTGCGGCAACTCAAGTTGCGCGTTCTTGGCATTCACTGAATAACAGCGACCACCTCCAGCTTTGGCCATTTGCTCAAGCAGTGGATCATTGGTTGAGTCGCCAATAGAAACCGTGGAAACAGAAATACCCTTGCGCGCGAGCAGTTGCACCTTGCGGATTCCATCATTTGGATCGCCCATGGTTTGTCCGTCAGTTAAAATAACAACGTGCTTTACCGACTTCGTTGAGGCCTCAAGTTGAATTGCCGCCAATTCAATCGCGGGAAATAAATTGGTTCCACCGCGCGGAACAATCCTGCGAATTTGCTTGGCGATTGCCTCTGGATTGTCGACATTCATCAACGGAACAACCACCGCGGCGGAATCATCAAATGCGATCACCGTCACTTGATCGTCGGCGCTCAAGGCGCGAACCGCCTCAACCGCGGCCTCGTTGGCGCATTGTTGTTGGTCCATGTTGCTACCCGCGATGGAGCTTCCCATGGAGCCGGAACAATCAATGATCAACGCCAGCGCGCCCCTGGGAATTTGCCGCTCTTGCGGCGGATTCATTTCAACTGGAAGCGCTTTGGCGGTTTCGCTTTCGTTCCAACCACCAGCGCCAAATGAATGATCGCCGCCAAGCATCAGAAGTCCAACGCCAAAATCATGCACCGCGATTTCCAGCGAGCGGTCAGCGGCTTGATCCAAATTCCAGCGCGCGATATTGGCCAGCACAATCGCGTCATAACTTCCCGCAGTGGTTGGATCGGAAAGGATCGACGCGTTTGAAACTTGCACATCAAGTTTGCTGGCACGCAAAGCCTGCGCGAAAGATTGACTTTCCGTTGTGGAATCATCCACGATCAGTATGCGCCCCTCGCCAGAAACAAACGTGATGGCGGATGCGACATTATTTTCCACGATGGAGTCGGCGCTTGGATCTAGCGGCTCGAAAATGGCTTTCATGCGCACCACGCCGGAGCGCGGCAACGCCACAGGAATGGTGACCACATTGGGACCCGCTTCAAGATGAATCTGCATCGCGTTGCTGTCACTTTTAAAATCCAAATCAATCGCCTCTGCGTCAATTTCAAAGCGAATTCGCCCGTCGATCGCGCTTCGGGCGCGGATGATCATTTTTGCGTCCACGCTTTGACCACGCCGCGCGCGGGTTGGCACGCGCAACGCTTCAACCATCGTGTCATTGGCCGAAGCAATTTCAAGAGCCACCACGTCAATGGCAACTCCAGCGGAACGCGCCACCTGCGCGGCCTCCAAAACATTTCCAGACGTCTCGTTGCCATCGCTCACAAGAAGAATGCGATTGCGAGTATCGCGCGGCAACAACGCCATGGCCATGCGCACGCCAGAAGCCAGATCACTGCCGATGCCCAAGTCGGCGTGCAATTGAATATTGATGTTTGGATTACTTTGTGGGTTGCTTTGTATCTCAGCGTTTTTGGCGAATGTGACCACCGCCAACCGATCGATTTTCCGCGAACGATCCGCCACGATTTCTTGCAACCACGTTTGCGTGTCGGCTCGCAGTTTGGTTGAAACAGATCGACTGGCATCGGCCACGATCACCACGGTGATGCCATCGCTTGATTCAACAACGCTGGGTTGTGACAACGCCGCCACAAGAAGCGCGATGACAACACTGCGGATGGACGCGGTCATCACGGCGCGGCGGGAAATGCTCCAACTTTTCATCTTGCCCCAGCCCGTGCCCGAGGCGCGCAACGTGATCAACCAGATTGGCGCCAACAACACCAGCGCGATGAGCCAACCAGGATGTTCAAATGAGATCCACACGGAAAGCCTTACAGTTGCGGGGATTGATTCATGGTCGTGGAAACGCTACGGCGCGCGAGAAGCCGGTGTCGCAGGCGCGTTGCTGGAGGCGGCGGGCGTTTGAGCTGGAATTTCCTTTACATCTTGTATTTTTTTCTTCCACTGTGAAAAATATTTTTGATGCGTCTCGCGCAGAGGCGCAGGCACTGGATCCTCTTCGCTTGCCTCTTCAAGCCCCGCTTCAACCTGATGCTCAATGGCCGTGAGTTTGCGCGCGGCTTCTTGGCCGATCATGGGAGTGCCTTGCACAAAGTCGCGCGCGATGGGTTCGGCGTCAATATCTTGCGATTCACTCATGACTTGCTCGGTGTTGAATTGCTTGGGCTTGGTGTCCGGTTCATCCGCAAGCGTGGGCTTTGAAGAACCGGAGCCGGGCTTTGCGCCACCACCCGCACCGGGATTTTTGCAGGCCGAGATTGATTTGGACAAACTTGATTTTTGATTGGAAGCCTTTGAATTTTTCTTAAGCAAGTCCATCAGATTTTTCGGGGGCGCGCCGCCGTTGCACGAGTCCTTGCATTGCTTGCCCATGGAGTTGCATTGCTTGGCGTTCTTCATGGCCGCGGCCAATTTTTTCTGTTCCGCTTTGGAGAGCGACGGGTTGCTCTTCATGGCGCCAGCCTTGGCGCTCTCCTTGCCTGCTTGTTTTTCCAATGCAGAGGCGATTTTTTCCAGCGCCTGCTTGGCGGCCGTTGCTTCGGTTGGGTTAGAACTTTGGGCTTGATCAGCCAATTTCTGCGCCTCTTTGGCGGCGTCTTCAAAGTCGCCACGCTTCAAGGCCTCCAACATTTTGCGCTCAAGGCCTGGCGACATTTGCAACTCGGATAGCGCGTCCTTCAAGGAATCGTTGTCGGCCAACTCCTCGGATTCACTCACTTTTTGCATCGCGGCCTGCAACAACTCGCGCTGTTGAAATGCCTGCGCCTCGCGATCCGCGGGCGAAATCATGTTCTGATTGGCGCGGTCCAAAGATTGCTGGGAGGCCTCGATCTCTTTTTGAATTGATGCATCAAGCGCCGCAACTTCCATCGCGCTTTGCATGGCTTCGATCAAGCGCGCCTCGGCTTGATCGGCTTTCTGCGCCGAAGCGGCGTCCTGCTGAGATTGTGGATTGGTTTGAACCGCCGATGGCGTCCACACTGGAATGAACAGCCACGCCGCGGCCACCACGACCACGGCGAGCAAACTCCAGCGCCACTGGGAACCAAAGTGGTAGGCGAAAGCGGACTGCAAAACATTTTTATGTTGAGTCTCAAGCGCGATACGGTTGGCGTCGGCCACGGCCGCCACGGAAAAGGCGTCGACTTGATTTTGCACCGCCAGCGCGGTGCTTATTCGACTGGCAAGATTGAGTCGCTCGTCAAGTTGCGCGGCGGCGCTGGCTTGCGTGGGCCAACCGCGTCGCGCGAGTAGCCACGACGCGTAGGCTAGAAACATCGCCGACCCAATTACGCCAACCATGGCCAGCGATGGAATTGGGGTGACCATGCCCCCGCGCAAAAACACGCGCACAAGCACAATCCAAGCCAGCATGGCCATACCCGCGACGGGGAATGCCAAAGTTGCAACTTCAAGCAATTCGGACACTTGAAGTCTTCGACGCGCGCGCGCAACTAGGCGATGGACTGCGGTCATATATAAAGGATAGCCAACAAATCATTCGCTATTTGATTGGTTAGAATTATTCGCAATATGAAATCAATAATTGTATGCGCTCTGATATACGCCTTCACCGCCCAAACCACTCCGGCGCCGACCCCCGCCGAGCAATTGCAGGAGGTCCAAGCCGAAAATCAAAAGTTGCGCGAACAACTGGCGGCGTCGCAGAAGCGCGTTGGAGAACTGGAGGCCGCGGCGAATCAACCGTCAACGGCCCCGCAAACAACCCCCGCAGGAAACACCGCTTCAACCAACGCCGACGCCACCGCGGATCTCATGGGAAATCCAATCGCGGTGCTGGACTTCTTGCAGAAAAAATTTAGCGAGGACATGGCCAAACGCCGCGTCGCGCTTCCGTTGGAAACCGACAGCAAATCCGCGCGTCAGTTGTATTTGGTGGAGGCCAAGAAGTGGATCGACAGCATGAACCGAGCGACTCCCTACTCCGTCGAGTGGCGCGGACGGATTGTGGAGCTTGCCGTTTCAGTCGCAGGCAATCGCACATTTGAATTTCAATGCGTGTCCGCCGACAACAAGCGAAATTTTGGTCGAGTTTTTTCCGCCACCATTTTAGGCGCCAACGCTCCGCAACTTGGCGACACCTTGCCAGATCACACCACGATTTGGCGCATGATCGGCACGCTTTCGCCCACGTTGTTCGCTGAACCTGAGATGCTGACGCCGAACACCTTCGACAATCCTCCATTGGTGGGACCGTGTGTTGCCTTTAAATTTCAAGTGAAGCCATTGCGGCTATTTGTAGAAAAGGGCGCCCAACCCGCCCCGCCCAAGTGATTGAATCAGTGATCGAACAAGTGATCGACTTGCCAATGCACGCGAGCCAAATACAAGTGAATTTGTTCTTGCTCCTTGTCAGTTGAACTCATACACTACTGAATCATGGTTGTAATTTCATCAACATTGACAGGCGACGGCGCGGCCCAATCAAAACGAATTCCGTTAACGCAACTCGCTCGGGGGCAACGCGCCGTGATCGACTCCGAATCATTGACCACCCTGGCCGAGGCCGATCGCTGTCTTCTGCGCGCCATGGGCATTCACGAGTCCTGCGAATTAAAAGTGTGCAAGGCTGGAGCGCCATGCATTGTTGAAGTGGAACGAACTCGTGTTGGCTTGTGTGGCTCGGTCGCCAGCAAAGTTTTTGTGAAACCCTGCGATGGCTGTCCAGCCGCCTGATGAAATAGAAGCGCGGCGGGCGTACTCCACCGAGCGTCCGCCCCGCGCGGCGTTGCTCGGTCAACCCAACACTGGAAAGACAACTTTATTCAATCGCCTTTGCGGATCACGCGCCCGCACCGCCAATATTCCTGGCACCACAGTGGAAAGCCGCGTTGGCGTGGCGGCCACAACCCACGGCGCGCTTGAGATCATGGATTTGCCTGGCATATATGGATTGAGCCTGGAAGTTCCAGAAAGCAAATTATGCCGTGATTGCTTGGACGGGCGCATCGGAGATGTGGCGCCAGATGTCGCCGTGATCATCGCCGACGCGACAAACTTTTCCCGGTCACTTCGATTTGCCTCGCATGCCTTGCGGCGGAAAATGCCTTGCGTGATCGCGATCACTTTGGCGGATGACGCGCGTCGAAAAGGTTTCAGCGTGAACGCCGCCGCTCTTGCTGAATGTTTGGGATGTGCAGTTGTGATCACAAGCGGACGCACTGGCGAAGGCGTGGATGAACTGGCCGATACCACGTTGCGCGCGGCTCTGCATGGAATTTCATTGGAGTCCTTCGAGCAACGTCTGCACCATCTTCCAGCATCCAATGTGAGCGAAACGGATTTGGCCAAGTGGGCCAATGACGTGTTGGTTGAAGTGGCCAGCGGTCGATTGGCTAGCGCAAGCAGAGTGAGCGACCGCGTTGACCGCGCGCTGACGCATCCAGTGTCGGGACTTGCCGCATTTATATTGGTGATGAGTTTGTTGTTTGCCAGCATATTTTGGCTGGCGGAATTTCCAATGAATTGGCTGGATTTTATATTTGGCACGGCTGGCGATTGGGTGCGCGCCGTGATGCCCGCGGGCCCGTTGCGCGACTTATGCGTGGACGGAATTATTGGTGGCGTCGCTGGAACCGTGGTCTTTTTGCCGCAAATATGCCTACTTTTTTTCTTGTTGTCGTTGCTGGAAGATTCTGGATACTTGGCGCGCGCGGCGTTCGCCGCCGACAAATTCCTGCGTAGGTTTGGCTTGCCGGGTCAGGCGTTTGTCCCTCTGCTTTCAAGCCACGCATGCGCGCTTCCAGGAATCATGTCCACGCGTCTGATTCCCGATCCCAAGGACAGACTGGCCACCATTCTTGTTGCTCCATTCATGAGTTGCACGGCTCGACTACCGGTGTACGTGTTGCTGATCTCGCTTTTGTTCGCGGGCAGACCGTGGCTCGCTGGTCTTGCGTTTGTTGGGTGCTACGCCACCGGAGCCATCGCTGGATTGCTCAGCGCGTATCTGGTTCGCCGCACATTGCTCAGAGGACCGGCGCGGCCAATGTTGCTGGAGTTGCCGCCGTATCGCAAGCCAAGCGTTCGCATTGCGTTGTGGGTGATGTATGACCGCGGCGTGCTGTTCATCAAGAACGCTGGCACGATGATCTTGGCGATTTGCGTTGTCATGTGGTGGCTCAGTGCCTATCCAAAAGTCGCGCCATCGCCTGAGTTGTTGCAGATGCGGGCCCAAACAAGCGAAGTGGCGCAGAAAGCCAACGCCAACCCCGAGCAGGTGCAAGCGCTTGAAAGCGCCATGAATCTGCAGGAATCACGCGAACAGCAACTGGGATCCATGGCGGGCACTCTGGGCGTGATCGCTGAACCATTATTTCGCCCATTGGGATTTGACCATCAACTCACCGTGGCGGTGCTCACTAGTTTTTTGGCGCGCGAGGTGTTTGTGAGCACGCTGATGATTATCTCCTTAACCGATTCCAATGACGAAGCTTCATTGTTGGATCGACTCACCACGAATCGACGCGCGGATGGAACACTGTTGTTCACCATTCCAACTGCCGCATCGCTGTTGGTGTTTTTTACATTGGCCATGCAATGCCTGCCCACACTTGCGTTGGTGCGGCGCGAAACACAATCATGGAAATGGCCGCTCTTGCAATTTGTATGGATGAGCGGATTGGCGTGGGGCATGGCGTGGATTGTTCGACAAGCACTTCTTACAGGAGGTTTTTAAATGCCTTGGACTGAATGGCAATTTTGGATCGTGTCGTTGTTGGCCCTTGCTGGCCTGTACGCGGTGCTTCGCCCGTTACTTCCTTCAAAGGGCGCGTCACCCGCGTGCCCAAGTTGCACCAGCAATCCTGGCGTGAAGAAACCCAAATTGACTCCACTTACGATTTCCAAAGACGCCAAGCGCGTCGCTGGCGACTCGAACAACACATGACAGATGCATCGGGCAAATCGCCTGTATTTGACGCCGATATTGTGGTCATTGGCGCAGGCGCGGCGGGTTTGATGAGCGCCATACACGCTGGTCGCGCCATGCGCCCCGAGCGCTCCAACATTGTTTCGAGCATGCCCGCGCCAACAACCACGCAAGCGACAACGTCAACCACGGCGCGTGTTGTGGTGCTGGATGGAGCGCATCGCATTGGCATAAAAATTCTTGTTGCAGGTGGTGGCCGTTGCAATGTCACGCACCATGCGGTGCGCGAGCAGGACTACGCCGGCAGTACTTCAGCGGCGATTCGCCGCGTACTCAGCCGCTTCACGGTGGCAGATTGCGTTGCATTTTTCAATCAACTGGGTGTTGAGTTGAAGCAAGAGGACACTGGAAAATTATTTCCAGTGACCGATGACGCGCACACCGTGCTCAACGCCCTGCTGGAAGCGGCGCGTACGGCGGGCGTTGATATTCGCTGGCCTCAGCGTGTGCAAACAATTACGCCTCTTGTTGATGGCGGCTTTGAAGTTGTTGGCACTTGGGGAGCTCTGCGTGCAAGACGGGTTGCGCTTTGTAGCGGCGGAAAAAGTTTGCCCAAATCTGGTTCGGATGGACTTGGTTTGGAGTTAGCTAAAAAACTTGGCCACAGCGTAACGGAGCACGTGATTCCCTCGCTTGTTCCATTGGTGGCAAGCGCGCAACATTGGGTGCGCACACTCAGCGGACTTACATTGGAGGCTGAAGTTCGCGTGGTTTCTGGCACCGGCAAGCGCCTCACATCGTTTACAAACTCAATGTTGTTCACGCACTTTGGTTTGTCCGGTCCAGCGGTGCTTGACATCAGCCGCTATCTCATGATGGAGCGCACGCGCGACGCGGCCGCGGCCCTGCAATTATCTTTCATGCCTGGTTGCTCGCTTGAACAAGCCGACGCTTGGTTGCTTGAAGCCAAAGCGCAAACCGTGCTGTCGCGCTTGCGTGAGAAACTGCCCGAGCGGTTAGCAAAAACGTTATTGGAGGGCGCGGGCATCGCCTCCGATAGAACACCCAAACAAATCGATCGTGACCGCCGCCGCGCTCTGGCGCAACTGATGTGCGGCGCGCCTGTTGAAATTGTTGGCGACCGCGGCTTCACGCACGCCGAGGTCACCGCCGGTGGCGTGCCGCTGAATGAGATGAATCTCTCCACCATGGAAAGCCGCAAATGTCCCGGCCTGTATATGGCCGGAGAAATCCTGGATGTGGATGGCCGCATCGGCGGATTTAATTTTCAATGGGCCTGGGCCAGCGGATTTGTGGCTGGAATTTCCATGGCGTTGTCGCTTGATTCCTTCACTACACTTTCTGAAGCAAAACCTTGAAAGGAACCGATAGATGAAGGTGTTCCTAGAAAATTTTAACCGTAGCGCCAAGCTAGAAAATCATGGTTCATTTGTCATTCATGAATCGCGCAACGCATCCTGCGCAATGATCCGTCGTGTTGGAGCGTGCCTCACGCTGTTCGCCGCCACAACGCTATTTGGAGCCGATTTATCTTCCACAGTGAAAGCGTTGGCGAACACCTCATCGCCCAAAAAGGGAACCACCGCTATTAGCGTGCGGGGCGAAGATGCGGTTGAACTTGTGCGCATCAACTCCGACACCGCCATGGCTCCTGCAAGCAATGAAAAATTGCTCACCACTGGAGCGGCGCTTCGCCTGCTTGGCGGAGACTTTGTTTTTCAAACACGTCTGCTTCGCAATGGAAATAGATTGATCGCGGTTGGCGATGGCGATCCATCATTCGCGGATCCTGAACTTTTGTCGCAGATGCTGTACACCGACAAGGACGGTCAACAACGCAAAGGCATGACGCCGGAGTCGTTGCTTGATCTTTGGGTGCAGGGCGTGAAGGAATCAGGCATGACCGAATGCGCCGAACTTGTGATTGACGACCGAGTCTTTGATCGCAACGGAGTGCACCCGAGTTGGCCCGCGGATCAATTGAACGAGCACTACTGCGCCCCCGTGTGTGGGATCACATTTCACCTTAATCGCCTTGATTTCTGGGCAATTCCCTCTAGTCGTGGCGCGGAGATTTCCAAGATCCGCCCCAGCGGTGACTTTGTTTCCATTGTGAATCAAACCGCCAAAGGCAAAGGCAAGGATGATGGCTTGTGGATTCAGCGCGACAGCGCCAGCAACTCCTTCACAATCCGTGGTTTCTGCAACAAGCCCTTGGAGGAGCCGGTGAGCGTGGCTTTGACTGATGCATCAAATTATTTCGCGCAACTTTTGGCGGAGCGTTTAACCAAGGCCGGCATCCCGGTCAAATTATTGCGGCTTGCCTCCGCGAGCGATCCAATTTCAACCGGCGATATTGTTGGACCAGTGATTCGAACTCCCATCGCCGCGGTGTTGCGAAGGTGCAATGTGGACAGTCAGAATTTATACGCCGAGTGCTTGCTTAAACGCGCCGGCTTTGCCGTGACAAAGACACCTGGCTCTTGGCTCAACGGTAGCGACGCTGTGGAAAAAATTGTCCGCGCACGATTGGGTGACAAGGTGAACATCGAGCCGCTTGATTGCGTGGACGGCTCGGGTCTTTCCAAAGAGAACCGAGTGAGCGCCAGCATTTTAAGCGCATGGGTGAATGACTTGATGAGCGACAAAAATCTTGGCGAGGAATTCATCGCCACGCTCGCCGTGGGTGGCGAAAGCGGAACGGTGAAGAAAAGATTTCGCGATCTTGATGACCGCAAATTTTCCGTGCATTGCAAAACCGGATACATCAATGGCGTCTGCGCGCTCTCTGGCGTGGTGAAATGCGTGAATGGCCATTACGCCACTTTTAGCGTGATTTGCAATGGATTTGAGGCTGGCGGCGTGACCAAGGCCAAGCAATTGCAGGAGAGCGTGGTGAAGGCCACGGCGCAATATCTGGAAACACTGGCTCCTGTTGGCGCGGTCGTTTCACCAAAGGTTCGTGAATCGCTTGGCGGCGGCTGATGCAATTTAGACGGGCGCTGAAGTTGGCGCGTCGCTGACGTCCACCAATTCCAACTCGATCGGTTCGGATGCCTGCGCTTGACGAACGCGAATGCGTTGCTCGCGCGCCAATTCAAGCAACGCCAAGAACAAACCAATTCGATCCATGCGATTGCGCCCCTCGAAGATGGCGTCAAGTCGCATGCGGCGCTCTGGCGAGCGACCCAATCGATCGACAAGATCGTCTTGATGCAAACCAATCGGCGTGTCATCGAATGTGACTTGGTGATTTCCAAGGCGCGTGAAATCCACGGCAAGCGTGATGCGCTCAAAGGCCTCGAGCAAATCCAGCAAATGCACATCGCCTATGTCAAGGTCCTGCACTTGCTCAACCGTGGTGGGCTCGCCATCCGGCGTGGCAACCTCGCCCGCGGCGCCCGAAGCGGTCCAACGTTTTGAGAATTCGTCGCGCAGTGAATCAAGCGTCTCCGCGGCTGTGCGAAAGCGCTGGTACGCCAAGAGTTGTTGCACCAATTCACGCCGCGGATCCTCATGCAAGGAAGCATCTGGAAGAATCTGCGCCTCGTCGTGCTCTGGCTTGGGCGAAAGCAATCGACTTTTCATCTCCACCAATGTGGCCGCCAGCACAAGAAATTCCCCCGCTTGCTCCACATCCATGTCATCGGTTGTCTTGAGAACGTCAAGATATTGCGTGGTGATCTCGGCGATTGGAATATCGTGGATGTCAACTTCGGCGCGACGGATTAAAAACAAAAGCAGATCAAGCGGCCCTTCAAATGCCGAAAGTTTGACCTGGTATTCGTCCACGCTTGCCACGGGCAAACTGTACCAAAGTCATGGTTGGTTTTCGCTATCATTTTGCGCATGACTGAAAAGATGGTCAATGACGAGGCCGCGTTTATTTCCGATGTGCTTCGATCAGAGGCCGAGGCGATTACGCGCTTGGCCGTGCGGATTTCGCGCGACAGTCCCGACTCATTGGACTTTGCGAAAGCCGTTGATTTAATCTGCGCCTGCGACGGCCATCTGGTGGTGAGTGGCATGGGCAAATCCGGCTTGATTGGCAGTAAACTTTCCGCAACTTTCGCAAGCCTGGGTCAGCCAAGTCATTTTGTGCATCCCGCGGAGGCGGTGCATGGCGACTTGGGCCGCATTCGCACCAACGATGTGGTTCTGCTTCTTTCTTATAGCGGCGAAACCGAGGAACTTCTTAACTTCGCGGCGATCCTAAAGGCTGACGGCGTGGCGGGAATTGCAATTTCCAAGCACGCCCAAACCAATCTGGCCAAAATTTCAACTGTGCATATTTCGCTAGGCGACATCGAGGAGGCGTGTCCATTAAATTTGGCACCCACCGCCACAACCGCCACCATGCTTGCCGCGGGCGACGCGTTGGCGCTGGCCGTGGCGCGCCGGCGCAATTTTAAGGCCGATGATTTTCACAAGATTCACCCGGGTGGAATGCTGGGAATTGGTCTTCGGCCAGTCATTGAGGCGCTTCGCTTTCAGGTGGGAAAAAATTTGACATGCGTTGCGTTGACCGCAACCATGAAAAGCGCCCTGCAATCATGCGGTGATGGGCGACGATCAGGCGCCTTGATGGTGGTGGATTCGCACGGGCGCCTTGCGGGCATCTTGACCGATGGCGATGTGCGCCGCTTGATCAACCAGTTTGGCGCGGCCGCGTTGGAAAAACCAATCGCCGATTGCATGACCAAACATCCGCGTTGCTTGCCGGCGCAATCATTGGTGCGCGACGCGGTGCGAATGATTCGCGAATTGCGCGTAGATGAATTGCCCGTGGTGGACACCGATGGCAAACCAATTGGCTTGATTGACATTCAAGATTTGATCGCGCTGAAAGTTGTGCGGGACTAAATTATGCAGACCTACATCACCGAACGAGATGGTTTGATTTTGGTTGTCGCCGCCGATGGCGGATTGAACCGCGGCACGGCGCAACAGTTGATTGAGGAAATTTCCAAGCATGTTGAAAGTGGCGCCACGCAAGTCGTGGTGGATTGCGCCAAGCTTGATATTTTATCCAGCATGGGTCTTGGAGCCCTCCTGCAAATCCACAACAAGCTCAAGAAGCATGGCGCGCAAGTGCGCTTGTGCGGGCTTCGTAGCTTGATGGTGCAAGCCATATTGATTTCACGGCTGGACAAGATCTTTGAGGTCTATCCAGACGTCAACGCGGCTAAAATTTCGTTCCGCCCCCTTTCCTAGC